>Ga0068707_1001049_pt1 | contig 18998 bp, 16 predicted proteins | sample YNPNPMetaG_FD_66600 | JGI IMG/M metagenome (GOLD analysis project Ga0068707, IMG submission 66600) | Anoxygenic and chlorotrophic microbial mat microbial communities from Yellowstone National Park, USA - YNP NP MetaG | ecosystem: Environmental > Aquatic > Thermal springs > Hot (42-90C) >...
AATAACAGGGGACTTCGCTTCGGCTACGCCTTCGCTTCGTCCCCTGTTATAGAGCAAAAAAATGAATACATTTGTATGAAAATAAAAGACATCTCATACACACTTTTTGGGATACTATCCATCTCATACACACTTTTGGGGATGCTACCAACAAAAAAAGCAGGGCATGCAAACCATGTACCCTGCTTCTGAATTACCAATTTATTGCTTATTCTTCAACAACCTGCGTTGCATCTTTATTGCTGGACATAAGCTGCTCAAATTCTTCCATTGAACCCACAATAATATTCTGATATTCACGCAGCCCTGTTCCTGCCGGAATCTGATGGCCCACAATAACATTTTCCTTCAACCCTTCGAGATTGTCAACCTTGCCATAGATAGCAGCTTCGTTGAGCACCTTGGTGGTTTCCTGGAACGAGGCAGCAGAAATCCAGCTTTGTGTTTGCAGTGCAGCACGCGTAATCCCCTGAAGTACCTGACTCGAGGTAGCAGGTATTGCATCGCGGGCTTCAACCAACCGAAGATCTTTACGCTTCAGCATGGAATTTTCGTCCCTTAACTTGCGGGCGGTAATGATTTGGCCAGCCTTAAGGGTTGTCGAATCCCCCGGATCAACAACAACCTTCTTGCCGTAAATCCAGTCATTCTCTTCCATGAACTCCCACTTGTCGACCAACTGTTTTTCGAGGAATTTGGTATCACCCGGATCAATGATTTCGACCTTACGCATCATTTGCCGGACAATTACCTCGAAATGTTTATCATTGATTTTAACCCCCTGTAAACGATATACTTCCTGTATTTCATTGACAATATATTCCTGAACGGCTGTAGGCCCTTTGATTGTAAGAATATCCGAAGGGGTTATAGCACCGTCGGAGAGCGGAGTACCGGCTTTTACGTAGTCGTTTTCCTGAACGAGGATTTGTTTCGACAACGGAACCAGATATTTCTTAACTTCACCCGATCGTGAGGTGATTATTATTTCACGGTTACCACGTTTTACCTTGCCAAATGTTACCTCACCATCAATTTCGGCCACAATAGCAGGGTTAGACGGATTACGTGCTTCGAAAAGTTCGGTCACACGAGGCAAACCACCGGTGATGTCACCCGCTTTACCCACTGCACGAGGTATCTTTGCAATTATCTCACCCGCCTTAACCGTTTGTCCTTCTTCGACCATAATGTGAGCACCCACAGGCAGGTTATACGAACGCATGATATCCCCCTCGCCAATAATTTTTACAGCTGGGTTCTTGGTTTTGTCCCTTGATTCAATGATAACTTTTTCGCGATAACCGGTCTGCTCATCAGATTCTTCACGATAAGTAACCCCATCAATTAGCGACTCAAATTCTGCTTTACCGGTAACTTCGGAGATAATGAGCGCATTGAAGGGATCCCACTCACATATTACTGTTCCTTTGGTAATAGTTGAACCGTTCTTCACATAAAGCTTCGAACCGTAGGGGATAGAATTATTTGTAAGGATAATGCCGGTATTTTTATCCACAACACGCACCTCAGCCATTCGTCCAATGACAATATCTACAGGGCCGTTATCGGTTTCGTACTCAACAGTACGCAACTCTTCAATTTCAACAATACCATCGTACTTAGCCACAATTTTGGATTCGGTAGCAATGTTACCGGCGACCCCACCCACGTGGAAGGTCCGAAGCGTAAGCTGTGTACCAGGTTCACCAATACTCTGTGCAGCAATCACTCCCACAGCCTCACCAATCTGAACCATCCGGCCTGTTGCCAGATTACGTCCGTAACATTTGGCACATACCCCTTTTCGCGACTCGCAGGTAAGTACCGAACGTATCTCAACCTGCTCAATGGGCGAATCCTCAATAACCTGAGCTATTTCCTCGGTTATCTCCTCACCGGCAGCAACAATGAGTTCACCCGTGAGCGGATGATATACATCATGTACCGACGTACGTCCGAGAATTCTTTCGTACAACGATTCTACAACTTCTTCGTTATTTTTGATTGCAGTAGCCACCAAACCACGAAGTGTACCACAGTCATTTTCGGTAATGATAACATCCTGCGATACATCAACCAGACGGCGGGTAAGATAACCAGCGTCGGCTGTCTTAAGTGCAGTATCGGCCAACCCCTTACGGGCACCGTGTGTCGATATAAAGTACTCGAGCACACTCAAGCCTTCCTTAAAGTTCGAGAGAATAGGGTTCTCGATAATTTCGCTGGTAGTCGAGCCAGATTTTTGCGGTTTTGCCATCAGACCACGCATACCCGAGAGCTGACGTATCTGTTCCTTCGAACCACGAGCACCAGAGTCGAGCATCATATACACAGGATTAAATCCCTGCTTGTGAGCACTCAACTCCTTCAGCAGAATATTGGTAATGCGGGCATTGGTATGTGTCCAGATATCGATAATCTGGTTGTACCTTTCATTGTTGGTGATAAACCCGTTGTTGTAGTTTTCCATCACTTCGTCGACCTGACGATATCCCTCCTGAATCAATTTTTCTTTTTCAGCGGGGACAATGACGTCTGCAAGGTTGAACGACAAACCTCCGCGGAATGCCATGGTGAAACCTAAGTCCTTAATATCATCGAGAAATTTGGCCGTGCGCGAAGTACCGGTTTTCTTTAAAACCTTGGCAATGATGTCGCGCAGCGACTTTTTGGTAAGTATTTCATTGATATACCCTACTTCTTTTGGAACGACTTCGTTAAAAAGTACCCGGCCAACTGTGGTCTCGATAATTCTGGATTGCGGATCTTGTACAACATCTTCATTTAGACGAACCTTAATGATAGCATGCAGATCCACCCGTTTTTCATTATAGGCAATAATAACCTCCTCGGGCGAGTAAAAAGTCATCCCCTCACCCTTAACGGGGTTGTCCGGAGTACTTTTACGCGGCTTGGTCATATAGTAGAGTCCCAAAACCATGTCCTGCGAAGGAACGGTAATCGGAGCACCATTGGCAGGGTTAAGGATATTGTGCGATGCCAGCATCAACAACTGGGCTTCAAGGATAGCAGCATTGCCCAACGGTAGATGCACTGCCATTTGGTCACCATCGAAGTCGGCGTTAAATGCCGTACATACCAATGGGTGCAGCTGAATAGCCTTACCCTCGATAAGTTTGGGCTGAAAAGCTTGGATACCCAAACGGTGCAGAGTAGGAGCACGGTTGAGAAGCACCGGATGCCCTTTCAGAATATTTTCGAGGATATCCCATACAACAGGATCCTTACGATCAACGATCTTCTTAGCCGACTTTACGGTCTTTACAATACCTCTTTCGATAAGCTTACGGATGATAAAAGGTTTATAAAGTTCGGCCGCCATATCCTTAGGCAATCCACACTCGTGGAGCTTAAGCTCAGGGCCGACGACAATAACCGAACGTCCCGAATAGTCGACACGTTTACCCAGAAGGTTCTGACGGAACCGTCCCTGCTTACCTTTTAAGCTATCGGAAAGAGATTTCAATGGCCGGTTGGCCTCTGACTTTATGGCACTCGATTTACGCGAGTTATCAAAAAGCGAGTCAACAGCTTCCTGAAGCATACGTTTTTCGTTACGAAGAATGACTTCAGGAGCTTTTATTTCGAGAAGACGTTTGAGTCGGTTGTTGCGAATGATCACCCTACGATACAGGTCATTCAGGTCGGAGGTTGCAAATCTTCCGCCATCGAGGGGTACCAGAGGGCGTAATTCAGGGGGGATAACGGGAATAACCTTGCAAATCATCCATTCGGGCTTGTTAACTTCGCGCGATTCCCTGAAAGCCTCCACGACCTGTAACCGTTTCAGTGCCTCAGCCTTACGCTGCTGAGACGATTCGGTACTTGCCTGATGACGAAGTGAATAAGACAGTTCGTCCAGATCAATTCTTTTGAGAAGCATCTCAATGGCCTCGGCCCCCATCTTAGCAATAAACTTGTTGGGATCGCTATCGTCGAGATACTGATTTTCCTTGGGCAGAGACTCTATAATTTCGATATATTCTTCTTCGCTAAGCAGATCGTAAACATTGATTCCTTCCGAAGCCTTAATCCCCGGCTGGACAACAATGTAACGTTCGTAGTAGATAACAGCATCGAGCTTTTTGCTGGGCAGCCCTAATAAATATCCTATCTTATTGGGAATAGATCTGAAATACCAAATATGAGCCACAGGCACTACCAGATTGATGTGCCCCATACGTTCGCGACGAACTTTTTTCTCGGTAACCTCAACCCCACAACGGTCGCACACAATTCCCTTGTACCGTATGCGTTTATATTTTCCGCAATGGCATTCATAGTCCTTTACAGGACCAAAGATTCGTTCACAAAACAATCCGTCGCGTTCAGGCTTGTAGGTGCGGTAATTGATCGTCTCAGGCTTGAGGACCTCACCGCTGGAATGTTCCAGAATTTCTTCCGGTGAAGCCAGCCCAATGCTTATCCTTGAAAAAGTTGCCGGCTTGTTATCTTTTTTAAACGACATATGATTATTTTTTTCAATTATAACAACAATACACTACCCAAAAATTTAAGCTTAGCTGAGCAGGTTAACACTCAATCCTAATCCTCTAAGTTCATGAAGGAGTACGTTGAACGACTCGGGAATACCAGGGGTTGGCATAGGTTCGCCTTTTACGATGGCTTCGTAAGCTTTGGCCCGGCCTATCACATCGTCGGACTTGATGGTAAGAATTTCCTGCAAAATATTTGCAGCGCCAAATGCTTCAAGTGCCCAGACTTCCATTTCCCCGAATCGCTGACCACCAAACTGAGCCTTACCGCCAAGAGGTTGTTGCGTGATAAGAGAATACGGCCCAATAGAACGGGCATGCATCTTATCATCAACCATATGGCCCAGCTTGAGCATATAAATTACCCCCACCGTAGCTGGCTGGTCAAAACGTTCGCCTGTACCTCCATCGTACAGATAGGTTATGCCATAAGGAGGTAATCCAGCTTTATTGGTGTATTCGGTAATCTGTTCAATGGTAGCCCCATCGAAAATGGGAGTGGAAAATTTAACCCCCAACACTTTGCCAGCCCAACCAAGAACAGTTTCGTATATCTGCCCCAAGTTCATACGGGAAGGTACCCCCAAAGGATTGAGCACTATATCTACAGGCGTGCCGTCTTCGAGGAACGGCATATCTTCGACACGTACAATCCGTGATACAATACCCTTGTTTCCGTGACGACCTGCCATTTTATCGCCCACCTTAATCTTTCGTTTACGAGCTATGTAAACCTTAGCCAGCTGAACAATTCCTGCAGGCAACTCGTCCCCAATCGTAAGAGTATATTTTTTACGTTTATACACACTCTCTATTTCCTTGTATTTGAGCATGTAATTGTGGAACAACTGTCGGATCAGCTGGTTCTTATCCTGATCGGTGGTCCACTTATTGGGATTGACATTCAAGAAATTAAGTTCCTGCAGAACTTTAGTAGTAAATTTAACTCCCTTGGGGATTACATCTACATTGTAATAGTCCTTAACTCCCTGCGAGGTCTTGCCATTGACAAGTACAAACAGCTTATCGACCATTTTGGTATTAAGCTCATCGATCTGCTGTTTAAATTCCTCTTCAATTTTTTCCAGCAAAACCTTTTCATTTGCAGCTTTAGTTCCTTTTTTATCTTTGATGGCTCGCGAAAAGAGTTTTTTGTCAATGACAATACCATCGAGCGATGGCGAAGCTTTCAAGGATGCATCTTTAACATCGCCAGCCTTATCACCGAAGATAGCACGGAGAAGTTTTTCTTCCGGTGTAGGATCCGATTCTCCTTTTGGTGTTATTTTACCAATAAGGATATCTCCGGGTTTTACTTCAGCCCCAATTCGGATAATACCATTTTCATCAAGGTTTTTGGTAGCCTCTTCGCTAACATTGGGGATGTCGGCTGTAAGTTCTTCGAGCCCACGCTTGGTATCGCGGACCTCGAGCAAATATTCCTCGATATGAATCGAGGTAAAAAGATCTTCGCGAACAACCCTTTCGCTGATCACGATAGCATCCTCAAAGTTGTATCCCTTCCATGGCATAAAAGCCACCATCAGGTTACGTCCTAAAGCCAGTTCGCCGTTCTGGGTAGCGTAGCCTTCGGTAAGTATCTGTCCCTGTTTTACCTTATCCCCTTTGCGTACAATGGGGCGAAGGTTGATACAGGTATTCTGGTTGGTTTTAAGGAACTTGGTAAGTTTATAGGTCTTGACGGGATCATCGAACGATACGAACTTTTCTTCCTCGGTAAGGTTGTACCGTATTTTTATTTCATTTGCATCGACATATTCGACCACGCCATCGCCTTCGGCGGTAAGATGTATTCTGGAATCTTGAACCACCTGTCTTTCAATACCTGTACCCACAATAGGAGCCTCGGGCTGCAACAACGGTACAGCCTGACGCATCATGTTAGAACCCATGAGGGCTCGGTTAGCGTCGTCGTGTTCGAGGAAGGGAATAAGAGAAGCAGCAATGGAAGCGATCTGATTTGGGGCAACGTCCATCAGATTAACCTGATCGGCCGAAACAGAGGGATAATCAGCTTCGAGACGAGCCTTGATACGCTGCTCGAGGAGCGTACCATCATCGGCCACTGAGGCATTCGCCTGAGCGATAATCTTACCTTCCTCATCCTCGGCACTGAGGTATATAACCCCCTCATCCGATAAATCAACTTTTCCGTTTTCTACCTTACGATATGGGGTTTCGATAAAGCCCAGTTCATTAATTTTGGCGTAAACGCACAACGAGTTGATAAGCCCGATATTGGGACCTTCAGGTGTTTCGATAGGACAAAGGCGTCCGTAGTGGGTATAGTGTACGTCACGAACTTCGAAACCGGCTCTTTCGCGTGACAACCCTCCGGGACCCAGTGCCGACAAACGACGTTTGTGGGTCATCTCGGCTAATGGGTTGGTTTGATCCATGAACTGCGAGAGCTGGTTAGTCCCAAAGAATGAATTAATAACCGACGAGAGTGTTTTAGCATTAATAAGTTCAATCGGCGTAAACACCTCGTTGTCGCGGACATTCATGCGTTCACGGATAGTACGCGCCATACGGGCAAGCCCTACACTGAATTGGTTATAGAGTTGCTCCCCAACGGTACGTACACGCCGGTTGCTCAAGTGGTCAATATCATCGACATCGGCTTTGGAATTGCTAAGCTCAATCAGGTATTTTATAATGCTGATAATATCTTCTTTAGTAAGCACCCGCACTTCACTGGGAATGTTAAGCCCCAACTTCCGGTTCATCCGGAAACGGCCTACATCGCCAAGATCGTAACGTTTATCGGAAAAGAACAATTTTTCGATAACATCACGTGCAGTAGCTTCATCGGGTGGTTCCGAACCACGAATAGTACGATAAATATGAAGAACAGCTTCTTTTTCGGAGTTAGATGGGTCCTTATGAAGTGTATTGTATATGATAGCATAATCGTTGATATTGGCCGTTTCCTTATGTAAAAGAATGGTATCCACGCCAGCATCAACAATAAGGTCAATGTGTTCGTTTTCAAGTATAGTTTCCCGATCGATAATGACTTCATTACGTTCGATCGAGACCACTTCGCCAGTATCTTCATCCACAAAGTCTTCTACCCACGATTTCAACACTCTGGCGGCCAGCCGACGGCCTACCACTTTTTTCAAAGCGGCTTTAGAGACTTTAATTTCATCGGCTAAATCAAAAATTTCGAGAATGCTTTTATCACTTTCAAAACCGATAGCTCGCAACAGGGTAGTTACAGGGACTTTTTTCTTACGATCGATGTAAGCAAACATCACATTGTTTGTGTCGGTAGCGAACTCTATCCACGACCCCTTAAATGGGATGATACGCGCAGAATAAAGTTTTGTACCGTTGGGGTGCACACTCTGGGCAAAGAAAACGCCAGGTGAACGATGTAACTGCGAAACCACTACACGTTCAGCACCGTTAATAACAAAAGTACCCCTGGGCGTCATATAGGGGATAGTACCCAGGTATACCTCTTGGATAATGGTTTCAAAATCCTCGTGCTCGGGATCGGTACAATAAAGTTTTAATTTAGCTTTAAGGGGTACGCTATAGGTCAAACCCCGTTCCAGACACTCTTCAATGGTATACCGTGGGGGGTCGATATAATAATCGAGAAATTCGAGTACAAACTGGTTACGCGTATCCGTAATCGGAAAATTTTCCAGAAAAACTTTGTAAAGTCCTTCGTTTTTTCTATTTTCGGGTGTTGTTTCCAACTGAAAGAAGTCGGCAAAGGACTTAAGTTGTACCTCCAGAAAATCGGGGTACGGGAATTGTTTTTTTGTTCTGGCAAAACTGATTCTTTCAACTACCTGATTTGAAGCCATCTTTTTTAACGGATTAAGTGAACGCTATGAATAAAACAAGAAAAAGGCTTAAGGTATAACTGCGGGGCAGAATACCTTAAACCCGATGTTCTATTGAAACAGATATTACTTAAGTTCAACTTCTGCTCCGGCTTCCGTAAGCTGTGCTTTAATTGATTCTGCTTCTTCTTTGGATACACCTTCTTTAATTGCTTTAGGAGCACCATCGACGAGGTCTTTAGCTTCTTTCAGGCCAAGTCCCGTAATATCTTTTACGAGTTTTACTACTTGCAATTTAGCCCCGCCAGCGCTCTTAAGGATAACATCGAAGGTTGTTTTTTCAGCAGCGGCTTCACCAGCACCACCACCTGCAGCAGGAGCAGCAGCAACGGCAACAGCAGCAGCTGCCGGCTCAATGCCATATTCTTCTTTCAGTATTTTTGCAAGCTCATTTACTTCTTTAACAGTAAGATTTACAAGCTGTTCTGCTAAAACTTTAACATCTGCCATTGTTATAATAATTTAAAAGTTACTAACTAATTTTTTTTATTATGTACGTTCAGAAAGTGTTTTTACAATACCGCCAAGGGTATTTTTACCCGACAGTAAGGCCGAGAGTACATTCTTAGCCGGCGACTGCAACAGACCGATAACATCGCCCAAAAGTTCGTTTTTCGACTTCAGGTTGACGAGTGCTTCGAGCTGATTATCGCCAATATAAATGGACTCTTCGACAAAAGCAGCCTTTAATACAGGTTTGGTCTTATCCTTACTCCTGAAATCTTTGATGAGTCTGGCTGGGGCATTCCCAGTAGTACTGAGCATCAAAGAAGTAGAGTCTTTCAATACACCGTACAAGGGCTCATATACTTCTCCGTTGATCCGTTCCAATGCTTTCTTTAACAAGGTGTTTTTGACTACCATCAATTTCACCTCTTTTTCGAAGCATTTACGGCGGAGCAAACTGGTATCGGTAGCGTTTAAGCCACCTATATCAGTAATATAAAAGTGCTTGTACGTTTGTATTTGTTCTACCAAATGGTCGATAATCGCATTTTTTTCTTCTCGCTTCATAACATTCAAGCATAATTACTCAGTAACACTTTTGGGGTCGATTTTTAAGCCCGGACTCATGGTAGAGGAAAGGGTTACACTCTTAATGTAGGTTCCCTTAGCCGAGGAGGGTTTAAGTTTGATAATGGTATTGATAAACTCCTTAGCATTCTCTACAATCTTAGCAGGTTCAAAGGAAACCTTGCCAATAGAAGAGTGTATAATACCATACTTATCAACCTTAAAGTCGATTTTACCCATCTTAATTTCCCTCACAGCTTTACCCACTTCCATGGTTACTGTGCCGCTTTTGGGATTAGGCATAAGTCCGCGCGGGCCCAAAATTTTACCCAGTGCACCAATTTTAGCCATTACTGCAGGTACTGTAATGATAACATCGACATCGGTCCAGCCATTTTTAATTTTTTCAATGTACTCGTCCAGACCAACATAGTCGGCACCTGCTTCCTTAGCTTCCTGTTCCTTATCCGGTGTACACAATACCAAAACGCGAACCTGTTTACCTGTACCATTGGGCAAAGTTACAACCCCACGAACCATTTGATTAGCTTTACGCGGGTCGACCCCTAACCGAACATCAATATCGACCGATGCATCAAATTTTGTTGTAGTAATCTCTTTAAGCAATGCAGCGGCTTCCTGAAGTTTGTATTGTTTCTCGGGGTCGATCTTTGACAAAGCTAACTTTCTGTTTTTTGTCAATCTTGCCATTTGTTCGTCTTATTAAAAATTTTTAGAAAGGTCTTTCACCCGTGATGGTAATACCCATGCTACGGGCGGTACCTGCAACCATTTTCATGGCACTTTCAAGGGTAAAACAATTGAGATCGGGCATTTTGTTTTGTGCAATCTCTTTAATCTGATCCCACGTCACCGTTCCCACCTTATTGCGGTTGGGTTCTGCAGAACCTCCTTGTACTTTGGCAGCTTCCATAAGTTGTACGGCTGCAGGGGGAGTTTTCGTCACAAAATCAAATGACTTGTCGGAATACACGGTAATTATAACCGGTATAACCTTTCCCGACATATTTTGTGTACGAGCATTAAACTGCTTACAAAACTCCATAATATTAACCCCTTTCGAACCCAAGGCAGGCCCTACCGGTGGTGAAGGATTGGCAGCTCCACCCTTTATTTGCAGTTTAATCTGTGCTACTACTTCTTTTGCCATATTTATCAATTATTGTATAATGAACTGTTTTTTTTATTACCATTAAAGGGAAGCATTTGTTTCCGAGAGGAGAAACAAAACTTTAACGGTACAAAACAGCTTTTTCCAAGATCATTCTCGTTCAACCTGCATAAAACTCAATTCCACGGGTGTTTTTCTTCCGAAAATTTTAACCATGACCTTGAGTTTCTTCTTTTCTTCATTAACAGCATCAATTACGCCCGTAAATCCACTAAAGGGGCCATCAATGACCTTTACTGGCTCACCTACATAGAAAGGTGTGGTTAACTCTTCACCGGTTTGAGCCAACTCATCGACCTTACCCAATATACGGTTAACCTCCGAGAGCCGTAAAGGAGTAGGCTCATCGCCTTTGGTCCCCAAAAATCCTAATACATTAGGAATATTTCGTAAAATATGAGGTATTTCGCCAACTAACTGAGCCTCAACCAATACATAACCCGGAAAAAAAATTCGCTCTTTGCTAATTTTTTTTCCATTTCTGATTTGGTATACTTTTTCAGTAGGTATCAATACCTGCGAAATATATTCTTCGAGATGCAAGCGGGCAACTTCGTTTTCTATCAATTCCTTCACTTTCTTTTCTTTCCCGCTGATAGCCCGCAGGACATACCACTTTTTTTCTGTTTCGCCCATTTTCAGTTACTGTCTTATGAAAATATGCTATAGACGAAGTTCATTCCATATTTAAAGACCAGGTCCATTACCAGCACAATAATAGCAATTACAACAGAGGCTACCATAACGGTAATAGCGCTCCCTTGCAATTCGTTCCAGGTAGGCCATGTTACTTTTTGGATGAGCTCAGCGTACGATTCGCGGAAATAATTTTGTATGCCGGCAAATAACTTCATTTTATTGACTATTAGTTAAAAACATTGCACGGGAGGAGCGACTCGAACGCCCGACACCTGGTTTTGGAGACCAGTGCTCTACCAACTGAGCTACACCCGTGTAAAAGTACCGGTTTCGGATTTTCTCAACCGGCACTGATATGTTAGTTATTCTACAATTTCGGTAATCTGACCGGCACCAACTGTTCTACCGCCTTCACGGATAGCGAAACGCAAACCTACGTTCAATGCTACCGGATAAATAAGCTTAACGGTAATAGATACGTTATCGCCAGGCATAACCATTTCACGACCTTCGGGGAGAATGATTTCACCCGTTACGTCGAGTGTACGCAGATAGAACTGCGGACGATAGTGGTTGTGGAACGGAGTATGACGTCCACCTTCTTCTTTTTTAAGGATGTAGACCTCAGCTTTGAAGGTGGTATGTGGAGTGATAGTACCAGGTTTAGCGATAACCATACCACGTTTGATTTCATCCTTATCGATACCGCGAAGCAACAGACCTACGTTGTCACCAGCTTCACCACGGTCGAGGACCTTACGGAACATTTCAACACCGGTGATAACTGTTTTCTTCTTTTCAGCGCCAAGACAACGATTTCCATTTCATCGCCAGTTTGTACCACACCGGTTTCGATACGACCGGTAGCAACGGTACCCCGACCGGTGATGGAGAATACGTCTTCAACGGGCATGAGGAAAGGTTTGTCCACTTCACGTGGAGGCAGGGGAATATAAGTATCAACAGCATCCATCAATTCGATGAGTTTAGCTTCCCATTTGGGATCACCGTTGAGGGCGCCCAGAGCCGAACCACGGATGATAGGAGCGTTGTCACCGTCGAAACCGTAGAAGTTGAGGAGCTCACGCATTTCCATTTCAACAAGGTCGAGCATTTCGGGGTCATCTACCAGATCAACCTTATTGATGAAAACAACAATTTTGGGCACGTTTACCTGACGAGCCAACAGAATGTGTTCACGGGTTTGAGGCATGGGACCATCGGTAGCAGCAACTACGATGATAGCACCGTCCATCTGGGCAGCACCAGTAACCATGTTTTTGATATAGTCGGCGTGACCCGGGCAGTCTATGTGTGCATAGTGACGGTTTTTCGTCTGATATTCAACGTGCGCCGTATTGATGGTAATACCACGCTCTTTTTCTTCAGGAGCATTGTCAATAGAGTCAAACGAACGTTCTTCGGCAAGACCTTGTTTAGCCAACACCTTGGTAATTGCAGCCGTCAGCGTAGTCTTTCCATGGTCAACGTGACCAATCGTACCGATATTAACATGAGGTTTTGACCTGTCAAATTTTTCTTTTGCCATAACTCAAAATTTGATGATTATTACTTTTATTTTTATTTCAATTTTAATTAATTGACGCCACTAAAATAACAAAAAGAGCCGATGACGAGAATTGAACTCGTGACCCCTTCCTTACCAAGGAAGTGCTCTACCCCTGAGCTACATCGGCAGAATATTTTCACTTCGTTCCTCCCACTCAGGGCAGTTTTCGAAGGTATGCCATTACGGCTTTAGAGCGGGAGACGAGACTCGAACCCGCGACCCTAACCTTGGAAGGGTTATGCTCTACCAACTGAGCTACTCCCGCTTATGGTTTATTACATTTTTTTCCCTAATTACCGTGGGGAGAGGAGGATTCGAACCTCCGAAGTCATACGACAACAGATTTACAGTCTGCCCCAGTTGGCCACTTTGGTATCTCCCCTACACTTGAGCCGATGGACGGACTTGAACCCCCGACCTGCTGATTACAAATCAGCTGCTCTAACCAACTGAGCTACATCGGCCTGTATGTCGTTTCACGAACGTCCATCTGTTACTATCCTCATTATTTCAAAAATCCGTTCCGACCTCTACCCCAAGCAGTTTTGTTTTTGGGTTGGCAAATGTATAACTTTTTGTTCAGGTTTCAAAATAAATTTAAAAAATTTATTCACCTCTTTGTTTTTCTTTATGCTTGGTAAGTTGTACCTTTAAGGCGTCAACTACTTGATCTACAGCCTCTTCAAAGGTTTTGCACTGCCTTTTGGCAAACACATCGTTTCCGGGAATTTCGAGTCTTATTTCGGCAATTTTATTATCTTCTGTTGAGCTTTTGTCGAGCCGGAAAGTTACCTGCGCCCCCACGATATGGTCGTAGAACTTTTCCAGTTTCTCAATTTTCTTGTTGGTGAACTCGATCAGTTTACGATCTGCATCAAAATGCACCGACTGAATGTTGATGTTCATAACACTTTCCTCCGTTGGTTTATGCCCGGGGGTGGGCTTGTTTATAAATTTTATGTAATTGTTCAATTGTGTTGTGCGTATAAATCTGCGTTGCCGACAGATTAGCATGTCCAAGCAACTCTTTGATAGCATTCAGACTTGCCCCATGGTTTAACAACTGGGTGGCAAAAGTATGCCGGATGACATGCGGACTTTTTTTGTTGACCGAGGTAACCAATGATAAAAAATACCTTACAATACGCTGAACCAGGCGCGGGTATAATGCCTTTCCCTTGTCGGTTACAAACAGGTAAGGCTCTGAAGTAACTATCTGTTGCCGGATATGAAGATACTGTCTTAAGTCCTCCATGTACACCGGAGCAAGGGGGATAATCCTTTCCTTTGACCTTTTTCCCATTACTTTCATGGTGCGGAGTGAAAAATCCACATCATACACTTTCAACTGAATCAGTTCCGATAATCGTATACCCGTGTAATAAAAGGTAGCAATTATCAGCCGGTTGCGTATCCCCTCAAAATCCTCTCCAAAAGATACTTCATCAAGCAGAACATCCATTTGCTGTTCTTCGACAAAAACCGGCAGCCGTTTACTTACCTTGGGAGCCGTAATTTTGTCGAGCGGGTTACGGTCAACAATCTTCTGTCGCAGCAAATATTTAAAGAACGCCTTTAATGAAGATAATTTTCGCACTATCGTGCGGGAAGAGTTGCCTTCTTCGATCAAATGCACCATCCACTGACGTACCATGCTACTGCTCACCTGGGCAATAGCTGTAACGTTGTGATACTGCGTCAAATATTGGTCAAACTGTTGTAAATCTGTAGCATAAGCTTGTCGTGTATGCAACGAACATCTCTTTTCATGGGTGAGGTAGTTTAAGAATGCTTCAAAGTATTGCATGTTTTACTTATGCTACATATGCCATCAGTTTTCTTCGAGCTGTATCTTTTGCCGGTAAATGGCACGCAAAATCTCCTGACGGCGCTCAACGGAAGGCTTTGTATAAAACTGCCGTTCACGTAATTCTTTGATAACGCCGGTTTTTTCAAATTTGCGCTTGAACTTTTTCAAGGCTCTTTCGAGGTTTTCACCTTCTTTAATAGGAACAATTATCATAGTACTTACATTTTTTTGTGAGGCGCAAAGTTATAAATTGGAAAAGAATATTCAAAAATTTCCTTCATATTTTTCATTTTCTTCATCATATACCCTATGGCATCCTGCTTTTCTTTCTCCTTTAAAGTTAACATCTTTTTTTTGTATAAAAAAAAGATGTGTTAAAAAATTCGGCAAAACTTTTGGCTTTGTCAAATATCCTATTTGAAATTCCTGAATCAATTGGAATATCCTGAAAGAGTATCCGGTATTAAGCCCCGGTTTTACGTTCGTTTTATTGGTTCGAGTTTGGGCCGGAGGTATTTTGCGGTAATGGAATTATTGCAGTTTATCAGCTGTTCCGGGGGGCCTTCGAACAACAGGTAGCCACCTTTTTCGCCGCCGGTGGGTCCGAGGTCGATTATCCAGTCGGCCGACTTGATAATTTCGAGGTTATGTTCGATGATGATTACCGAATGTCCGTTGCGGACAATTACATTAAGGGCATCGAGCAGTTTTTTGATGTCGTGTATGTGTAAGCCGGTAGTAGGTTCATCGAACAGGAAGAGGGTATGTCCTTTGATATTACCGGCATTGGCAATGTAGGTGGCCAGCTTAAGGCGCTGATTTTCACCGCCCGAAAGGGTACTGGTCGATTGCCCCAGTCGTATATATCCCAGTCCCACCTCCGAAAGCGTCTTGAGTTTTTCGACAATTTTTTTGCAGGAAGTATTGTTTCCATTACCAAAAAACTCTATGGCCTCATCGACAGTCATTTCCAGAACATCGTAAATATTTTTATTATTGTATTTAACCTCGAGAATATCTTCCTTGAACCTTTTGCCTTTGCAACTTTCACACACCAGTGTAATATCGGCCATGAATTGCATTGGCACGGTAATTACTCCCTCACCTTGGCACTCTTCGCATCGTCCACCTTCCATATTAAACGAGAAGTACGAAGGAGGGAAATCGTAATGCATTTTTTGGGCAACCTCGGAAAAGAGTTTTCGAATCTCGTCGTAGGCCTTTATGCTGGTAACAGGATTTGAACGTGAAGATTTACCCAGTGGCTCCTGATCTACATATTCAATTCCCTCGATCATTTTCCAATCGCCCGAGAGCTCATCAAATTCGCCGGGTTTTTCGCCTGTTCCCGTAATTTGTCTTTGCAAGGCCGGATAGAGAATCTGTTTGATCAGGGTTGATTTTCCGGATCCACTAACCCCTGTAACTACGGTCATTACATGAAGGGGAAACCTGACGTTAAAATCTTTCAGATTATTTTGGCGTACTCCCTTCAATTCAATATAGTGCGTCCATTTACGGCGTTTGGACGGCACATCAATGGTTCGTTGGCCGGTAAGATACTGAGCTGTGAGACTTTCAGAAACCGAGATCAGGTGATTGGGTACTCCCTCGTAAACCACCTTTCCCCCTTTGCTTCCGGCCAACGGTCCCATGTCGATAATATAGTCGGCCGACCGGATAACATCCTCGTCGTGTTCGACTACCACTACAGTATTGCCTTGATCCTTTAACCGATGCAAGACATTAATCAGCAAATGATTATCGTGAGGATGAAGGCCAATGCTGGGTTCATCGAGGATGTACAATGAACCTACCAGACTTCCGCCCAGAGCCGTAGCCAGATTTACGCGCTGGGTTTCCCCTCCCGACAGGGTATTGGATAAGCGATTAAGAGTAAGATAGCCCAAGCCCACTTCCAGCAGAAAGTTTATACGGCTTTTGATTTCGGTGACAACCCGACTGGCAATTTTCCATTCATAATCTGTAAGAACCAGTTGATCGAAAAATTCCTTGAGATGGTCGATTTGCATATTCACCAGTTCGGTAATGGCTTTACCGCCCACCTTGACATATGTAGCTTCTTTCTTCAGGCGTGTTCCCCCACAGTCGGGACAGGTAGTTTTTCCCTTGAACCGGGATAACAGGATGCGGTAGTGCATCTTGTAGCTATTCAGCTCAAGGTAATGAAAAAAATTATTGATTCCGTACACATTATGACCATCGCCTTCCCACAGCAGTTTTTTTTGTTGATCGGAAAGGTCTTTATAGGGTTTGTGAATAGGAAAATCGTATCGTACCGATTTATTAATAAAGTCTTTTTTCCATGCGCCAAAGGATTCGCCCCGCCAGCAAGCAACTGCATCGGTATACACAGAAAGATTTTTATTGGGAATAACCAGATCGGGATCAATGCCAATAATTTTACCAAAACCCTGACAGGAGGGACATGCTCCCAATGGATTATTGAATGAGAACATATGCACATTGGGTTCCTCGAATGTGATGCCATCGGCTTCAAAACGATTGGAAAATTCGAACCATCGGCCGTCACCGACAGATTGCAGGAAACATTCGCCCTTGCCAATAAGCAAGGCCGATTGTACCGAATCGCTGCAACGGCCGACAAATTCTTCATCGGCATGGTTAACGGTAATCCGGTCGATGACCACGAGAATACGATTATCGTCAATAATTTGCCGAAAATCATCTATTTGATCGAGTCGTTTTACCTCGCCATGGCTCCAAATACGTGTCAGCCCTTCTTTTTTAAGTTCGGCAATCTGCAGGTCGAGCAATTTAACATTTACAGAAATAGGAGAAATAATCAGTATTTTTTCACCGTCGGGAAATTTAAGAATAGCATCGACCACATCGGTAACCGAATGTTTTTTGACCTCCTGGCCCGAAACCGGTGAAAAGGTACGCCCAATGCGGGCATAAAGAATTTTGAGGTATTCGTATATTTCGGTGGTGGTTCCTACCGTTGATCGGGGATTAGAGGTATTTACTTTTTGTTCCAGGGCTATAGCAGGGGGTATGCCATAAATGAAATCGACCTCTGGTTTTTGGATTCGACCCAGGAATTGACGCGCGTAAGCCGACAGACTTTCGACATATCGACGCTGCCCCTCGGCATATAAAGTATCAAAAGCCAGTGATGACTTACCCGAACCCGACAAGCCAGTGATCACCGTCAGTCGGTTTCTGGGAATCTTAACCGAGATATTTTGCAGATTATTGACCCGCGCCCCCTTAACTACAACGTAGTCTTTTTCTTCACTATCCGCCATTTCCGAACAAATTCAAAGTTACAAAGGTAAAAAATTTTGCACAAAAGATTTTTTTTATATACATTCACGCCGAAAAACTAAAGTCGAACCCTTAAAACAGGTATGCCTATCGGAACACTTCTACGCTGTTAACCAAAGGACGGAGGAAAAGTGAACTATAAAGTATTGTCCGATCAGGCGCTCCTCGATTTATATATCCAAGGACGGAGAGAAGCTTTTGAGGAGCTTGTACTGCGTCATCAAACCAAGCTATACAATTATATTCTGATGATGGTACGTCAGCCGGCGTTGGCTGAGGATATTTTTCAGGAAACCTTTGTAAAGGTAATCCGTTCGGTCCGGGAAGGGAAATATTACGATGATGGTAAGTTTTTTTCGTGGGTTACGCGTATTGCCCATAATCTCATCATTGACCATTTTCGCCGGGAGAAAAAAATGAAAATGATCTCATCCGACAATGACGATGCTCCGCTGACAAGCGTTGCTGTTCTGGCAGCATCGACCGAAGAAGATATGGTTAAAAATCAGATGCTGAAAGAGGTGCGCAATCTGATAGAACATCTGCCTTTCGAACAGCGAGAGGTGGTAATTATGCGCATTTACATGGATATGAGTTTTAAAGAAATAGCCGATCAAACAGGGGTAAGCCTCAATACAGCGCTGGGACGCATGCGTTATGCATTGATCAACCTGCGAAAGATGCTGGCTCAAAAGACCAAAAGTGCCTGAACCCCGATGTAATGCATCTATCCTAAGAGATACATTAGGCTTAGACTATGGGCTTAGGCATAGTTTCACCCTGAATGTAAAGTAACTGTACAACAACATCCCCGTAAACCAACCGACCGGATAATTCGAATATCAAAATCCGTAAAGGCAGTCTTTTTAGCAGAAAATAAAAAATCAAAATTCCGGACCTGAGGATATAATTTTTCGTGCTAAAAAACGTTAATAAATAGTCGCCCCTTATCAACACAATAAACGATTGATTGTTAATAACTTAATAAGATTTTTTTAGTAAAAATTCTGCAAGATTTTGTACATTAGAGCCAGAAACCTTGCAAATTTTTTTAAAA
>Ga0068707_1001050_pt1 | contig 18994 bp, 15 predicted proteins | sample YNPNPMetaG_FD_66600 | JGI IMG/M metagenome (GOLD analysis project Ga0068707, IMG submission 66600) | Anoxygenic and chlorotrophic microbial mat microbial communities from Yellowstone National Park, USA - YNP NP MetaG | ecosystem: Environmental > Aquatic > Thermal springs > Hot (42-90C) >...
AGGACAATCGCCCAAAAGAGAATAAGTAAGCGTGTACACCATGCCCATCAGCGGACGATCTACCGAATGCATGTCGAACAGACTTACACCGCTAACTTGGGAAACCAGTGGAAACCAATCATCATAGTAATATCCAAGCTGGGGCGCAAGCGGCAGATACGTAAGCACCGCCACAAGAGTGAGCACAACAACTGCCAGCCAGTTTTCACTGTTTTTATTTAAGCCCGGCTGCTTGTTCATAACGTACCATTACACCAAAAGCCAAACCACCAGGAAATTCCGATCACGCTCATCCCAACTCCAATCAGAATCAACACGCGCATCAACCAACTCACCCGTTGACCAGCGGCAATGCCCATCAATATCATGATCGGCACAATGAAATCCAACAAATACTTATACCCATACTGCCATGCTCCAGTATTATAGTAATTTGCCAGAAGCCCAACCAAAAACAAAACTGCGCTCCAAGCACCAATAACCAGCGGTGTTCTCCTAAAACTACGCACCAGATAGAGCAGCGCCGGAGTAGTCAGGAAAATGCTCATTCCCGACACCCGCGGAGCCCATTTTCCACATTCCGGCTTCCACACTGGTAAGCCAAACAGCATTACCCTTAAATTACGCGAAATGAAATGGGGATGAAATGTGCCATAATTTTTTAAATCGCCCGCCATAAAATCAGCAACGTTCTCGTTCAAATAACCATAATCAAACGGATCTCCAAAACGGGCATAGTTGTACCACATTAAACCAAGCACAACCAGAAAAAGCGGGATAACTGCTCGGACTGTCCAGCGTGTCAATTTTTTATAATCCAGCTTTTCCCACTCATCCTGCATCAACTGAGCGGTGATTCCAAAAAGCAAAGGAAAAGCAAGCAGGATATTTGGCCGCGCCACCATTGCCAATCCTAGGGAAACTCCGCACAACCAGGCAGGGGCTTTTTTCATAGCCAGAAGCACGGCGATTGCCAGAAAGGTGACAGTGACAATCTGGCTCATAAACCACATTTTGCCAATAATGGCAATGTACCAATGTACACTGCCAAAGGCAAACATCACCGTCAACCAAAGATTGCCGGAGGTGTTCAGCTTTGTCCAGCCCCGCTGGCTCGCTTCCTGCAAGATCATGAAAACCAGCACAGAATTCAGTGCACCAAAAAGAATCGAGAAAACCACTGTATTAAGTGTATCAGCTCCGCGCAGCGCCACCCAAGGGATCATCAAAAGCGCCACCAGCGGCGGGTTTGCTACGTACCAGTGCCCATTATGGAAGGTTAAGTCATGCGTTTGAGAAGGTTCTTCTAGATATAAGCGCCCCTGCAAGTAAGCCTCTGCCAGTTCATGAAAATACGCCTTGCCCGGCGTGTTCGGACGTCCAACAACAAAGGTTGTGACGCGGTAAAAAATCAACGTGACAAAAAAGATGACAAGTGCTATCAAAATGGAACGATACCAGGTTTTTTCACGGTGAAATTGGTGCAGCCACGAAAGCAAAATGATCAACAAGGTCAAAGGAAAAAAGTAATCATAAAAAGTGCGATAGAGATCAATGCCAAAAATTAAATCAGCAGCATAAACTTCTGTGGCAGCCAGCAAAGCCAACAACAACACTGTGCGGAAACTGCGCCAGCGTGCAGCGATATTTCCCCACGCATCCTGCCAGACCTTTCGGGAATTGAGAACGACCAACGCCAGCAACGCCTGCAACGAAATCAAAAATCCCCATATCCACAAGAATTTCGTGCGGGCATAAACAGAACGCAAGCCGATACCTAACGGGTAAGAAAGTCCACTGTTAAATACAATCAATAACCATCCGCTCCAAATTACCATTATCCCCAGCGCACAAGCCGCGGGCAGAAGCCATCCCAACGCAACTAGCCATCTCTTTAATGTTACCTCTAACCGTGTAACCCATCCCACATCTAAAAACATTTTCAGTGTCCAAAAGGCAAATAACAAAACTGCCAGCAAAACACCCCCCGCCAGAATCAAGCGCGGCAGTGAAAGACCCAGCAAAACTGCGCTTTCATGCTCTGAAGCAACTTCAAACAAGGCAAGGAATGCTAGAACACCTTCAAGGGTATTCAACATCCCAAATAATCGGTATATCGTCCTTTGCTGCTGTGCAAACATGTGGATTTTCTTTCAGGGCATAAAGAGCTGTAAATCATCCATCGGAATGTCCAAACCTTCTAACAAATTGCGTATGGTATTCCAGTGTACGCGCTCCCATGCCGCCGGGCTGGAATTGGAATTATGCGGTGCAAGTAATACATTCTCCATGCGCAAAAGCGGTGAAGAAGCAGGCAATGGCTCAACCTCAAAGACATCTAATGCCGCACCAGTAATCCACCCATCCTGCAAAGCTGCAATTAATGCAGACTCTTCTACAATTGGACCACGCGCCGTGTTAATCAACACCGCATTAGGTTTCATCCAGCTCAAAGTTTCTGAATTGATCAAATGAAAACTGGTTGGATTCAAATCACAGTTCAAGCTGACAAAATCAGCCTGCCCAAGCAATTCTTTCAACGAAACCATTTCAACACCATTTTCCAGGACAAAGTCAGGCGCAATCGGTACAATATCGTTCCCCAATAATTTCATCCCAAATGCCCGCGCCCGCCGTAACACTGCCTTACCAATATTACCAACGCCAATTACACCCAGTGTACATTCACTTAGCGAAACACCTCGGCGCTTTTCCCATTTCCCCAAGCGCATATCCCGATCCATCCAGGGTATTTGGCGTGCAAACGCTAGAATATACCCCATCACCGTATCCGCCACCGGCAACGTAAACGCATTTGGAGTATTACGCACCTGCACCCCAAACTTTTGTGCTGCCTGGCGATCAATCGAGTCAATCCCTGTACCCCATTTTGAAATAACCTTCAATCTGGGCAGACAAGCCTTAATGACTGTTTCAGTAAACCGGTCATCACCACAAATCACACCATCAAAAGTTCCCGCATGATGAAGCAACTCTTCTTCTGACAAACGTTCACGAACTTCAGGAATAATCAGTTCAATCCCAAAATGTTCAAACACCGCACGAAAACGGTCAACAAATGGCAGCATATATGGCGCGGAAAGTAAAACGGTCGGCATTGTTCGAGACTCCAATCAATCGAGATGCTACATCTTTACTGTAGCCCTAAACGATGAGTAAGAAGCAAATCGGCAATTAGAAAATCCAACTCTTCGTCAATGTCCCAAGCTTCAGCGCGATCAACCTCGAAAAGGTAGGGGCGTTCCCCCAAGCGGTTTCGTCGTTGTTCCAACGTCTGACGTGTGAAGAGATAAATGCAGGAATTTTCCTCATAGATGGGGGGTAAATCCTGTGTTTGTAACAGGATATTCGGATTGTGATTAATAGGTCTTGCCAGTGCATCCCACAACCGAGTACGCATTCGTGTTACGGAGAACAATGAGTCGTACGCCGGGAAGTTTGCCAGCAAGGTCTGAATAGCTTTGGAAACCGTCTCAGCACGCAATAACGGGTTTGTACTATGAGTCTGCAAATACAAATCAGCCGGCACCCGGCTGGTGTCATAAAGCAAAATTTCATTCATTGGGATCGTGTCGGCGCGCAAATGCTCAGGGCGCTCCAGATATACAACATCGGGAAAATGTTCCGATAGTCCTTGCGCAATCACCGGGCTATCTGTATCCACAACAATTTGACTGATTTCCGGGACAGTTTGCAAGGTATGTAGAATATGATGAAAAAGCGGCTTGCCCGCCAAAAGGCGATAATTTTTTCCTGTCACCCGCTGAGAGTGATGACGCATCGGAACTAAAGCAACTATTTTTTTGTTCATTCGCTAACCTTTTGTTTGCTTAGGTGTAGTATCGGCATACTGGATCGGCATTACCTTGCGGGATGAATGCTGGCGGGGAAGCATATCCAGCGAACGCGGATAGTAAAAAGCCTGTTTCAAACGCCATGTCAGCGGACCTGACTCATGAAATCCACGATAAGTACCCAAAAATTGCATCCAACGAAATCGAACAATATCTTGCCATTTTACCCGAGCATGTTCCTGTTGCGCTGCCCGTAAATCATGCCATACATTGACAATCCATAAGCGAAACAGATCATAGATGCGAAAAGTTTCATGCGGATAAATCTGCTTAAACGCCATCCCTTCACGCCGATAGCGATTGAACACTCCCTGCCAACTCTCATTGTGAACATGAATGATTTCGGCTTCTGCTACATAGGCAATACTATAACCTTGCTCAAATGCCCAACGCGCCCATGCCAGGTCTTCCAAAGCCGGTAACGTTTCATTATAAGGGTGCAACTCCCATAATGAACGTCGAATAGCTGCATTGGCATTGTTGCAAAAAGGATGAGGCTGACGCAACTGTGATTGCTCTGGAAACCAGTGGCGGAAAATTTGATGTTCAGAATACTTCGTCATCTCCGCACCACGCTGTTTACCATAGGTGAGTGCAACCTGCGAGTCTTCAAAAGGCTTTAGCAAGTGTTCCAGCCAATCTGGATAAACCGGATATACATGTGCGCTGGCAATAACCACAAAATCTGCCCGGGCATGAGAAATGCCTAAATTCAAAGAGCGCCCAAAAGTAAATTCTTCCGGTCGAATTGAAACCACCTCTACCGGAAAATGCGAGGCAATTTCTACCGTAGAGTCTGTTGAACCCGAATCCACCAGAATGGTCTGCACATCCTTGATCGTCTGCTGTGAAATACCGGTCAGCAGCCTGGCAATGTGCTTTTCCTCGTTATAGGACCGAATGACAATCGAACAGGTTGGTTTCATTCTTTCACCAAAAAAGGCTGGTTTTCCAAAATGCCCGCCACAATTGTCTGCATGGTTGATGAACGTTCTGGCATCAGAGCCTGCCAAGAAAAGTCTTTCAGACGTACATACCCCTGCCAGACACCATCTTCTTCCAGAAATTCATCGAAAGGCAGTGACGTGTGGAAAAGCTGGACATACAAGAACCTGCGAGCATTGCGCATAAACTCAGGCGGCACGGTAATTGTCTCTGCAGTCAGGAATTCCTCCGCCTGCTGGCAATAAGCTGCCACGGTTGGAGGAAAAAAGACGGTCGGGATCTGTGTGTAGCGCGCTCTGCCGCCGCACAAAACTGCTGCGCCCAAGAGCGAGGCTTCCAAACCAATCGTTGAATTATAGACCATGACAAACTTCGAATGACGAATCAATTCATAAGAACTGAAGTACTCGTCTGAGCTGACAAACATCACGTTTGGCAATTCCAACACCTTACGCGCCTTGACCCAATCCGCCACACTTTCCTGGCTTTCTTTGCCCGGACGCATCTCGTCTGGATGAGCACGCACCACAAAAAACGTCTCCGGGTGTTTACGGATCAGTTCAAGCACAACATCCAGCCAGGCAAACATGTGAGGGAAAACCACATTTGCATGACTCTGACTGGTATCAAAAACCACGTTGGTAAAAACAGGCACAATTTGTTTGAACGGCTTGACCCGTTCCCAAAAGTGCACCGGTAAGCTGCGCATTTCTGGCCAGAAACGTATCCCCGCCATGCTGAAATCACCCTGAAAGCGCCGAGATAAATAGTCATCCAGTCGCTGATTTTGTTCAGGGGTTAACTCAAAATCGGGCGCAATTTCTATCGGGTAGGCAGTTGCTTCTCCCGTCGTGAAAAAAGCAGTAAAGGGGCGCAGCGCCACCTCATGGCTGACCACCCGGATTCCCGCTTGTCCTGCAACATGTCGAACAATTGCTTCTGGATAAAACATACCGTTGAACACAACTACAGCCTGAGGCTGCAAAGTTCTTATGAGTTCTTCGCTCTGCTGCGCCAGACTCCATGCTGATAAGATATATTGGCGGAAAAGATACCGTGTATTTTGATCATCTGCTAGATGATGTCTGCGCAAAATCCAACGCAGGGATGGCAGCACCATTCTTCCTAATGGTATGCTTTGATATTCGACTTTTTCCAGTTCTGCGACAGGTAACGCAGCAATTGTATATGCCAGTGCAGTATCCGGCTGGTAAGAAAACCACCGCACATTCTCAGACGGAAAGGTCGCACGTGATTGTGCAAGACACTCGCGACAGGGCGGGTGCACTTTAGGGTTCTGTCGGTTGGTTCCTAATACGCAAGGTCTCAATCCCGAATCGCAAACAAGATATATCACAGGGAAACCGCTCAAGCGCACTCCCATGCTGGAAAGCAGAGAAAAAGCAGCGTTCAAGCTCAAGCCGCTCAGCCGGGTTGAAGCATTAAAGAATAACACTGGGCGGGCATCAGGTTTTATCAAGGAATGATTTCCAATATCCTTGAAAAGTCTGGCAATGCGCTGGCGATTAATGGCATCTTCTCGTGTCCTGCGCCACCTTTGCCAGGCGCGTAACTTCAATGACCTGAAATCAATCACGCCCAATCTGTTACCTCCCAGCCTCGCATGGATAACGTACCTCTGTAAAATTGTAGGGGGTATCGTGCTCTGAAAAGTAACTCACATCATCTAGTAACGGATACCCAGCATTGAACAGTACATTGAACACTACCCGAAAGGTGTTGACAGGCGTGATTTCAGGATACAACCACTCATCACGATTGTCCGGCAAATAATAAGCGTTGAAAATCGCCATGCGATTTTCTGTATCCAATCCATGATCAGCCTGCAAAATAATCACTGGAGGGGAGCTCGATTCTCGAATAATCGTCTGCATCAATTCAAGAATACGCACATTCAAGAATTTTATCTCATTGGTGTAGCCCGGATCTGCTTCGCCGGTTAACAAGTAACTCCCATCTTCTGCAAATACAAACGGGGGATGAGGCGCAATCAAGTGCCAGTAAACAAACTTCGGACCATTCAGACTAGGGAGTCGAGCTAGCTCATCCAATCCATACAAGATAGTTTGATAATGGTTCTGCTCCGGCGTCCGCACAACCTTCAAATCGGGAAACAAGTATGGCTGTAACTCAATCAACAACCGCAGCGCAGTGGTACGTAAAAAAAGAATTTCAAACTCACTAACCTGTCGAAAATCCAAAAGTACTACCCAAGGAGAAGTGGCGCGAGAGACAAGAATATCCGCACCTTCCATCCGGTCCAGATCATTCCCAGTATCAAAAACAACAATACGATAACCCATCTGCTTGAACAACTGCGATACCAGGCTTCGTTTCGCATAATCCCCCATATGTACCCAACTCATGTTGTTGTGCATCAACTCCGGTACAACTTCCTGCAGATAATTCATGTTTAGCGAGGATGGAATGGAAAGCGACGTATGCGCGTAATTACTCTGACTGCACCGAGCCACATAAAAACCCATTTCGCTCAGACGATGAATGAATGGCAATATGTCCAGACCATAAAACTTTCGCAACATATCATCTCGCGTATACGCATCCAGGATGATATAGTACACATCCGGCAGGTGATTTTCGCTATTCAACTGCGCGGGCTGCAACGCCCAATCTGCTTCTCCATGATAAGCTGCCTCTATTTTTCGCTTGCTTTGCACATTCAGGCGATCCACTTCAAACTTCACAATCTGAAAAAGCGGCACTACAAACAGGACAACACTCATCAGATTAAGCAGCCGATTTGCTGTTTCCAGATCGCAGGTACGCGTAAGAATCAACCATCCTCCCCCAAACAGCAAGCCCACCCATAGGACCACCAAAAAACGGTGCTGACCGATAACCAATCCACCAATACTTGCCTGCTCAACTAATTGATAAACATGACCATAGGAGAAAAACAGCAACCCTAGCCAGAAGAAAAGCATTGCTGCCCGATGAGCCGGTAAAAAACGTCTCAGCAAGAAATAAACCAGTACACCACACAACAATGAAAGAACCAGCGGTCGCAACGCATAAACCGGGTACACCTCGCCCATGTTGTGCGCCAGCAATGCTACAACCGGATACAGACTCAGCAAAAAAGGATGAAAGATAAAATCTTTTTTGTTCTCAACTATCATATCATGCCATGACTTTTGCCAATCAATATTTTCTGCGCCGCATTAGGTACAAAACACGTCCAGAATCGCCAATTGATTGAGCAACGTGAGTCTCATAAAATTGGCCAAAGGCGTATTCAAAGCCTTGCTGATGATATTCTGTAAAGATATCCTTGCGGCTGGCAAGCAATCGCTGCACCTGTGAATCACTTTTAGGCACAAATTCAACCACCAACCATTCTCCTAGACGGGCGAAATACTTCGCAATTAGCTGCAACGGTACATTGTTCGATATTGTCAGATGATGAACTAGAGCCAACGCTAGAATCATATCCGCCTCACCCCGTTCAATGAGAGCTTGGCGTTCTGTGTTTGCCCATCCCAGAGCCGGACTAGGATTGGTCAAATCCAAAACTAACGGCAACAAATTCTTTTCCTTCGTTCGGACACATTCTTGGTAATTCAGCTCCACAGCCGCGGGGTCAATATCAAATGCAATGGTTTTCGCTCCCAGACCACTGGCAATCCGGCTGAAAATTCCAGTATTTGCACCCAAATCCCAGACCATAGAAGGATGAACACGAGAAATGAATTCTCTAACCCATAGTTTCTTATCCTCAAATGCCCGGTCGCTGTAATTCGTAGCCTGATAATAATCCGCCCATTCGGTGCCGCTCGGTTTCCAGAAAAGTGATTTGACGGTCACCTCCAAATTGTCTATCAACCCCTGCAAAGCCATTTTGCTCACTTTGCCGCCGGTTGTTGTGGATACACGCTGTCCAGCATAATGCTTTTGGGCTAATGCATGAACATGAATGTGCGCCCCCAGTCCAAAATTCCAGCGGGTCTTCCAGGGCAACAGGCGGCGGGTCAAGTCTAGCGGTATTCCATCCAGGCACACCCGCAAAAGCTGGCTCAGGCGCACATCGGTAAAAGCCATCAATGCCAGCGGTGCCAGAAAATGCTGGCAAAACTGCCGGTATGCCACCCACGGCTCACCTTCATGATATTCCTCAAAAGAAAGCGTATCTATTAAGATCGGTTGATAGCCCAAAAACTGGATGTTGTAAGCACTAGCATCTTTCAAGGTCATCCCATGTTCAAGCGCCAAGCGCTGGATGTGCAGCGTGAGTAGCGCCGCACCCTTGAGCTGACCGAAACACCATTCATAAGGATAGGAAATAAAACCAACTGTTTCTGGCTTAAGTACCCGGTAAGCCAGTTCAGGAAGCTCAGCCGGCTCTTTCGTTTCTTCATGAGCAACCATCAGCCCATCCTGTACCAGGGATGAGTACAGCCCTGACTGCATCAGGCAATCATAGTCCTTCTGATACAGACGATTCACTTGACGAAACAACTTGCCATCCCGCCAGAAAACAAACCCGCTCGGGTCGCGAAAAGACGCTGGATGAACGTTATTCTCCATGCCTTTGTTCCGTTTGGGTTCCGTCTTTCCTTTCCTGCGAAGAGCTAAACAGTCCTTTGATTTTTTTCCAATATACTTTGATGGCATAAGCTCCCCCCAACAACGCAGCCAGCAAAATTTGCAGGATAAAACTGCCCGACCCCGGGTCAAGGTACATCATCAATGTAAAAGTGCTGAGCAAAATTTTCATCACTGGACTCCACTAGAATAAATCGCCAGAAACTCAACTATCCTGAACACGGCGCAGCTTTTTCAAAATGGGTATTTCACTGTCATAAACCTTTTTTACACCATCGCCAAGCGCCATTTCGGTCACCCGAATATACTTCACCAACCGTTCAAAACCGCCAGGTTCTACCGAAGCTGCCTGATCCGACCCCCACATGGCACGATCCAATGTGAAATGTCGCTCCACCAGACATGCTCCAAGTGCAACCGCCACTACCGACGGGATTAATCCCACTTCATGCCCAGAATAACCAATCGGACAATCATATTCATTCTTAAGAGTCTGGATCATGCGCAGGTTGAGTTCATCCGGGTCGCAGGGATAAGCGCTGGTAGTGTGGCAAATAACCACGTCTTCCAACCCAACCACTTCAACCGCTCTACGAATTTGCTCCATCGTTGACATACCGGTAGATAAGATCAGCGGGCGTCCCGTCCTACGCAGATGGCGCAACAGTCCATGATCGGTTAACGCTGCAGAAGGCACTTTATAAGCAATCGGATGATACTTCTCAATGAAATCAACCGATTCCTCATCCCAAACTGAGACAAACCAATCCACCCCCAACTGTTTACAATAGCGGTCAATTTCATCATATTCTGCTTCACCAAACTCAATCTTGCGACGATAATCCAGATATGTGATATATCCCCAGGGCGTTTCGCGCATAACATTGCGCTGTTCAGGCGGGACGCACAGCTCGGGTGTACGCTTCTGGAACTTCACCGCATCCACACCAGTTTCTTTTGCTGCTTTGATCATCCGTTTTGCGATGTCCAGATCGCCATTATGATTGATGCCGATTTCCGCAACAATGTATGTAGGATACTCATTGCCTACCCATTTCTCGCCAATTTTGACTGCTTTAGCCATCAAAAGCCTCCTTTCGATGTGTTCATACCATCAACCCATTTTTCTTTGTCTTTGCAAAATCATATCGCAAATCTCGCGCACCGCCCCATAACCGCCGCGGCGACTCAAAACCAGATCGGCGTGTTGTACAACTTCACCTTCAGCATCGGCGGGTACCACCGCACATCCCACCAATGGAAAACACGGCAAGTCATTTACATCATTGCCCACATAAACCACTTCTTTCGGATTGATACCCTGTTCGTTCAAATACGCTGTCAGAACTGTTGCTTTGTCTTCAATTCCCTGCAGGACAGGAACGTCCAGTTTACGACAACGCGCCGCAACCACCGAATTTGTCTCGGTGGACAAAACCAGCATCCGCACTCCCAGCTTACGGAGACGCTTCAAGCCAAGGCTGTCACTGCGGTTCGCGGCGACCATTTCACGCCCATCCTGATCCACCCAGACACGGTTATCCGTCATCACGCCATCAAAGTCAAACACGATCATGGCAATTTTTTCCGGCAAAGATCGGCGACGCACGGGCGAAACAATCTCCAACTCTCCATGATACACCAGCCACTCATACCGCAGCCAGTCATACGGTGTATCAATGTCAACTGTATAGCGGCTATCAATCAGGATCGGCAGAATCCTCTTGCCGCTCATCGTACCTTGTTGCAGGATTACCTGCGGACGGATCACATCAATATGACCGGTCTGCCAATAAACCGGGGGCAACATCTGACGCGGCGCATTATACGGCTCGGCAATACCCTCTACCGTCAACAAAGGTTGCATGACGCCGCTTTCAGGGTCAATCCGCCACATCTTATGCGGATTTTGTCCAGCCAACACGACCCCCCTTACCGAATCAGCTTGAGGATTGGCAAGCAAAACCCGGATCGCATCATCCACCAGTGTCGGCGGGCGCAAGGGTGAAGTCGGTCTCAATTGAACCACCAGCTCGGGCTGGTATCCTTCATGCTCAGCAAGCCAATTCAGCGCGTGCTGGAAAACAGGCAAATCCAGCGTATCGTCCTGCGCCAGCACTGCCGGACGCAGGAAAGGCGTCTCTGCACCCCATTGGCGCGCCACTGAGGCAATTTCCTCATCGTCCGTTGAGACAATCACCCGCGTAACCAGCCGCGCCTGTAAACCTGCTGCAATGCTATAAACAATTAATGGATAGCCAGCAAATGGGCGGATGTTCTTGCGCGGAATCCCCTTTGATCCACCCCGCGCCGGGATAATCGCCAGCACCTCCGGGCGTTCTACCATGCCGTCCATCCTCCATCTACCACCAGATTCGCCCCAGTCATATAAGAAGATGCCTCCGAAGCCAGAAAGAGCAATGCGCCATTCATCTCATCTTCATTCGCCATGCGTCCCAGCACCGTACGCGCCGAATAATTCTGCGTGAACATTTCATCGTGACCATGATAAACACCGCCCGGCGTCAATGCATTGACGCGGATGTTCTTGCCCGCGTAATAGGTCGCCAGATAGCGCGTCAGCCCCAGCACCCCCGCCTTGGTCACCGAATAGAATACCGGTTTATATGCTTTGGGTTGGCCGGGCTTTTCATAAATGCGCTGATCTGGACCAACCAGACCATACGTTGAGCAGATATTGATAATCACCCCATGATTTTGCGCAAGCATTGGCTTAACTGCTGCTTGAGCGCTCAGGAACATCCCGGTCAGATTAACATCCAATGCCTGTTTCCATGCTGCCAGCGGATAGTCCTCAAATGTGTTTCTGTGCTGCCCGGCATGAACACTGTCAAACTTAGGATCCATCGCAGCACTACATACCAGAACATCCAGCCGCTGAAAGCTGCGCAACGTCGCCACAACCATCTCCTGGGTCGACTCAGGACTGGTGACATCCACACCAACCGCCAGCACCGGGTAACCCTCCTTTTCCAGCTCATCAGCAACCTTCTTTGCCGCTGCCAGGTCTAAGTCCGCTACCACTACCTGTGCGCCCGCCTGTGCAAGAGTCAGGCAAAACTGTTTGCCCAGTAATCCTGCGCCGCCAGTGACCACAGCGGTTTGTCCAGTTAGCTTAAATTTGTCAAAAACATTACCCATTTTTTGTTTTCACCTCAGCTCTGAATGAGTGTCAAATCTCCAAAGACAACATCTCTGTCATATTCAAACAACACGGGTAATCCTTTGGTCAGTTCGAGCATCCAAGAATTTTCTGCTTCGTGAATCAAGTCTTGATAGCCAAAGATGACAATGACCGCCTTCCCTTCAATGACCATTTGACGAATACGCGTCAGTTCTTCTTGATAACCTTCGCGCGGCAACTGCGTAGCTGCATTAACCGGTGACAGTAGAATATAAGCACCGCGCTGAGCCAACAGATTGACCGCCTGTGGGCGATTAGTAAAGATATTAACTTTGGGCAATTGTTTGATCAGCTCAATAGTCTGCGAGGTCGTCCAAGATTCGTGGGCAAACCCCTGCCCCTGCTGCCTCCATTGTCGAATAGTGTCCAGGGTATCCTCGGCAAAGGACAGGCTCAAACCCACAACCAGCACGATCAACAGCGTGGTTGTCACCCAGCGTCTGCGCCGCCAGAGCCACGCGAGAAAAGCGACAAAAAGCAACAAAAGCAAAAGATACGCCGGCATTAAGACGCGGGTCTCAAAGTTGACACTTGAGTCAATCAACAAAATTGTTGTTGCCAGTGTAATCAGATAAATGATACTTTGCAATGCCAGCAACCAGCCTGCTCGAAAACCATTTTGCTCGCGCAACTCCTCCTTTTTCAGGAGAAGCCAAAACGCATAAACAAACCCACTGGCAAACACAATCAGAAAGATAACCAACGCCACCCCCCAAAAGACCATATAGCGTTCAATCAACTGATAAGGCTCAGGCAACAACCAGCCCCAAAAACTGGTAATACCTTCCTGTATCTTATCCGCAGCAAGCGAACGCAACATAAACTGACGATTGGTTAGATTGCCTGCCACCAGAAAGTTGCGAACTGACCAACCCAAAAAGAATGGCAACCCACCCGTCAGAAATAAGCCTACGGACTTCAAACGCGCTCTCCAGCTTTGCAAAAACACTAGCAAGAAGACAACCCCTGTTGCCAACAAGGTAATCCCAATATAGCGCGTCAGATATGCCAGCCCGGCAAAGCCACCCGCCAGCAATATCTGATACCAGCGCCGCTGTTGCAAAAAACGAATGAGTAAAAGCAGAGTCAGAAAATAACAAAAGAGAAACACCGGTTCCGTTAGGGCAAACAAAAAATGGCGAAAGAATGGATCGCTGATTAAAACCAACCCACCAGCCAGCAAACCAAAGACAGCCGATTGCGTTACCTCACGCCCCAGCAGACTGACCAGAACAACATCAATGCCAAGGAAAATCAGGCTGACCCACCAAGCTGCCTGTACAGGCGCTACACCCAAAGCTATGTTCAATGCCAGAACAAGCGAGTAAAACGGAGGAAAGTTGGTGATGGGTACCGTCTCTCCCCAGCCAACCAGGCGCTCATATCCATTTCCCTGTATCAGGTTGCGCGCGCCATCTATATACAACACCGAATCGTTAACCAGCGCCAGACCGTAAGGAGTGGAAAACCAGAACAGCGCCAATGCCAGCAAAACCAGCATTGCCAGTGCCGGTACCCAAAATTTTTCGTAGAAACCCCGTCTTACCTTCATTACATCCATCACTCGCTCAACCCAAAACATCCCATTATAAACTGTTATCTGAGCTTCGGGTATACGTAAATCGCGCCATCGTTTCCATGAAAGAGCATTTCCAACCCTTCAACCAGCTTCGCAATTCGTTCTGCGGCATCTTTCCCATATAACAATGACATCTGATCAGATATTGAGTCAAACAACACCAGCACAGCGCCTTCTTCCCGAAAGACGCGTTGCGCCTCGTCCTTTGTAAGATCACCATCCCCATAGCGGTAGAACACGGTCAGCGGCTTTTGAAAATAAATCTCTGCCAACGGGTAAGAAGTTCTGCCAGTCAAAAACAGTAACGCCATCTCTTCATTGGTAACAATTTTTATCTCTGGCGGCAACTGTTTGACTGCCTGAACAGTTTCTGATTCCTGCCAGTAAACAGAAGTAAAGCCCATTCCCTGCCCATAGTTTTGCTGAACAATTCGGAATGTGCGCCAACCATACCAGACTACGCAGAAAAGCAATACAATCGTCAATGCCCATCGCACCCACACAGGATTACGCCACAGGCTCATCGTCAAACCAACCAACAACACAAACAGAACCAAAAACACCGCCTGCATAGGCGAGTACATGCGACTGCCAATCGTAATGGGCGGGTAGGTGGTGACATACACGAGCAGGGTAACAATCAAATATGCCAATGCAGCGAAACCCAGCAAAACAGCCAACTGAATCTGTTTGCTCAGCCGTGAGACAGCTTGCGTTCGACGAAGTTTCCAACTCAAGCTGGCAATCCATACCACAAGCAACAAACCCGCAACCGGAACCAACCAGTGATTCAGAACCGCAGGATAAAATCTAGGTGCAACAATCCACGAATCAGGAATCAACCAAAACAGCAGTACTTCCTCAAAACGCGGCCAGAACTCAATGAACCGCTCAACCATTTCAGTCGCTGAAAGAATACTGCGCGAAGAAAGTGTTGATGTGTGAGAGAGGTCAATCCAAACCCAGACAGCCAGCGGCATCAGCGCAACGGCTAGGTAGAAGCCTATCCTGACCAGCCGCGTTTTGAGGCTTTCCCCGCTCAAAAACAGCAACCCCAGTGCCCCTGCCCCAATGAATGCTACCATGCTGTACCGCGTAATCACTGCCAACCCGCCTGCCAAAGCAGACAAAACAAACCAGTAACGACCATTTAATTTCTGCAAATATTCCCACAAAAAAAACAAGCCACAAAAGCCCCAAAATATAGCCAGCGGCTCAGACATTGCCCATGAATACACATTGATCAGCACTGGAGACAAAGCCAATAGGCTTGCGGCTGTCAGCGCGAGCAAGTTAGAATGACTGGCGCGACGCACCGTCCAGCCAGCCAACCATACGAAAGCTCCCAGCAAAGCGATATTCATCCAGTGTGCAGCAGAGACCAATTCTATTCCCAATAAACCTAAGAAGCTTAAAGCCAGCGGAAATAAGGGCGGAAAATAAGGGATTAGCCGAAACTCGCCGCTGGCAGTAATCAAGCCCAACCCCTTACCCAGCAATAAGTTACGCGCCGAAGTGATGTAGATGGTAGCATCTCCACCTACGCCAGGGCCCTGCTGCGTGCTGAAGACCAGCGCCGTCATTCCTATAAGCACAGGCACCAGCAAAATTAGCCACGTTTTACCTACCTTAGTAACCAACCTTTTCATCATTACCTGTTCATCAGACAGCATAAGTCGGTTTCTGTTCGTTACTCACGTAAAAACACCATCTGTCCATCCATTTCCATCACAAACTTTAGCCCCAGCGCCTCACATCGCTGGCGAATTGCCTGCGGGTCACTATACGAAATTTTGTCCACCAGCACAAATTGCACACCCAGCTCAGACAACAGCGAGACACTCCGCTCATCCGGGAAATGTTCCATCAAGGGACGTAAACGCGCGTACTGTTCAGGTGGAAAAGCATTGAAAAACCCACCCACGAACGGCTTCCCATGCGTCAGTGTGTAATACGTATGTTCCTGATCCTCACTTTTCTCAAACGGAAACTGGATCACGGCGCCCTGTCCGGGCTGTTGCGCCAGCCAGTAATCCAGCGAACGCGGCTGAATTCTGGCAAATTCCTGATAAGCACCCGGATAGAAGTCCAAAAATACCAATCCAAGTAAAACCACTGTCAACACAACGCGTAAATCAGCACGCCTTCGTTCTAACAACCATGCAGCTCCCAGCCCTGCTGAAACACTGAAAAACAACAAAACAAACACACCAAAACGCATCAAGGCACGCAATTTGGCAAAGAAGGGAAACACATAAAACAGAACATATCCAGGCAACGGAATCGGCGCTTCAGTGCGCCCTAACAGGGTAGATAATGCAGTTGGCAATGGTATTTCTACCGATTGACCGTTCCAATGCAAATCAATTCCCATCGCCAGTACAAAGGCAAACCCAGCTCCCCAGGCACATAAGGCAAGCATTTGTGATCTTCCCATCTGGTGACGCCTGAGAAACGCCAGTACTGCAAGCACAAAGGAAACCACCCCAATGTAAAGCGTGCCTTCCACCCACATCTGACGATTAAAATGCTCCCCTACCCACTTGCCCCACAGAAAGTGATCTGTAGAAGGCAGCAAGAAGTCTGTCGGGCTGGCAGAATACATTCGCACCAGACTGATGTTGCGGTCTGGAAGCCCGCCCTGTTGAAAGAGCATCATATAAGGCATAACCGCAATCACTATTAAGGGCAGTGCCACCAACCCCATAAGAACGAATTGACGCCAAAAACCCCACTCGCGCCAGCGGAAGCGCGCAAAGAAAACCAGATAAACAAGCACCATCCAACCAGTAACCAGAACAGTCATGTAAAGATAATATTGGGATGTCCAACCAATCAATCCCAGCATTACACCAGCTAGTACTGCCGGCTTCCACCACGCATTTACCGGGACAGCTTTGTTCTGTTGCTGGAGGATTTCCAACAAACCCCAAAAATAGAACGGGAACCATTGGATTCCAGACAGATTCAAATGACCAATCAAGAAATGAGCAAAGTGATAAGGCAAAAACGCGTAAATTGTACCTCCCACCAGAGCTGCCGCAGAATTACGTGTCAGCGCCTGCACCCATAAGAACATCCCCAGCCCGGAAAGAATAAACGTGAGCATCATTGCTGCGTTGAAAGCGAACGTCGCCCCGCCAATAAAGCCGAAAGGCAGAGCAAGCAGCAGCATGATCGGGGTGATCTCCGTATATGCCATATTCCAACCTTGCGGATAATTCAAAAACCATACATCAAATGGGTTGACCCCCAGCTCGAAAAGCGCCTTCTTCATCCAGCCAATCATCCAGACAAAATAAATGTTATCGCCTATCTGACCGACAACCTCACTTTTCATGCGCAATACCAGAGGCCAGGTCATCAAAACCGTCAGCACTATGAAATACAAAGACACCCACAATAAGGTAGAACGAGAAACAGCCAGCACTAAGCCGTTCAGCCAGGAAACCTGATGACTACATTTCTGTTCAGAGTTTGCGTTTATCTGTTTCACATTACACCACTCAACGCTCAGGAGCAAGCCGGCAATCTGCCAAGAATTTGCAACGCCAGCTCCAACGCTCGAATACCATCTTCCAATGTACAGATAGGCTCTTCCCTACCACTGGCTACATTCAGAAAATGCCGCATCTCATCCAGAAACATAGTATTGCGCTCAAAACCCTGCGGAGGCAAAAATACTTCTGGGGCATTCATATCCGCCCGATACAACCGAACGGCACCATCAGCGTTATCCCATGCCAGCAATCCCTCCGACCCGGTGATTTCCAAACGGTGAACCGCCGGGCGGCGATAGTAATCAAGATGCACACTTGCAAGCAAATGATCAGAAAATTGTAATAACACCTCGGCAACATCCTCTACCTCAATCTCGAGGTCGCTAATTTTGCTCACAAACGCTTGTAGCAAACTACCTTCCCCAAAAAACCAGCGCAAATAATCCAGCGGATGACACAGAGTTAGAACCACCCCGCCTCCCAAGTCGCCGCGCGCGCTGTAACTCTTCCGGTAATCCTCCCAGGGATGCCAGCCAGGTAAATACTCCCCCCATTCACAACGCAGGGATAAAGGACGTCCGATTACACCTTGCTGAAGCAGGTTCTTCACCTGCTGTAAACCTGGGTGAAAGCGGAACTGAAATCCCACAAATGCCTTACCACCGCCAAACTTAAGTGACTCGCGTAATTCTTCTAGCCGCTCGAGTGAATGAGAAACCGGTTTTTCAAGAAACAGGTGACAGCCGGCGCGAGCGGCAGGAATGGCAACGTCCAGATGTAACGCAGTCGGGTTTGCCACAATCACTGCATTCGGCTTGTGTTCCAACGCCGCTGAAAGATCAGTCTCTACCTTAAAACCTAAGAGATCGTCTTCTGGCAGTGTACTTTTACGCGTGCGATATAAAACGATATCATGCTCACCAAGCGCTAGTAAATTGCGCAAATGACGTCGTCCAACAGAACCGTACCCTGCAATTAAGAAACGCATTGCTATCTCCTATCCATTCAAACGGTTAAGTAAGGCAGGCTGATTGGCTATGGATCAGGCGCGCCTGCCTATCTTTGAAAGAAGGTATTCTCCGGTTCTTCTGCCAGCGCTACCATCCACAAAGGTTACCTCATTTTTGATAAAAGATTGCCGCTTTTCCTGGTCTAGCAGCGGGTCATTGAGGTACAGATTAATTGCTTCCCGTAACTCAAACTCATTCAATGCCACGCGCCCGGCTCCGGCTTGACGGAAACGCTGGTGGGTGGGCCAGTCTCCAATTTTTGATAGCGCCAGCGAAAACCGTCCGGGTTGATTCCA
>Ga0068707_1001056_pt1 | contig 18942 bp, 16 predicted proteins | sample YNPNPMetaG_FD_66600 | JGI IMG/M metagenome (GOLD analysis project Ga0068707, IMG submission 66600) | Anoxygenic and chlorotrophic microbial mat microbial communities from Yellowstone National Park, USA - YNP NP MetaG | ecosystem: Environmental > Aquatic > Thermal springs > Hot (42-90C) >...
CGCGCCAGGAGCTGGCCGCGCGCTGGGGCGACAAGCTGGCCGATGCCGCCCTGGCCTTGGGCGAAGGTGAGACGAGCGCGGTGGTGCAGTCGGAAAAAGGCCTGCATATCCTGAAGGCACTGAAAGTGATTCCGGCGGAGGAAAAGCCCCTGTCCGCGGTGGAAAAGGAAATAGCCGCCCGGCTTCTGGAAGAAGACCGCGCTAGCCAGGAGGCGCGCAAGTATGCCGAAAACCTGTTGGCCGAACTGCGGGCGGGCAAGCCTTTCGAAAAGCTAGTGCCCTTGGCCACCGAGAACAAAAAGGAAGGGGAGCAAATCATCCTGGAAGACACCGATTTCTTCCCCTGGATGGGTGGGTTTATTCCCAAGCTGGGTCTGGACGAGAACCTCGCCCGGGCCGCTTTCTCATTGGACAAGAACCATCCGCTGCCCGAAAAGGTCTTCGAGATGACCACCTCTCTGGGCGAACGGGCACTGGTGGTTTTCGAGCTGGTGGATCGCCAGGAGCCAGACTGGGACAAGTTCGCCCAGGCCCGATCGCAGCTGGAAGAAAAGCTGCTGGCCGGCCGGCGCATGGCGCGGCTGGCTGACTGGCTGAAAAAGACGCGTGCCACAGCCGAAATCGAGTACAACAAGAACCTGCTCACCCAAATTGGGCCCACCACGGGTGCGCCGGTGGAAGACGATTTCTGATTATTTTCCTACGAATAACTTCAGCGAACGGCTGGATTCTTGAAAATAGGCCACCACCGGTTTGGAGGTGGAGGTGAAAGCCGCATCCAGATAAAAACCGCTTCCCGGCGTCTGGTCCACCAGATAGTCGGTCCAGACACCGCTGCGGCGCAGGGCCAGGTGCAGTTTCCCCTTTCGCGGGTCCTCGCCGCTCAGTTTCATGTAAGCCAGCAACAGGTCGCCATTGGCGTCGGCCGCCAGGGCCATGTTGTGGGCTTCCGCTACCAGCGGAATGATTTCCCAGCCTTCGCCCCGGCGCTCGGCCAGGCAAAGCCGATTGTCGCGCGCTTCGCGGAAGACTATGCGGGGGGCCCCCTGCTGATCCAGAAAGATGGCGCTGGATTTCCCAGGATTGTTCTCGCTGGTTACCTTTTCCACCACCCAGGCCTGCTCGGCGTTCTGGGAGGCGTAGCGCAGCTCGCTCTGGAATCCAGACCAGTGCAGGTAGCTGGCCGCCAGCCGGTTGTCGGGCAATTTTACGAAAGAAATCTGCACCCGTTCCGAACCATTGGCTCGATCCACCCGCTCGCTGGCCCACAGCCCTTCGGGTGGGGGAGGCGCGCCCTCCTTCTTCGGTTTAAGATCCCGATCCTGGTTGGGCACCCGCCAGGCGTGCTTGAGCCAGCCGTCCCCCGAATAATAGAGGGCGTGCAGGGTGAACTGATCGTCTACCAGTAGCTGCACTCCCATGCCGTTGCCCTCACCCCATTCGATGGCTTCCTTGTTCCATTTGCCCTCCTTGCGGTAGGCGAAGGTTAGCGTCTTGGTAGCGCCGCTGTAATAGGCCACCTGGGGATCGCCGCGGCCGCTTACCCAGATGGTGGCGAAAAGGCATTTTGCGCAGTTTTCGTCGATAACGTCCACCGCCAGGCCGGTGGGTGAACGCTGGACGATCTTGAGCGCGCCGTTTTTTCCGTCGACGTATACCAGGTGCAGGTTGTCGTTGATGTCGATGTCGGCGCTGACGTAATGGCCGGCGTCGCCCGAGTTGTCGATAATGAACGTGTTGCCGGGGGCTTCACCGCCCGTTTTCATTTCCACCGGCTTCTTGGCGCAACCCACCAACAACCCGGCCAGCCAAGCCAGCAAAAGGCTCTTTTTCATGGCTCTACCTCCCGCCCAATGGCAAAGATTATTTACCTTAACCTGCCAGCCGGCGGCAACTCATATGCCGAACCGGCCGGAGAGCTGTTGACATTTGTCCGACGATGGTGTTTTTCTCAGTAGTGCTCTGGATGTCTCCAAAATCACATTTTCTTTCTAGACCCAAAAAATTGTTTTTTCCCTGAGCGGATGACGGAGGGCTAAACAGGTGGTCAGGAAACAGACCAAATTTATTTTTGTTACCGGAGGCGTGGTTTCGGGCTTGGGCAAAGGCGTAGCGTCGGCCTCAATAGCCGCGCTCCTGGAAAACCGTGGTCTGAAGATTTCCCAGATGAAGGTAGATCCCTATCTCAACGTGGACCCGGGCACCATGAACCCCTACCAGCACGGCGAGGTCTACGTCACCGACGACGGCGCGGAGACGGATCTGGATCTTGGCCATTACGAACGCTTCACCACCCAGACGGTATCGGCCCGCAACAACCTTACCACCGGTCAGGTCTACGACACCGTGCTGAACAAGGAGCGTCGGGGTGACTATCTGGGAAAGACTGTACAGGTCATTCCCCACGTCACCGATGAGATAAAAAGCCGCATCCGGCAGGCGGCCGAAGGGGCTGACGTATGCATCGTGGAGATCGGTGGCACGGTCGGCGACATCGAAAGCCTGCCTCATCTGGAAGCCATCCGCCAGCTGCGCACCGACATCGGCCGGGAGCATACCCTCTATATTCACCTTACCCTGGTGCCTTATATCTCCACCTCGGGCGAGATGAAAACCAAGCCCACCCAGCACAGCGTAAAGGCCCTGCGTGAAATCGGCATCCAGCCCGACATCATCCTCTGCCGCAGCAGCCGGCCGCTGGAACAGGAGTTGAAGGACAAGATCGCCCTGTTTTGCTCTACCGCCCCTTCCACGGTCTTCGACTGTCCGGACGTCGACACCATCTACGCCGTGCCACTGCAGCTCAAGGAGCAGGGGCTGGACGACAAGATCGCCGAGATGCTCAACATCTGGTCCCGAGGGGCGGACATGAGCCGCTGGGAGCAGGTGGTACGCGTACTGCGTTCGGGCGAGAACGTGGCCCGCATCGCCGTGGTGGGCAAGTATGTTCACCTGGTGGATTCTTACAAGAGCCTGCACGAAGCGCTGCTGCACGGAGGTTTGGCCAGTGGCGGGCGGGTAGAACTGACCTACGTCGATGCCGAAGAGGTGCCCGACCATAAGGAGGTGCTGGCCGAGGCCGACGGCATCCTGGTGCCCGGGGGATTCGGCGAGCGTGGCATCGAAGGCAAGATCCAAGCCATCCGTTATGCCCGGGAAAAGCGCCTGCCCTTCTTCGGCATTTGCCTGGGCATGCAGCTGATGGTGGTGGAATTTGCCCGTCACGTGGCTGGCCTGGAAAAAGCCAACTCCACCGAGTTCGATCCCGCCACACCCCATCCGGTGATTCACCTGATGGAATCGCAAAAGCAGGTAAGGCACAAGGGCGCCACCATGCGCCTGGGAGCCTATCCCTGTCGGCTGCAGCCAGGCACGCGGGCACTGGAAGCCTACCGCACCCCGGAGATTTCCGAGCGCCACCGTCATCGCTACGAGGTCAATAACCAGTATCGAGAACAACTGGCCGCCCGCGGCCTGGTTTTCAGCGGGCTGTCTCCCGACGGCCAGCTGGTGGAAATGTGCGAACTGCCTTCCCACCCTTGGTATCTGGGCTGCCAGTTCCATCCGGAGTTCAAATCAAAACCATTCTTGCCCCATCCACTTTTCGCCGCCTTCATCGCTGCCGCGGCCGAGTATCGCCGGAAGCGGCCGGCCTAGCCGGGAGAAATGGCAAAGCGGCTCAAGAATGCCCTAATTTTTTGCGGCTTGATGCTACTATGGGGGCTGACCCGCCTGCTGGGCTGGCGCTGGGGTCGGGCCCTCGGTCAAAGGTTGGGGTCGCTGGCTTTTCGCCTCTTGAAGCGGGAGCGGCAGACGACGCTGGACAATCTCGCCCTGGCTTTTCCGGAACTGCCGCAGGTCGAGCGCCTCGAACTGGGGAGGCGGGTGTTTGAGCATTTCGGCCGAGCCGCCGCTGAGGTGGTCAACCTGCGTCGATTGCGCAGCATTCACGATTTTGTCGAGCTGGATTTTCGCGGTCGACAGGTGCTGGAAGAAAAGCTGGGCCTGGGCCGCGGGGTGATTTTTGTCACCGCCCACCTAGGCAACTGGGAGCTCATGGCCCGCAAGCTGGCCGCAAGCGGCTATCCGGTGAACACCATTGGCCGGGCGGCCTATGACCCGCGCCTGACCCGGTTGATAGAAAAATTCCGCCTCCAAGGCGGGGTGCACACCATCTGGCGGGGGGAGGAAAAAATAATCGAACGCATGTTGGAAGTGTTGCGTCGGGGGGAAATTCTCGGCCTGCTCATCGATCAGGACACCCGAGTACCAGGAGAGTTCGCTCCGTTTTTTGGCCATGAGGCCTTCACCCCATCGGCGCCGGTGACTTTGGCGATAAAGAGCGGCGCCGAGCTGGTGGTAGGCTTCAATTATCGACGCCACCCCGACGGCTATCTGGTGGTGGTAGAATCCTTTCAGCTCGACACCAGCGGGCCGCAGGATAAAGTGGTGGCGGCCAATCTGACGCGGCTCAACCGGCTCATCGAAGAGCAGGTCCGCCAGCACCCCGTCGAATGGGTATGGATGCACCGGCGCTGGAAAACCCGCCCGCAAAAAACCTGCTGAAGAAGCTCTCAGTTGCCAAGCGGAGTCTGGGCGACGCACAGGGCAAAAACCGTCCTTGCACCCTGCTCGCGCAGCGCCTGGGCGCAGGCCAGCAGGGTGGCGCCGGTGGTCACCACGTCGTCTACCAGACAGAGCGGGTGGGAAACGCCTTTTTTCAAGGCGTGGAAGGCTCCGGCGGCTGCTAGCTCCCTCTGGGCGCGGGTGGAAGCAGAAACCTGCGACTTTGTCCAGACCGCTCTTTTCAAAAGCCCGCCTTCGACCTCCAGCCCCAGATGGCGAGCCAGGGCCCGCGCCAGCAATGCCGCCTGGTTGAAGCCGCGGGAGGCGAAACGCTTCGGGTGCAACGGCACTGGCACCAGGGCCACCTTTGGCCAACCGGCACGACGGAAACTTTCGGCCATGGCTGCGGCCAGGAAATCCGCCACCTGAGGTGTTCCCCGGCGCTTCAGATGCCAGATGCCCTCGGCCAGGGGGCCGCCAAAGTCAAAGCAGGCCCGCAGGTCACGTAGTGGTCCGAAGGCGCGACAGGCCGGGCATACGAAGGCGCCTTTCTCTAGCGGCGAGCGGCAGCGCAGGCAGTGGCCGCCTTCGGCAGGCTCGAAAAGTTCCCGGCATACCGTACAGAAGGCCTGGGTGGCACTTTCCAGCACCGAGCCGCAGGCGGCACAGCGCGGCGGAAGCAGCAGATCCAGCATCCCCCTAATGCCCGCAAGTATATATTTCGGCATCCTGCTTAGAGTTCCAGAGGCGGCCCCTCGCTCCACAGGCCATCGAGATCGTAGTACTCACGCGCCTCTTTCTGCATCACATGCACCACGACATCGCCGTAATCGAGCAAGATCCACTTACCGCTGCCGTAACCTTCCGCTCCCAGGGGACGTTCCTTATCTTTTTTGAGCTCTTCCTGAATGAAATCGGCCAGCGCCCGGGCGTGCCGGTCGCTGGTGGCGGTCATGATGACGATGATCTGGGTATAGCTTACCAGCTCGTCCACGCGACGTGCCACTAGCTGGCGCGCCTTTTTTTCCTCAGCCAGTTGTGCGATTTTTCGTGCAAGCTCCAGAGCCGGCCAGCGCTTTTTTTTCAATTTTCGCTTTCTCCTTGTGGTTTGGCGGCAACTCCCGCGGGTGCGCCCAGGGTAGAGGTGAACCCCTTGCCGAAATAAAAGTCCAACGGATGGGTATCCACCTGGATTCTTTCCGGAACGGGGGTGATCTTATCGGCAGGCGGCGGTTCGAGCGCCGCGAAGCGATTGAAATCACCAACGGTCAGTTGAGCTTCTATGTTCAAGGCTAGCGGCTGGCTCTCGCGGCCGGGGACTTCTAGTTCACCGTTGAAGTTCACTCCCAAGATCGCGCCGGTGGCCACGTCCAGGAGCAGGGTGCCACGGGCCGAGCGAGCCACCGCCTTGTCTCGCCAGCGATCGGCCTCGGCCGGCGTTGGATCAGCCTCATATACGTATTTGGCACCGGCCGGAGCCTGTGGTTGCGGCGGCGTGCCCGGCAGCCGTGGTGCACGTCCAGAAAGCGAGATGGAGTACCTAACAGCTTCGCGGCCACCCGTCTTGGTCAGCCCCTGCTTGGTAAAACTGAGCCGGCCGCGGTACAGGCGGTAAATGGCGGGCCAGCTACCAAAGGCCTGGGCAGCCAGTTGCAGGTGTTCGTTATTAAGCGTTCCGCGGGGATGAAAAACACTATAGCGGTTTTGTACCCAGAGTTTTCCGCCGCTGAAAATGGCGTAAAAACCCTGTCCAGAATCATTTTCGCTTTTTATATGCAGGTCACCGTTGCGGGCGGCCACGATTTCATCGTCTTCGGCCAGCGAAACAAAACTCTCCGCCCCCCGAAACTCAAAACGCACCGTGGCCTGATAGCGGAAGGAACCGAGCAGCGCCAGAAAATCGGAAAAGCCCAGCTGGTTTATCTGGTCGGCCATGGCCACATCATCCAGATCCATGGGATTGAGCGCAGGCGGGCGCGGAGCTTCCGGCTGCTGTCCGGGCTGCAAAAAACGCTCCAGGTGAGCTTCTTTTTTGTCGCCGCAAGCAAAGAGCAAAGAGCCTATGAGCAGCGAAAGTATGGTATTTTTCACGATCGGCAAGCTTGCCATTTATGTCTGTCCAGGTCAAGCGTCGCCCGGCGATGGAAAACTCTGGACAGAATGGGGGATCTTGTTTAGAATCAAAATTCTCTGATGGTGCTGGTTTTGCAGGAAGGAGTGGAAACATGAGCGCCAAAAAACCTGCTAGCGTAAATGGCCTTACCAAGACCCAGATGGAGGAGCTGCGCAAAGAACTTGAGAAAAAGCGCATCGAGCTGCGCCGTTCCATTTCCAAGCGTATGAACCGCGATACCGAGCTCGACCCCAGCGAAATTATCGAAGAGCTGGACCAGGCTACCGCCGGGCAGCATCAGGATGTGCAGCTGCGCATCCTGGACAAAGAAGTGAAATTGCTGCGCGAGATTGAAAGGGCGCTGGCCAAGTTCGAAAAAGGCGAGTACGGCCTGTGCGAGGGCACGCTGGAACCTATCGGCTATGCCCGCCTCAAGGCCCGTCCCTGGGCCCGTTACAGCGTAACCTACAAAGAAGAACTGGAGCGCCAGCAACGTGAACAGTCCACCATGCGGCCCGGCCGCTAGGTGGCGGGCTTGCTTATTTCTTCTGCCCATCCTCCTGGCACCGCTAGCCTCCCCGGCTGCGGAAGTGCTTTCCCGCCAGCAGCAGTATGAACAGGAACTGATAGAGCAGACTCTGCGCCGTCTGGGGTTGGAGCCGGAGCCATCCCCGGAAGGAAAAATCATCGATCGCATCATCGTCGATCGCCACCCCATCATCGAGAAAAGCGACCCCTGGCCCGACTGGCTTAACTGGTTTCATGTGCTAACCGGCGAACAGACCATACGGAGGGAACTGCTCTTTACGGAAGGCCAGCCTTACCGCGAGGAACTGGTGCGGGAAAGCGAACGCAATCTGCGGGCCCTGCCGCTGGTCCTTTCGGTGGTGCGGCTGGTGGCCGCTCGCGGCCGTCGTCCGGAGGAGGTTGCCGTGGTGGTGATCACCAAGGACCTGTGGAGCCTGCGCCTCAATTCCAATTTCAGCTTCGGTGGGGGAGTGTTCAATTTTTTAAGCCTGAAGCCGACGGAACAGAACTTTCTCGGCCGGGCGGAGCAGCTAAGCCTATATTCTTACATCGATCGCGACACCTTTTCGGTGGGCCAGGCTTATCAGATTCCCCGCCTGTGGGGCAGCCGCCTCTACACTGCCGAAAGCATCAACCTGCGCATCAATCACCAGGAAGGCTCGTTGGAAGGCGGCTTCGGCTACGGCGCACTGTGGTTGCCTCTGGTTTCCCTTTCCGATCGCTGGGGCATGTCGCTGGGTGTAAGCCTAGACCGGGGGGTCAGCCGGGCCTATCGTGGACGGGAGCTGCTCGAGCAATGCTACCAGCTTGCCGAAGGGGAGGTCTGCCTGCCCTGGAAATGGAATTACGGTTACACCGAAACCTGGTCGCAGGCAGTGCGCTCATTTGGCGAGCGGCACAAGCTGAATCTGATTTTCGGCTACAGCCTGCGCTGGCAGGACTACCGGCTGCCCGAGGAAAGCCAGCAGCTGCCCGCCGAGGCCCGCAGGCGCTTCGAACAGGAGGTGCTGCCCCGTAGCCAGCAGGCTAGCGAGGTGCAGCTGGGCATCAGCTATTTTCTGGCCGAATATCTGCGTCTGCACAACATTCAGTCCTACGGTCTGAGCGAGGATTTCCGCCGGGGCCCGCGGGCCTCTGTGCAGGCGGCCTTGGCCCATCCGGCGCTCGGGCCGGGGCTGCAGCTGCGAGCGTTTCGGCTGCGTGCCGATCTGGGCTGGCTCTTTGTCATCGGGGAAGACCTGCTATCGATTGCCGTGGCCGGTGAGGCGCGCTATTTGCCAGACTACCAGCCGCCCCAGGGCCAGACCAGCCTCTGGCTTGACCGCTACTGGGAAGTGGGTGTGGAAAACGTAAGCCCGGAGCTGTTGGGCCTGGGTAGGCTGCATTTCCGTCTGCGCTGGGCGGCGCTGCAGTTCGACACCCGCGGCCGGCGCTTTTTCCTGGGCGGGGACAACACCCTACGCGGCTTCGTCTCCGACTTTCAAAACGGCGAGCGGCTGCTCAACTTCAACCTAGAGTTCCGCTCGTTGCCGGTGGTGATGTGGACGTTGCACTGGGGGGTGGTGGTTTTCTACGACGCCGGCGACGCCTACGGTTATAGCGCCGCCGACGCCTTTTCCTATCACCACAGCCTGGGGTTGGGGATACGCGGGTTATTTCCACAGTTTGACCTGGAAGTATTCCGCCTTGATGTAGGCATTCCCCTGGGCCAGGATTTCCACAGCCGGATAATCGAATGGGTTACGGTAAGCTTCCGCCAGGCTTTCTGATTTTTTCCGCGTCAAAGTTGACGGGGTTGAAAAGCACGTGCTAACCTTCAGCCTGGCAAAACTTGGTTTTCGAGGAGTTAGGTTTATGCACCGACTATTCATTCCCTTTACGCTAGCACTTTTTCTGGCCGCTTGCGCCAGCACCCAGCAGAGCGTAAAAAAACAGGCCCAGAAGGCCTCGCCCGAGGAAATTTTTCAAAAGGGCGTGGCCGCCTTCGAAAAGGAAAAGTGGCTGGAGGCCAGCGAATTCTTTCAGACGCTCAAGAGCCGCTTTCCCTACTCGCGTTTCGCCACCGAGGCCGAGCTATATCTTGCCGACGTGCTTTTTCGCCAGGAAAAGTTTGCCCAGGCTGCCGAGGCCTACGAAGATTTCGCCAAGCTTCATCCCTCGCACCCTCGTGTGCCCTACGCCATGCTGCAGGTAGGCCGTTGTCACGTAGAACTCATGCCCCGCGACTGGTTTTTAATCCCGCCGGCTTATGAGCTGGATCAGAGCGAAACCATGCTGGCCATAGAGAAACTCCGCGCCTTTTTGGAGCGCTTTCCCCAGGACTCCCAAGTGGAGGAGGGACGGAAACTGCTTCAGCAATGCCTGCGCCGATTGGCCGAGCGGGCGCGTTATTGCATGGAATTTTACCGTAAACGCAACCGGCCGCGCGCGGTGATACAGCGCGCCGACGAGATCTTGCAGCGCTACCCGGGAACGGGATTCGACGACGAGGCGCTATGGCGGCGGGCACAAGCCCGGCTGCAACTGAAGGAAGAAACGCAAGCCCGGCAGGATATGGAAAAACTGTTGCGTGATTTTCCTCAGAGCCGCTTTGCGGCCGACGCCTCGCGTGCTCTGGCCAAAATGGCAGGTACAGGCGCACCGGCGGAGGCCAAGTGAGAGGTCGCCGTTCAGCCGCAAGGGGTGGTAATCTTTGCCGGGCTGTTTCCGGAGGGGTTTTATTCTTTTTGTGTTGCTGTTCCGAAAAGCCCCCCGCGGGCCCGGGGGAATTCGTACGCTGCTTGCAGGAGGCTTTAGCCTCGCGGGATCTGGGGCAGGTGATGCTCTGGATCGATGGCGGCTACCAGGACAGCCTGGGCGGGCGCGGGCGGCTCGAGGACGATCTGCGTCAGTTGATAACGGTATACGGACAGCTGCAGCTCAGGCATCGCGACCTAATGCTGCAGGATAACAGCCTGCAGGCCTTTTTGGAGCTGGAAAGTCCCCGCCTGCGTTACTCCGGCCCGCAGCGGCTGGGGGTGGGAAAGAACGCTTCGGGTTGGACCATCTCCAGCGGGGTGCTGGAAGGTTTGCGCGGGATTTTAGACACTTTGCGGGAACGACGCCTGGCGTTGGAAGAAGGCAGCATCGCACGCATGTCCAGGGTGGTGTCCGAAGAATACCGTGGCCAGGTAGGCGGCAAGAAGGAACTACTAGAACAACTGCGGCGCGATTTTGAACTCGGGCCAAGGGCGCTGATGGTTGACAACCTGGCTATCGAAGCCGACGAGCAACAGGCACAGGTTACTGCTTCTTATTTGTTGGTGGTATTGTCCCCGGACAAAAAATTGGAGTATAGAGGAAAAGAGAGGCTAGTATTAAGGTACGAAGCCGGCCGTTGGCGCATCAGCGCCGGGCTGGCCTGAAGAGGTGAGCGTATGGAGGAAGATTTTCGCGAGTTGTTGCGTATGGGCCGCGAAGCCTACCAGAAGCGCGAATACGCCCGTGCCGAAGAACTACTGGGGCGGGTGGTGGAAAAATACGACAACTACGCCGACGTGCACAACATGCTGGGGGTGATTTTTCACGATCGGGGGCTGTTCAGCAAAGCCCAGGCGCACTTTGAGCGCGCCCTGGCCATAAATCCCAACTACACCGAAGCGGCCATGAACCTGGCGGTGACCTACAACGATCTCGGTTGCTACCAGCAGGCCAGGGAAATCTTCGGGCGGGTGCTGAACATTTCCCGGGAAGCGGGCGGGCAGTTGGAACCTTTCCTGCGCGGCAAAATCGCCAACATGTACGCCGACATCGGCGATGTTTACCACACCGCCGGGCTCTACCGGGAAGCCTGTCGAGAATACGAGAAGGCCCTGGAGCTTGGACCCTCCTTCGTTGACATTCGCCTGCGTCTGGCCCAAGCTCTGCGTGACGCTGGAGAACGCCAGGCGGCCATCACCCAGCTAAAGCGTATCCTTCAGGACCGGCCCAACTTTCTGCCCGCACACCTGAACCTGGGGGTCATGTATTACTCCATGGGACAGGCTGAGGATGCCCGGCGTCACTGGCAGGAGGCGTTGCGGTTGGACCCGGACAACAAGAGCTGTCACATGTACCTGAGCATGCTGGAAAAGGAAAAGGCCTGAAACGGCTTGCAGGTGGTAAACGGGAGCAACACTCATGGTGGATACAAACCCCAGCGAAGGTAAAAAATTCGCGCTGCAGTTCATCTCCGGGAAATACCAGGGCGGTGTTTTTCCGCTCAAGCCGGAGCGGGAGATCATTATCGGCCGCAGCTCCGACATGGACATGGTGCTGGTCGAAGACATGGTCTCGCGCAAACACGCCAAAATAAGCACCCACGAGGGCAAGATTATTATCCAGGACTTGGGCTCAACCAATGGCACTTTCGTAAACGGCGAGAAGATAAAGCGTACCCGGCTTAAGGAAGGCGATCGCATCCTCATAGGCACCTCCATCCTCAAGCTGGTGACGTTGGACGAGGGTCAGGAGCGCAGCGACGCCGAGGTAAAGAACATGTTGCAGCAAGTGGCCGCCAAGCGCGACCGCTCCTCCAGCCCCATGTCCGGACGGCTGGACGAAATTCCTCTGCCCGATCTGCTGCAACTTTTTTCCACCAGCAAGAAGTCTGGTGTGCTGGTCATCACCTCCCAGGGGCACGAAGGACGCATTTACATGAGGGCGGGCCGTATCTACTACGCCTCCATCGATCAGCGCCACGAAGTGGGTCCGCAGAAGGCCTTCTGCCGCATCATGACCTGGAAACAGGGTTTCTTCGAGTTAGGTTCGGCCTCAGAAGAAAAGTTCATGGTGGAGCTGGACGAAAGCACCGAGGCGCTGCTGATGGAAGCCATGCGCCAGATAGACGAGATCGAACGCATCAAACCACAGTTGCCTGCGCCCACCACGCGCTTTGCCCTGGCCAAGCCGCTCTCGGCTCCGCTGCGCGATTTGGAGCCGGATCAGCTGGACGTGCTGCAGGCGGTGCACAACAGCGGCCGGGTGGATGCGGTGCTGGACGAAAGCGTACTTTCCGACCTCGACACCTACAACGCCCTGCTGCACCTGGTGCGCAACGGTTACATCCGGGAAGTAAAGTAAGGCTCAGCGACGGCGCAGGCGCCGGCTAAGCCCTCCCATTAGCTGTCCTATTTCCTCGAGGCGCATTAGCCGCGCGGCCAGCAGGAAGGTGGCCACGGAAGCCGCGCCCAGGCCGGCCAGCGCGGAGAATTTCGCAAGTTCGCTTCCCCCGCGCCACAGCTCTAGGCCGGCCAGCGGCCAGCACAGCAGCGCCATCGGAACGCAGGCCAGCCCCAGACGGGCCATCCATCTAGTCATTGCGGCCAGCCCCAGTCCGTCCAGCCGCCGGCGCAGCTTCAATGCCAGGTAACCGGCCTGGAACAATGCCGAAAGGGTGTTGGCCAGGGTAAGCCCGGCCGGCCCCAGCGGACCCATCAGGCTTACCGCCAGGGCGGCGTTGATCAGGAAGGAGAAGAAGGCGATGAGCACCGGCGTGCGGGTGTCCTGCAGCGAATAGAAAACCGGCGCCAGGTTACGAATGGCGGCGATGAAGGGAATGCCCAAGGCGGCAAACAGAAACACCCGGGCGGTGGCCAGGCTGTCGGCCGCGGTGAACTGCCCGCGTTCGAGCAGCGTACTGTATAGAGGTAGCCGGCAGGCGGCCAGCCACACCGTGGCCGGCAGGCACACCAGCAAAGTCAGGCGCAGTGCCTGCTGCAGCGTGGCGCGGACCTGTTGCAACTTGCCAGCGGCGGCCTCGGCCGACAGGCTGGGCAAAGCCACCGTGGCTACCGAAACAGCGAACACCCCCAGCGGCAGCTCCAGGAAGCGATCGGAGTAGTAAATATAGGTAACCGCGCCCTTGCCTAGCAACGAGGCCAGCGCGCGCGACACCAGGATATTTATCTGGTAAACGGCCACCCCGAAAAGCGCAGGCGCCATGAGCCGTAGCATGCGCTTTATACCAGGGTGCCCGCGCTCCAAGGAGGGCCGGAAGTAAATTTCGTGAGAGCGCAGCGCTGGTATCAGCGAGAACACGCCCAGGGTGCCTCCTGCCAGCACGCCAATGGCCAGGGAAAGCACCGGTGGATGGAGCCGGCTTTCCAGCAGCCAAACTCCGGCCACCGTTCCCAGGTTGAGAAAAATGGGCACGGCGGCTGGCAGGGCGAAGTGACGGTGGGTGTGCAGCATGCCGGTCAGAACCGCCGTTACCCCCACCAGGAAAAGGTAAGGGAAGACCCAGCGGTTCAGCAGCACGGCCAGGCGGTAGCGTTCTTCTTCGAAACCCGGAGCAAACAGCCTTACCAGGAGCGGGCTGGCCAGGATGCCGGCCAGGGTGACCAGAAAAAGTATCAGCGAAAACCAGCCGAAGGTAACACCATAGAGCCGTCGGCATTCTTCCGTCGAGTGGTTGGTTTTCCACTCGGAAAACACCGGAACGAAGGCCATGCTGGTGGCCCCCTCACCCAGTAGGCGGCGAAAGACGTTGGGAATGGTGTAGGCGATGTTGAAGGCATCGGCCGCCGCTCCAGCGCCGAAGAAGGCGGCAAAGACCATGTCACGGCCCAGGCCGCTTATGCGGCTGGCCAGGGTAAGGCCGGCCACCGTCCCCGCTGCACCGGCCAGAGAAGTTCGGCCATCTTTAGCGGCTGGTTCCATGGGCCGGGCCGCTGGCGCAGGCTACACGGCTATTCTTCAATGATGTGGAATTCCACTCGGCGGTTGGCGGCGCGGCCGCGTGCGGTGCGGTTGGAATCGATGGGCTTGGTCTCGCCGTAGCCGATGGAGCGCAGGCGTTCGGGATCGATGCCCTTCTGGATGAGGTATTCCTTCACCGCCGCCGCCCGGTTGTCGCTCAGCGTCTGGTTGAAGTCATCCGAGCCGCGATCGTCGGTGTGGCCCTGGATTTCGATCTTCATGGTGGGGAAGTCCTTTAGCACCTGCACCACCTGATTGAGCAAACCGAAGGAATCGGGCAGGATCTTCCATTTACCGGTGGCGAAGTGCACCTGCTGCTTGATCTCGATGCGCTTCTTCTCCCGGTCAATCTTGATCAGGGTGAACTTGCGCGGGCAGCCCTTGCCCTGCGGGCTGTCGGGCGGGCCGGGCTCGTTGGGGCACTTGTCTTCGAAGTCCTGGATGCCGTCGCCGTCGTTGTCCGGGTCGGGGCAGCCGTCCTCGTCCTGGAAGCCGTCCTTGTCTTCCGGTTCGTTGGGGCACTTGTCGTCGGCGTCCAGAATGCCGTCGCCGTCGTTGTCCGGGTCGGGGCAGCCGTCTTCGTCCTGGAAGCCGTCCTTGTCCTCGGGCACGTCGGGGCACTTGTCGATGTCGTCCTTGATGCCGTCGCCGTCGCGGTCCTGCACCGGGCAGCCCTTGTTCTCGGGCGGGCCGGGGTCGTTGGGGCAGCCGTCTTCCACATCGGGCACTCCGTCCTTGTCGTTGTCCAGATCGGGGCAGCCGTCCTGATCCTCGAAGCCGTCTTTGTCCTCGGGGTCGTCCGGGCACTGGTCTTCGACGTCGAAGATGCCGTCGCCGTCGCGGTCGGTCTTTTCGATGGCCACCACTTTAGGCGGCTCTTTTACGATGACTTCCTGGGGGGCGCAGTCCTTGGAGTTCTCCAGGGCAACCTTCACCGCGGCCAGGGCGATCTGCACGTGCTCGTTGGCCCGCAGCCAGTTGCCCTGATCGAGCTCGTCTTCGCAAAACCTGACGTTGCTCTCGGCCAGAGCCAGTTCGCGCGGGGCGCATTTATAGGCGTTGCTGGCCCGGGCGCGGGCGATGTCCTGCTTGACCACCTCGGCATCGGCGCGAATTTTGGAACCGGAAACACAGCCGCCGGCGGCCAGCGCAGCCAGCAGCCCAAGGTAAAAAGTATTTCTTATAACCATGTCATTCTCCCAGAGGATCGGCCGTTACTCTTCCTGCTGCATGCCCTTGTCGCGAGCGGTCTTGGCCAGATCCCGGGCCAGGGTGGCGTAGTCGATGGCGTATTCGAAGTCGGACTTTCCCCATTTTTCGCGGGCCTTGTGCAGATACTGCTCGGCGGCGGTGTACTCGTAAGGGGCTTTCTGCTGACCGCCGGCCGTCTTGGCGTTGTGCAGCGCGGTGTCCGCTTCGATAATGATGGCCGTACTCTCGACCGGTCCGCAGGCCGACCAGACCGCCACCACCAGCAAAGTCCAGAAAGCTGCGCAAAAGGCTTTCTTCATTTTCTACTCCCTGGCTGTGATTTGTCATGACTTTTCTATAGACTGGTTCGCTGACTGTCAAGGAAAACGTTTTTCTTTTCTTCTCAGTGTCTTGACAGCGGCTGGGTGCGACACACTTTTTTAGCGGATGGCAAGAAGACGATAGAAGGGAGGTAATTTATTTGCGGTTGGATAAACTCACCATAAAGGCTCAGGAGGCCCTGGCCGGGGCGGAAAAGCTGGCCCGTGGTCACAACCATCAGGAACTGAGCCCGGAACACCTGTTGCTGGTTCTGATCGAGCAGCAGGACAGCATCGTCCCACCGGTGTTGCAGAAAGTGGGCGCCGATCCCCAGAGCCTGGTCGGGCCTCTGCGGGCCGAGCTGGAAAACCTTCCCCGGGTATCGGGAGGCGAAGTTTACATCGGCCCGCGGCTGAAGGCGGCACTGGAAAAGGCCCAGGCCGAGGCCGACCGACTCAAAGACGAATATCTTTCCACCGAGCACCTGCTTCTGGGCATTGCCTCCGAAGGCAAGGGACCGGCGGCCAGGCTGCTTGCCGCCCGGGGGGCGACTTACGAAAACCTGCTGCGGGCGCTGGTTGAAGTGCGTGGCCACCAAAGGGTGACCGACGAAAACCCGGAAAGCCGCTACCAGGCCCTGGAACGCTACGGTAGGGATCTTACCGAACTGGCCCGCCGGGGAAAACTGGATCCGGTCATCGGCCGGGACGAGGAAATCCGAAGGGTTATGCAGGTGCTTTCGCGCCGCACCAAGAACAACCCGGTGCTCATCGGAGAGCCGGGAACCGGAAAGACAGCCATCGTCGAAGGGCTGGCCCGCAGAATCGTCGATCGCGACGTGCCCAAGCCGCTTCTCGACAAAAGGCTGGTGGCCCTGGATCTGGGGGCGTTGGTGGCCGGGGCCAAGTACCGTGGCGAATTCGAGGACCGGCTGAAGGCGGTCCTGAAAGAAATCACCGAAGCCGAAGGAAGAATAATACTCTTCATCGACGAGCTGCACACCCTGGTGGGAGCGGGCAAGGCCGAAGGGGCCATGGACGCATCGAACATGCTCAAGCCCGCCCTGGCTCGGGGAGAGCTGCACTGCATCGGGGCTACCACCCTGGACGAATACCGCAAATACGTGGAAAAGGACGCGGCGCTGGAAAGGCGCTTCCAGCCGGTGCTGGTGGGCGAGCCCAGCGTGGAGGACACCATCAGCATCCTGCGCGGTCTGAAGGAAAAATACGAGGTGCACCACGGGGTGCGCATCCAGGATTCGGCGCTGGTGGCGGCGGCGACGCTCTCGGCGCGCTACATCTCCGACCGCTTCCTGCCCGACAAGGCCATCGACCTGGTGGACGAGGCGGCCAGCCGCCTGCGCATGGAAATCGACTCGCTGCCGGTGGAAATCGACGAAGTCAACCGCAGAATCACCCAGCTGGAGATAGAGCGCGAGGCCCTGCGCAAGGAAAAGGACGAAGCCAGCCGCTCCCGCCTGGAAAAACTGGAGCAGGAACTGGCCGCCCTGCGCGAAGAGCTGTCCGCCAAAAAGGCTCACTGGCAGAACGAAGTGGGCGTCATCCAGAAGATCCGGGCCATCAAGGCGGACATAGAAAAGGCGCGCACCGAAGAGCAAGACGCCCTGCGCCGGGGGGATCTCGGCCGGGCCTCGGAGCTGAAGTTCGGCACCCTGGTGCGGCTGGAGCAGGAACTGAAACAACAGCAGCAGAAGCTGGCCGAGGTCCAAGCCAAGGGCCGCATGCTCAAGGAAGAGGTGGAACCGGACGACGTGGCGGCGGTGGTGGCCAAGTGGACCGGCATTCCGGTGGACAAGTTGCTCGAGGGCGAGCGGGAAAAACTGCTGCACATGGAAGAGCGGCTTTCACGGCGGGTGGTGGGCCAGGAAGCAGCCATCCAAGCGGTGGCCAACGCCGTGCGCCGGGCCAGAAGCGGCCTTTCCGACCCCAACCGGCCCATCGGTTCGTTCATCTTCCTGGGGCCCACCGGAGTGGGCAAGACCGAGCTGGCGCGGGCCCTGGCCGAGTTTCTCTTCGACGACGAACGGGCCATGGTGCGCATCGACATGAGCGAGTACATGGAAAAGCATTCGGTCTCCCGGCTCATTGGCGCGCCTCCCGGCTACGTGGGCTACGACGAAGGCGGGGCGCTTACCGAAGCGGTGCGCCGCCGGCCTTACGCGGTGGTGCTTTTTGACGAAATCGAAAAGGCGCACAGCGAAGTCTTCAACGTGCTACTGCAGCTTCTGGACGACGGCCGGCTGACCGACGGCCACGGCCGCACCGTGGATTTCAAAAACACCGTGGTCATCATGACCTCCAACATCGGATCGGAATTTCTGGCCGAGAAAAACGGCCAAGTGGGAGCGCGCGAAAAGGAACTGGTGCTGGAGGAACTCAAGCGTCACTTCCGGCCCGAGTTTCTCAACCGCATCGACGACGTGCTGGTGTTCGGCAGTCTCGGCAAGGAGCATCTGGCCCGCATCGTGGACATCCAGCTGGAACGGGTCGAGCGGCTGCTGCAGGAAAGAAAGATCACCCTACAGGTGACCGACCAAGCCAAACAGCTCCTGGCCGAACTGGGCTACAATCCGCAGTTCGGCGCCCGGCCGCTGAAGCGCACCATCCAGCGGCTGCTTCAGGATCCGCTGGCGCTAAAGTTGCTGTCCGGAGAGTTCAAGGAAGGGGACACGGTGAGGGTGGAAGCTCAGGGCGAAGAGCTGATTTTTGCACGCGCCAGCTGAGCCAGTTCTATATGCCCCCACCGTTCTCGAAGATTTCCTGGCGTGTGCGCGCTTGGGTGACCTTGGTGTAGGGCGGTACGCTTTCGGTGAGCCATACGTTGCCGCCGATGACGCTACCGCGTCCGATGGTTACCCGCCCCAGGATAGTGGCGCCACCGTAGATGATCACTTCGTCCTCCACGATGGGGTGGCGGGGGATACCCTTGATGGGGTTTCCGTTTTCGTCCAGGGGAAAACTCTTGGCGCCCAGGGTCACTCCCTGATAGATGCGCACCCGATTGCCTATTATGGCGGTTTCTCCGATGACCACACCGGTGCCATGATCGATGAAGAAGTATTCGCCGATCTGCGCCCCGGGGTGGATGTCGATGCCGGTCAGCGAATGGGCCTGCTCGGTGATCATGCGGGGAAGCAGAGGAACGCCCAGTTTCCACAGCTCGTGGGCCAGGCGCTGGCTGCAGATGGCCAGCACGCCCGGATAGCAGAGGATGGTCTCGTCCGGGCTGGCCGCCGCCGGGTCACCTTCGTAGGCCGCCCGCACGTCGGTGGCCAGAAGCCGGCGCACCCCGGCCAGGCTTTCTAAGAATCTTTCGGTCGCCTGACGGGCACGCTGTCGGCAGTCCTGACAGGCGGGACTGGTCTTCAGGCAGGAAAAGCAAACCGCCCGGAAGATCTGCTCCTGCAAAAGGCGCCCCACTTCTTCAAGTACCGAACCGATGCGGTAGCTTATGGCCTGGCGCTCTATTTCCGTCGGGCCGAAGTA
>Ga0068707_1001060_pt1 | contig 18927 bp, 16 predicted proteins | sample YNPNPMetaG_FD_66600 | JGI IMG/M metagenome (GOLD analysis project Ga0068707, IMG submission 66600) | Anoxygenic and chlorotrophic microbial mat microbial communities from Yellowstone National Park, USA - YNP NP MetaG | ecosystem: Environmental > Aquatic > Thermal springs > Hot (42-90C) >...
ACCATCTGAACGCCTCCTGGTCTGGGGTTTGTGATTGCCTGCTAAATGTACCCACCCAGGAGGCTTTTTTTCAATCAGACTCTCCTAGTTTCCCAAAACCGATTTTGGACAAGAGTGACCTCGAGTATTTCAAGGATAGCGCATCCCCTTCGTGTACGAAAAGGCCGACCAACGCTGGCGCTGGGCGCCCAGGAGCTGCTACGACGCGCGAGCAGAGGCGGTCGGGCGTCGGCTGCAGTGCTTTGCTCCGCCAGCTTATCGGCTTGGATGGCGGCTGAACATCGCCATTCGTCGCTTTCCAAAGCGAGTCGAAAATCCGTAGCAGGGCGGGGAGGATGCTTTAGAAAGGCCCCTCAACCCGGAATTACCCAGAAGTTGCGCTCAATGTCGAGACGGCCGTGCGATAGCGAGGACGGGATGAATCCGTTTCCGCAAAAGGTTACCGGCTCGCGGTTGGCCAATCGCGCGGACATAATGGCCCGGCTCCGGCCATAGCTCGCTCGATGCCAGGATCTCCCGGAGTGGCTGTCAGGGGGGGAGGGCGTGGTCCCCGCAAGATTGGCAACAAGGAATTTCGGCGTCTGTATTGTATGTTGATTATATGAGTCCGAGACAGGCGTGGCGGGGTCCGGAGGAATGATGAAGGACCCCTCATGTCTCAAAAGAGAAAGAAAAACCCTCGAGGCCATGATCGACCTCGCCTGCAAGGGCGGTCACCGGACCTCGGAGGGTCCTGAGTGCTCGGCCGTGCTTCAGTACGCGCAGTGCCGACTCGAGAAGTGTCCGTTCGCCCAGCCCAAGCCCACGTGCGCCAAATGCCCCATCCACTGCTACCGTCCGGACCGGCGCAACCAGATCCGGGAGGTCATGCGGTACGCTGGCCCCCGGATGGTTTACCGCTACCCGGTGCTGGCCCTTTTACGCTGGCTGGACGGCCGCAAAGAGCCCCCCGGATCCAATGGCGCAGCGCCAGCGCAGGCCATTAATACCGAATTAGGCAAGGTTTCCTTCTAGATCCGCTGTTGTTTTTCCATTTTAAGGGCCTATGAGCAGCCAAATCGAGCCAGTTATAGGCGGGTTTAGTCAGGAGGCGGGCGTGTGGCCTTTGATTTTGGCCTTTCCTGGAGCGATTTGGGACAGACCCTCCCTCGAGACGGATGGCAGATCCCCGGGGAGAGAAGAATTTGTAATTGTCGAGCCACCTCGATTCGATACAGAGGCCACAGATGCTTCAGGGGATGGTCTTGCGCCAGCCTGAAGATCGGAGGTCTGCTGTCCCGGATGAGTTTTGCGGCGATAACGAGCCACTTCCTGCGGATCGTGGAGGCCCGGGGTCGGGGCTGAAGAGCCCGTTGCGCGAGAACGGCAGAAGCTAATTGAACACCAGCACCCGCAAGTCCAGATCCGCCTCCGAGAAAGCCTTCTGCCGGTAGTAGATCGAAAATCGGTTCAGCTTGAGCAGTGCCCATTGCTTCTTCACAGACAGCCCGTGCACCCAGTGGATAAAGCCTCTACGGTCCTTGGGGAGATCGAGCGAGCTTTCTGATAAAAAATCCCTCTCAATAGTCTGCTGCCTGAACCTGGTATGCAGCTCCTTGATTTAGAGCCAGGGATCCTTTGCGGCTCCGTTGCCTTTCTCAATGATCCTCGTGGCCTGGCTCTCCAGCCGATTCTTCCAGAGCAGGATCAGGTTCGGAAGGCCCCCGAAGTGCTCGCTCAGTTCCGGAAGTGTACGGTATCCTCTCAGGGCCGCCAGAGCCACATTGGCCTTGACCGTCGGGGAATGGTTCCTTCTCATCCACTTCATCCTCCGCTCCTACTCTTTCCGGAGTTTAGTGCAGAAGACTCCACTTAGAAAACCGCTCATCCTCCCCAGTCGACGTGGCAGAGCTCAATGGGTCATGGTTCGGATGCCGACGACCAGAATGCTAAACAAGATGGTGCATTTAAAAGTCATCCTTGAGACAGTACGCTAGCGGGAGATGACGCGGAGGTTCCTCGGAGGGGCAATCGTCATCGCCGGTGCATCCTTGATCAAGATGGCGCCCTCTGCGAACCCAAGAGTTACTTGGCGGATTACGGGGCCGAGGGAGTTGTCCGCCAGTAGCCTGCGGAAATCACCAGGGAGCTCATGTGTGGTCGGGTTGATTCCTATGTTTGCCCAGCCTCCTACGTTACCGAATTTCGCCAAAACGAGGGCGCGTTCGTACTCTCTCCCGAGAATTTTGTATTGGGATCCGCCGTCGGCGAAAACAAAGAACCGGTCTGTGTTTTGTTCGCCCCAATAGTCAGGCTGCGATCTTATAGTCGGCTTGCCAAGATCATACTCAATGTTCTTGTGCCAGTGGGTATTCTGAAGTGTCCCGTCCCGACCTCCGTAGTAGCTTGCGGATCCAAGATGATAGCTAAAGCAGCCATTGGGGTGGTTAATGAGATAGTGCACAGCTAGTATAAATTGTGTGAAGTTGAAGGGGACGTTCTGCTCGTAGTTTGTTTGACTGTTGATGAAGAAAAAGAAGCCGGCTGCCATATCGTCATAAACCTGTTTAAGTCTTGGTATTCTTGCTAGGCTTGTATAACCGGAGGTTATCAGGAACTCAATTGAGAGCTCGTCGTACGGACTGGCTAAGGCGTTCTTATACACGTCGGGAAACCACTGATAGACGTTGTCCACGTCGGCTGCGTTGGGTATAACTCTGATAGTCTTGCCTGCATATTGGGAAAGGTACGCCTCAAGGTCGTTCTTGGAAGCAAGCAAATCGGTGGTTACGCGTCTGCGTGCGGCGGCCGATTCGGTGACACCGAGGTTCCTGAGCTCTATCGTGTTTTCAAGGTGAATGTCGAAATAAGTATCCACTGTACCTTCGAATGTATCCAATAGGACGCCGTCGCAATATTTGTTGTTGGCCTTGTTGACGGTTATGACGTTTGCGGCGTAAGCTTTGAAAGCCTCTCGGAAGGTTTGAGAAGTGGGATTGATGTTCGGGTATTGTCCGCTCCACCATGTGGCTGGGACTCTCGCGTCCTTCAGAGTTTGCGCGGATCCTCCGCCGTAGCCCCTGAATGTGACGAGCTGGTTGTTTCTAAGGCGGACCTGCGTGTCGTTGTAGTAATGATAATATAATTCTTCTGCGTTTCGCCCGTTTGCTTGGCACCATGCCTCCATCTCAGTTGACATATTTGGGAGCATAGTATTGTAGGCTATGTATTGATAGAAGCGTGCGTTGGGGTTGGCTCTTTTCATGGTGTCGTATAGAGTTTCTGGCATCCGACCCGTTTGCCAGTCACCAAGTCCTATGATGATGTCGTGGTGCGTAGCGAGCCAAGCAGCTTCGTTGGGGCTATTTTGTATCGTATCGTAGGCATAGTCGTAGCCGCCTGTTTGGATATGGGTGAAGTTATTGCAGAGGCCCACGCCTTGGATGGTGGTGACGAGGGCGAGGAGAAGAATAGCGAGAAGGATTTTTGGGGTGTTCACGTTGGGAACCTCCCTTTGTTAAAGGTGGTCGTAAATGGGGTGGTTCGGCTGTGATAGTAATTGGGGAAGTTAGCATTTGCAAAAGTGGTATGCAATTTGTGTGCCATGCGGGGGGGGGTGGGAACTGGTTGTATGGAGGGAGTGTTTGGTGGTAGAGATACAGTGAATGGGTGTACTTTTTGGTGTTTGAGGAGGGAGGTTGAGGCTGGCGGGTTGTAGGGGAGAAGGTCGAAAGGGGGTGTGATTACGATTGTGGAATCGGTGGTTACAAAGTGCGTGGCCATGGGCTTAGTTGGTCCTGAGCCGGAGGGTTCCGGTTGGGGATGTGGAGGAGACCACCTCGTGTTATGATCGTGGAGCCCTCGTGAGCGGGCTGGCACCGAGGAGCAGGAGGGCTTTCATGAGCCTCCTAGTCTGTCGAGCGAAGGGGAGGCCCCTATATTCGTCGAGGAACTGTACCAGGTAGCGACCACCGGGATAGCGTATTCTGGCTCTGATCTTTAAGTGTGGAACGCCGATTCGCCTCACCTTGCGCGGGTCGTCGCCGGGCCGGTTCCTGGCCTCGGACTTGTCTCGAGAACTCAGAGTTACGGACTTGTAGTATTTGAGGGCGAGCTCCATTGCCTGATCATCGTAAGCGCCCCCAGGCCACGCCATGAAGTTTACCTCGACTCCTAGGTTCTCCTGTAAGATCGTTTTCGATTCGCTTAACTCGTAGGTCAATCTTTGAAGCCGGTCGCTGGGTTTTTCTCGTTTTCCTTTCCTCTTCTTGCCCCTGCGAAGCTGATTCAGGGCATGTAGGAGATCCTGCCTCCAGTCCGCGTTGCGAAAAAAGTCGAACCCTCCTGCTGAGGCCACATAGTGAGACAGAGCAAGGCTCTCCTCCTCGTCCGGGAAATATCGGGTCGCCTCCATCGATTTTGCATGTCGGTAAACTGGCACCCCGTATGGAACGCGACTTTCTCCAGGACGTTGAAGGTAGTAAGGCTTTACCTCCGGGTTCTGGTTCCAGTCCAACCAGTAATAAGCGTCTCCTGGATGATGGAAGTCGACAACCTCGTCGCTTACAGGGTACCAAGTGTGAGTCATCAAATGGGATTGGACTGAAAAAACGCCGCGTTCACTGAGGCGCCTTAGCTCTTCCCACGACATAAAGCCTCTTGTCTCAAGTTTACTCTCATCGCTCCCTTTTTCCCACACGTGCTGTAAGGTGGGACGCACGATTTTTCTCGGATCAATGAAATCGGGGCTCACGAAAACCGTTGCTTTGAAACCGTAACGCTCCAACAGCGGGGCGGCGTAGGTCCAATTGTCCACATAGCCGTCGTCAAAGGTGATGACAACGCTCTTCTTTTGGAGAGGGGCCTGGCCGGACGTGTGCCTATAAAGTTCCTCCAGATCTATGGTCGTATAATTAGCTTCCGCCAGTGCCCTCAGGTGACTCTCAAAACAGGTGTAGGGAACGGTCAGGTAGGACCATTTCCAGTCGGGGATGAGCCTGCCCACAGAGTGATACATAAGGACGGGCACAGCTTGATTCGCCGTCATTTGTCTGCTTCCATTGCGTTAATGACGTAGCGATGTTTGCCTGCAGGCGTTGGTTTGATGGTGGAAACGCAGCGGATCCTCAGTTCCATTCGATCTCCCATCATGCTCCGAATTGGAGGCAGGAGTTCTTTTAGGAGCTGTTTTGTCTTAGTTTCAACCCCATCGCCGGGCAATGGGACAATATCAAGGTCAAGCTCGTTTAAGGCCTTCTGTCGGAATTGAAACTGATGGATCCACTGTTTCCCGTCCATAAGATGAGTGAAGAAGCTGGGGTAGACCCTTTTGCCATCCTCTGCGATCAGATGATCGTTCTTTCGAGCGACCTCCATTCTCATAAGGGGGTAGCCGCGACCGCATGGGCAATCTCCCTTGAGGATGGAGCCTAGGTCGTTCAGATCATAGCGTAGGAGGGGCTGGGCGTAATTGTTTAAGGGGGTAACGACGATTCTCTTGCTAGGGGCTCGGTCGCCCGCTCCATCCAGGAATTCGACCCGGTTTATATCAACGAAGACGTGCATGTTTCCCTCGGGGCACTCGCAAGCGACGGCAGGCGTCTCCCGACTGCCGTATTGGTTGTAGACCTTGCACCGAAAAATCTGCTCGATATGACGCCTCTGACCTGGAAAGAGGATCTCTGCCGAGCAGAAGACTCCTTTGACCCCTACCGGCCGGACATGCTGCGACTCGAGCCAACGGGCAAATGCAGCAAGCACAGAGGGGTAAGCGTAGAGGATCGTGGGCTTATAGCGGTTGAGAACTTGCCACCATTGGGAGAAGAGGGACTCGTCATATGTGTATACTGGCAATATGATCCTCCTGGACAGGATGCTACGGATGGTGATTCGGACGTTTGCCGGGCCGCTGTGTACCTGGCCTCCCCACAGAAACAGGCACATCTCCCCCGGCGTCCACCCTGCCCAAGAAAAAAACAGGTTCAAATAGGCGTTCATCGTGTCGTAAAGCCTCAAGTCACTCAGGAAGCGGACGGGCTTTCCGGTCGACCCCCCGCTGTGGTTAACCACTGCCTTGACGGCGTCTTTTGTAGAAGAAGTTAAGCGAGCGAATTCAGCGCAAAGGGTGTCCTTGGTAAGGAGGGGTATTCTCTCCCAATCTTCGGGTAGCCGGAGGCGTAACGGATCGAGCCCGATGGATTCAGCCAGATCCCTGTAATAAGGGACATTGGTAAATGCGTGTTGGGCGAGGAGGCGAGCTTGTTCATCACCGAACGCCAGCAGACGTTCCCTTGGCCACCATTGCCTACTTGCTGCCTGTGAAAAAATTTTCCAGACGCGACGGTTTCGCACCCGATTGAGGATGGCGAAAGTGTAGTCAAAAAGAGCTTGCATTTTCACGCTCCAGCAGACTGAGATAGATGTTGGAATAGGCTCTTGCGACCCGTTCTAGTGAAAAATTCTCTTCAGCTGATTTTCGTGCGTTGCGAGCCAAGTTCTGGGCCAGGGGCTTGTCGTTGCACACACGATGGATCGCCTCTGCCAGAGCTACTGGATCCTCGGATGGAACGAGCAGCCCGTTTAATTCGTGGCAAATCGCCTCGGGAACGCCGCCCACCGAAGTTGCGACAACGGGCAAGCCAGCAGCCATGGCCTCGAGAACCACCAATGGAAACCCCTCGCGCTTTGATGAAAGGACAAAGGCATCCGCTCCGGGGAGGATATACTCAGTGTCGGAGCGACATCCAACGAGGAGAACATTAGCTGTAAGTCCCCTCTTTTCAATCTCTAACGCAATCGCCTGGCGCAGCTCGCCATCTCCCACTAGGATCAGGTAAAATGTTTCGCCCCTTCCTTTAAGGATCTGCAAGGCGGCCAGGAGGTTAGAATGATCCTTTGCCTCTGACAGGCGCCCAACAGTGATAAGAACGGGCCCGGAATACCCAAGCGGCAGTAGGGAACTGAGGGCCTTGGTTCTCTCTCCCGGCTGGAATCGCCTGGTATCCACGCCGTTGTGAATCACCTGGATCGCCATAGCGTCAATTTGGAGCTCCTCTAAGAAATATCTCTTCAGGTCCTCGGAGACGACGGTCACCCTTCCAGCTCTCCTAGCCGCCTTTTGGCAGGCCCTCTGTAACCGTTGCGACTTGGATATTGAGAACCTTGCATGTTCTGTAAACACCGTTGAACGGATCCCTGCCAGTCGGACGGAGGGCCAAATGGCGTTGAATAGCGGAATGTGATGTACGTGGAGCAGATCGACATTGAGTTGGCGCAACTTCAATGCGGGAACCAGCGGACCCAGAATTCTAAAAAGCCTAGATGGGTTCAACGTGTGAGAGGGGACACCCCTTTCTGCAAGGAGAGGCAGCATAGGGCCCTCGCCGGGGTACATAAAAAGGACCATTGGTTCGAATAGAGAACGGTTCAGATGCGTACAAATGCCGGCAGCGCACATCTCGGAACCGCCCATAGCCGGTGAGTAGATGAGGTGGGCGACCCGTATGCGGCGTACGGGACGGGTGGGGCGGGAGATCATAAGCCAGCTAGTAGGAATCGTCAGGCTCAGGAAAATGGAAGGTGCTAATACCTTTTTCTTGCAGAGCTATGTTCTTGTGAGCTGCCAAGTATGACTCGTATTTTTCCCTCCCTACAATATTAATCATCGCGGGAGGGATAGGCAGCTTACGAATGATCCTTGCAGGGTTACCAGCAATCTGACAGAAGGGGGGTACATCCCGATGAATATGGGTACCTATCCTTGCGACAACGCCGTCTCCGACCGTGACGCCAGGGTAAACGACGGTATCAAGCGGAAGGAAGCAAAAATCTCCTATAGTGACATCCTTGATTTCCATGGGTGCCGGACTCCCGCCCCCCGAAGCCATGCGACTCATAACGTCGGTCAAGGAGTGACCAGGGTTGTCTGTGATGATCCTTGACGTAATCAAGCAGCTCTTGCCGATTCGGACTCTTCGCCCAACCATGATCCTCACGAAAGGTCCTATGTAGGTATTGTCGCCGATATGAAGCTCAGGGCTGTCAAGGACCTTGAGGCCCACAAAAGAGGTGTTATCGAAAATCGTCACATTGTCGCCGATATAAACTGCAAGGGGACCGATAATTTGGGCGGATCCGTTACCAGCATACAGCATGCGGAACCCCTTGCCCACGGAGGCACACTGCGATTTGAAAATAGGCTCATAGTAGGCGATGCGCCAGAAATTGTGCCAGGCGCTCCTACGCAAGACCCACTCAAGGTAAAGGAGTGAATGCAAAGGCTTAACACAGGGAGCGGAAAAGGAGGAAATCGCCTTGGCCAGCCTGTAGAGCCGGTCGTAAAAGGGGGATTGACGCCGCCGTATCCTAACGGAGAGGGTCCTCCAGTCAATCATATTGTATCCTCACCTGAGTCAAATCCTGATTAAGTTCTGTTTGAACCGCGGAAGGGTTATTTAAGCTGAGGACGCCTAATGGTTGGAAAAATCCTGCCCGGTGCAAAGAAGCCGAAGAGCCCAAGCAGGAGAGGATAGGCGACGAGCGCCGACCCCTTTGCGAGGACCGCCGTCCACATGTCCAGACCGTTAGCGGCCCTCATGACGCAAAGGAGAAGGGCCGCTGCAGAAGCCACAGCAGCGATCCTACGCCACTGAAAATGAATAGGCAAGTACCGGAGCGCAACTGAGGAGTCAAGGAGCAACAAAAGCGCAAAAGCGACAAGTGTGGCCCACGCTGCGCCGAGCATTCCTAACATGGGGATCAGTATAATGTTCCCTAGTACGTTTACTGAGAAGGTGATAAAGACGATAGCCGTGAGGGTTTTTGTTTTGTGATGGACAAGGAGGCCCATTCTGACCACAGTGTCTAGAGAAAAGAAGACATAGGACCATGCGACCACTGGTACAACTTGTTCACAAGTCCAGTACTTCTGTTCTGTCATCAAGCGAACGATCTCCCGCGAAACGCCGGTTAATGCGACAGCGACGAAGACGAGCATTGCGAGGAGATATGAAAAGATTACACCGTAGCGAAGGGATGCGTCTTGTCGCTGTGCTATTTGGAAGCTTTTAGGCTCCCATAATATAAGGAACGGACCTAAAACGAGTATGTTGACAAGCGTGCCGAGCTTGTATCCTACGCTATAAAGACCAACGTCAGTTAGGCCGCGCAACGCCTGGATTAGGTAACGGTCGACGTTGTGGACGAGGCCCATCGCAACGGAGGAAAAGACGAGGGGAAGTGAGAAGTTGAGGACTTGCTTGATGACCGCAAAATCGGGGGGCGGCGCGACGCGCTTTAGGGTTCGGGGCAACAAGAGTGTGAGGAGGAGGGAGAAGGCCGATAGCTGGCCAAGAATGACGCCCTGGATTCCTCTTCGCAGTACAACGAGAAAGAAAATGCTAAATGCTGCGGCTGAAAAGTTTTGGAGGACCTCGATGGCTGCGTAAAGCTTAGACTCGTCCCTGAGGCGCATCTCCGTCTGTACCATGGTGAGGAGAACGGCGAGTTGTGCTGTTAGGAGGGTTATTCGAAGGAGGTTGTGTGCGGTCTTGGGGAGACCGAGGGCTGAAGCGAGCGGAGTGGGGCAAATGTATATTGGCAGGAAGAGGCAGCTAGATAGAAGGATGGGTATCAGTAGAGAGAGTCCCGCAAGGCGGCGCCTCTCCTCTTCTGATGGTTGGAGGGCCCAGAATCGTGGGATGGCGAGCTGGAGCTGGCAGGTCACGATCAGCATGGCTAGGTCGCACGTTATTAGCAGAATAGCTAGTGCTCCCCAGTCGGATGGATGGAGGTAGGTCGTGTATAGGGGGATGGTGAGGAAGGAGACGGACCGTGCCGCCATTCGGCCCACCCAGTAAACGAGGCCGTGACGAAGAAGGTGGCGCTCGATCATTTTGGCTCAGGTGGGTGAGGATGGTTGTTCGGGGAAGTTGGTACGAGGATTTGGCTTATTGAGCGCGTCCCAGGTTTGCCGACCTCTGCTGGGGGAAAGGGGGTGTTTTGGGGCGAAACGGCTCGTCCGGGGATTGACGCAGAAACCTTGCACGTGTGGTTCGTTATGCATGCCGCTGCACCCCCTTGCTGTTGACTCAGCTGTTCGGACAAGGAATGAGAAAGGGCCAGGAGCAGAGGAAAAAGCACGCAGTATGCTTGTGATAGGAAAAATGAAGAGACGGCGTAGGCTACCAACGAGGCCTGGATGGAGACGGCCAAGATGGGTATCTTGTCGTTGGATAGGCCGCGATCGGCAGATGTGAGGACTCGTGTGCAGTTTTGCCAGCTACTTAGGAACATCAAGACAAAGAGGAGGAGGCCGAGAAGTCCGAGGTCGAGGGCAATTTGTAGGCACGAGTTATGGATAGCTCTCCATGCGTGACTGCCGAATCTCAAGCCCATGGCATTGCTGGCTTGGCCGATGCCGACTCCAAGGAAGGGGTTCTCTATGATCAGAATAAGGCCCTTTCCCCAGAGGGATATCCTGCCCTCCTGGCCGTGGTCCAGGTCGGCAGTTAGATTGTAGTCCTGCCCAGTAAGCAGCAGGCTGAAGCGATCCCAGAGGCTCTCGGGGGCTGCAAAATAAACGATCATGGCTGCAGCCGCAATAAGAGCTGCCTTCTTTGATATGGAGTGCGTCCTCCTCTCGAGCATGACGTTAGTCATGCATCCCGCGAGAAAACCGATCAAGCCTCCGCGGGATTGTGTACGAGGCAAGAGGATAAGCATGTAGAGGATGACTAAGACATGAAAAACCTTGAGAGCCGGGGTGTTTGAGATGCGGAGCGAGGCGTAGGCTAAAGGAAGGACGACGGCTAGAATAAGGGCGAGGTCGTTTGGGTCGTAGGTAGTTGTCGCGGCCAATCGGCTTGCGGAAAGGAAGTCTGCTGATGTGCCCAGAAACAGCGCGCTGACGACGACTGCTCTGATGATCCTCCAAAGTTCTTTTTCTGTTCGAGCATTGGCGAGACAAATCAGAAAGATCAAAGCGTAGGACGTGAGGGTCGTTCGCCAGGCCAGTAACGCCCCGCCCGGCCAGACAGAGAGGGGAATGGACAGGAACCCCAGGAGCCATAAAAGTAAGACAAGCTTGGTCTCCCTCGTGTTCCATAGCGAATTCACGCTCAGCCGGCCACTCGCGAGAGCCAGGGCAAAGGCAAGGGTAATCGAAAGCAGCCCAAGGCGAAAGGCTGTCATCCAAGGCAGGATCTCTTGGACCCGGCCGACATTGACAAACACCATGAACATGCAGGCGTATAAAGGGTATCTGGCTTCGCTGCGCGACCCAGGGAGTGCTTTGCTGCTTGTGTTGGGGGCGTCGTTCACCGTTGAACTTTTTCCCAAAGGACCGTCTGGCGGCCAGTCAGGAATCTGAGAAACCCAACGATTGCGGCTGCGTTCACTGTACAAAAGTAGAATGGCATATAAAAAAAATAGTTTTTCCTCAATTTGGGTATCAGAAGGCCGCATGCCGCCAGTGCGTAAAAAATGGACTGACCAGCTAGGGCGCCAGTGTAAAGAGGGCGACCTGAGAGGAAAAAGCTCGATGCTAACAAGCCGACGAGCAAAATGGGTGCCGCCCAGCGGAGAATCTTGTGAGAGAGTAACATGAACCAAAAACGCGGCTTGAGTGTCCCTTCCATCGAGTGAAGTGCGCGGATGAATTGCAGTCCTCCTGCGACTATGCGGGCCTTTCGCTTGAACTCGTCGTATGCAGATCCGGTTGTTTCTTCTGTCGCTCGGGCCTTATCGGCGTAAACGATTCTCATGTCTGACAAAGGAGCTCTCATGCTAAGGGTGAAATCATCAAGAATCACTTCATCGCTAAGTGCCCGGAAGAGCTCGCGTCGTAAGGCAAACAATGCTCCATCAACACCCACCATGCTGTAAAAAATCGCCTCCGCTTTCTGCACGCGGGCCTCATACTGCATGTAGAGGCTTTCTCCGGCTATCTCTTTTTCCTCCGTTGCCCTTACAAGAACCCTAGCACACACGGCCCCAACGCGTTCGTCAGCAAACGGAGCAAGCAGCTCCTTCGGTGCGTCCGGCTCCAAAAAAACATTCGAGTCGGAAAAAATTAGAATTTCCCCCGAGGCCTTTTTCTCCGCCACGTTGAGTGCATGAGCCTTTCCACAGCGTGGCTGGTACATGTAGATTTGGAGCGTGTTAGAAGCTGACGCCGTTTCCGTCAGAATCGTTTCGGTAGCGTCTGTCGATCCATCGGAAACAACGATAACCTCCCATGTGCAGGGTCCGAAATCGAGTTCAAGGCAGTTCTGTAGTTTCTTGCCGATGATCGCTTCCTCATTGTGAGCTGCTATGATCATAGTCGCCTTGCCACGGAACGGGGCGCGCTTCCATGGGTGCGGAGAAATATTCGCGAGTGCCCCGATGACTAGGGGATAGAGCACATATGTCCAAACAAGTCCGGCGCTGCATATATAGAAGATGCACTCAGCAAGCATGAGTCTGCGAGTTCCTCGAGGCGCTTAATGCTGCCTGAACAATGGCTGAAAACTGCTCTGCCTTGACCTCCCAAGTCTCTTGGGATAGGAAGGCCTCCAAGGAGGGGGTGTAGCGGCGGCCAGCATTGAGCACTCGGTAAAGAGATGCTCGAAAGCCATCGGCGTCGCCTGCGGTGTTCACTAAATCACCAAGCTTCACAACCTCTGGCAGCGGTGTGGCCACAACAGGAAGCCCCGTAGCGAGGTATTCCTTTAGTTTCAGGGGGTTGACGCTCTCAGACAATTCGTTGACTACATATGGCAGAATAAGGGCAGAGACACATACAAGAAAGGCCGGCAAATTATTATAAGGGACGTGCCCAACAATGCGAACGTTGTGCAATCGAGCTAAGCGACCTGGCTTTACGCGCCATGGTCCAATAATAAGAAAAAGAACGTCGATCATCGATTCTGCCAGCTGCGTCAAGAGAGGCAAATCACAGCGCTCGTCGATCAGGCCGAAGTAGGCGACAACTGGCCCGCAGTGGCTGCGGAGGATGTCGGCAGGCTCAGCCTTGTCGATGGATTTGAAATGTTCAAGATCGACACCGTGGGTTATAAGATGAGTGGGAATCCCCTCCCTCCGTCTGGTCATCGCCAACTTTTCGGAGCTGGCGATGACGACGTCAACCTTGGACAACAACCGTTCCTCCAGAGCATGCATTAAGGCTCCGTGAGTTCCAGGCCACTTGGTGAAGTCATCAACGCAGTAGTAGATCCTCAGCCTTTCCCCGAGGTGGCCCAGATAATCAGCCGCACTTGGTAAGGTTGTCAGAAGTAAGGGGTCTGCAAAGCCCCATTGTTTTGAGGCCCTGTTCACGGCCCTGCAGACTGAAACCGCGTTGAATCGTCGTACGAGGCCAATCTTTCCAAAGGGCAGGCAGGGCGGGCTTATGACTCTCAGGTTGGCGGCGTGGGGGGTATAGGTATGGGGACCAGTTGGCGCAAACCAGGCTGAAACCTTCTCGGCCACCCTCTTAATGTCATAGGCACACCATTTAATACGCCGATATCCGACGGTATTGACCCACAAAACGCGATTGTTCGCGAGCAAGCGGGCTATAAGGTGCTGGCAGCTAAACGGGTGGCGGCCCCAGTCGTCCGAGAAAACGATGAGATCGGTGGCTTGGAGCATAGTTAGAGATCACTTGCTCGAGTGCGCGAACGGCTATACAGAACGAAGCGCTCGGGTGTCGTGGACTCTTGTCGAACGCGACTAGAGGAAGGGGTGCGTCGGCTCATAAATAAGGGAGCGAGGAGCCTATTTAATTGTGTGGGCCGACCTCGGGCTTGCGTGGTGCCGGGCGGATAAATCCTAATGACCTCCTATAGGGAGATGGAACGTCTGATTTTGGGGCCGAGAAGATTGGCAAGAAATAGGGGAAGTCGCTTCCAAAGCGACGAAACCGTTTTCATGCCTCTTGACTGCGCAGGCGAGATTGGAGCCTTTGTGCCGGTGCGATATCCGCTGAACCAATGCATGGGATAGGGTTGTGCGCCCCATTGTTTCTTGAACCGATAAGTGCCCTCTTCCGGCGTCGAACGGCCAAAGTCGAAGAAACGGAAACCCTTAACGCATGCATATTCTAGCAGGGACCAGTAGAGGAGCATGTTTGGACTGAGGCGGTTGTAATCTCTCAAGGTCGAGGCCCAAGGGATTTCGACGGTATTCCGGAAACAGAAAATGAGTCCGGCTCCCACGGGGGACCCCATGTGCCGGACGACGCCGATCCTCACGTAGGGTTGTAAGTGTGCGAAAATCTCCCCAAAAAGTCTCTTGGAATGGACAGGACTGCCAAGGTCGCGCATGTTCAGCGAGAAAACCCTGTAAAAGTCATTCAGCAGCTCGACTCCTCCCGTCTCTGCTTCCATACCTTCCTTTTGCGGGCGGCGAATCTGGCTTCTAAGTTTCGATTTGAAGGATCTGAAGAGGGCATCGGGGGAGTCCGGAAGCTCAAGAAGCATCCTGACCTTCTCAACGCGGTCGATGAACCTATACTCGGAAACCGGAGGCTCGTAGTTAAAAGGCCTTGTCTGCCGCAGTTCCAGCGTGGATACGTTGAGCTCGGAGCAGAGCCTCAAAGCCTCTTCCAAGAGGCGGGACTCAGCCTCAGTCGTTTCAGCAAGGATGCCGCCGTAGTTGAGGTAGGGCATAGAGACAAGGGAGCTACCGAAGAGACGACTCTTGATGTGAAAAAGCGGCAACAGGCCCACGAGGGTCTCCCCCTCCGTTGCGAGCAAGTAATACCCCTTGTGCTCGTAAGCCTTCTCAATAACTTTTTTCCATGCTGCAAGATGGCATAGGCTGCCGTCAGGATGGTGGAGAACATAAGCATCCCACTCCGCTTCTTGCGTGCAGGCAAGCAACCCCGTGCGAATATTGCTCATCTCGGTGGACTTCCTCGTTATCGGTCCTTCAAGAGGGTCTCGTAAATGGTTAATATTTTTTCGATCCTACTCGTTGGCGAAAACGAGTGTCTTAATCGTCGGAGTCCTTCAGAAGCGAAACCCTTGGAGAGACGCGGATCCGTTAAGACGCGGAGGATCCCTGCTGAAAGTGCCTGTGGGTCTTCCGGCGGGACAAGCAGACCGTTCCGGCCGTGCTCGATTACCTCGGGTGTTCCTCCTACTGCCGTAGCAATAACCGGCTTGCTCAAGGCCAGCGCTTCTAAGGCAACGTTCGGAATCCCCTCCGATCGTGATGGAATGACGACTAGATCAGCCTCAGCCATAAAGTCACCGGGCGTATCGGTGTGCCCAACAAAGTGGACCCGCCGCTCCAGCCCCAACCTCCTTGCCTGGTTCCTTAGATTGTCTCGTTCTTTGCCGTCGCCGACAAGCAGCGCATCCACGCCATTCAAGGCGGCTGCTACGCGTGAGAAGGCGGCGAGAAAGACGTCAAATCCCTTTTCGTGACTGAATCGTCCGACAACTGCAATGAGGCGTTTACCTTCTTGTATGCCCAGAAGGTTTCGGACGTGGCGTGGCTCCTGAGAGAAGGTTACGGGGTGTTCTAGGTCGACAGCGTTGTGAATGACATGAACCCTCGTGCGGTTCATGCCCCCGATGATGCGTCGTCGCTGCGATTCGCAGACTAGGACGACCCTGTCGGCAAGAACCTGAAACAGGCCCTCGATCCTATGATAGATCCTTGCCTTGAGATCCTCGACAGTAGTGCCATGTAAAAAACAAACCCAGTTTGCTCCGATTGCATATTTGAGGTAAAGTCCGATGACACTTGGCTTGTATCCGTGGGTCTGGACGATATTGATCCGATGCTCCAAGGCATTTTTCTTAGATTGTCGCAAGAGCGAATAATAGTGCCTGCCTTTCTGCTCAAGCCAGTGCACCTCGATTCCTCGTCTTTTTGCCTCCCTTTCGAAGGGTACACCTTCAAAACCGTTGATCTTGAAATTGAAGAGGAAGAAGGAGGTGTCCCCAGTCTTCTGAGACTCGAGCAGCTGGAACACGCCCTTCGCTGGGCCAGTAACGGTTTCGGCGGCGATAATGATCATGACCCTCGGTTTCATAGTTACTTTCCTCTCGGAGCCCCGCCGACATCTATCAGAGAACTTTCTCCAGCTGATGTGCAAAACTGGTTTCCCCAAACGAAAAATCCCAATCGCTTTTTCTCACCGACCATTTGAAACCCCGCTCTGAGAACATTTTTCATCGCAGGGACGTTCCGATCGTGGACTTTGCCCCATAAGGCTCTTAGTCCTTCGGATTTGAGGTGCTTAGCAGCGAGGTTTAGCGTGACCGCGTGGAGACCTTTACCCCTGAAGCGGGGAAGGCAATAAGCATAAGTTGCCTCTGCCTCTCTTTCTCCAAGTTTGAGTAGAGCATCTGAACCCTCTGTTCGTATCCAGCAAATAAAGGCCAGCTCGTCGCATATCGTGCATACGAAGCAGCGATCGTTCACTCCCAATTCATCCCTGTAAAACTCTGAGGGAAGGTCGGTCTTTCCTTGTCGAAGGGCTGTCAATTCGTCCCGGTTGACCTCCTTCACAAGCGCGCCGTCAGGAACGGGGAGATCGGGTAGATCACCAGTCAAGTTCATTCGATAGATAAAAATTCGATTGATTTTGAACAAACGGAAGGCAATTCGCCGAAGCGTCTCACCAAAACCATCGTGCCGGAAACTTTGATACACTCTGGCCAAGTCGTTCATTTGGACCTCCCCCGTGCGGCCTCGCCGAAGTAGCCTTCGAGACGGGCCCTTTCCTTTTATCGGGCCCGTCGGCACTCTTTTTTCGTGTTCCTTCCTCCGCCGTTTTCTGGAGAGCGGGCATCGGTCTTCGTGTAACCCATAGCTCTTTCAACGCGCCTGTCTCATAGCCCCTCCCTCAACTCTATATCCATTGCAGAGATCCATCTCCCGTTGTCAGACTCTTCCGGACGATGCGCAACGGGTTTCCCACGAGTTTCTCGAAGATCTGCTCTTCGCACTATAAGGTGCTGTAACGGAAAACTCAGGATGGTGCGTCCTGGCGCTCGAAGATACCTGTGTAGGTAGGGAACTCATTGGGTCGGATCCGTTCTAAGGCCCGCGCTCTGCAGTTGTTCTCCCGGTGTTGCAGTTAACACGGCACGTCGCTAGCGATGTTTTGGGAGCCCCTTAAGGCAGATCTTGACAATGTTGAATATTCTTTCTCTGTGCCGCTGCCTTACCAAGGAATGCACCGGAAGGGTGAGTAAGGAATCTGAGAGGGCTTTTGCGTTTGGATAATCACCTTGGTCCTGAAGGCAACCGGCGAGACCAGGCATCTCATTCAAAGGGGTCGGGTAGAACGGAGCGGCCCCGGTCCCCTTGGCCACTAGCTCGCTGAGGATCCGGTCCCTCAGCGCCCTTGGGGAGACTCGAAATGGATACCTCAAATAGGGGTAGGACTGATGAGGCGGGCTCTGGACCTCAGGGAATGACTGAAAGCGGGATGCATACCACTGGGTATTCTCCGTCCTTATCTTTTTCTCCTCCTCCAAGAATACGATCATCCGTTCTGCCGCCCTGCGCGCCGTTCCGTACCCTCGAGAGACGGGGAAATCTGGCCTGAAGTGGGTCTCTCCCAAGCGCAACCAAGGGAGTCTTTGGGGGATCCAATATAACCTCGGGTTTGAAAACAAAGTATAAAGAGAGATACGAGCGAGATAGCCTAAATTTTGGATTAGAGAGTGACCTTTCAGACTTTTGTAGATTTCGAGAAGCTGCTCATATATTTCGTCAGATTGGGTTACGATCAATCCTCCGTGCAATATACTTAGCGGCTTTCCACGCCCGAAACTGAAGAAGCCTGCATCGCCAGAAAGACCGAGTTTGACCGAAGGTGCCTGGCAGGATTCGTTACCAAAGGCTTGAGCGGCATCTTCAATGAGCCAAATTCCCTGTTTTTTAATCTGCTCCTCTGTTCCGTCCAAAGACGCTGGGTAACCGAAAAGGTGCACGAGTATTACAGCCAGAGTTTTTTCATTGATCCTCTGTGCCAAATCGGACCGCGAGTAACCGAAATCCCGTAAGTTTATGTCGGCGACGATAAGTTTTAAACCTGCCTTAAGCACTGCCGACGCGACCGCCGGGCATGTGTATGCCGGGACAATTACCTCCCGTTTTGAGGGGTTCAAGGCAGAAAGAGCCCTCAGAAGCACCCAAAGGGCGCAGCGGCCTGACGAGAGATATAACGCATGTTGAGCATTCAAGTAGAGTCGGAGACTATCGAGAGATGCACGCTCAGGTCTCCGTGCAATAGACTTCAGTACATAAGCTACTAGAGAAAAAAGGCCTCTGTTTCCCATTGGGGGAAGAGCGTAAAAGATGGGTTTGGACTTCTTCATCAAAAAGACAAAAGGACTGGTTTCTACCCGCAAGATACGCGCCAAGCTTGACTTTGCCTAGCAGGAACTCTCCGATCTGCACCGGGGCGAAAGAGAATCATTGGCTACGTACGATGGTGTGCTGCGGTATGACCTGGATCTGGTCGAACCGCCGGATCAAGACGAATTCCTCCTCCGTGCGAGCTTTTCTCCGGTGAGAGATCAAAGACCGGGTTACCTCGAGCCATCTGCTATGGTCTTTAACGGCAAACGGTCTCCTCGGTCGGTCATGCTCCTTCGCTTCTTTAGAGCTATCCACAGAGCTTGTGAGTGCGGGGCAACACGCCAAAGAATGCCTGACTGAAATCTAGGTCTGTCGAGGGACTGATTCCGTAAGTTTGATAGGGATTATCCCGAATTAGGCAAGTCTGTTGTAGTTGACTGAGTCGAAAAAGGTTGCTGATGGTTGCGTAAACCCCTTAGAAAAAAAGCTCCTCGCGTGGTATGAATGGGTGTCAGAACAAAAAAACCAAACCACGCAGAGGAGCATGAAAAACATGAGTCTTTCCCGAAGGAAAGTAGCAGCAACGGATCGAATCGTCAACCGGAAAATCGAGGAGCAGTTCACTCTCAAAGACGCCAC
>Ga0068707_1001062_pt1 | contig 18919 bp, 16 predicted proteins | sample YNPNPMetaG_FD_66600 | JGI IMG/M metagenome (GOLD analysis project Ga0068707, IMG submission 66600) | Anoxygenic and chlorotrophic microbial mat microbial communities from Yellowstone National Park, USA - YNP NP MetaG | ecosystem: Environmental > Aquatic > Thermal springs > Hot (42-90C) >...
GCCCTCGTCTACATGCGCCAGGAGGGAAGGGGGATTGGCCTTTGCAACAAGCTAAGGGCCTACGTGTTGCAGGATCAGGGCAAGGACACCGTGGAGGCGAACCTTGCACTGGGTTTCCCTCCCGATCAGAGGGACTATGGCGTGGGTGCACAGATACTGATGGACCTGGGGATTCGCCGGATGCGATTGATGACGAACAATCCCACCAAGTACGTGGCCCTGGCGGGTTACGGCCTGGAGATCGTGGAGCGAGTCCCGTTGGAGGTGGCGCCCAACAAGATCAATCTGAAGTACCTCCAGACCAAGAGGGACAAGATGGGGCACATCTTGCAGATCAAGTGAGACCACGGAGGTCAGCACTACGTGTCCCGCCGTGGTCCCTCGCGCACAAGGGTCTCGCCAGCATTGGCCCGACGGAAGGGAGGCACGCATGCCAAAGGTCTATGAAGGGGAGATAAGGGCCGAAGGGCTGAAGGTCGCCCTGGTTGTGAGCCGATTCAACGATTTCATCTGCAGCAGGCTCCTGGAAGGGGCCATAGATGCCCTGACGAGGCATGGAGCGAGCGACGGAGACCTTCATGTGTTTCGGGTCCCCGGGGCATTCGAGATCCCCTCGACGGCCCGCTGGGCGGCCCTATCGGGGAGATTCGATGCCGTGATCTGCCTGGGGGCGGTGATCCGCGGTGCGACTCCTCACTTCGATTACGTGGCGGCGGAGGTCTCCAAGGGTGTCGCGCAGGTGGCCCTGGAGGCCCAGATCCCGGTCACCTTCGGGGTCCTAACTACCGATACCATCGAGCAGGCCATCGAGCGGGCCGGCTCCAAGGCCGGAAACAAGGGGTGGGATGCGGCCATGGCAGCCATGGAGATGGCCCAGATGAGGAGGCTCTTGGCGGAGGGCGGCTGACTGCGGTTACCGGACGTGAGGGGAGTTAGCCCAGGTGGGACATCGGCACAAAGCCAGGGTCCTGGCCCTTCAGGTCCTGTACCAGCTCGACCTGACGCAGGACCCGATGGAGGAATCATTGGCCCTGCTGTGCGATGGCTCGCAGGCCCCAGGAGACGTTCGCTCCTTTGCAAGGGCCTTGGTCGAGGGGGTGAGGGAAAACGTCACCGAGATCGACCGCCTGATCCAGGCCAGCTCGGAGCATTGGCGGGTCGAGAGGATGGCGTTGGTGGATCGCAATATCTTGCGTCTGGCGGTTTATGAACTGCTGTTTCGCCCCGACACACCAGCGCGGGTGGTCATCGATGAGGCCATTGACCTTGGAAAGGAGTTCGGGGCCGAGGAGTCGGGGGCCTTCATCAACGGCGTGCTGGATCATGTGTCCGCGTCCTTGCGGCCGATGGAGGCGAGAGAATCGACCCAGTGAAGGCCTTGGCGCCACCTCCAAGGGGAGCTGGAACGGTGCCGCGTATGCCGTTTTGAACATGGCATCGGCGGGCGCTTCCGGCCCGGGGGCGTCTTGCGCGGGATTCGATGACGCGATGGGCTATCTTGTCCGATGTCCACGGTAATCTCCAGGCGCTGGAGGCCGTGCTGGAGCACTTGGATGGTGGTCTTGCCGTTGATGGGCTGGTCTTTCTGGGGGACGCGGTGGGATACGGAGCGGACCCAGGTGCGTGCCTCGAGCTTCTCGGAGAGCGATGCTGTGCCCTCGTGGCGGGCAATCATGACCACGGGGTGATCGGGCGGACGGATCTTTCCGAGTTCAACGAGGAGGCGAAAGAGGCCCTTCTGTGGTGTCGCAACAGGCTCCTGCCCCGCCACAAGGCCTTTCTCGAGAGCCTCCCCATGAGGACAGTGACCGAGGGTTTTCTCTGCGTCCATGCCACACCCAAAGCGCCGGAGGCATGGAACTATATCTTCACTTACGAGGATGCGGAGGAGGCCCTCTCCGCGATGGAGACGGATCTGGGGTTCGTGGGTCACTCCCACGTCCCTTTGGTGCTTCGGCAGGGGCCTGGCGGGAAGATCAGCGTGGTGCGCGAGGAGGAGTTGCGGATCGAGCCCGGCCACCGTTACCTGATCAACCCGGGCAGCGTGGGCCAGCCCAGGGACGGGGACAATCGGGCCTCACTGGTGGTCTATGACAAGGAGCAGGAAGCGGTTCGCCTGCACCGGGTCGACTACGACGTGCATGAGGCGGCCGTGAGGATCATCCGGGCTGGACTGCCTCCTTCTCTGGCACATCGTCTGTATTTCGGGGTCTAGGAAGGGCGGACGCTACGAGGGGGCGCGCTTCTCGCATCGATTCGGGGCGCCCTGGTTGGAAAGAGCCCTGAGGGGTAGAAGTTGCGCATCATAGTCATAGGGGCTGGGGATGTGGGATTCCACATCGCCAAGACGTTGTCCCGCGAGGGACATCAAGTGGTGGTGGTGGAGTCCCGAGAGGACCCAGCCAGGCGTGTGAAGGAGACCCTGGACGTACAGGTGGTCATGGGGAACGGATCCCATCCTGAAGTGCTCCAGCAGGCCGGGGTGGGCGAGGCGGACATGCTGATCGCGGTGACCGACCGGGACGAGATAAACATCCTGGCATGCCTCGTGGCGTCATCCCAGGCGTCGGTCCCTACGAAGATCGCCAGGGTGAGAGACGAGCATCACAATCGGGCCCTGGATCGATTTGACGAGAGGCTGCTGCGCGTGGATCTGCGGATCCAGCCGGAACAGGAGGTAGCTGATACCGCCTTGAAACTCATCCATATCCCCGGGGCCAGGGAGGTGGTGGAATTCGCCGAGGGACGGATCCTCTTGGCCAGCGCCATCGCTGGCAGGGAAAGCCTGCTGCTGGGACGTCCACTCGAGGACGTCCAGGCCGGGGTGGGTGAGGAGGCCAAGATCCTCATCGTGGCCCTGCGCAGAGGCCCGCAACTCATCATCCCGAGGGGCAAGGACGTCATCCGCGAGGGGGACGAGCTCTACGTCATCGCCGAGAAGGAACGGGTGCTCCCCGTGATCAGATCCCTGGGGGTGGTCCTCCCGCCCACCCGGAGCATACTCCTGTATGGTTCGAGCAAGGTGGCCCTTTATCTGGCCCGTGAGTTGGAGAAGCTGGCGATCTCGGCCAAGCTCATCTGCCCGGACGAGAGGGTTTGCAGTCGCCTGATGAGCGAGTTCGAGAGGGTCGCCGTGTTGTGTGGCGAGGGCACCGACCAGGATCTCCTTCTGGAGTTCAACGTCAGGGATGTGGATTATTTCATCTCGGCGTCCGAGGACGAGGAGGCCAACATCCTCGTGGCCTTGCTGGCCAAACGCCTGGGGGCCCGAAGGACCATGGCCCTGGTGACTAGGTTGTCTTACATCTCCTTGGTCTCGACCATCGGTGTCGATATCGTTCTCAACCCGCAGATGGCAGCGATCGACCGGATCTTGCGCTATATCCGCAGGGGAAGGGTCTTGAACGTGGCCACGGTGGGGGAGGAAAGGGCCGAGGCCATCGAGGTGGTGGCCCTGGAGACCTCCGATCTGGTGCACAGACCCTTGAGGGAGATCAGTTTCCCGCTCGATGCGATAGTGGGGGCCTTGGTTCGCAACGGCAATACCATCATCCCCCACGGGGATACCGTCATCCTACCTGGCGATCGGGTCATCATCTTCGCCAAGAGACAGGCGATCCCGGCGGTGGAGAAGGCCTTGACGCTGGGGCTGGAGTCAGCCTGAAGGGCACGGCCTCAGGGCCCCGGTATCGAATCAGGCCATCACTTGTTTCGGTCAGATCCCCCGAGCCCCACCCCTGCGCCCCCGGCCGTGAAAGACCTCCGTGCGGTAGGCACTCCCCGGCTTCCCGGGTTGGAGCCGTGTGTGGCCCGGGCGAGCTTCCGGTCTCGGTGGTTTTGACGTTGCATTGATGGGGTGGTTGTGATAGAAGACTAAATCATTTCGAGGGATTGGGGAGATTCGATGGAAGACAGATACAGGGCGTCGGAGGTGGAGGCCAAATGGCAGGAGAGATGGAGGCTGAGTAAAGTCTTCGAGGTGAGAGAGGAGGCTTCTCGTCCTAAATACTATCTCCTGGAGATGTTTCCGTATCCGTCAGGCAGGATACACATGGGCCATGTGCGAAATTACAGCATCGGCGATGTGATGGCCCGCTATCGCAGGATGAGGGGATACAATGTGCTTCACCCGATGGGTTGGGATGCCTTCGGGATGCCGGCGGAGAACGCCGCAATAGAACAGAAGGTGCACCCGGCCAGGTGGACCTTTCAGAACATCGATTTCATGCGTTCCCAGCTCAAGAGGCTGGGTTACAGCTACGACTGGACTCGCGAGTTCGCCACCTGCACCCCGGAGTATTACAAGTGGAACCAGTGGGTATTCCTCAAGATGCTGGAGAAGGGACTGGCCTACCGCAAGAAGGGGTTCGTCAACTGGTGCCCCTCGTGTCAGACTGTCCTGGCCAACGAGCAGGTAGAGGCGGGGCTGTGTTGGCGGTGCGGGAAGGAGGTAGTCCAGAAGGAGCTTGACCAGTGGTTCTTGAGGATCACGGCCTACGCAGAGGAGCTCCTGGAGGGCTGCCGGAGGCTGGAAGGGGCGTGGCCTGAGCGAGTCCTGACCATGCAGACCAACTGGATAGGGAAGAGTTATGGGGCCGAGGTGGACTTCCCCCTGGCCGGACGCCCCGGGGCCATCCGCGTCTACACCACGAGGCAGGACACACTTTTCGGGGCGACCTTCATGGTGCTCGCCCCGGAGCACCCCCTTGTGGCGGATCTCTCAAAGGGCGGGGCGCACGAGGAAGACGTCCTGCGGTTCGTTGAACGCATGAGCCGGGTGGAGAAGTTCGTAAGGGGTGCGGAGGGCACCGAGAAAGAAGGCGTCTTCACCGGGCAATACGCCGTGAATCCCATGACAGGGGAGAAGATCCCGATCTGGGTGGCGAATTTCGTGCTCATGGAGTACGGCACGGGGGCGATCATGGCTGTTCCGGCCCATGACCAGAGAGACCTCGATTTCGCTCGGAAATACGGGCTTCCGGTCAGGGTCGTGATCCATCCGCCGGCCATGGAGCTGGACGAGGATACGATGGTCGAGGCGTACGTGGAGGAAGGCTACCTGGTGAACTCGGGTCGATTCAACGGGCTTTCGAGCCGCGCGGCCCTGGAGGAGATCGGCCGTTACCTGGAGGAGCAGGGTATAGGCCGCCGCACCGTCAACTACAGGATTCGGGACTGGGGGATCTCCCGCCAGAGATACTGGGGGACCCCCATCCCCATCGTATATTGCGACGACTGCGGGATCGTCCCCGTCCCTTACGAGGATCTGCCGGTCGTCCTTCCTTTGGATCTCGACCTGTTGGAAGGGGGGCGTTCCCCCTTGCCGGCCTCGGGGGTTTTCGTGGAGACCGACTGCCCCCGATGTGGAAAGAGGGCGCGGCGCGAGACGGACACCATGGACACCTTTGTGGATTCCTCTTGGTACTTCGGGCGATACTGCTGTCCGAATTACACCGAGGGTCCTCTGGAGCCGGAGTCGGTTCATTACTGGATGCCTGTGGACCAGTATATCGGGGGGATCGAGCACGCCATCTTGCACTTGCTCTATTCCCGATTCTGGACCATGTTTCTGAGGGACCTGGGGCTCTACAGGGAGGGGGAGCCGTACAGGAGGCTTCTCACCCAAGGCATGGTGTGCAAAGAGACGCACTACTGCCCGGAGCACGGCTTTCTCTACCCTTCGGAGGTGAAGGAGGGGCGAGGTCAGCTCCTTTGCGGCATGTGCGAGCGCCCCGTTCGGGTTGGCCGGGTGGAGAAGATGTCCAAGTCCAAGAAGAACGTCGTCGACCCGGACGCCATCGTGCAGCGATACGGGGCCGACACGGTGCGGCTTTTCTGCCTCTCGGATTCCCCCCCGGAGAAGGACCTGGAGTGGAGCGATCAGAACGTGGAGGGGTGTTTTCGGTTCCTGTCCCGTCTCTGGAATCTGGTGCTGGAGAGGCTCCCCCAGGTGGATGGGGTCTCGCCCTACGAAGGGGGGCTTCCCGCTGCCGGTCCTGCCAGGGATCTGCTGAAGGCCACCCACGCGACCATCAAGAAGGTCACCGAAGAGATCGAGGAGCGGTACCACTTGAACACGGCCATCAGCGCCATCCGCACCTTGGCCAACCAGATCCAGGATTACCCCGTCGACGGGGAGGGGCCATTGGGCAAGGCCGTGTTGCGCAAGGCGATGGAGTCCATCGTCGTGCTCCTTTATCCGTTTGTGCCGCACATCTGCGAGGAACTCTGGGAGCGCATGGGTCACACAGAGGGGCTCGTGGATCACCCCTGGCCCAGCTGGGACCAAGCCATGCTGGTCCAGGAGGAGGAGCGGATCGCGGTCCAGATCAACGGCAAGGTACGAGGCCAGTTGAGTCTCCCGGTGGGCTCCCCCAAAGAGGTGGCCGTGGAGATGGCCCTCTCCGACCCAAGGATCCGCAGGCACCTCGAGGGCAAGGAGCTGGGGAAGGTCATCTACGTTCCAGGGCGGATGTTGAGCCTGGTCGTGTGAGGGGTGGAGCCATGAAGAGATCGCTGGCAAGGAGGATCCCGCTGGCCTTGTTGCTTCTGTGGGGGGCGGGATGCGGATATCGCTTCCAGGGGGGCGTGGCCCCGGACCCCACGATCGAGGTCCTCCTCTTCGAGAATCGCACGGTGGAGACAGGGATCGAGGGGATCGTGACGGAGAGGATCCTGGACGAGCTGAGAAGGACCCCGGGTTGGAAGGTGGTCCCGCCAGGACAGGGTCGATACGTCTTGACCGGGGTTATCCGTTCTTTCGAGTTCGATCCGAGGAGCATATCGGCAAGGCGTTTGGCAGAGGAGCACAGGGCCACACTGACCGTTGAGCTCAGGTTTCGAGATCGCCTCGAGAACAAGGAGCTGTGGCGGGTCCCAGCCTTGAGCGCCTTTGCCGACTACCAGGTAGGGGGCAACATCCTCTTCAACGAGAACCAGAAGCGTGCGGCTGTGAACAGGATCGCGAGTGAACTCGCATCGAGGATCAGGGTCCACATCCAGGACACCTGGTGAGAATCCCCATGACTGGCGACGGTACCAAAAAGGAAAGACCGGGCAGAAAGCAAGGGGGAGGAGGGGGGCAAAGGGGTCTTGTGGGCAAGAGAGGGGGCCTCGGGTTCGGCGAGAGGGATCCCGTGCTGGGCTGGCAGGCGAGGCTGGAGCGCGGCGAGATCCCCTTGGTCCTTTTTCTCTACGGAGAGGACGAAGGCCGGCTCCTCTCCTTCTTGGACCTGATTCGCACCAAGTGCCTCAAGGAGGGCTCGCGTCCTTTCAATCTCAGCGTCTTCGACGCCAGAGAGACCCCCATCGGGAAGATACTCGAGACAGCCCGGACCGTTCCAGTGCTTTCGGCTTGGCGCGTGGTGGTGGCGAACAATGCCTCGGCCTTGGGGAGGTCGGAGTGGGGCGAAGTCATATCCTATGCGAGGAGGCCTTCCCATTCCGCCTGCTTGGTCTTGAGGGGGGAGAGACAACCGGAGCTGCCAGAGGCTCTCGAGGCCATCCGGAAGGCCGGGGCGGTCCTGGAGTTCAAAGCGCGCACGGAGCCGCAGGCCAGGGATTGGATCGTGAACAGGGTCAGGAGGGAGGGCAAGCGGATCCTGCCCGAGGCCATAAACGCCTTGATAGGAGAGGTGGGAACCATGCAAGGGGCGTTGGAAGGCGAGGTGGAGAAACTCCTTCTCTACGCCCGCGACAAGACCACCATCGGCGAAGAGGAGGTGCAGGAGGTCACGGCGGGGGCCAAGCGTCACAGGGTCTTCGACCTGGCCGATGCCTTGGGCGAACGCCGGGAGGCGGACGCGTTGCGTATCTTGCACAGGTTGTTGGAGGAGAGGGACTCACATCTGAAGGTTTTGGGGATGCTGGCCAGGCAAGTGCGTCTGATATGGTATACGAAGGATTCCGTGGCGAGCGGCCGGGAGGTCTCGGCAGGGCAAGGTCAGGTGCCCCCCTTCGCCAGGGCCCGGCTCTTGAGACAGGCGCAGGGCTGGGACGAGCCTTCCCTGAGACGGGCCTTGGAAGGGCTCGTGGATCTGGACCGGGCCTTCAAAGGGGGAAGGCTGGGCCCCGAGGTCTTACTGGACAGATGGATACTCCGGGTCTGCCGTGGTTAGGGACGGCGGCCCAGCGAAGGGTCTCATGGAAGGGAGGAGCGGGGCCCTTCCAATTGGAGGTTCCGGACAGGGGTCGAGGCATTACTTGGACAAGGAATTAACCTTTCTGGCGAGGCGGGACACCTTCCTGGCGACGGTATTTCGGTGGTGCACCCCCTTGGACGCGCTCTTGTGAAGGACGGAGGTTGCATCCTTGAGGGCCTGGTGGGCCAGTTCCGAATTGGCTGTGTTTACGGCCTCGAGGACCCTCTTGACTCGGGTCTTGACCTTGGAACGGAAGGCTCGATTGCGGGCCCTGCGCCTTTCGTTTTGCCTCATGCGCTTCCACGAGGACGGATGATTGGCCACGTCTCTCTCCTTTCTTGCGGCATCTGACAACCTATTTTACACCCGGTGGGTGGTGGGCTGTCAAGAAAAGCGGGAAGACATCCCCAGGGTCCCATGGGGAGGTCTTACGGGCGATGAACGGATTCCCTGAAGAGCACGGATCCATGGCCCGCTCCGCGGCCGTGGTGGGGGGGGCCACCTTGTTGAGCCGAATCACTGGGCTGGCCCGGGACGTGGTCCTGGCCAGCGTGCTCGGGGCCTCCATGCCCGCCGACGCCTTTTTCGCCGCCTTTCGCATTCCCAACTTCCTCAGGCGTATCTTCGCCGAGGGCTCCCTTTCGGCAGCCTTCATACCGGTTTTCACGGAGGTGCAGAGCCACCAGGGGCGGGCTTCCGCCTACAGGCTGGCCTCCATCATCTTGAGTTGGCTCCTCCTGGTGCTCCTTGTCGTATCTTTGGCAGGCGTGATCCTGGCCCCTCAGATAGTTCAGGTGATGACGCCGGGATGGGTCGGGGACTCCGAGAAGTTCTCCCTCACAGTGACGCTCACCAGGATCATGTTTCCTTACATACTGCTGGTATCGGTGGCCGCCTTGGCCATGGGCGTGCTCAATGCTCAGGGTCATTTCTTCTCGCCCGCGCTTGCGCCGGTCATGCTGAATCTGGCCATCATCCTCTCTGCACTGTGCGCCTCGCGTCTCCTGGGCCAGCCCACCATCGGGATAGCCATGGGGGTCCTAGGGGGAGGAGTAGCCCAGGTCCTCCTCCAGTTCCCCGCACTTTGGAGGAAGGGCTACAGATACGGATGGAGGCTCGAGCCCAAGGACCCCGGTTTGAGACGGGTGGGGGGCCTCTTCGTTCCGTCTTTGATGGGATCTACTGTCTACCAGGTCAACATGGTGGTGATCACGGTCCTCGCCTCTCTCCTGCCCCACGGCAGCCTGAGCTATCTTTTCTACGCTGACAGGCTCATGGAGTTTCCACTGGGGGTCTTCGCCATTGCCGTAGGGACGGTGGCCTTGCCAGCGATGTCGAGGCACGCAGCGGCCGGGGAGATGGTGGGGTTCAGACAGACCCTGGGCTTCGCCTGTCGGCAGGTATCCCTCATCATGGTGCCTGCCACTGCGGGCCTCATAGTCCTGAGCGAGCCTCTGATCAGCGTCTTCTTCGAGCGGGGCCGCTTCGATCCAGTGGCCACGAGGATGAGCGCCCAGGCCCTCGTGTGCTACGGCGCGGGGTTGTGGTTCGTGGCGGAGCTGCGGGTGGTGGCCCCCGCCTTCTATGCGATGAAAGACACGGTAACGCCCATGAAGGCGGCTGTCGCGGCCATTGTGGTCAATGTCCTGTTGTCTCTCATGCTCATGGGGCCCATGGCCCACTCCGGGCTGGCCCTAGCTTTGTCCATCTCCGCGATGTTTCAGATGGGTCTCCTCATCTGGAAACTCGGACCGCGAATCGGGGGGATCGAGCCTGGGTCTCTGTTCGGCCCCCTCCACAAGGTGGTCCTCGCCTCCTTGGTCATGGGGGTGGTGTGCTGGTCGATCGCAGGCAGTGTGGAGTGGACCGGCACCTCTCCGCTGATCCAGAGGGTCTCCGTGTTGCTGGCGAGCATCGTTGCCGGGATCCTGGTGTACGGGGCCATGCTGCGCCTGCTCAGGGTGCAGGACCTCGAGGACCTGAGGAGATCCTTCGCCGGACGGCTGGGGAGAAGGCGGGATGTTGATGATCGAGCCCCCGTATGATTAAATAGAAAGCGATCCTCCCCCTTGTCCGGTTCGTTCCTTTTCCCCTGTGGAAGGCTCGGAGGAAGAGGGGGGCGTCCTTCAGGCGGAACTCCCCAGGAATCTCGACATGACCCTTGAGCCCTTGAGGTCACTGATTCCGGAGATTCAACGTCAAATCTGGTTCCGCTTCGGCATGGCTCACCAGATCGGAGTATTGGCCCTTCTGAGCCTGGTGGTCTTCGGGGCGATCAGCGGCCTCATCATTCGAAGCAAGTACGCCGAGTCGCTTCGCCAGGATCTCACGGCAAAGGGGGAAAGCATCGCCCTAGTGATCTCAGGCTCGATTCAAAGTGGCTCGTCCCTGGAGGATTCCAAACGGCTTTCCGAGCTCATCGGGCAGTTCAGCCGCATCTACGGCGTGACCTATGTGGCGTTGCGCGACTGGGACGGAGAGGTCTTGTTGAGGACCCCCGAAGGACCATCCCCGCTGCCGGATTTCGGCGCGGATTCAGTGGGAGAGGGAGGCACCCAGATCCGGGGCGGGTGGGAAGACGGGGTGATAGATGTCTCGGTCCCCGTCGGGGCGGGCAACATAGCGAGGGTGCATGTAGGGATGAGCCTCTGGGTCGTCGAACGCAGCCTGGAGAAGGTCCCGGTTATCGTCTGGCGCATACTGCTTGTCAGCATGTTGTGTGCGATGTCCGTGGCAGTCATCGTGTATATCCGTGCCATAAGGCCCATCAAGCTCCTCTCCGATTCCGTCCGCTCCATCGGTCAGGGGAACTTCTCGGGCGAGATCCCGATCCGCTCGGGTGGAGAGCTGGGCCTCCTGGCCCGATCGCTGGAACAGATGAATTCGGATCTGAGAGGCTACCATCAGCAACTGGAGACGAAGACCGCAGAGTTGGAGGCAAGCAAGGAGGCCCTGCAGCGGCAGAACGAGGAGATCAAGAGGGCCCAAACGAACATGATCCGCTCGGAGAAGCTGGCGTCCATGGGGCAACTTGCCGCCAGCGTGGCGCACGAGATAAGCAACCCCCTGGCCGGCATCCTGACCTATTTGAAGCTGATTCGCCGCAAACTGGACAGCGGTCAGGGGTTGGAGGAACATGCCCAGATGTTCCGACAGTACTTGCTCACCATGGAGAAGGAGACCGAGCGCTGTGGACACATAGTGAAGAACCTCCTGGATTTCTCCCGAAGCTCGGAGCCGGACCTCAGGGAGGTGGACGTGCATCGGGTCATCGAGGATACCCTGTTCCTGCTCAACTTCAAGTTGCTCATGAGCGATGTGTTGGTGGAGAAGGATTTCGACGAGGTCCCCCTGGTCATGGGGGATTTCGGGCAGCTCAAGCAGGTCTTTCTCAACGTGATCCTCAACGCCGTGGAGGCGATGAAGGGGGAGCGGCGCGTCCTGGGGATCCATTCCAGGTATCATCGAGAGTCTCACACGGTCCTGGTGGAGATCAAGGACTCCGGCGAGGGGATCCCCAGGGAGCAGATCCACAAGGTCTTCGACCCGTTTTTTACCACCAAGCCGCGGGGGACGGGCATGGGCCTCGCGGTGGTCTTCGGGATCCTGGAGAAGCATGATGCGGATATCAGCATAGACAGCGAGTCTGGCAAGGGGACTACGGTCACGATCCAGCTTCGTGCGGCTAGCCCCGAGCCGAGGCAGGCCGTCTCGTGAAGGAGCAATATGGCATGATGCGGAGGGGCAAGGGCAGTGTGTTGGTCGTGGACGATGAGGCGATCATGAGGGAATCCCTGTGCGCATGGCTCCAGGAAGATGGCTTCGAGGTGGAGGCGCTTGAGACGGGGCGCGAGGCCATGGAGGCAGTGCGCAGGCAGGTCTATGACGCGATCCTCTTGGACCTGAAGCTCCCTGACATGGACGGGCTCGAGATCCTCAAGGCGTGCAAGAAGACCCAGCCCAATACCCCCGTCACCATCATCACGGCTTACGCGAGCATCGACACCGCGATCCAAGCCATGAAAGAGGGAGCCTATGATTATATAACAAAGCCCTTCAATCCCGAAGAGGTCTCCCTCACCCTCCGCCACATCATCAATCACCAGGTCCTGCAACGGGAGAACATCTACCTGAAGCTCAAACTGGAGCAGCGCTACGATCACCGCGGCATAATCAGCAAGAGCCACAAGATGGAGAGGATCTTCGATCTGATCGCCACCGTCGCTGACACCCGATCCACGGTCCTCATACAGGGCGAGAGCGGCACCGGGAAGGAGCTCATCGCGAGGGCGATCCATTACGAGAGCAGCCGCTCCCATCACCCTTTCGTCTCGGTCTCTTGCGCGGCCTTGGTCGATTCCCTACTGGAGAGCGAATTGTTCGGACACGAGAAGGGTTCCTTCACCGACGCCAAGACCCGGAAGAGGGGCAAGTTCGAGCTGGCCGACGGTGGCACGATCTTCTTGGACGAGATCGGAGAGATCAGCCCGAAGCTGCAGTTGAACCTTCTCAGGGTCCTCCAGGAGAGGGAATTCCACAGGGTTGGGGGGGAAGAACCGGTGCGGGTGGACGTGAGGGTCCTGGCCGCCACGAACAGGGACCTTGAGGAGGCCGTGAGGGAGGGGACATTCAGGGAGGACCTTTATTACAGGCTGAACGTGATCACCATCCACGTCCCCCCGCTGCGGGAACGCAAGGAAGACATACCTCTGCTGGCAAGCCACTTCATCGAGAAGTTCAACTTCGAGTTCGGAAAGAACGTGGAAGGGGTATCCGAGGAGGCCTTGCAGCTGCTCCTGGAGCATGATTGGCCGGGCAACGTCAGGGAGTTGGAGAACGTCATCGAAAGGGCCGTCATCATAAACAAGGAAGGAATCATAATGCCGAGCCACCTCCCTCCCCAGCTGATCAAGGTCCCTGAGGGTGCCGCTTCTCCTGCGCCTCCCCACAAGACGCTCCTTGAGGTGGAGCGGCTTCATATCCAACGGGTCCTCAACGAGAACGACTGGAACATACAGAGGTCGGCTCGGATCCTGGGCATCGACCGCACTACCCTTTACGCCAAGATCAAGCGATACGGACTCACTCGTGAGGTGCACCCCTGGCGGGACAACAACCGCCACTGAGTCGGCAAAGCGCCTCCCCTCCCTAGTTTTTCCCCCCGGGACAAACCCGGCTCGCGCACGTGATCACAGGCTGGCGGCCTTTCTCGGAGCGGCTTGACGGAAGCGCTTCGATTTTCCAAGACTTGGACCTGGGGGAAGTCCTCTCGGCCGAAGCTGAGCCGAGGCCGACCGAGGGGGGGGCAAGCATCCCCCCGAGGCCAAGTCCTTCGGAAAATCGAGCGCCGAAGACTTGAAGCGCAGAGAGATACCGCCACCCCCCGTGACCAGTCACCTGCTCGCTTCCTACCACGGGAGCTCCTTGTTCAAGAGCCTTCTGTAGAAACGTCTCGTCAGGAAGGCCTGTCTGTGGATCTCGTCGTCATAATAACGGGTTGAGATCTGAAGAGGCCTCCTCGGCTCTCTAGGGCACAGTGCCTGGGAACCGACGGCGAAGGCCCACCAGTTGCCCGGATAAGTGGCGATGGGGACGGTATAGAGATCCACCACCGGGAAGACCTCCCGCAGTTTTCCTTGAAGCTCGATCACGAGGTCTTTGTGGAAGTGGAGCGACTCCGTGTGGGTCACGAATAGTCCTGTATCAGTCAGGGCCCGTCTCACCGAGTCGAAGAAATCCGACGAGAACAGCGTCCTGGCGAATCCGACGATGTCCGTGGAATCGACGATGACCACGTCGGCCTTGGCAGGGATCCTCTTGACGAATTCCGCACCGTCCATGATCCTGGTCTCCACCCTCGGGTCGTCGAGGCCGCAGGAGACCGAGGGGAAGAAGCGCCTGGAGACGTTGATGACCTCTTCGTCTATCTCCACGAAGTAGACCTTCTCCACACAGGTGTGTTTCAAGACCTCCCTCACGGCGCCTCCGTCTCCTCCTCCGATCACAACCACCCTCTTGGGATCCGGGTGCGCGTGAAGGACCACGTGGGTGAGCATCTCGTGATAGAAGAACTCATCGCGCTCCGTCAATTGGAGTATCCCGTCCAGGATGAGGACCTTGCCGAAGAAGGCGTTCTCTATCACCATGATCTCCTGAAACCGACTCTTGCCCTTGTAGAGCACCTTCTCCACCTCGTACACGTGCTCCACAGGGGAATACGGGTCCCTCTCGAAGAACCTGATCATCTCCCTCTCCTCTTTCCTCCGGTGGGCCCCTGGCCGGTGCGTGCAGCCGGAATTGGCCCCGCAAACCGACCCCTCACGCTGGACCAAGGAAAAGGCTCACCCCCCACAGGGTCGACACCGGTGCACGCCCCTTCGCGACGTGCCACCATCAGGCTCAGTTCATATCATGACCGTCTTTGGTATGGAGAATCCGTTGAACTCGGAGGCGTAGGAGACCGTGTAGGCGCCACCCGACAAGATGAGCAGGAGGTTGTTCAGGTCCGGTTCCCAAAGGACCACGTTCTTGTCGATTACGTCGAAGGAGTCGCAGCTAGGACCTCCCAGGACCCAGTTCCTCCTCGTACCCTTGCTGCTCTCCACGAGGTAAGTGTATCTGATACCTCCCACGCTCTCCATCAAGCCATTGAACACACCCACGTCTATGTACAGCCAGTTCTCGTCCCTCCTCTTGGCCTTCCCGATGACGCTGGCCGCCAGGATCCCGGCGTCCCCTACCACGGCCCGTCCCGGCTCGATGTGGACTTCGACATCCGGTGGGAATTTCTCCCGTATGAGCTTGTCGATGTTCTCCTCGATGGTCTCGATCCCGAGGACGGCCCTGGTGTAGTTGATGGGGTAGCCGCCGCCTATGTTAAGGATGCGAAGGGCAATACCCTGGACCAAGGCGCGGTCCCACAGGATCTTCGCCTTGTCCAGGGCGATGTTCCAGTTGTAGAGATTGGTGCACTGGGAACCCACGTGAAAGGTGATGCCGATGGGGTCGAGGCCCTTTTCCCTTGCCAGGGACAGGAGCCCCAGTGCCTCTTCGAGCTCCGCGCCGAACTTCCTGCTCAATGGCCACTCACTCCCCTCGTTGGGGACCGACAGGCGCACGTAGACACCGGCACCCGGGGTCAACCTCGCCATCTTGTCCACCTCGAGGGAGGAGTCGAAGGCAAAGCGCCTCACGCCATAGGCGAAGGCAGCCTGGAGGAACTTTTCGGATTTCACAGGGTTGCTCGATATGATCCTCTCCGCCCGTACACCGACAGAGGCCAGCACGTTCAACTCTCCTTCAGACGATATCTCGTAACCCAAGTCCCGTTCGTCCTGAAGGAAGCTGGCGATATCCATGTCCGGGTTTGCCTTGAGGGCGTAGAAGACCTTGGCGTTCCTAATTCCCCTGCCTATGAGGGAGACCTTCTCCCTTACCTTCTCTTTGTCCACGAGGAGACATGGGGTAGTAATCTCCCTGCTGTCCAGGTAATCGAGCACCTTGAACAGTGTGGACTTGGAGACGATCCTGGCATGATGCCTCTCGACCTTGAAGTTGCGGACCATCGGGCGGCCTCATCGTGAGACATTACGCTGACGCGTCCGTCTTTCCATCGATGATCAGGCTACAGCGCGCAGCGGCCCTGCCCTGCTCGCCAACGAGAGGGGTTCCATTTTATTGGCCCCATATGGCCATTGTCAATCGCGGCCTCGCCCGCGGAGCGATCGCTCGCTTGCTGGGGCCATGCGCTTCACTCCTTGGCCGCCGCCCCATAGCCCTCCTGCTCCATCAGGCCCCCTGGCGAGGGGCTGCCCCCCCCTCTTGCCGATCCCTTCACACCTCCTGAGGTCTCACCCAGCGGGTCAGTGCCCCACCCCTGAGAGGTTCAGCCCCACGACACCCAGTATGATCAAGGCGATGCTCGCCAACTTCGCGGCGGTCAACGGTTCCTTGAACCAGGCGAACCCGATGGCCGCTATCAGGGCAGTGCCCAAACCGGACCAGACCGCGTAGGCCACGCTCACTTCGATATCTTTGAGGACCACCGTGAGGGAAGCGAAGGAGAGACCGTAGAAGACGAAGATCAGGGCCGAGGGGACCGGCCTGGTCAAGCCCTGGGAGAGCTTCATGCAGGTGGTCCCGGCGACCTCCAGCAAGATCGCACATGTAAGGAAGAACCAGCCCTTCATGGGTCAGCTCCGGAAGCCGTCATGGTGGCGCCCCACAAGAGAGGATCTCGCGGATCCTCTGGCGCACCCGCGGAGAGAATCGCTCTCGGGCCAGGGCCCGCTCCAGTGGTTCATGCACCTCTTCCCACGGTGATCTCTCCAGAAAGCGGAGGATCTCTGAGATACATTGCCTGGTGGTGTTGTTCGAGGGCGTGCGGGAAAGTTCGTCGACCAGATACGGGATGAGAGTGCCGCTTGCGTCCGAACGAGCCAGGTGGCGCAGGAGCCTCTTCTTCAGGTGCACTTGCTCGATATCGCGGGCCACAGGCAGGGCCTTGAGGAATTCGCAGAGCCCTCCGAGGGCGGCCTCGTTCCCCAGCGCCACGAGGGCTCCCAATCCGTCGATGGCCTTGTCCCTCAGGCCCGCCTCCTTGCTCTTCAGGGCCTGCAGGTAACCATCCACGGGGACCGCCTTCCAGTCGATCCTCCTGAGCTCTTCCTCCAGGAGGGCCTGCTTGAAGGTGTCGAGGTTGAGCTCTCCGCTTTCGTAGAGTTCTCGGATCCTGCGCCCGAGGGGGGTGTTGTCGTCGATCTCGAAGAACTCCGCCTCTTCGAAATCCTGGCACGCCTCGCGCTCACCGGGAAACTTCTTGGCCTCGACCAGGCCAAGGCATCGCGTGAAGTCCGACCCCGCCAAGATCTCCTCGGAAAAAGGCTCGAACTCCTCGTCATTGAGACAGATGCCGAATTCCGTGGGTTCGTCCACTGCCGCTGGGAAATAGTGGCTGCAGTTGAAGCAGATGCGCTCCTTCTCGTCCTCCTGTCTTGGCATTTTTCTCCTCCTTGAAGATCCCTCCTGGACCGTCGGCCCGAACCCATTCCATGGGTTCGCGGGCCCAACCGAACGGTTCGTCCTGTCACGCTCCCATTCCTCGGTGTCTCCACATGGGAGGCGCCTTGCGGCACGCCCTCAATGGGCACTCCGATCGAGGCCCTGCGCCTGGGGGCCTTCCCCTCCTTCCCGGGCGGGCGTGCCCGCCCCCTGGCCCTGAGCCGCGCTGCGGGCCCTTCGAGGCCGAAAGAGGTGTCCGAAGAAGCCGAAGATCTTCTTTATGGCGTGCCAAAGCCTCGGCAGAAGCCAGATCATCATGAGTATGAACGCCAAGAGCAACAAGAGGAACAACCAAGGGTGGTTGAGGGCGGTCCAAAGGCCGGCGATGACGATCACATCCTCGGTGAAGGATGTCGCCCAATTGCTGAAAGGCTCTGGCGAGGTGTTGATGATGACCCTGGTGCCGGCCTTGGTGGCGTGGCTCCCGGCCGCCATGCCCCCTCCCACCATCGCAGCGGCGAGGGTCACCGCGGGGTGCGGGGAACCAACCGCACCGGCGGCAAGGGCCGCACCGGCGGGGATACGGATGAAGGTGTGGAGCGCGTCCCACCCCGAGTCCACCCCCGGGGTCTTGTCCGCGAAAAACTCCACAAAGTACATGAAACCGGCTGCCGCGATGACCAGGGGATTGGCCAGGATCTGAAGCCCGGGGGGAAGGGCGATGTTGCCAGTGGCCCCCAGTATCCCCAGCATGAGGATCGCGGCGTAGAGGTTGATACCGGCGGCCCATCCGACGCCCATGGTCAGGGCGATGATTCCGGCTATATGGTTAAGCTGTTCCATGACCGCCTCACCTCGAACTCAGGATCTCCCAGAACGTAGAGAGCTGGTCCATGATGCGCCCCTCAGGGAAGTTGGCAGGGTCGCTCAAGTCAGCCTCCAGGTTGATGAGACGGATCCCCTCGGACTCCAGGAGGTCCTTCATCACCTGCAGTGCCCCGTTGGATTGACGGCACGGCAGATGGCCGAAATGCAACGCGGCATCCACCCGGTACCGCCTCGCCAGCATCAAGGCCGTCTCGGCCCTTCGCATCACCGGGCCCATGAAGGTGTTGGAGAGCATCCTGCGGGCGATGGAGGCGATGGGTCTCTTCTCGTCGCTCTCTTCCCAGTAGCAATGGCTCAGTTCTTCCATGACGATCCTGCCCCCGCGCTCCTCCAGGAACCTGAAGATGGGGGTATCGAAGGTGGGACTGGCCATGAGCCAGAGGAATCGCATGGACTCCGGGGGGATGCCCCCAGCAATCTGTGCATCCAGGAAGGAGCGCTCCAGCCTTGCATAGACCTCCGTGGCTTGGGGAGTCCCGAAGAGCAGGCTGCCCATGAAGCTCAGGGTGAAGCCGCCATTGTTAGGGATGGGGGGGGAGGGGCTCCCTTGCCGGATCCGGTTGACCCTTCGAAGGCAGCGGGTCATCTCGTTGAAATGTCGGATGGGTCCCACCAAGAGCGCCTCGTCCGGCTCCTTGCCCGCCACCTCGCACAGCCTCCGGAAGATCCCCAGCAATTGAGACTCCAGGTATTCCCTGGATGCCGGATCATCCTGGAAGGGCATGTCCAACAGGAGATACTCGACCCCGTAGTGGTGCGCCATGAACTCGTTGGTCTTGGCCTTGCCGTCGCAGTAATGGGTGGTGCTCACCAAGATGTCCGGGCGAGGCAGTTGATCCAGCAAGGCGGCCCCCATGGCGATGCGGTGGATCGTGCAGGTGTCCTGCGGG
>Ga0068707_1001063_pt1 | contig 18913 bp, 18 predicted proteins | sample YNPNPMetaG_FD_66600 | JGI IMG/M metagenome (GOLD analysis project Ga0068707, IMG submission 66600) | Anoxygenic and chlorotrophic microbial mat microbial communities from Yellowstone National Park, USA - YNP NP MetaG | ecosystem: Environmental > Aquatic > Thermal springs > Hot (42-90C) >...
GCCTACCTCGACATGCCCGTCGATTTCGACAAGCTCACCGAGGCCGGCTCGATGATGGGCTCCGGCGGCATGATCGTGATGGACGACTCGACCTGCATGGTCGATGTCGCCCGCTACTTCCTCCACTTCCTCGCCGACGAGTCGTGCGGCAAGTGCACGACCTGCCGCGAGGGACTCAAACACCTCTGCAAGATCGTGGACCGCATCTGCGCCGGCCAGGGCCGCGAAGGCGACCTCGAACTGCTTGACGAGATCTCCCTCACCGTCGAGAAGGCCTCCCTCTGCGCGCTCGGCCAGACCGCCCCCAATCCCCTGCGTTCCACGATGCGCTACTTCAAGGACGAATACGTCGCCCACATCCGCGACCGGAAGTGCCCGGCCAAGGTCTGTAAGGCCCTCATCACCTTCGGCATCAACGACAAGTGCACCGGCTGCATGGTCTGCGCCCGCAACTGCCCCACCGGCGCGATCACCGGCGAGCGCAAGAAGCGGCACGGGATCGACCAGCAGAAGTGCATCCGGTGCGGCGTGTGCCAGGAAGTATGCAAGTTCGACGCGGTCGACGTGGCGTAGGGCGGAGGAACCGATGAGCGAGCAACATCCGTTCGGCGCTCCCGTGACCTTTCGGATCGAAGGCCGGCCCTACGAGGCGCGCTACGGCGACGGCCTGCTCGAAACGCTCCGCAAGTTCGGCTACGAGGTCCCCTCGCTGTGCCACCACGAGGCGGTCTCGCCCTATGGCGCCTGCCGGCTGTGCCTCGTCGAGGTGGTCGACCCGCGCGGCCGCCGTCGGATCACCACGTCCTGCAACTTCCCCGTCCAGCCCGGGATCGAGGTGCGGCTCGACACGCCCGACGTGGTCCGCCACCGCCGCGTGGTGCTCGAGCTGCTGCTGGCGATGGCCCCGCGCTCGCCCGAGCTGCAGGCCCTGGCCGCCGAACACGGCGTGACCGGCGGACGCCTCGATCCGGACGAGTCCGCCGACGACTGTATCCTGTGCGGCCTGTGCGAGCGCGTCTGTCGGGAGGTGGTCGGCGCGAACGCGATCGCGATGAGCGCCCGCGGGACGGCGAAGAAGATGACCACCCCGTACGACGCCGAGAACCCCGCCTGCATCGCCTGCGGCGCCTGTGTGTACGTCTGTCCGACCCGGTGCATCGGGCTGGAGGAGGCCGACGGCAAGCGCACGATCCTCCGCTGGGGCCGCACGCTTCCGCTGGCGGTCTGCGAGCAGACCGGCCGCGCCTTCACCCCGCGGTTCCTGCTCGAACACTTCGCCCAGGCGCTCGGCGGCTTCGACGAGAAGGTGTTCCGGAAAGCCCCACCCTACCGGTAAACCGCTCGCCCGAGCCGGCGGGTCGGGAACCGACGATGGCGTGGTTCCCGAGGGGCGCGGAGTGGTCCAGCCGGCCCGCCATGCGGGAGCGTCTCGCCCGGGGCGCCAGGGTGGGATGGAGGCCCCGCTCCGGCGTTGGATTCTCGTGGGCGAGGCCCGGCCCTCGTCCGCCCTCCGCCGGCCGCGCCCCGGCTTCCCCCGCCGGAAGGAACGGGATAGAGTCGCGGCGATGGAGGGACCCGCGTTCGACGAGGGTGACTTGTTCCGTGCCATTGCCGGCAGCGGCGCCCGGGTGCTGCTGATCGGCCGCCGGGCCATGGTGGCCTACGGCCTGCCGGTGCTCACCGCGGACTACGACCTCTGGATCGACCCCGACGACGTCGAGGCGCTCAACGCGGCCCTGGAGCCCCTGGGCCTGCATCCGAGTCGCTCGCCGGCCGAAGCCCGCCGCGCGGGACGCTACGTTCTGGAGAACGACGAGCACATCGATGTTCTCGTCGCGCGCCACGGCCGGCCGGTCGAGGGCGTCGCGCTGGCCCATGCGGACGCCTGGAGCCGCCGCAGGCTCCTGTGCTGGGACGACGGCACTTCGATCGCCGTCCCATGCCTCGACGACCTGATCCGGACCAAGCACTGGGGCGGCCGCGACAAGGACGCGGCGGACCTGCGGTTGCTGGAAGCGCTGCGACGACGAACGGGAGGGGAACCGTGACGCCCCGGGAACCCCCCATTGGTCCGGCCGCCGGCGGGTTGTTCGACGATCCCTTGCCGCCGGCGGAGTTCGAACGGCGGGTTCGAGCACCCCTTGGCGACGACGAGGTGGAGGAAGTCGCGGCGCTGGTCCGGTGGTTCACCCGCCGATATCCGACCGTGGCCGATCGCTTTGCTTACGTGCGCCGGGCATGGATCCGCTGGACGCGCCGCACCCGGCTCGAGTTCCCGCCGCCGTGAAGTCGGGCCATCGACTTGCGCCTTCGCCGTCCCGCGACCCGATTGCGCCTATCGGACGGCGCGGGCCGGCTCGCCCGCGGGCGGCGCGGAGGATGCGATGAACCGGGGCCGAAACGCTGCTTCCGGTGTTCGGCGGCCTGTGCGTGGCCGCGGCCCAGGCCGGCGGGCCGGCCGCGCAGGCCGGCGCCGCCGCCGGGACCAACCCGTAGGCCGTTGTCCCCGCTTCGCCGACGCCCCGTGCCTCTGATTCCCGCCCCGTTCCTTGTCGCCGAAGCCCGTTGGGGTTCACCCATCGGGGGAGGACGGATCGTGTCGCGGGTCCGGATTCATCGCGACCTGTGCCGCGCCGTCGACCGGCTGCGGTCCGCTCCGCCGGTCGCCTGTGTCCGCAAGCCGCTCGCGGAGGCCCGGTCGTTGTGCGCGGCGTACCGGTCGTGCTGGGGCCGGGGGACGCGCCAGGGATCCGGCTCGGGATGAACCCCCGTCCGTTCGGCATGGCCCGGACCGGCGTGCTGTTCGGCGACCCGGCGATGGTCCGCGACGGGCTGCGCCGGGAGGGCGTGCTGCAGCCGGCCTGCAATCCGAGCGCGCAGGAGGTGGCGATGGTCCACGACGGGCTGCGCCGGGAGGGCGCGGGTCGCGGAGCGTCCGGGCGCCCGCGCGCGGGGGACGGGACTCAGCGGCCGCCGCAGCCGCCGCCGCCCTGCGGCTGGGGTGGCGGTCCGGACAGCGTGGCGGAGCAGCCGCGGAGGCCCGGATTGTACTGGCAGATCACGCTCTGGATCGTGCGCGGGTCGGCGCCGTGGCCCGGCTGCTTGTTGTTGATCAGGAGGGTCGGACTGGCCGAGAAGCCGAGGGCCTGGGCGATCGCCAGGTCTTCGCGGAGCAGCCGCCGGCCCTCCTCTCCCGTCGCGCACGCCTCGAACGCCGCGAGGTCCAGGCCTGCTTCCGTCGCGCAGGCCCGCCAGTCGGTGCCGTGGATGTCCTTGTTCCGGCACCAGATGTAGTTCATGTACTTGTTGTCGCGCGCGGCCAGCTTCTTCGCGCACAGCTCGCGGATGTCCTCGTCCACCTCGGGCTGGCCGTGCATCGAGCTCAACGCGTCGCCGTTCGCCTCGGCGATGTAGTGCACGTCGAAGGTGATCTCGCCGCGGAAGGCGTCGAGCACTTCGCGCATCGCGTCGAGCGCCCGGACGCCGAAGGGGCACTGGGACATCACGAAGAGCTGGACGTTGCCCTTGATCTCCGGACGGCACACCAGGACGTTGCGGCACGTCTCGTCGTCGCAGTCGACCTTTCCGTCGCCGGTGTCGTCGACGCCGTTGTTGCAGATCTCGGCGTTCGGATCGTGGCGGGCGCCGATGTACAGCATCTGGTAGCCGGGCTTGGCCGTCGGCCGCAGCGCGCGGCGAATCTGCTGGAACCCGGAGGCGTCCGCCTCAACGGTCTGGTCGAAGATGTAGGCCGGCAGCCGCTGGAGCCCGTGCTCGGCGAAGGTCGCCTTGCCCTCCGGCGTCGACCAGTCTTGCTCGGTCACGACGAGGCCGGCGAACAGGTTCTTGAGCCGGCCGACCATCCCGGCCGTCTGGCACTCCGGGTCGGTGCAGCGCCGGTCGCCGAGCACGATCAGGTTGACCGTCGGGGGCGGCGGGATGTTGAGGCACGGTTCAGGCTTCGGTTCGGGCAGCACATCGCAGATGCCGACCAGGAAGGCCCGCTCGTCGCGTCCCCCGCGCCACGGGTTGCCGTTGATCTGGATCGTCGGGCTGCCGGACGCTCCCGCCTGCTTCGCCTTCTCGAACGACGCCCGGAGCATCGCCTTGCCGTCCGGGCCGTCGACGCAGGCAGCGATCCGGTCGATCGTCGCGGCGTCAAGCCGGTTCTGCGTGGCGCAGCTCCGCCAGTTGCTGGGCAGCGCGCGGTATTCCTTGTTCCAGCAGGCGAACAAGTCCATCCACTGCCCGGGCGCGTGCCGCATCGTGCACAGCTCGACGATGTCGCCCTGGACCTCGTTGTCGCCGTGCATCGAGGTCAGCTTGTCCCCCTGGATCTCGCCGATGTAGTCGACCTGAAAATCGACCCACGGGCCGATCTTGCGCAGCGCCGGGATCACGCCGTCCAGCACCTGCACGCCGAAGGGGCACTGCGACATGATGTAAAACTGGAGCTTGGCCTTTTTCTCGGGCGGCACGACGGGACCGGCGCCGCCGGCACCTTCGGCCTCCAGCGGGGCCCCGTCCGTCGCACCTTCCGCCGTCGTCGCATCCGCCGCCGGTGTCCCCTTCGGCCTCGGGATTCGCTCCTCCCGCCGGCACCCCGCGGCCAGCGTTCCGATCGTTCCGAGAACCAGCAACCACCACGGGACTCGCTTCATGCTCGTACTCCCATTCCGTGGCCGGAGGCGCGCCAACGAAGCCCGACCCCCGCAGCCGAGCGTCCCTGCCGCCTTCCGGCGGAAGCGCGTTTATACTGCGTCGGACCGTCTCGTGCAACTGGGTTGCCCGCCTCCGCTCCGGATCGCGCCGGGCAGCCCCGCTACGCCGGGGCCTTGGCCGATCCGCCGGCGGCGAACAGCGCCTCCAGGCGCCGCCGCAGCTCGTCCCGCGTCCGCCGGAACGCCGCGAGACGCTCCTCGACGGACCCCTCGGCCGCCGCGGGGTCCGGCAGGCTCCAGTGCAGGCGCGTCGCTCGTCCGAGGAACACCGGGCATTCCTCCTCGCCGCACAGGGTGATCACCGTATCGACCTCGGCGGCCGGGATTTCGGCGACCGCCTTCGATCGGTGGTGGGAGATATCGATGCCGATTTCCCGCAGCACGGCGACCGCCTCGGGACGCACGGCGGTCGGCCGCGACCCGGCGGACCAGACCCGCGTGCCGGCCGGGGCCATCGTCCGCGCGAGGCCTTCGGCGATCTGGCTGCGGGCCGAGTTAGCCACGCAGAGGAAGAGGATCCCCTTCACGCGGTTTTCGCCTCCGGCTTGCGGCCGACGACGCGGATGCTGGCCACCCTGCCCGCCAGCTCGTCCGCCGCGCGTTCGAGCTCCGCCGTCGGGAGGGCCGGCGGACCGCAGCAGCACGACCCGCCCCGCTCGGAGCCGAGCAGGGCGAGGAGCTGGGCGCGGTCGTAGACCAGCCGGTCGCGCACCTCGACATCGACAAGGCCCGCGTTGCGCAGCCCGGCCACGTAGTCGGCCTCGGGAATCGCGCCCGCGATGCAGGCCGAATACAGGTCGGCCAGCTCGGCGATCCACGCGGGGAGCGGCTCGGCGACGATGTCAGCAATCGAGAAGCGCCCGCCCGGCTTGAGCACCCGATGGATCTCGGCGAACACGCGCGGCTTCTCCGGCGAGAGATTGATCACGCAGTTCGAGATCACCCGATCGACCGAGTCGGCCTCGACCGGAAGCGCCTCGATCAACCCCGCGCGCACCTCGACGTTGTCGAGGCCCGCGGCCGCGGCATTCGACCGGGCGCGCTCGAGCATGGCGGGTGTCATGTCGACGCCGATCACGCGGCCCCGCGGGCCGACGAGCCGGGCGGCGAGGAGGAGATCGAGGCCGGCGCCCGAGCCGAGGTCGAGCACGGTCTCACCCTCGCGGACCTCGGCCAGGGCCAGCGGGTCGCCGCAGCCGAAGGAATGGCGCACGGCATCCGGCGGCAACGCGGCGAGCGGCTCGCGGGTATAGCCGGCGAGCGCCGCGCCGACGCCCTGGGGCGAGGGGCCGCCGCCGCATCCGCAACCGCCCGCCGCCGCAGGCCGCTCGACGGCCTGCGCGTAGCTCCGCGCCACCGACTTGCGGACGTCGTCGGGCCGGCTCACGGTCGCACCTCCCCGGCGGGAACCGGGACCGCCGCCGGCTCGGCGGACTCGTCCGGGAAGTACCGGCGCCGCAGCCGTAGGGCGACGTGGACCAGGCCGATCAACACCGGCACCTCGACCAGCGGCCCGATCACCGCCGCCAGCGCGCCGCCGTGGTCGATCCCGAAGGTGGCCACCGCGACCGCGATCGCCAGCTCGAAGTTGTTCGACGCCGCGGTGAACGACAGCGTCGCGGACTGGCGGTAGTTCGCCCCGACCCTGCGGCTCAGGAAGAACGAGAGGAAGAACATCACGACGAAGTAGACCAGCAGCGGAATCGCGATTCGCACCACGTCCAGCGGCAGCTCGACGATCTTCTCGCCTTTGAGCGAGAACATCACGAGGATCGTGAACAGGAGGGCGATCAGCGTGAGCGGACTGATCCTCGGGATGAACCGTGCGTGGTACCACTCCTTGCCCTTGAGCCGGATGAGCGAGAAGCGCGTGATGATCCCGGCCAGGAACGGGACCCCGAGGTAGAGGAAGACGCTTTCGGCGATCTGGCCGATCGTGACGTGGACTTCCACCCCTTCGAGGCCGAGCCAGCCGGGCAGGACGGTGACGAAGACGTAGGCGTAGATCGAGTAGAACAGGACCTGGAAGATCGAGTTGAAGGCGACGAGGCCGGCGCAGTACTCGGTGTCGCCCCTGGCCAGCTCGTTCCAAACGATGACCATCGCGATGCAGCGCGCCAGGCCGATCAGGATCAGGCCGACCATGTACTGCGGCAGATCGTGGAGGAACACGACCGCCAGGACGAACATCAGGATCGGGCCGATGACCCAGTTCTGCACCAGCGAGAGGCCCAGCACCTTCCCGTTCCGGAAGACCGGCCCCATCTCCTCGTAGCGCACCTTGGCCAGCGGCGGGTACATCATCAGGATCAGGCCGATCGCGATCGGGATGTTCGTCGTCCCGGAGCTGAAGCGGTTGATGAACGGGACGATCGCCGGCCAGGCCCAGCCGCCGACGACCCCGATCGCCATGGCGAGGAAGATCCAGACGGTGAGCCAGCGGTCGAGGAACGAGAGTTTGCGGGCCACGGTTTCGTTCGCATCGCTCATGCTTCGACTCCTTTCCGGCGGCCGCGGGGTCGGGTCTTCGGGCATGCGTTCCCGGCGGCCTGCCTCCGCCGCCGGACGCGGGCCAGCCGCCGGCGCAACGCGGCGAGCCGCGGGGGGCCGAGGGCCGCTTGCACGCCGCGCAGGGCGGCCCGCAGGTCCGGCGCCAGCCCGTCGGCCACCCGGTAGTAGACCCACAGCCCGGCGCGGCGGTCCTCGAGCACCCCGGCGTGGACCAGGTAGCGCAGGTGCCGCGACGCCTTGGACTGCGTGATCCCGAGCACCTCGACGAAGTCGCAGACGCAGATCTCGTCGTGGACGAGCAGCAGGCCCAGCATCTCGAGCCGGGTCGGGTCACCGAACGCCTTGAACGCGGCGGCCAGTCGTTGCATCGCTCCCTCCGCCCCCGTCCTCCGCGGCGGTATTTACCCGTCTATGCGGTTGTATGCAAGCGAATTCGGTTGCCGGCAGGGCGGCGCCGGCGTAGACTTGCCGGCCGGGGACGGGGACGGTCGGGAGCGACGGCGATGGCGTACCGTTGCACGGTCTGTCGGGCGGAGCTGGTCGAGCGGCCGGGGCGGGCGACCTGCTCGTTCTGCGGGTGCTCGGAGCCGACGGACTGGGCTTGCCCGGCCGGGCACCATACCTGCGAGGCGTGCCGCACGGCGACGGCGGAGGAGCTCGTCGTGCGGGTCGCCGCGGCGGCGGGCGAGACCGATCCGGTCGCGATCGCCGAGCGGATCCTGGCGCATCCCGCGTTCGGGGCGAGCGGGCCGGAGCACCATGCGGTGCCCGCCGCGGCGGTGCTCGCGGCGCTGCGCAACGCGGGACGGTGGCTGGCGACGCCCGCGGACCTCGCCGAGGCGGTGCGCCGGACAAGCGACGTGCCGCTCGGCGCGTGCGGCTCGCGCGGGGATTGCGGGGCCTGCGTCGGCGCCGGCGTCGCGCTCGCCGTCGCGCTGCGCGCCGACCACCGAACCGCGCCGGAACGCGCCCTGGTGCTCCGCGCCACCGCGCGCGCCCTGGCCCGCCTGGCCGAGCGGGGCGGCGCCCGCTGCTGCAAGCAGGCGGTCTATGCCGCCCTCGAGGCCGCGACCGCGACGCTCGCCGAGGCGCGCGGGTGGACGCGGACCGCCGCGCCGATCCGCTGCCCGTTCGCGCCGCGCAACCCGGATTGCCAGGGCGCCGAGTGTCCGTACCATGGCTGACGCGCGGTCCCGCTGGCGGCGCCTGGAGGACGGCATCCGCGATCCGTTCCGGCACTTCGCCCTGGAGGAGGCGCTGCTGCGGTGCGTGGACGAGGGGTCGAGCCCCGACACGCTGCGCTTGCGCCGCGCCGACCGATCGGTCTGGATCGGCGTCCATCAGCGGCCGGAGGAGGACGTGGATCTCGCCGAGTGCGCCGCGCGCGGCATCCCGGTCGTCCGGCGGCACAACCCGGGCGGCGCCGTGTACCAGGACGAGGGGAGCTTCTGCTTCTCGGCGGTGTTCCGGCGGGAGGCGACGTTCCGGCGGCTGGGCATCGGCGAGCCGGACGAGCTGTACGCGCGGGTGGGGGCGGCGATCGTCGCCGCCTGCGCCGAGTTCGGGGTGGCGGCCGAGGTGTCGCCGGTCAACGACGTCACGGTCGGCGGGCGGAAGATCTACGGTTCGGCGCAGGTCGAGTGGTACGGGGCGTTCGCGCACAGCGGTTCGTTCCTCGTCGACACGGACGTGGAGGCGATGGCGCGGACGCTCCGTCCTTCCGCGCTCAAGTTCGCCGACAAGGGCGTTCGCGACGTGCGCGGCCGCGTCGTCACGCTCCGCGCGCTGCTCGGCCGGCCGGTCTCCGTGGCGGAGGCGGCGGAGGTGGTGGCGCGGCACGTCGCCCGCGCGTTCGACGCGGCGCTGGTGCCGGAACCGGTGCGGCCGCACGAGGCGGCCCTGGCCGACGAGTTGTGGCGGCGGAAGTACGGCCGGCGGGAGTGGACGTTCGGGGCGCGGGGGGACCGCCGGACGGCGGTGGCGACCAAGGCGCGCAGCGGGGTGGTGACGCTGCGCGCGTCGCTGGAGGGCGGCGTGCTGGGCGAGGTCGCGGTGACGGGGGATTTCCTGCTGCCCGACGCGGCGGCGCTGGAGCGCTGGACGCGGGAGGCGCGGGGACGGACGCCGCAGGAGGCCGCGGCGCGGGTCGGAACGGGCCGGCTGCCGGCCGACCTGCGGGAGGCCCTGGTCCGCCTGCTGCGGGAGCTGGAGCGGAGCGATGGCCGAGCCTGAGGCCCGCGCGGCCGGGAGGCGCCTGCGCCTGGAGCTGCTGATCGCCGGGCCGCCGACGGCACGCTGCCGGGAGCTGCTCGGACGGATGACCGAGCTGGTGGCCCGCTACCCGGACCGCGTGCGGCTCGACGTGTACGAGGCCGGCTGCGCGCCGGATGCCACACCCACCGCGGGCTACCAGGCGGCGGGCAAGCGGAAGAAGGTCCCCTCGGCGTTCGTCAACGGCCGGCTGGTGGCGTCGCGGGACGATCCGGGCGATCTCTCGCGGCTGGTGGCGGCGGTGGAGGCGGAGCTGGCGCGGGGCGAGGGGGCGTGGGAGGAGTGAGGTCCGGCCGGCGTTCCGGCTTCCGCGGGACGGCGGACGCTTGCTGCTTCAGAGCTTCGCGTCGCGCGGGATGGCGACGACCCCGCCCTCGCTGACGATGAAGCGCTGCCGGTCGGTTTCGAGGTCGAAGCCGATGCGGAGGCCGGGGGGGATGCGGACGTTCTTGTCGACGATCACCCGGCGGAGCTGCGCCCCGCGACCGACATCGACGGCGTCGAGGAGGATCGATTCCTCGACGCGGGCCCACGAGTGGACGCGGACGCGGGGGGCCAGCACCGACCGGTAGATCCGGCCACCGGAGACGATGCAGCCTTCGGAGACCAGGGAATCGATCGCGGTGCCGACGCGCTCGCCCGCCTCGTCGCTGTGGACGAACTTGGCCGGCGGGAGATGGCGGCGGCCGGTGCGGATTGGCCAGCGGTTGTTGTAGAAGTTGAACCTCGGCTGGGCGCTGACCAGGTCCATGTGGGCTTCCCAGTAGGCGTCGAGGGTTCCGATGTCGCGCCAGTAGCCGCGGTCGTGTTCGGTCGATCCCGGGACGACGTTGGTGGAGAAGTCGTAGCCGAACATTCGGCGACGGCCGACGCACAACGGCAGGACGTTTCGGCCGAAGTCGTGGGCGGAGTCCTCGCGGGCGGCGTCCGCGGTGACTTCCTGGACCAGGCAGTCGGTGTTGAAGATGTAGTTGCCCATCGAGACCAGCGCGAGGTCGGGGCGGCCGGGCATCGGCTTCGGGTCCTTGGGCTTCTCCTCGAAGCCGACGATCCGCCAGTCCTCGTCGACCTCGACGACACCGAAGGCCGAGGCCTGGGCGATCGGGACGGGGATGAGCGAGATCGTGATTTCGGCGTTGACGTCGAAGTGGAAGTCGAGCATCTGGCGGACGTCCATCTGGTACACGTGATCGCCGCCGAAGACGCAGACGAAGTCGGGCGCCTCGTCCTCGACGACGTTCAGGCACTGGTAGACGGCATCGGCGGATCCCTTGAACCAGTCCTTGCCGACGCGCTGCTGGGCGGGGATGGTCTCGACGAAATGATCGAGGATCGAGGACATGCGCCAGGCGCGGGAGATGTGGACTTCCAGCGAGTGGGACTTGTACTGGGTGATGACGTTGATCCGGTGCATGCCGGAGTTGACGAAGTTGGAGAGGACGATATCGATGATCCGGTAGCGGCCGCCGAAGGGGACGGCGGGCTTGGCGCGCTCCTCGGTCAGTGGGGCGAGGCGACGGCCTTCGCCGCCGGCCAGGATCAGGACGAGGATGCGCGGCGCGGTGCCGAAGCGCTGGCGGATTCGATCGGGCGACATGTTCTTGTCCTAGCGGAAGAAGGTGAGATAGACAAGCACGGCGCACGCGGCGGCCAGGAGCAGCAGGATCGAGACGAGCAGGGGGGTGGGGCCCCGGCGCCTCGGGGGTGCCGGCTCGGGCATCGCGGCGGGCAGCGACGCGGGGGGCTGGGGAGCGCGTGGCTGGGCTTGGGCCGGGCCGGCGCCGGGCCGGGTCCCCTGGACCGCCGGGAACGGCAGCGGCGTCGGCATCGCCTCGCGCCAGATCGCGGGCTTGTTCGGGTCGGGCAATCGGAAAGCCGCGCCGTCGTCCATGTCGCCCGCCCAGGTCCGCGGGTCCTCGAACGACATCGTGCCCGGGAACGCCCCGGAAATCTCCTCCACGGACAGCGGCTTCTCGCCCCCTCGGAAGATGTTTTCCGGGTCGTCGATCGACGTCAGCCTCGCCAGCTCGGCCTCGATCAACTCGTCAATGATCGTCCCGGCCCCCTTCGGCGTCGGCACCGCCGCCTCGCGCAGCACGGTCTTGACCAGCGCGGCGATATCGAAGCTGGTCACCTTCAGCCCGTGGGAGAACAGGAACTGGTACAGGTCATCGCCGAAATCCTGGGCGGTCTGGTAGCGCTGCCGGAGGTCCCGCGCCAGCGCCCGGAGCACGATCCGGTCGAGATCCCGCGGCACGGCGGGATGGATCCGGGACGGCGGGGGGATGTCCGCCGCCTTCACCTGCTGCACGGTTTCGTAGTCGTTCTTCCCCTGGAACAGGCGTCGACCCGTCAGCATCTCCCAGAGCAGGATTCCCGCGGCGAAGATGTCCGCCCGCCGATCGACCTCCTGACCCTCGACCGCCTCCGGCGAAAGATAGCTGAACTTCCCCTTCACCACGCCGGGGTCGGTCTGTTCGAGCTGGTCGGCGGCCTTGGCCAGCCCGAAGTCCACCAGCTTCACCTCGCCCTGCTTCGAAAGCAGGATGTTCGGCGGCGACACGTCGCGGTGCACGATCCCCAGCGGCCTACCGTTCGAGTCGGTGAGCGTGTGGGCGTACTGGAGCCCCTTGCAGGTCTCGACCAGGATGAAGACCGCCTGCTCCACCGGCAGGGTCGTGCCGCGGGCGCGCAGGAACTCGTTCACCTGCTTGAGGTTCACGCCGTCCACGAACTCCATCAGGACGTAGTACGACCCGCCGGCCTGGCCGATGTCGAACACCTGCACGACGTTCGCGTGGCTCATCCGCAGCGACAGGCGCGCCTCGTCGAGGAACATCCGAAGGAACTTCTCGTTCTGGACCAGGTGCGGCAGGACCTTCTTGACCGCGACCGTCTTCCGGAACCCCTCCAGCGACTCCTGCTCGGCGTGATAGACTTCCGCCATCCCGCCCGCGTCGAGCTTCCGGATGATCTTGAACCGAGGCGCCCTGCTCATCCGTCCACGCAGCCGTTCCGTCCGGCCCGCGCACCGCCCTCCGCGGGAGCAACGAAACGGCGCCCGTTGCGGCAACCGGGTGCGAGGAGGGGGACTTGAACCCCCATGGGGTTTCCCCCACTAGGCCCTCAACCTAGCGCGTCTGCCAATTCCGCCATCCTCGCGGCGACCTCGCGCGCGGGACCTTCCCACCGGTCCCGCTTCCAGGCAGCCGCACGGGTAGCATCCGCGGGCCCGGCGAGTCAAGGGGTGCGGCGGCTGCCTGGGATTCGGAGTGGGCGCGCCGTGTCGGCCGGGCCGGCACCGTCGCGACGCGCCTACTCTGAATCCCCGTGGCGCCGCTGCCCGGCGCGGAACGCGAGGCCGACTACGGGTACGCCGCGAACCCGATGCGCACATCGACGCGTGCGTCGAAGTCATCCGTCGGCAGGCGGTTGGTCGTTCCGCGGATGCCGACGCGGAAGTTCCCCGACAAGAGCGCATCGCGAATCGGGGCGAGCGCGGCGTCGCCGGCAATCACCTCGCAGTCCAGCGGACCGACGCCCGTGGGACCGGTCACCCGCGCGATGTACACCGTGCCCCCGACGTCGGCACGGAGGAAGACGTTGGTCTCGCCCACGAAGAGGTCCGCAAACGAGATCACCCCGCGACTGTCGCCCCCCAACGTGATCGCCACCGACGTCACCGCGATCCGGCCCGGGTTGCGGCCCAGCGCGACGCGCGCGGCTTGGAGGAAGGCGCCGTACGGGTTCCCGACCTCCGTCGCGACGTTCTTGTCCTTCTCCACCAACCCGTCGTGGATGTCGCCCTCCTTGATCCCGGCGAGTTGGATGACGATCGTGTCGGTTTGGGCCACCGGCTCCTCGTCGTCCTCGCACGACACCGCCCCGAACAGCAGACCACCCAGCGCAACGAGACAGACCATCTTCGGCCTTCGCATCCGCACCTCCTCCGGCGACGGCACCGCCCACCGCCGTTCTCATCTTCAACCGGCGGCGCCGGATCTTTCAAACCGGGCCGCCGGCCGGGTCACCTCGGCACCGGTCCGCCCGGCGAGCCGGCCGCCTCGACCGGACTACGGCGCAATCCGCAGCAGCCGGACCGCCTCGGGCGCCAGCGTGTCGGTCCACACGAGGTTCTCCCCCGCGGGAGTGGCGACGAGCGTCCCGCCGTCGAGCAGATCGTCGAAGGTCGCGGCGACGCCGGCCGTCAGGCCCACCGTCCCCGGCTCGAGGGTCAACGTCACGGTCCGCTCGTCGGTCGCGACGCTGCGCACCGTCAGCCGCAGCTCGTCGCCCGAACCCCACCGCTCGACCAGAATCTCCGGATCGGACGACCGCACCCCCGTCACCGGCTCCCAGCCGGCCGCGCCGAGCTCGCGGATCAACGGCACGTAGCGCACGAACAGGTCCCGGTCCCGCTCGAACAGCGCCGGGTCGTCCCAGTAGCGGTCCTCCGCCGCGTTGTGCGAGAACAGGCTCGGATAGACGCCGTAGAACAGCGAAATCCGGAAGTAGCGCTCGACGTACTCGCGGCCGAAGGCGGAGAAGTCGGTGTTCATCAGCGTACAGAACGGCTTGCGGTACGACAGCGTGCGCCAGAACAGGAACAGGTCGTCGCGCTGCGGGGTGAAGGCGCCGGAGTGCATCCAGTCCCGCTCGTTGCCCATCACGTCGAACAGGTGGGCGGGGAAGGCGAAGCGCAACAGCGCGCCGTTGGCCATCATCCACTTGCCCAGCCCGTGGATCTCCGCCTCGACCCAGCGGGCGAACTCGTAGGTCGCGAAGATCTCCGGCACGGCGGGGCGAAAGGCGGCGTCGAAGACGAGCGGCAGGTCGGCGGCGGCGAGATGCGTCGGGCGGTAGTCGAGCAGGTCGGCCTGGGCCTCGAGCGAGTCGAGGTATTCGCCGTCCTGGATGCCGGCGGTCGGGTCGGAATAGATCGCGCGGGCGTCGTCGTTCCAAGCGAGGTTCCCCTTGTTGAGGGGATACTCCGGGTCGGCGATGTCGGGGTCGGGATTGTTGGTGAACACCGCGCCGTAGGGACACCACGGCTCCGCCGCCGGCGCGAAACGGAAGCGCCCGGTTTCGTCGGTGGTGCACGAGCTGAGCGTCGCCTCGGCGTTGCGCCGCCGCCATTCCTCGGGCGCGGAAAGCTGCTCGCGCAGGTACCCCAGCACCGCCGCCTCGTCGTCGTTCGGAATCTCGGGCGGCATCGTCATCCAGTACGACCACGGCTCGGTGAGATAGCGGAACGACAGGATCCCCGCCGAGTCGTCGAAGGCGATCTGGCTCCGCCCGCCCAGCTCGTGGAACGCGATGCCGAAGTCCTCGATGCGGGGAATCGGCGACAGATCGGAGAACGCGACCCACAATCCCTCGCGATCGACCCGCTTCTCGAAGAGCTCCGGGTAGAGATCGATGTAACGCTGCGCGGCGGCGCGAAAGCCCCAGGCGGGGTCAAAGCGGTACAGCACCAGGCGGAAGCGGGCCGTGCCGGGCTCGGCGCTGCGCGGCGTCAACGCGACATCGATGGCTGCGTAGAGCTGATGCGTCCGCGGGTTCGCCGCCAGACGGATCTGGGCGGGGTGGTCGAGCGGGTAGCCCAGGGCCAGGCCGTCCGCGCCGGCGACCGGGCCCCACGGATAGCGGCTCATCCGGCCGTTCGCGCCCCAGCCGACATCGACCGTGTTGCGTCGCTCGACGCCCCCCTCCACCGTCCGGCTCGAACGCGCATCATCGCCCCACACCCAGCCGTCGAAGGCGACCGGCAGCGCGAAGTACAGCGTCACGGCGCGATCGATGCCGAACAGGTCGCGCAGCGCGACATCGATCTCGATCCGATTCGCCCGGTCGGCGAAGGCGGCGTCGAGCTGCAGGCCGAGGTCGCCGTCGATCGCGGTCTGGGTCGCGCCGCCGGCGGTTGCCGTCACCGTGCCGCCGAAGTGGAGGAAATCGCCGTCCGCCATCACGTCGCGAGCGAAGAAGCCGCCGGCGAAGGCGGAGGCGGCGTGCTCCAGCGCCCCGGCGGCCGACGACAGGCCGACGACGGCGCCGCCGTGGGCGCTCAGGCGCAGCGCCGGGCCCTCGGCCGGCGCGACCTCCACCGGCGCGGAGCCGGCGAACGGCCACGGGTCCATCGGCTCGGTGTACACCAGCTCGTCGTCGAACGAGGCGACGTCGGTGCGGACCTCGCGCAGCACCAGGTCGTCGAACCAGCCGGTCCCCGCGTGGGAGTTGCGCAGCAGGAGGTAGAACGACAGGCTCCGCACCGGCTTGTCGGGGACGATCACCCGCTCGCCGAAGGTCCAGTCGTGCGTCCCCACCGGGCAACGGATCGTCTGGCCGTACAGCGGAGTGCCGTCGACGTAGCGCAGGTCGAGGTAGATCGAGAAATCGTTGTTTTCCTCGCCCGTGACGTCCCGGGCGCGACACCAGCCGGCGACGTAGAGCGGCCGGGCGACGGTCTGGTCGAGCGTCACGCTCTGGTACAGGCCGCGCGCCTCGCCGGCGGCCGTGTCGAGGCGCACGCTGCGGGGCGCCGAACGGGCGACCGACGTGTCGACCGCCATGCCGTCCTCGTAGGCGTTCCAGCCGGCGAAGCTGGCGGCGTCCCCTTCCTCGAGCGACGGGTTGACCAGCAGGTTGTCGCCCATCGGCAGGGCGGACAGGTCGCGCGCGGTGCGGAAGACGACCCACCCTTCCGGCTGATCGGGCGGAACATCGACCGCGTCGCCGTCGGGGCGCGCCTCCGCGCCGCCCTCCCCGTCCCGCGCGTCGCCATCGCGGACGTCCGGGACGTCGAAGGCGTCCGGCTCGAGGTCGTCCTCGCAGGCGGCGGCCAGCAGGCAGACCGGCAGGAGCGCCGGCCACGGGCGGCGGCCCGCCGGCGGGCGGGTCCGGGCGACCGGGAAGCGCGCACGTGCGATCATCGGGGGCCTCCTTTCTAGAACCGCAGGACCAGCGCGGCGCCCGCGCCGGCCGATGCGCCGAAGAAGGTGAAGTCGGTGTCGCCGTCGTCGGCGGCGTCGGCGTCGCCGCCGCCGAAGTTGGTGGGCAAGGGGAGCACCAGGCCGGCAAGCGCGAGGGCGCCGGCGCAGGGGAGGAGCCCGTTGGTCCGGGTGGCGTACAGCTCGTCGTCCGCGACGACGGAAGGGCCGATGCGGCAGGCGGAGGCGTCTTCCGCGTGCCGGTCACCATCGCGGCGGGGTCGGCCTGCGGCGCGGTAGCGAGCCAGGCGACGACGAGCCGTGGGACGAGCGACGGCACGGACACCTCCGGCGGACGGCGACATTCTAGCACCAACCCGAGTCGCGCATGGTCCGTGCGGCCGCCGGTCCCGTTCGCTTTCGCTGGCCTCCGGTCGCCCGGTTCGAGCACCGGGGGGAGCGAGGCGAGGATCGGACGGCGGCACGCTCGCCGCCGCGCCGCGTCAGGCCAGCGCGAGCCCGGCAAGCCAGGCGGCGACGCCGGCGACGACGACGAGGCCGGAACGGAGGGCGGGACCAAGGCGCAGGCGACCGCGCTCGTCGAGCCCGCGCAGGATGAAGGCGAAGGCGCCGAGGACCCACGTCACCAGGCCGAGGCCGGCCAGCAACGAATACCACGGGTCGGGGTCGTCGCCCTCGGCCAGCCGCGCGCGGTGCCGTTTCTCCCGCTCGGCCGGCGTCCCCGGCTCCGCGCCCGCCGCCGGTCGTTCGAGCCGCGCCGACACGCGGGCGATGCCGCGGTCGGCCCGCGCCAGGCCCTCGGCGTCGGCGAAGCCGAAGGTCCGGGTGGCCTGGATCGCGCTGCGGGCGGCGCGATACGCGTACAGCGCCAGGTCGTCGTCCGCGTCCTGCTCGCCCCGCTGGCCGATCAGCAGCAGTCGTTCGACGGCCCGCCGGCCGTAGGGGTTGCCCGGCAAGTACCACAGCGCGGCCTCGCGGTAGCGCACGATCGCCTCGCGCAGCAGGGCGCGGCGCGGATCCTCGATCCCGGCGCCGGGCGGCGGCTCCTCGTCGGCTCCGAGGTTGTACCGGGCGACGAGCGCCTCTCCCGCACGCCATTCGTCGCGCGACACCGACCAGACGCGGACGACGACCAGCGCCGTGGCCAGGGCGACGACGACGACGGCGGCGGAAACGATGCGAACCATGCGCCGCGCCCGCGCTACGCCACGTCGCGGCGGCGGAAGATCGCCATCGCCAGCAGCAGCAGGCAGGCGGCGTAGGCCAGCCCGTACAGCGCCGACCAGGCCACGTAGTCGAGCGGCACGAAGTCGGCGTGGACCGAACGGTACCCTTCCTCGAACATGCGGCCGCTCGGGTAGAAAAGGTACAGATTCGGCAAGACCCCGAGCAACCCGTCGAACAGGAGCCCGGCGGCGTTCCCCGCGCTCCGCTCGGCCAGCTCGGCCAGCACGTCGCCGTTGCGGCCGATCAGGAACAGGCCGAAGGTGAAGATGCCGCTCATGAACGGCGTGGCGAACGACGAGAAGAAGACGGCAACCGACGTGACGACGACCGCCTCGACCGCGTTGAGCGCCAGGAACGGCGGGAGCGCCGCGGGAATGCTCATCCCCTTGCCGAGCAGGATCAGCCCGAGCACGACGCCCATCAGGGCCAGGGCGAGCAGGATCGTGATCACCAGGCCGGCGAACTTGCCGGCGACGAACTGCCAGCGCGCGATCGGCTTGGACAGCACGGTGAACAGCGTCTTGCGGTCCAGCTCCTTGTACAGCAGATTGGCCCCAGCGATCGTCGCTGCGACCGTGGTGAACAGCGAGATGCCGGCCAGACCCACATCGACCACCACGCGCTGCTCCTCGTGAAGCGACAGCTCGCCGAGCACCAGGCCGAAGAACAGCAGGGCGACGGCGAAGAACACGATGCCGTAGAGCAGTCGGTCGCGGACGAGCTGCCGGAAGGTGCTGCGAGCGATGGCCAGGACGGCGCTCACGAAGCCGAAGGATAGACCACAAGCGGGCCGGCGACGCAATCGGCCGCGATTCCGTTCCTCGGGGGTCGCGGGTGTCGCCGGCGCCGCCGGTCACCTGCGCGTTCGCGGACCGCTAGACGGCTCTCGCGACTTGGTATAGTCACGCTTTCCAGCATGGGGTGCGCGTCGTGCGGGAGCGGTGCCCTCGGATCGGCGCCATGGATGACCGAGCGGTACCTCGGAGAACAGTGCCGCATCCGAGGGAGCTGCTACTTGGACGAGAACCGGCATTGGTTCCGCTCCACGGCGGCCGAACGGCTGGTGGAGGCCGGGCGGGAGCGCGAGGCGTATCGCCTGCTCTACCTGGATCGGATGGGTGAGCGAATCGACCTGATCTGGGCGCAGTGCGGCATCCAGTTCGAACCGGTCAACGTGTACTTCCCGGAAGGCGACCCGACACCAGCCAATTGCTTGGCCGCGCGCGGCGAGCTCGA
>Ga0068707_1001066_pt1 | contig 18881 bp, 17 predicted proteins | sample YNPNPMetaG_FD_66600 | JGI IMG/M metagenome (GOLD analysis project Ga0068707, IMG submission 66600) | Anoxygenic and chlorotrophic microbial mat microbial communities from Yellowstone National Park, USA - YNP NP MetaG | ecosystem: Environmental > Aquatic > Thermal springs > Hot (42-90C) >...
TGCGGCGGCATACAATCTGGTCCGGATGAGGAACCTGATGGCGGCGGCTGCGTAAGAAGGGGCGAGAGGGGGCGAAAGTCGCCCCGGAACGGCCCGGCAGGGCTGGAAACGGGGCGGCGGAGGGGTGCCGGCACACGATTTCAGGCTCCAAAAACAGCCTCAGAGAAGCTCAAACAGAAATTCAAAGGGCAAATTTCAGCGGCCTGTTAATGTTACTCCGGCGCCAGGCGGCAGAGCGGGTCGCCCAACAGGAGGTTCATCCAGCTGATGGCAGGGATGGAGGCATAGAAACTCTCGCCGAGCGTGCGGCCGGCCAGGTACTGCGGCAGCAGGATCTGCGGGCGGGGCGAGAAGTGGAGGAAAGGCTCGTAGACATGGCCGGTGGCGGCGGTCGCGCCGAAGCGGATCCAGTCGGCGGCCAGCGATTGAGGCGAGCCCTCGAAGTGCGTCTCGGGCCGGCGCCAGTCGCCGTACTGCCAGCCGGGCGGGGGCTGGCGCAAGGTGCGCCCGTCGGTGGAAACGAACTGGGTGACGAGGGCGCCCGGCAGGAACTGGAGGCCCGGGTCGCCCCGCTTGCGGGCGGGATCATTGGATCCCCAGCTGGCCCAGGCGATCACGCCGCGCACGCCGCTGAGAACGGCGCCGGACTCGTCCAGGACGACGCGCCCCGGCGGCAGCAGCCCGGCGGCCGTTTTCAGCCAGGAATTGCCGTGGTCGCGCCAGCCGCTCCTGAGGTCGATGACGGCCACGCCGCGGTTGCGCGCGGCCAGCGCGCGGTCGATCATCGCGCGCACGTCGGCGAAGGTGTAGCCGCCGAGGCGCGCCACCAGGTACAGGGGGAAATCCGGGTGCCGGAAGGGCTCCTTCCGGTTGAAATACGGGTTCGACCACGGGCCGGCGAGCGGGACCGGCTGGCCCTTCAGGCCCGCATAAACAGCGGCCAGCTCGCTGTCGACGGCGGCGCGGTCGCCCTGCAAGCCGTCGCTGCCGCGGATTTTCAGGGGCACGCCGAGGGTGGTGACGATGACGAGGATGCGGTCGACCGCGCCGTTGCGCAGGAGCCAGCCCTCGACCGGCGCGGCCACCGCGCGGTCGAACTCCTGGCGGCTGATTTCCTCCTGCTCGGGCATGGGCACGGCCAGCACATGCGCGCGCGGGATGGCGCGGCGGCGGGCGTAGTATTCAGCTGCGGACAACGACGCGGGCACGCGGCTGTTGGCAACGACGAGGACCTGCTGCGGCGTCAGCGCCGCCGCGGGCGGCAGCAGTGCGGCGGCGCAAAGCACGGCCACAGGCGCGGCGAGCCGGAGCGCGCCGCGCAGGGCGTTTGCTTTCATCCAGGCTGGATTCCGGCCGATGATAGTATGAGGATACCCTTGCGGCCCGAGCGCTGCGCCAGGCCGGACTGTTTCGCCCGATGGATCTGGACCAGCTCCACACCTTTCTGGAAATCGTGCGGCTGAAGAGTTTTTCGAAGGCCGCCCAGACGTGCTACCGCACGCAGCCGGCCATCAGTGCGCAGATCCGCCAGCTGGAGCAGGAGCTGAACACCAGCCTGTTCGAGCGGCTCGGCACGCGCATCCAGCTCACCCCCGCCGGGCGGATCTTCGCCGAGTACGCAGAGAAGATCCTCGACCTGCGGCGTCAGGCGCAGGATGCGATCAACGAGCTGGAGCGCGTGCCGCGCGGCGAGCTGGTGATTGCGGCCAACGAGGCGACCTGCATCTACGTCCTGCCGACGGTGTTCAGCTCGTTCAAGAAGCGGTTCCCGAACGTGCAGCTGCTGGTGGACCGCAGCTACGGGCGGCACGTGGTGGAGTCGGTGGTCGACAACCTGGCCGACTTCGGCTTCACGCAATTGCCGGTGCAGGAGAAGCGGCTCCAGGTTGTGCACGTTTACACGGACGAGATCAAGCTGCTCGTGCCGGCCTCCCATCCGCTGGCGGCGCTGCGCGCGGCGGCGCCGCGCGACGTGGCCCCGTATCCGCTGCTGCTGCCCAAGGGCGGCACGACGCGGACGCGGCTCAACGAGTGGCTGGAGCCGGTGGAAGAGCAGCTGCAAATCTCGATGGAGCTGGATTCCACCGAGATGATCAAGCGGTTCGTGCTGGCCGGGATGGGAATCTCTTTCATGGCGGCCTCGCACTTCCGCGAGGGCGTGGAGGCGGGGCAGTTCGCCGCGGTGAGCCTCGCCCCGGAGCCGATGATGCGGCGGCTGGGACTGGTCTACAGGAAAGACAAGGCGCTATCGAAGGCCGCTCTGGGCTTTATCGAGAGCGTCATGGAGCTGGCCGCGAGGAGCGCCGCAGCGCCGGCGGGAGGGGCGGCATGATTCTGAGGATCCGCCCGGGATGGTTCCGCTACACCTCGATCCTGGCCACGACCCGGCGGGGGCTGGAGCAGTTCGACAGCCTGGACACCATGCCGCCGGTGCTGCGGGCGCGGTGCCTGAAAGCGCTCGAGAGCCGGGACAGCGGCACGGTGGTCATTGCGGGCAAGACGGCGCCGGATAGCGCGGGCGCGCCGGCCGCGGCCCCGGCCGCCCCAACGGCTGCGCCGACGGTGGCGGCGGGGCCTCGCAGGAGGGCGCCAAGGGCGAGAGCCGCGGCGGTGCTTCTCCTGCATCTGCTGCTGGCTGCGCTGGGAGCGGCGTGGTACTTTTCCGCGCACTCCTGACGGCGCCGGACGGGGCGAGAACGGCTCATACCCGGCGGCAGCGGCCGATAAGGAAGGCATGGAACGCCGATCGACACGACGGGCCGCGGTGGAAATCCCGGCGGTTCTTCACACGCTGCACGAGGAGAGGGGCGAGAGCCGCAAGGGGCCCGCGATAGCGGTTGTGGTGGAAGATCTGTCAGGGCGCGGGGCGCGGATCCGGCTGCCGGTGCCGCTGCGGGCCGGCACGCTGATCCAGATGGAAGCCGGAGACGATCTGTTCCTCGGCGAAATCTGCCACTGCCGGCAGGAAGGCGAGTCCTTTGTCGCCGGCACAGAACTGGACTGCGTGCTCCATGCGGCCAGCAGCGTGCGCGCCCTGATGCGCGCACTGCTCGAGGAAGGAGGCCACCCTTCAGGCGGCGATTCCCCGCAGCCCCACGTAGAGCGACACGATGAGCACGACCGCCAGCGTCGCCAGCAGAACCCAGCTTAGCGCCTCGACGCGACGGCTCCGCACAAAGGAGCGATGCAGTAATCGCTTCAAAGCCGTGCCACTCCCATCGAACCAGACGTACTTGAAGTGTAGCAGAGTTGCAAAATTTCTCCTATCAAATTTTTCTATCGGCGGATCACGGACTTCCCTTTCGCCAAAAGCGGCGGAGCGGAAGGCCGCGCTATAGTACGAAGCATGAAGCGCGCGGTCGTTTTCGGGTGCGCCGGCCAGTTGGGAGTGGAGCTGGTGCGGGAATTCAGGCAACGCGGCTATGAAGTGCAGGGCTGGGAGAGAGCCCAGGTGGACATTACCGACGCCGCCGCGGTTGAGGCCGCTGTGGCCCGCTTCAGCCCGGACGTCGTGCTGAACGCCGCCGCTTACAACCAGGTGGACGTCGCCGAGAGCGAACCCGCGGCGGCGTTTCAGGTCAACGCTCTGGCGGTGCGCAACATCGCGCTGGCCTGCCGGCAGGCGGGCGCGCGGCTGGTGCATTATTCCACCGATTATGTTTTTGACGGGACGGCCGGGCGGCCGTATGTCGAGACCGACCCGCCCCACCCGCTGGGCGCGTACGCCGTGTCGAAGCTCGCGGGCGAGTATTACGCGCAGGCCTATCTGGACGACGCGCTGATCGTGCGCACATCGGGCGTCTTCGGCCTGGGCGGCATGCAGACGGCGCGCGGCAATTTCATCGAACTGATGTTGCGGCTGGCCCGCGAGGGCCGCACGATCCGGGTGGTGGAAGACCACGTCGGCAGCCCGACCTACGCCCCTGCGCTGGCGGCGCGGACCGCGGACCTGGTGGAACGCGGCATCAGCGGAATCCTGCACTGCGGCGGGGGCACGCCCATTTCCTGGTTTGATTTCGCCCGCCTGATCTTCGCCGAAAGCGGCCTTCAGCCGGACCTGCGGCCGACAACGGAGCGCGAATACCGCACCCCGGCGCGGCGCCCGAAGTACTCCGCGCTTTCCAATGAACGGATGGAATCGCTGGGCCTGGCCCCGATGCCGCCGCTGGATGTGGCCGTGCGCAGTTACCTCCAGCTGCGCAGCCGGGTGATAGCCTCCTGAAGGGCCTCATTCGGCCGGGGCGTAATAGCCGCGGCGGACCTGGACGCGGTAGTCGCGGTTCTTCACTTTGACCTCGATGCGGCGGAAGCTGCCGTCGCGCGCCTGGTTGAGGGGCGCGTAAGCAGCCGAGTACTGGCTGCGCAGCTCGGTCTGGATCGTGTCGTAGATATCGTCCAGGGACTCGCGGCGGCTGACGCGGAACACGCGCCCGCCGGTCTCGCCGGCCATGCGCCGCATGGCGCTCTCGCCCGAGACCCCGCCGTACTGCCACGAGGTGTAGCGCGGGTCTTCGAACAGAACCGCGTAGACGATGACGTCGGCCCGCTGCGCCTCCTCGATCGCCTCCTGCAATTTCACGCGGCTGCCGACGTCGACGCCGTCCGTGATCACGACGAGCGCCTTGCGGCCGACCTCGCCGCGCATCTTCTCGCGGCAGGCCAGCCACACGGCGTCATAAAGAACCGTGCCGCGCGGCCCGCCGGGCAACGGCACGGGCGAACCCGTCGGGGACATCCCGCTGACGCCTGCATTCAGCCGCAACCGGTCCAGCGCCTTGGCCAGCAGGACCGGCGAGCTGGTGTAGTCCTGCAAAAGTTCCGCATCGACGCCGAAACTGATCAGAAAGGCCATATCCTTGGGGCGGAGGACGCGCTCGAAGAAGCGGGCCGAGGCGCGGCGCTCCACCTCGACGAGCGCTTCCTGGCTGCGGCTGACGTCGACCAGCAGCCCGAGGGTGAGCGGCTGGTCGGTCTCGCGGGAGAAGAAGCGGATCTCCTGCTTCTTGCCGTCTTCGTAAATCTCGAAGTCTTCTTTGCCGAGGGTGGAGACGTAGCCGCCTTTGCGGTCGCGCACGCTGAAGAAGAGGTTGACCAGGCGAACTTCCACGCGGATGACCTGGTCGTCGGGCGGCGGCGGAGGTTGATCCGGGGAAGACGCCCAGGCGGCGTAGCCCACCCACAGGGCGGCCAGCAACAACGACTTCATGCTGACTTAAGGATGCCACCGATGGCTTGCCTGTTACACCGAAAGCGGGACGCGGCCGCGGCCGTGCGGCAGCGGGTGCGCGGAAAGCGGCACCGAGGCCCTTGTTGGAAGGTTCAAGGCACCGTGCGCCTCGGCGGCGGGACGGAGACCGTCGTCTTGCGGGAGGGGAGACGCCAGTCTTTCCCTGCATGCCGGAGGATGCGCCGAGTGTAAGTCTCCAGGTCAGGGCTTCCGGCTGACATCGGCAGAAGTGCTGCACGACCGGAACAGCGATACACGGCAAAAATTCGGCGGCAAGGCAACCAGAGTGGTGCCAACGCGGCAGGTTGTCGAAATCCGCAGCAACGGCTGCCGAGAGATTCAACAGGACCGGATGCCCATGGTTCCACGGGCTTTAACCCCGTTCTTGGCGTTACAGGCAGAGAATCGCGTTGAATTTTGCAACACAGGTTTCAGGGAATCTTCTGCGACGCCCTTTCAAAATCAATCACTTGAGCGCAGTCCGAGATTGGCCAGCAGATTGCCTTAACTAAGGCGGAGGCCGACGGCACAGAGGCCGCGGCGGAAAGTCCAAAAAGGAGAAATAAGACAATGGTAGTCCTACTCGTAATCGTCACCTTCGCAATCTTCATCGCGATTGATCTGCTTTTGAGCCGGCAGAAGGTCCCCGTGGTGGCAACGGCTGCTGAAGAAGTCGAGGCGGGCGCTCTCGGCCAGGAAGTTTTGAGCGGGTTCCACATCCCGATGAACCTGAAGTATCATCCGGGACACACGTGGTTGCAGAAGGAGCGGAAGAACGTGCACCGGGTGGGCGCCGACGAGCTGGCGGCGGTGTTGGCCGGGCCGGTGGACCGGATCGAGCTGCCGAAGCCGGGCCAGTGGGTGCGTCAGGGACAGAAGGTGTTCGCTTTCTGGCGCGGCAACGAGAAGATCGAGATGGTCTCTCCGGTGGAAGGCGAGGTGGTGGAGATCAACCGCGAGCTGGCGGAGAACCCGCGGCTGCTGCTGGAGGACCCCTACGGGCGCGGCTGGCTGATGACGGTGTTCTCCCCCGACGAGGAAAGTCCGGCGCGGAACCTTCTGCCGAGCTCGCTCGTGCCGGCCTGGATCCGCGAGTCCGCGGAAGTCTTCTACAAGTTCCAGCCGCAGTTTGCAGGCGCGACGGCGGCCGACGGCGGCCGGGCGTCGAAGGATGCCACGGCTACGCTGCCGGTGGATCGCTGGAAGGAAGCGGCCAGGGCGCTGTTGCTGAGCTGATCCGGCTCATTGTCGAATTTCAGGATAAACGACCCTGAAATTCGGGTATAGAATGGAGCTGGAGGCTCACCGACCCGCATGGCGCGTGGACTACTGTTCGACAGCACCCTTTGTATCGGCTGCCGTCAGTGCGAGCAGGCCTGCTCGGAGGGCAAGAATCTCCCCTACGACGACAAGATCGCCGCGGAGGAGAAGACATCGGCCCACAAACTGACGGCAGTCCGGACTTATGGCGAGCGGTTTTCGCGGAAGCTTTGCATGCACTGCCTGGATCCGGCGTGCGCTTCGGTTTGCCCGGTGGCGGCCCTTCAGAAGACCGCCGCCGGGCCGGTCGTTTATCTGCCCGAACGTTGCATGGGCTGCCGGTACTGCATGGTGTCCTGCCCGTTCGGCGTGCCCACATACGAATGGCATTCGCGGCTGCCCTATGTAAGGAAGTGCGATTTTTGCCAGGACCGTGTTCCGAAGAACGAACCCACGCGCTGTGCCGAGGCCTGCCCGACGGGGGCGACCACTTTCGGCGACCGCGAAGAACTCATCGAGGAAGCCCGGCGCCGCCTGGCGGAGAAGCCGGGCGAGTATTACCCGCGGATCTACGGGATTGAGGAAGCGGGCGGCACCTCGGTGCTCATCCTCTCCGCCGTGCCGTTTGACCAGATCGGCTACCCGGCGAACGTGGAGAGGACCGCGCTGCCGCAGTACACCTGGGCGGCGCTGAAACATATTCCGGACGTGGTGGTGATGGGCACGGTGCTGCTCGGTGGCATTCACTGGCTGACGCACCGCAAGGAAGAGGTAGCGCGGAAGGAGGGCAGGCCATGATGGAACTGGCGCGGAAGTACTTCTGGCGCGCGCTGTTCGCGGTGATCATGGCCGCTGCGGCGTATGCGACGTTCCTTCGCTTCTGGGGCGGGCTGGGGGCGTCCACCAACCTGAGCGACCGGTTCCCGTGGGGCCTCTGGATCGGATTCGACGTGCTGTGCGGGGTCGGCCTTGCGGCGGGCGGGTTCACGCTGGCCGCGACGGTGCATATCTTCAACATCAAGTCGTACCGGCCCGTGGTGCGGCCGGCGATTCTGACGGCGTTCCTCGGGTACCTGCTGGTGGTGGTGGCGCTGCTGTACGACCTTGGCCACCCGTACCGCATCTGGCACCCGATCATCATGTGGAACCCGCGCTCGGTGATGTTCGAGGTAGGCTGGTGCGTCACGCTCTACACGACCGTGCTGTTCCTGGAATTTCTGCCGGTGGTGCTCGAGAAGTTCCGGATGCGCACGGCGCTGAGGATCATGAAAGCGGCGACGCTGCCGATCATCATCGCCGGCGTCATTCTTTCCACGCTGCACCAGAGCTCGCTCGGCAGCCTGTTCCTGATCATGCCGAACAAACTGCACCCGCTGTGGTGGACGCCGCTGCTGCCGGTTCTGTTCTTCATTTCGGCCGTGGCGACGGGGCTGGCGATGACCATTTTCGAAAGCTGGCACAGCGCGAAGGCGTTCGGGCGGCATCTCGAGTACGACCTGGTTTGCCGCATGACGCGCGTGCTGGCGGTGATCACGGCCATTTACCTGACGATGCGGTTCATGGATCTGAGCCACCGCGGCGCGCTGGCTACGCTGAACGAGCCGGGCATCGAGCGGTGGATGTTCGGTCTGGAAATCCTGCTGATGGCGGTGCCGATGCTGATGTTCTTCCGGGAAAAGACGAGGCGGCATCCGCTGGCGGTGTATCTCGGCGTGGTGATGTGGCTGCTCGGCTTCGTCACCAACCGGATGAACGTGAGCGTCACGGGCCTGGAGCGCAGCTCCGGCGTCCGGTACTTCCCCAAGTGGAGCGAGATCGCGGTGACGCTGGCGATCATCGCGGCGGGCTTTGCCATCTTCCGGCTGGCGGCGCATTACCTGCCGGTGTTCGAGGAAGAGCACAAGGAAGAAGGCGAGGCGGCAGGCGGCCCGGGCCGTATTCCGACATTGGAAGCCGCCGGCGCCCAGGGAGACTGACCCGAATTGAGGCTTCGTCCCGTCCGGCTCCCGAGATTCGGCCTGGCGGCGAAGCTCGCCGCCTGGCTTACGGGCGGTGTGGTTTTGTGCTTTTTCCTGTTCGGCTACGCGCACCAGCGCCTCGAGCAGAAGCACCTTGAGGCGCTGGTCTCGCTCTCGGCCCAGCGGGTGGCCGACGTGGTGCACTTCTCCGCCTGGCAGGCGATGCTCCGCAACGACCAGGAGATGCTGTACACGATGATCCGCGACATCGGCCGCGAGCCGGGCATCCGGCGGCTGCGGATCATCAACGAAGTGGGCCTGGTGCGCTACTCGACCGACACGGCCGAGATCGGCACGATGGTGGACAAGCAGGCCGAAGCCTGCTACGCCTGCCACGCGCAGGCTCAGCCGCTTGTCCGGCTTCAGCGCAGCGACCGGACGAGGATCTTCCGCGACGAGCGCGGCCACCGGGTGCTTGCCGTCATTCTGCCCATCGAGAACCACCCCGATTGCAGTTCGGCCGCTTGCCACGCCCACCCGCCGACCCGGCGCGTGCTGGGCGTGATCGACGCGCACCTCTCGCTCGACGCGGTGGACGAGCAGCTGGCCGAGCACCGGTCACAGATGTACGCGTTCACGGCGGCCGCGGCAGTCGTCGGCTGCCTGTTGGCCATTGCGTTCGTCTGGTTCTTCGTCCACCGCCGGGTGCACGACCTGGTCGCGGGCACGGTGCGGCTGGCGCAAGGCGACCTGTCCTGCCGCATCGCGGTCCCCTCCCGCGACGAGCTGGGCGTGCTGGCCGAGTCGTTCAACGAGATGGCGGAGGACCTCGAGCGCACGCACCGCGAGCTGAAGCAGTGGGCGGAAACGCTGGAAGAGCGCGTGCGGGAGAAGACGGCGGAGCTTGAGGCGGCGCACAAGGGCCTGATTCACACGGAGAAGATGGCCTCCCTCGGGCGGCTGGCGGCGACGGTGGCCCACGAGGTCAACAACCCGCTGTTCGGCATGCTGACCTATGCGCGGCTGGTCCTCAAGGAGCTGCAAAAGCCGGACATCGATGAAGCGGCGCGCCAGCGCATGATCGAGAACCTGCGCATCATCGAGCGCGAAAGTCGCCGCTGCGGCGACCTGATGAAGAACCTGCTCGCGTTCGCGCGGCAGTCAACGCCACAGCGCGTGCGCGTGCAGCTGAACCAGTTGGTGGAGCGCGCCGTCCGGCTGGTGCAGCACCAGTACGAGCTGTCGCAAATCGCCCTGCGGAGCCGGCTCGACCCCGATTTGCCCGAGATCGACTGCGACCCGGGGCAGATCCAGCAAGTGCTGATCGTGCTGCTGGTCAACGCGCAGGAAGCGCTCGGCCGGGGCGGCGAAGTGGAGGTGGAGACGAGGCGGAGCGCCGACGGCGTTGATCTGGTAGTGAGAGACAATGGTCCGGGCATCCCGCCCGAGCTCCAGTTGCAGATTTTTGAGCCTTTCTTTTCCACCAAGGACGACCCGCACCGCACGGGCCTCGGCCTGGCCGTGGCCAAAGGCATCGTGGAGCGGCATGGCGGCACGATCACGCTGAACTCCGCGCCCGGCCAGGGCGCCGAATTCATCATTCACCTGCCGTTCGAGCCGCAGGCGGCGAGGGACGAGCAGGAGACGGTCCTGAAGGGAGAAGCCTGATGAATGCCCCCAGCATCCTGATAGTCGACGACGACATTGTGGTGCGGGACTCGCTGGCGAAATGGTTTGAAAGCGAGGGCTTCGAGGTGTCGATCGCGCCGGGGGCGTCGGCGGCGCTGGAGATGCTCGCCAAACGGCGCTTCGATCTCGCCCTCGTGGACATCAAGATGCCGGGCGTCGACGGCATCGAGCTGCAAGCGAAGCTGAGGGAGATCGACCCTTCGATGCCGGTCATCATCATGACCGGCTTCGCCAGCGTCGAGACCGCGGTGCGCGCCCTGAAGAACGGGGCCTACGATTACATCACCAAGCCGTTCGACCCCGACGAGCTGGTGCACCTGGTCAACAAGGCCATCTCGCACAAGCGCGCCGAGCGCGAAGTCTCGCGCCTGAAGGAAAACCTCGAGCAGATCTTTCCGGAAACGCACCTGATCGGACAAAGCCCGGGGATGAAGCGCGTCATCGAGCTGGTGGAAACGGTGGCGCCCACCGACGCCACCGTGCTCATCACCGGCGAAAGCGGCACCGGCAAGGAGGTGGTGGCGCGCGCCATCCACGCTCTCAGCCCGCGGCGCTACAACCCGATGGTCGTCATCCACTGCGGCGCGCTCACCGAGTCGCTGCTCGAAAGCGAGCTGTTCGGGCACGAGCGCGGCGCCTTCACCGGGGCGCAGGCCCGCAAGAAGGGCAAGTTCGAGGTGGCCGACGGCGGCACGGTGTTCCTCGACGAGATCAGCGACATCAGCCTCAAGGTCCAGACCGAATTGTTGCGCGTGTTGCAGGAGAAGGAGATCGTGCGCGTCGGCGACACCACGCCGGTCAAGGTCGACTTCCGCGCCATCGCGGCCACCAACAAAAGCCTGGAGCGGCTGGTGGAGGAGCGCTTGTTCCGGCCGGACCTTTACTACCGGCTGAACGTGTTCACCATCAATCTCCCGCCGCTGCGCGAGCGCAAGGAAGACATTCCGCTGCTGGCGAACCATTTTCTCGACAAGCTCGCAAAACAGATGAACCGGCCGCCGCAGCGGCTCGCCCCCGAGACGCTCGAGCTGTTGATGCGCTACGACTGGCCGGGCAATGTGCGCGAGCTGGAGAACTCGATCGAGCGGGCGCTGCTGATGCGCCGCGAGGGCGACCTGAAGCCCGAGGACTTCCCCTTCCAGCTCCACCCCTCGGGGCCTCTCATCGCCACGGGGCAGCGGCTGGAGGACGTCGAGCGCGCGCACATTGAAAGGATCCTCGCCGAAACGAACTGGAACCTTTCGAAGGCGGCGCGGATTCTCGACATCGACCGAACCACGCTGTACAACAAGATCCGGAAATACGGCCTGCGCGAACCCGCGGGCCGCTGAGGCGCGCCGTGGTTGAAGCCATCCACCTCGTCCCTCTCGGTCTGGCCAATCTGGACGGGGTTCCGCCCGTGGATCTGCTGGACCGGCTGGCGGCCGAGGCGGCGCGGCTGCTGGGCGCCTCCTGCCGCGTGGAGACCGAGCCGCTGGACGCCACGTTCGTCTGGGACGAGCTGCGGCGGCAGGCGTGGTCCACGCCGATGCTGGCGCGGCTGGCCGAGCGCCCGCACGACCCCGGCTCGGTGATTGTCGGCGTGACGGGGCTGGACCTTTTCGTGCCCGTGTTCACCTTCGTCTTCGGCGAGGCGCAGGTGGCAGGGCACGCGGCCATCCTCAGCACGCACCGGCTGCGGGAAGAGTTCTACGGCCTGCCCCCGAACCCGGCGCTGCTGCTCGAACGGCTGATGAAGGAGCTGCTGCACGAGCTCGGTCACACCCAGGGGCTGCGCCATTGCGCCGACTGGCGCTGCGTGATGAGCAGCGCGCACACCGTGGAGCGGATCGACGTGCGGCAGGCCGCCTTCTGCGCCGACTGCGCCCGTTTCCTCCACAACCGGAAGCCCGGCTGAAGGCGCGGGCCGATTTCGGACGGCTGTGGTTGAATAGGAGCATGGCAGAAACGGCAATCCTGATCGCGAACGGGGACCTGCGCCTGTCGGCCAACCAGGTCTGCTGGCCCGCCCAGCACGAGACGGAGCAGAAGGTGATGGAGGCGGTGCGCAGCCTCGGCCATTCCGTCGAGCGGGGCCACCCGTATGACGAGAACAAGAAGCACGGCTTCATTGACAGCCAGAAGTACGGCATGGAGGTCTTCCGCCAGATCCCGCCGACGGCGCCGCTGATCGTGGTGGAAGCCGTCTGGCAGTACTCGCACCACATCCTGCACGGCCTGTACACGCACCAGGGGCCCATTCTCACCGTGGCCAACTGGAGCGGACAGTGGCCCGGCCTGGTAGGCATGCTGAACCTCAACGGCTCGATGACCAAGGCGGGCATCCCGTATTCCACGCTGTGGAGCGAGAATTTCGCCGACGAGTATTTCCTTTCCGGCCTGAAGCGCTGGCTGGAAGGGGAGAGAGTGGTGCATGACACGAGGCATGTGCGGCCGCTGGCCTCCTTCCGCCTGCCGGCCGACTGCGAGGAGACGGGCGTGCGCATGGCGCGCGAGCTCTACCGGAACAAGGCCATCATGGGCGTCTTCGACGAGGGCTGCATGGGGATGTACAACGCGATCATCCCGGACGAGCTGCTGCACCGCACCGGCGTGTTCAAGGAGCGGCTGTCGCAGTCTGCGCTCTACGCCGAGATGCTGACGGTGAGCGACGAGGAGGCGCTGGAGGTGCGCCGCTGGCTGGACGCGAAAGGCATGAAGTTCCTCACCGGGCCCAACCCGGAAACCGACCTGACCGACGACCAGATCCTCCAGCAGTGCAAGATGTACATCGCCGCCTTGCGCATCGCCAACGACTTCGGCTGCGACACGATCGGCATCCAGTACCAGCAGGGGCTGAAGGACCTGGCGCCGGCGTCGGACCTGGCCGAAGGGCTGCTGAACAACGTCGACCGACCGCCGGTGCGGGCGCGGGGCAACGGGCGGATCCTTTACGAAGGCAAGGCGCTGCCGCACTTCAACGAGGTCGACGAGTGCGCGGGGCTCGACGCGCTGGTCACCAACCGCATCTGGACGGCGCTCGGCTACGATCCGGAGACGACGCTGCACGACGTGCGCTACGGCGAGCCGTACAACGGGGAGTACGTCTGGGTGTTCGAGATCTCCGGCGCAGCCCCGCCGCAGCACTTCATCGGCGGCTACGCCGGGGCGGTGAGCGAGCGCCAGCCCCCGATGTACTTCCGCCTCGGCGGCGGAACGCTCAAAGGGATCTCGAAGCCCGGCGAGATCGTCTGGAGCCGGATCTTCGTCGACGCCGGCGTGCTGCGCGCCGATCTGGGCCGCGCCAAAGTGGTCGAACTGCCGCGCGAGGAGACCGAGCGGCGCTGGCAGATCACCACGCCGCAATGGCCGATCATGCACGCCGTGCTGTACGGGGTGACGCGCGACCAGATGATGGCGCGCCACAAGGCGAACCACATCCAGGTTGCCTACGCGCCGGACGCGGCCGCGGCCAATCGCGCTCTGGCGGTGAAGGCCGCCATGCTGCGCGAGCTGGGCATCGACGTGTCGATCTGCGGCACGCATCACGGGCTGGAGTAGGAACCGGGCCGGGCGCCCGGCCCGGCCGCGCTTGCGGCGGATCCGCCGGGCGGCGAACCGTTCCGCCGCGGCGCCGGATGCCCGGCCCGGTTTTTTGTCGCAAAATCGCCGGATCCAGGGAAAGGTACTTGCCATAAAATCCGGGGAAGGGGCGCACCGCCATGATCGAGACCGGGCTTCACGGGAAAGTGGTCATCGTCACCGGGGCCGCGAGCGGCATCGGCCACGCTACGGCCATGCGGTTTGCGCTCGAGGGCTGCCGGGTGGCGGCGTGGGACGTGGCCTGCTGCGACCATTGCCCGCCGGACTGGTTCGGCCTCCAGGTGGATGTCAGCGACCCCGCCGCGGTGGATGCGGCTGCCAAAGCGGTGGCGGAAAAATTCGGCCGCATCGACGTGCTGGTCAACAACGCCGGCATTCTGCGCGACGGCCAGCTGGTCAAATGGCGCGACGGGGCGGTGGCGGGCCGGATGTCGGACGAGGACTTCGACCGCGTGATCGGGGTGAACCTGAAGGGGGTTTTTCACTGCACCCGCGCGGTGGTTCCCTACATGATCCGCGGCGGGGGCGGCGTGATTCTCAACGCAAGCTCGGTAGTGGCGCTCTACGGCAATTTCGGGCAGACGAACTATATCGCCTCGAAGGCCGGCGTCATCGGCATGACGAAGGTGTGGGCGCGGGAGCTGGGCCGGTACCGGATCCGCGTCAACGCGGTGGCGCCCGGGCTGGTGGAAACCAACATTTTGAAGGATATGCCGGAAAAAGTGCTGGAGGAGATGAAACGCCGCACGCCGCTGGGCCGGCTGGGCAGGCCGGAGGAAATCGCCGAGGCCTATGTATGGCTGGCTTCGGATTCGGCGTCTTTCGTCACCGGCGCGGTGCTCTCCGTGGATGGCGGGATTGTGACGGGCACATGAGGGTATTTTCCCGATGAAAAAGATCTATATTGCTGCATATCATCAGTCGAAATTCGGGAAATTGATGGGCATGACGGTTCCGGAAATCGTGCAGGCCGCGGTCGAGGGCGCCTGCGGCGAAATCGGCATCCGGCCCGAAGCGCTCGATGTGGCCAGCATCGGCGCCGCCTGCAACCAGACGCTGAACGAGCAGGGGCTGCTGGCCGGACTTGTGGCCGCCGTGCCGGGCATGGAAGGCAAGATGATCGAAGGCGTGGAGAATGCCTGCGCCTCCGGCGGGCAGGCCGTGCTCAGCGTGGCGCAGAAGCTCCAGCTCGGCTTCGGCGAGACGGGGATCGCCGTCGGGTATGAAAAGATGCGCGGCCCCGACGGGAAAGTGGACGGCAAGCGCATCGGGCAGGTGCTCGGGTATTATTCGCACCCCGACGAGAGGCCGGGAAAGACGTTCGTGTTTCCGCATATTTTCGCGGAAATCATGCAGCAATATATGGCCGAATACGGCGTTCCCGAGGAGCGCCTGGCGCAGATCGCCGTGGAGGAATACGCCTGCGCGCGGCACAACCCCTATGCCCAGATGCAGGGCGTGGAGCTGACGCTCGAACAGGCGATGCGGGTGGAAGGCGTCAACCGCTACATTGTCGACGGGCTGCCGCTGAAGACGTACGACTGCTCGCAAATCACCGACGGCTATGCCGCGCTGATCCTGGCCACGGAAGAAGGGCTTGCGCGGCTGGGCGTGCCCCGCGGCCAGTGCGTGGAGCTGGCCGGCTACGGGCAGGCGACCGACCCTCTGGGCCGCGCCGGGCGCGACGTGCTGCGGCCGCGCGGCGCGCTGCGGGCCATGCAGGCGGCCTACGACATGGCAAGACTCAAGCCGGCCGACGTCAATGTGGCGGAGATTCACGATTGCTTCACCGTCATGGGCGCGATCGGCACGGAGGTGATCGGGATGGCGGCGCCGGGCGAAGGCGCGCGGTTCTGGGCTGACGGCCAGGCCCGGGTGGGCGGCCGGTGCGCCATCAATTCTTCCGGCGGCCTCATCGCCAAGGGCCACCCCGTGGGGGCGACCGGCGTGGCGATGATCGGCTGGTGTTTCTGGCAGCTCACCGGGCGTGCCCCCGCGCCGCTCCAGGTGAAGGCGCCGCGCGCGGCGGCCACGTTCAACATCGGCGGCCCGGTGTGCGCCAGCGTGTGCACGGTGCTGCGGCCGGCGGGCTGAAGCGCGGCGGACCGCGATAAACTCTTTGTCATGAAGGTCTTTGTCACCGGCGCGACCGGCTATATCGGGTCCGCCATCTGCGATGCCCTGCGCGCCGCTGGCCATCAGGCCATCGGGCTGGCGCGCTCCGGGGAGAAGGCAGCCGCGCTTGCGGCGCGCGGCGATCAGCCGCTGCCCGGGAGTCTTGAGGATCACGAGGTTCTGCGGCAGGGGTGCCGCGAGGCTGACGCTGTCATCCACACGGCGCTGTCCTTTGTGCCCGAGGCTGGCGCAATCGACCGCGCCGCGGTGGAAGCCATGCTGGGGGCGCTCGAGGGCTCGAACAAGCCCTTCATTTACACGAGCGGCGTGTGGGTCTATGGCGACACCGGCGAGCGGATGCTCGGCGAAGTGGCGCCGCTGAACCCGCCCCCGCTGGTGGCGTGGCGGCCGGCCGTGGAGGAACTGGTGCTCGACGCCAAAGAGCGTGGCATCCGCACGATGGTCTTCCGCCCCGGCATGGTTTTCGGCCGCGAGGGCGGCTTCCTGGCCGGCTTCTTCCATGACGCCCGCACGCACGGGGCCGTGCGCGTGGTGGGCGACGGGAAGAACTATTGGTCCTCGGTGCATGCCGACGATCTGGCGGATCTCTATGTGCGCGCGGTTCTGCGGCCCGCGGCGGGCGAGCTGTTCGTCACCTGCGGCGGCATGCCCCAGCAGGTGAACCGCATTGCGGAAGCCGTGGCCGAGGCTTGCGGCGTGCCGGGCAAGGTGGAGCACATCCCGCTTGAGGAGGCCCGGCGGCAGATGGGGCCCATTGCCGATTGCCTGGCGATGACGTGCAAGGCGGGATCGACCAAGCCCGCCCGCTTCTTTGGCTGGACCGTGCGGCGGCCATCGATCTTCGACGAGATCGCTTCGGGATCTTACCTCTGACCCGGGGGGCGTTGCGACGGCTCTTCGTCACGGAGCTGCCGGGGGATTGCCGGAAGCCGCCCCGACCTGTCACGCCAGATGGATTTTTCGTGAGAGGATTCCCGAAAAGAGCGCACTAACAGTGCGGATCAAACCAGAACAGGATATTCTTCGCCCCCTCTTTGCGGGGAGGATGTTGCAATTTGTTCTTCTGTAAAGGAATCCACGGGGATGACGGGTCTATACTGGGACGAGGATGACGGACAGGAGGGTCTGTTGACCAGGCGGTCGGCCGAGCACTGTCTGACGGAGCAGGAAGTTGAGGATTTCCTCTTCAACCGCCTGTCGGGCGTGACCCGGGAGGCTGTGGAGGAGCATCTGTTGTTTTGCCAGCAGTGTCTCCGGAAGGTTGAGGAGGAAGAACAGTATCTGGAGACAATGCGCAAGGCGGCGGAAAAGATGGAGACCGAGAGTCTCTTGCGCCCGGTCCGGGAGGAAGCCCGGGTTCTGGCCCCCGGTACCCTCCGAGGTCTGCCCAAATGGGGCTACGCAGTTGCCATGCTGGGTGTGGTGATGGCCGGGGCATCAGTGGCCTACCGCATGGCGCAGCGCTCCGAGGCAGTGGAGGTTTTCCTCGTAGCGGAGAGGAGCGGAGTGGAGAGAGCGCTCGCGCCCCGGGCCGGCCAGCGACTGGACATCACGGCCGATCTCCGCGGGCTGCCGCCGCTCGAGCAATTCCGGTGGTCCGTGGTGGACGCTCTCGGAGCGCCGGTCGCTTCGGGAATGATGGAGTCGAGAGGCGAGTCGGGCCGGATCGAGCTCGCCAAGGGCCTGCCCGCGGGCGTTTACTGGGTCAGGGTTCATGACCCGGAAAGCGGAGCCCTGCTTCGTGAGTTCGGATTGGTTGTGGCAGGCAAGCCCAGGTAGGCCAGCCTGGTCGCAAATTCTGCCAGCCGTGATTGTGTTGGTCAAGTTCGGGCAACTTGTCTTGTAATGAGCCGCCTGACCACATGCGTCCCCGTCGGCACCCTGCGGACCTGGTCATTGCCAGAACAGCACGCGGCGTTCAAAAGGCGTCCGAGTAGCGTAGCGGGGCCTTGACCGCAGGTGCCGTTCCGGAGCTAGGGCCTTGCCTCGCCTCCCGGCAAGAGGCGGGCTGCCTCGAACACGTTTTCTTGCCGGTGGCCCTTGCGCCTTGGACTACAGTGTTTTCCATCCGCTTCATCTTCATCCGGTCCGTTGTGCTCTCTTTCACCCGCTCTTCATTGCTCCTCATGAGTCCCATGAGTCCATGAGTCCGCGATGTTTGCCGCACGGCCACATCGCACGGGATCGCACGGAACTTCGGATGGGGACAGCCTGAATTGAGCCCTTGGAAAATACGCCAAGGGGACGGAGTCCTCCGTCCCCTTGGCGAAGTTGGACTTCCTTCGCCCTCCGGTGCTCTATCGCCTTGCGAGCCTGGCTGCTCGGACTACTGCATTTTCGATGACCGGAGCGCCTCGCGCCGCCCGCGTGCCAGTCAACCTCACCTCGCGCAGCGGGTTCGGGCTGCTGCCGTTTTCTCCGCGTGAGGACGGCCTCCGCCGGCTGGCTACTCCACCCACTGGCTGAGCCTGCTGACGGGCCGCGGTGCGGCGTCGGCGCAGCTGATGATGAATGAGGTGATGCAAGCTCGAAACCACGCGCATCCGGCAGGAAGCTGTGATCACCGCCGAACGCCAGCGAAAGATTTCCCGGCCGACGCCAGCCGGCGCCCTGAACCCTGACAGCCTGAAATGAGCCCTTGGTCTGAGGAGCAAGGGAACGGAACTGAGCGCCGTTCCACTGCTGTTTTGGCGATTTTGCATCCTGAGACAAAGGCGTCGCGCCAGCGAGGAGTCTCGGTTGCAACTCTCTGATTCCATTCCCGTTACCCGTTGCGATTCGATCCAACCCGGGCGAACTGGAGACGCATTATCTGGGGCCAGATGCGATACGACAAGGCCTGACATTCGCCTCGCTTCGGAGAGGTTCGAGGTGCGGTCTCATGGCCAGGCGAGGCCTTGTCTGAACGGGAGAGGGTGGTTTCAGAGTCCTTCCCGGCCTGAAATTTACTCAAAATCGCCAAGGGGACGGAGGGCTCCGTCCCCTTGGCGAATAGTCCAAGGGCTCAATTCAGGCTGTCCCCTTCATTC
>Ga0068707_1001067_pt1 | contig 18880 bp, 22 predicted proteins | sample YNPNPMetaG_FD_66600 | JGI IMG/M metagenome (GOLD analysis project Ga0068707, IMG submission 66600) | Anoxygenic and chlorotrophic microbial mat microbial communities from Yellowstone National Park, USA - YNP NP MetaG | ecosystem: Environmental > Aquatic > Thermal springs > Hot (42-90C) >...
ATGTCGGCGGCATTCGACGCGAACGTGATCGAACAGGCTCGCCAGCACGCGGTGTTCGAGGTCCTTCGCAAGCCGTTCTCGGCGCGACAGCTTTCCTCGGTCGTGCGGAACGCCCTCGAGCAATCTTATCGCTTCCTGCCGAAGCAGATTTGAGCGGAAAATAGAAGGCAGGTTTTCTTCCCGCCAACGGATTCGCTCTCGCGGGTCTGTGGCTTGATCGTTTCACAATCCATCCGACAAGCATGTGCTCCACGCCCTTCGGAGGGACCGGCTTGTCGCGTCCACTTGGAGGGACCCGCTTGTCGGGTCCGCTGCGCAACCATGGACAATCCATCGCGATTCAACGGGCACGATAAAAGTGCCCCTCCATATTGCTCGTCGCGATCGTCTTGCCGACAAATCCGACTTACAGATGTCTTGCTCGTAGGATCGTTAAGGTCGCACGGGCGGACGCCCAATGCTGTAATAGGTGAATCCCAGGTCTCGCATCCGGTACGGATTGTAGATGTTGCGTCCATCGAACACGATCGGGCGACGAAGGCGCCGTTTCATTTCCTCGAAATCTGGATGAACGAATTGCTTCCATTCGGTGAGGATGGCCAGGGCATCCGCACCATCCAGGGTTTCGTCCCGGTGAGGGCTGTAAATCAGGCGGTTTCCGTAGAGGCGTCGCACGTTATCCATGGCCTCCGGATCGTAAACGCGGAGCGTAGCACCATGTTTCAAAAGGCCGTCGATCACAACCAGCGAAGGGGCCTCGCGAATATCGTCGGTTGCCGGCTTGAAGGCAAGACCCCAGATGGCAATTGTTTTGTCAGAAAGCGCACCCCCAAAATGCTCGCGAATCTTGCGGAGCAGGATCCCTTTTTGATGCTCATTCACGGCATGTGTCGCCTCAAGGATCCGGGGTGCGATGTCGTGAGCTTTGGCCACGGCCGCTAGGGCGCGCACATCCTTGGGGAAACAACTTCCTCCGTATCCTACGCCCGGAAAGAGAAACGCAAATCCGATCCGGCTATCATGGCCAATGCCGCGGCGGACGTCGTTGATATCGGCCCCCGTCTGTTCGCAAATCGCCGCAATTTCATTGATGAAGCTGATTTTGGTCGCAAGCATGGCATTGGCGGCATATTTGGTCATCTCTGCACTTTCGGGCGACATGGAGAGGATCGGCTTGTCTGTCCGTAGATACGGCTGATAGAGGTCCCAAAGCACTTCAAAGACCTCCTCGCGACGCGTTCCTACAACAACCCGATCGGGTTTCATGAAGTCCTCGACAGCCGCACCCTCTTTCAGAAACTCGGGGTTGGTCGCCACGTCCACGGGACGTCCTGTCAATTCCCTGAGGCGAGCTGTGACGGCCGCATTTGTTCCGACCGGAGCAGTGCTCTTGATGACGACGATCGCCTCGGGCGATAAATGCGGGGCTATGCCGTCCACAACGTTCCAGAGCGCCGAAAGATCAACCGATCCGTCGTCCCTGGGAGGCGTCCCGACGGCAATGAAGACCAGTTTGGCCCAACGAGTCGCCGCTGCAAGGTCCGTGGTGAATCGGAGCCGACCCGCTGACGCGTTCCGTCGCAGCAGTTCCTCCAGTCCCGGTTCATAAATGGGACATTCCCCTTTTTGCAGGCGATCTATCTTCGCCTGGTCACAGTCCACGCAGACCACTTCATTTCCCGTCTCGGCAAAACATGTTCCCGTAACAAGGCCGACGTAACCTGTTCCGACAATCGCAATTCGCACGGTCGAATCTCCTTAGCGGATCAAAAGTAACCGCTTCCGAATTGGCCCTCGGGGGACCCGCTTGTCAGGTCCGCCTCTCGGAGGGACCTGCTTGTCAGGTCCGCCGCCCAACCGTGGACAATCCATCGCGCTTCGCCGGGCATGACAGGCATGCCCCTCCGAACGGGCACGACAGGCGTACCCCTCCAAACTGCTTGTCACCTCACCTACAAATCCGACGCACACACTCCACACCAAACCATAACATACGGGAGAACCAGCAACCCACTGGCCCTCGTAAAAGTGATAGAGCCAGGCGACGATTACCCCTCTGATGGGTTATTGACTTGCATTCTGAAAGGGATATGTTTGGAATAGACAAGGCGATTTTCGGGCTTCTCTCGGTTTGGTACCACAGATGAGTTTTTCGCACGGTCCACAGGGATGATCGCTTTGTAACACACGCGAGATTGGGCAGTTAGGCGAAAGGCTTCGAAACTCCAACCGGCAGGATGACACGCATTTTTCCAATTTGCCTGGCTGTGCCTTTTGAGCTTTATTTGTTTTGGGGCATTTACTGGCGGGGGGCGATATGGGGCGCAAAGGATGTGGCCGTGGGCGGAATCTTTGTGGGATTAATTGTCGCTCTTTCAGTTGTTTGCCAACTTGCGGCAGCGTGGGTCGCAGTTCGGATTGCTCGAACGAGTCGCCCAGGCTGGGGCTGGTTCATATTGGCCATTGCCATGATCCTGATGGTGGTCCGCCGGGCCTCGGTTCTGGGGGAATGGTGGGGTGGCGCCCCTGTTGACCTGGTTTCGGAGGCAATTGGCCTGCTCGTCTCGCTGGCGTGCCTGGTCGGCGTCCTGCTCATTCAGCCGGTGCTTGATGTCTCCCAGCGGTATCAGACCTTCATGGAAATGGAGACGCAGCGGCTCAGTGCGATTCTCCAGGTCCTGCCCGGGCTGGTTTACCGTTGCCGCAACGACCCGCAATGGACCATGGAATTCGTCAGTGATGGCTGCCGCGAATTGACGGGCTATACGCCGGAGGACCTTGTCGGAAACCGGCGGATAGCTTACGCCGAAGTGATCGTCCCTGATGATCGCGATTCCGTTTACAAAGAGGTGCAAACTGCCATTGCGGAAAGGCGCCCTTATCGCCTTGTGTATCGTATTCAGACTGCCGACGGTCAGATCAAATGGGTTTGGGAACAAGGTCGAGGCGTCTTCGACGAGGAAGGTGAGGTCCTCTATCTGACCGGTTACATCACCGATGTGACCGTCTGGCGAAATATCGAAGAAGAGCTGCGAAAATCCCAGGCAAGATGGGCGAAAGAAAAACAGGAGTTGATAAACCAGGAAGGCCACTTGCTCCGTCGCGTCTGGTACACCTACGAGCATCAAAACGAGACGATTGCTTACGAAATCCACGATGGGTGTGTTCAGACGGCTACCGCAGCCTTGATGAATCTTGAGGCTTATCGCCATCAACGATCGGACTCTCCTGAAATGGCCGAGCAACTCTTGGATCGTGCCATTCAGCTCCTCCGCGAGGCGATCGAGGAGGCGCGGCGGTTGATTCAAGGACTTCGGCCCATCGTTTTGGAAGAAGGGGGCCTCATCCCGGCCTTGCAAACACTCGTTAAGAACTGGGAAGAACGGGCCGGTGTCCATATTCGCCTGGAAAACCGAACGGAATTCTCCCGGCTGATTCCGCCCGTCGAAGTTAATCTGTATCGAATTATCCAGGAAGCTGTGCAAAATGCAGTGCGGCACAGCCAAAGCCGCGAAATCGCGATCCAGCTTGTCCAGGAAACGGGTCAACTGGTCGTCGAGATTCGTGATTGGGGCGTCGGATTTGACCCAACGACGGTATCCGCTGAACGCTTCGGTCTGGTTTCTATTCGCGATCGGGCACGGATGTTAGGTGGATGGGCTGAGATCGATTCCCAACCTGGGAAGGGGACCCTTGTCCGCGTCGTCATCCCGATCCATCCGAAGTTGGGCGCCCCGATTGAAAATGATCCTCCACCATTCAACCCCATCCCCGCGAATTCGTGATATAAGCTGGGCGGACACAAGCGAATGGTTTTCACTTGGAGGAACGTGTCGTGTTTGTCCGCCAAGAGTTTAAGTAAGAATCTCCGCGCCCTCTGCGTCTCGGAGGGACCTGCTTATCAGGTCCGAGGCAGGCAAGTTGCTCCTGATACGTCGTTCAGCTCCCCAAAATCCTCGTCACAAATAAGCAAAAAGTTTGCATTTTTCGACCTTGCGCGATACATTTGACTTCGCGCCATGGTATTGTCCATTGTGACGGTTTGGCTTGTCGCATCACGATATACCACGTGTTTATGGGTGGTGTTGCTGTGTGCGGGGAGGAAAAGGAGGTGGAGTCATGACCAAGACAGCCGTTATCCAGGCGCAACAGCGGTGGGAGTATGTCTTCATCCAGCGACGCTCCGAATTGGCACTTCAGGATGAACTGAATGCGATGGGACATCAAGGCTGGGAGTTGGTGCACGTCGAATATTACAAAGATGCCAAGGGAATTATGGGCTGGATTGCTTTTCTGAAACGCCCAAGTGCTGCAAAGGCAGGCCAACCCGGCTCCGGCGAGCACGACCTTGCGGCGGAAAAAGAGGCAGGCACAGCCGGCGCCCAGCGTCCACTCCCTCCGCCCGATGACGTCTTTGAAGTCAAGGCGGAGTGACCAAAGACCTCCGGATGGGCAATCAAGGCGGTTTTCAATCAATGAAGGCCCGCCCAATTCCACGCTCAATGGAGGCCACCTGCCCCATTGCCAGCACAATCCGTAAAGAGGCAGACCGGGGTTTTGCTCGGCTGCTCGGGATTCTCGTCACCAAGCGATTGGCGAGCCATCGCCGAAACAACGAGAATTGGAGCGAACGCCAGTCGCAAGCAGAGCATCATGGTCTTCCCGTCTCTTGACGGTTCGTTGCATCTCCCGAAGAAGCAACCCTGGGCGGCGGACGGCGCGGAACTTCGATAGCCCCGTGTCGGCCAATGTCCGTACCAATTCCACTGACGTAGATCGTATCGTTGTGAGTCTCAACAATAAAAGGGCTGCCCGTGAGTGGGTTCACGACGTCACGGCCCAGGCTCTCTTCCCGCGCCGCTCGCAGCGCAACGAGCCATGCGTGAACGTTGGCCAAGTCTTCACCATGCGTGGTTTCACCCAGAGGAACTTCAGAGAGCAAGACACGGCAGGCGATGATCGTCTCGTCATCGTGGGATTTCGTTTCCCATAGTGCTCGGAGCTTTTCCATCTCATCGACACGTTGATAATACGGTTTCTGGCACAGGGCGATAATTGATCTCATTTGCGTCAGATAGAACAACTCGTCTTCATCCGCATGCTCCTGCGTGATTCGCACAAGCTCCTCTATGTCGTACATCTGACGCAACTGCTTGATTTCTCGCTCTGTCAGGAGGTCGTACAAACGTCCAATCCGGACCACTTCATAGGCATGCATTCCCAAGGCCCGGGCACCGATCCATGTGTCCGCATCGGACGGCCAGATGGCAAGCTCTTTTTGTAGGGTATCGGCCAATTTGCCAAGATCGTCCCGCGTGATTTCGGGACGAGAAACCACAACCTGGAGCCAGTCCAGGGCTTGCCGCCGCAACAGCGCAGCCTGCCACCGCATTTGCGGATGCTTCGCTCGTGATAGGATACCACACAATCGAAAGGCGACATCAAGCGAATCGATAGCAGAGGCCAAATCACCCTGAGATATTGCCAGATTGGCAGCGACACCCTCTACCTGAACGGCCAAAATACATTGATCCACAAACCCGAGGTTGGCGCCAAACCCCGCCGTGAAGCGAATCGGAAAAACACATTTCGGCCGGAGCAAGCCCGCTCGCAGCCTCGCCCGCTGTGACTGAAACGATTTGATCAGTTCCTCAGCAGCCTTGCGATCTTCCGCCCGCAACTGATCTGGCATCAGCCGAAGCCAATCGGCAGTCTGCGCCACCAAGAATTCAAGCCGTTCTTTCGGAAATAACTCTACCAAGACAGCCGCCACGTTCTCCTCTGGAGGCGGAAGGATCACCGTCAATTGTTCCGGCGTGCCACGCTCCTCCTCGATGCGAGCAAGCTCTTCTTTGAGCCTCGGATCGTTGGATCGCTTCAGCCCCGGCAAGCGACCAAGCTCCTCCAGCGGCGATGACGTGGGAACTGCCGTTGGCGCCGATTTGCGGCATCCCGTTATCAGGAGTAAGCCAATCACAGCCAACAGAAGAAAAACGGCACCATTCACAAGCCCTAACCGCCGGTGCTCGTCCGTGCCATTCCTTGATCTTAACCTGATGCCGCGCTGACCACCGTCGATTGGCAACGCCCTCCCGTCCATCAGTCCGGCTCCTTCAAGGTGCTCCCTTAGGTCCGACCGAGCTTCGCACTCTCGTATGATACCACCTTTTGGGCACTAGGAAAGCTGCGGACGGCGCCGCATCCTCGGCGGCGATGGTAAGGGACATCGCGGCAAAACGCACGACCCTATAACGGCCTTCAAAGTCCTACGATCAACGAAAACGGAGCTTGAAGACGCGATCGGACGTCGGTCCAGGTTCCGAAGTGCGACGACGTCGGCCTGAGGGCCAGGGATTGACATCGGCCAATTCTGGCATAATTTCTAGCAATTGCTCGGCCAGCAATTCTGCAAGTTGCCGAATCACAGGCTGTTTTGCCCGAAGCTGGATTGCCCGAATCGTCTTCATCATTCGCAACAATCGGGCACGTTTCAGGACCGGAGCGGATAGCGGTTCCTCAATATCGGAAAACAGCTCGATCAGAGGAACCTGAAGGGCCTTTTGCCAACGATACAGAACCGAAAGGGGAAGATCCCGGGTTGGATCTTCCTCTTCGCGCACGGTGCGAACATCGACCTTCATGCGTCGGGCCATTGTTCGGAGAGACACTCCCTGACGCATCCGCACTTGCGCCAATCGGTGCAGTGGCCTTTGTTTCTGCACTGCCTGGGACGACTCTCCGGCATGACCAGATGTGGCCGCGGCGGTCGTTTGCCCTGGGCACGTCTTGCCATTAACAGGAGTCACCACCGGGGCAACAGCGGTGGTCGGCAAACCCAAATCCGAGACGCGCATGGTCACCCTCCTTTGGCGCAGAGCGCCAAGACGGGACCAATAACCGGAACAGGAATCGGTCGCTCAGCTTGCCTCGAAAAGACACCATGAGATCGACAAGCAATTCCTCAAATCCCGGCTGGGTTGCTAGACACCTCCGGGGAGTTCCTCCCCCGCCCAGAGATAATTGCAGAAAGGCCGCTCTTACGATTGTGACAGGAGAAAGGCCATCCTGCTAACCTTATGCACCTGTCCAAGGTCCGCCCGAGATAACCCACCGCTTGAGACTCGCATAATCAAATAGAAAGATAACGATTTGTCAAACTTCTCACGCTTCGGGCAACGACCTTTTTTCTCTTGAGGACCTTCCGCCAACAACCTCCAGCAACCCATAAAAACATAACACCAAACCGGATATGAATATCGACCCATCGGCCGTCTCGGTGGGACGCGCTCGCGATAATAGGAATAAAGACAATCGGCCCTTATGCGTCCCTCATCACAGGTGGACGATCGGGCCAAACCACGCTGTGATCTAATCACACAATCTCCATTTACAATTCTAATCGGACCAATCCGCAAGGCAAGCCGGGCCTGTCCGATACGCGCAATCCTGGCCGGGGAAGATGTTGACAACGGTAGTGACAAGACGGTTCAACGGACCCTGACGGACCACCTGAACACCGTGCGGGATATTGCCCGGTACGATTCGCAGACGGACACGACGGCCGTGGTCAACCATCTGATCTACGACGCCTTCGGTAACCTCACGGCGGAAAGTAACTCCGCGGTGGATAGTCTCTTCGTGTTCACTGCGCGACCACTGAAATGATTTTGCAGCGAGGAATCACTCACCCAACAAATTCTTTCCTTTCCAAATTGGTCCCCGCACGGCCGGGCGCGTCCAACCATCTTTGCGAAACGTGGGAGAGTCACTTGATCGACGGTCGAAAAATGCGCGATGTAGGCTGCCCATCCTGGCACTCGGGATTCTTGACCGCGCATGATTATACTCCGCACGGACAACCGTGATACGTTCTTCCCCAGAAAAACGATTCATTTGTGTCCGCGCACGTATATTTGATGAGTATCTTAGCCAGTGAGAAGGCGCAACAGCATCAATCCGTCAGAAGGCAGGATGATGCCCAGAGGAACAACAGCCGCAGAAAAGCGCAACAACGTGCCCAGACAAGACGCACGTTACGAAGCATTGTCCACTTCCGAGATTTACTGCACCTTCTTGCGGTCGAGTGAAAATGCCCCCAATGGAGGATAGGGGATTCGAACCAAATTCCGCAAGCGACGATAGAGAAAATACTTCCGACACATCAGGTCACTCTGGTGGCACACAATCCGGCACACTTGGTGACAAAACGGCGGTTGACGGCCTCCCCGGTGAGTCTGCGAACCACGGGATATGACGTGATCTTTTTCCGCCGGGAGGCCGCGGGATGGATCGCTCTCGGGAGGACCGTGAGGCTACGATTCACTTGCGCGCAGTCGCACTGGTTGCACCAGATTCCCTTATCAGTTCCGAGTGGCAACAACGCAAAAGGCTGAGCTAAGGAGTACCCCAGCGGGTCAATTAACGCTGCACTCGCCCTTGGTGACTGTTCGGCAACCGGTGGTTGCAAGCTGTGAAGAAACGCCCGATTCAGCGAGTGGTTATCTACAAGCATCTCGCAATACTCTCTCCAGGCCAGCGGGGTCCTTACACACGACGAATCGCCAACAGCCGAATTCACCGTGATGGTTCACCGCCCGGATCCACCGCTGCGCTGCGATCTCCTTCTGGCGATCCTGCTCCGTCTCGAAGCCCTTGATCTCCAGGATCACCTTGACCTCAGTGCCGTCATTGCGGCGCCAGCGGATCAGGTAGTCGGGCCGGTACTCGTGTCGGAACCCATGCCACTCGTAAGGGATTGTAAAGTCAAGGTGGTCGTTGCGGGCATAGGCAATTACCTCGGGCATTCGCTCCAGTTGATACGCTGCACTGTGCTCCCACTTGGGTGCATCGAGCACCACATGGCTGATGTGGCTCTTACTTGTACCGACACATGGACGGACCGTGCGGAAAAGGACCTCGGCAGTTGAACCGATCGGGCGAAACCTCTCGATCACTGGAAGGATTGGTGGCTCTCCTGATTCGGTATCCGGTTCGATGGCCGCGGTCAAGCGTTCAACAATCCGCTCCTTGTACTTGAGCAGGGTGACCTCCTCCGGCGGCGCGTCCTGTTTCACCACAACGCGCTCTTCCAGGTACTGCCACACAATGTTGAGGACTTGAGGAAAGAGAATGTGGCGGGCGTTCCACTCTTCCCGTTTCTCTTTGAGTCGCCGCGTGAGTTCGGCCGCAATCTCGTACACGGTCGCCTGGAGGCGTTTCTCCCGGTGAAATGGGTTGCGGTCGTGGATCACCTCAGGTCCGGGCCCTAGTCGGTCAGGTCGGCCTATGCGGTAGCCTACCGCCGGCTTAACCGTTACTTCGGTGGGCTCGCTGCCGGGGTCGATCTGTAAATAAGGAAGGCCGTCCAGGCTGAGTCGAATCCGTGTGCGCACGTCGACAACGAACCCTTCAACACGGGGGAAAGTGATTTCGAGATGCTTCCGCTGAGGGAGAGCCCGCACAAGTGTGGATACTTTGGCTATTTCGGCACGATTGACGGGTTTCTTTCTGACCGGGATTACTTCGAATGGGACACCGTAGACGTCCACATACTCAGGTTCCGAAAAGTCGTCGTAATTGAGCCGCCGCAAGCCCCGTCCCACCACTTGCTCACACAGCAGTTGGGACGTGAAGGCACGCAGGCCCAAGATCTGCGTGACATTCTGGGCATCCCAGCCCTCGTTCAGCATTCCCACAGACACCACACACCGGATGTGTTTTCCTGGCGGGTCACCTTCACCCTCCCATTCGAGCTTGCCGATGGTGTCCACCACCTTGCGCAGCCGCTCGGCCGCCTCGGCCCTGGTTTCGCCCTCCCTGGCCGCCTCTGCCTCGGCAAGGAGTTTCGTGTCGATTCGGAACGTCACCTCCCCGTTCTGGCCGTTTTCGAGTTCGCGCAGGACCTTGCCCCGGACAATGTGCTCATGAACGAGTTTGGATAGGTCGGTGTTGTCGCAGACCACGATCATGACAGGCGGCACCGGCGAGCCGCACTTCTGGAACTCGTCGAAAGTCTTCTTCCACTCGCTAGCCAGGGTCACCAGGGCTCCCTCGGCCTCCCGTAGCACCGATTCCGGCTTGGCCCGGCGGCGCGCGGTTTGCCGCTCGGAAGCCGGCAACGCCTGATTGATCGTCTCCCACAGGCGGAAGTACTTGGGGATCAGCATACCGGTGTTGTCGTCCACCGGCACGCGGGGAATTTTCACAATCCCTGATTCAATCGCGTCCACCAGGCCAAAATCCGATACGACCCAAGGGAAAGGAGTCCCCTCCTGGTAGCCGCTTCCTTTGATGTAGAAAGGTGTTGCCGAAAAATCGGCACAGAAGTTGATTCGGCGGACGGCGTTTATCCTGTCCAGCCCGCTGACCCACACCGTAGCCTCCTCGCGCTCTTTGATCTCCTCTTCCGAAAGCTGCTCCTTTACCTCGTCCGACAGCGGCGCTGGACGGTACGCATGATGGGCCTCGTCGTTGATGACCAGGATGTTTTGCTTGTTGCCGAGCTTCTTCAGCGCCCGGCGGCAGAAGGCGGTATCGCTTTCCACACCCCGCTGAACCACACTTCGGGAACGGCTGTCGTCCTGCAACTGAAAAAGGTGCCAGTTCGTGACCTCGAATCTCCCCTGCTGGAGCCGTTCCAACAGCCCCCGGGGTACCAGGTCAAATTTCTCATAGTAATTGCCGGGCTTCCAGGGGAGCAGCACCTGCAGCCGCTCGCGGATGGTCAGATTGGGACACACAAGGAGCACAGCGTCAGAGAATTGCCGGAGTTGCGGGTTTGCCAGCTTGTTGAGTACCTGCCAGGCGATCACCATGCCCATGACCACGGTCTTGCCTGAGCCCGTGGCCATTTTGCAGGCGTAGCGAGTAAGTCCGTTATCCTTCGGAATCGTGATCCCTTGCTTCTCGGCCGGCGGGGCCTCCACCAGCCAGATGAGGGTTTCGGCCGCCTCCCGCTGGCAGAAGAAGAGCTTGCGTTCTCGCTCGGGGTTGTTCCAGTGGTTGAGGAGTTGGCGCGTGATGGGAGTGACGCCTAGATAACCTCGCTCCCGCCAGTTTCGCACCCGCTCCCGAATTCTGTTTACCAAATCCAGTGGAACGAATTCTTCTTCTAGCATCGCCATCTGCGGCCCGGCTGTTCGGGCTTTGAGGTAGTAACCCGCTGGCCGACGGCCGTCTTTAATAACCGGTTGCCCCTCTTCGTAGTCCCAGAAGCGGGTGGGCTCTTCGAAGGGTGAATTGAGGATGGGGTTGTCAACGAGCATACTTATTCCTTCATCTTGCCTATGATGTCTTCGGCAGTGGAAATTGCGTTCGCAACCATAATATCAAGGTTGTTAGAAATTGCATCATCATAATCGCAACGCTTGCGCCATTCATGTAAATCACGCAATTCATCCTCAATCTGCTTCCAATAAGGACCTTGCTGGCCCAGGTGTTTTCTAAGGAACCCATGATCTTTCCCACTTCTTGTTCGCTGAAAACCCAAGTGCTTCTCGGCATAGTTTCGAGTGTGACAAAAAGCCGCATAGTAGGCACGACTCACAGCTGAACGTTTTGCAGCCTCTGCAGAAAATGAAGGAACGGAAAAACTGCGCAAAGCCTTTGCTAGTTGCAAGAATTCTCTCCAGTCGAAAGCCACTTCTATGTCTCCTCTGGGGTACGAAAGTCTGTTGTCAGCAAAGGCCACTCTCTTTCGTCACTCAAACGAGATATAAACTCTTTCCGAACGTCCCGGATCTTTCTCACGATAGTTTCATCATAGTCACGGAACCGCGCATAAATGACGATATATTCTTCGTCCCCTTCAGGATCCCGACTAATCTCCAAAGATAAGATAGCTTCGGGCAATCGTTCACGGGCAAGTCTTGCCAGATCCCGCGTTAACTCAATTAAATGAGGATTCTCCCAAAAATATTGCAATACATCATCTGGCGTAAGTACACGGATTCCCATTTTCTCTAGTTGCTCAAGCACTTCTACAATTTCTTCCGATAAAGCCGAGGAAGTCGAAGAAGGTTTGAACGGAGTGATACGTGTTTCTAGCCACGCCGGCTCCCCCGGCAAGACAGGAGACTGCGGTGAGGGTTCGCCCTTGAGCCATTGAGTCTCATTCACACCCCACAGATGAAGTTCTCCTTCCTTTGAGATCTCAGGCCTGACAACGCTCGGCATCTCACTTCACCTCGTCGAACAGTTCCCTTAAAAGATCGGTTATGCAACCTTCGAAGACTTCCTCTACCCGATTATGTGCTTCTTCGATCCAACCAAGAACGTCAGAAAACTTAATAGCAGTGGGCTGTGCTAAGAAATAGTCTATATCCAAAATGAACGCACTTCTACCCTCAGAGAAATGAGGCTCGGGAGTGAGTTGCACACGGCAGTGGTCTCTTCCTTCTGCATAGGAGAACTCGCTACCCGCGATGAAGGACACCATATTCTGTGGCAGCCTCGGGCCGACGAACGGATAGAATTCGAAGTACTGCTCCACCTCGACTTTTGGAGCAAACAGTTCAACCCGGTTGATATAGCGCAAGCCGACGCGTTGCAGACCTTTGATCTCCACCACATCCTCTAGGCTTTTCCAGGCCATTTCGATCCGAGGCTTAAAGCCTTGCCACGTGGGGTACGGTCTTAGGGCGTTTACCGTCAGCAAACGAGGACCGAGTTGGATGAGCATCTTTCTGTCCTCAGTAAACAGCACAATTCGCTCACTGGTGCGAATTTGTTGTCGAAGGCCCTGAGGCTCCTGCGAGAGTTCAATTTCCTGAACAACGCGCTGTTCTCTTTGAGGAAATGCATTCTTCACCCTCTCATAAAACAGGCCGGGAATCGTGAGGTCCCAGGGTGTATCAGGCGTCAACCTGAACTCGCAGACTGCCTCCACAAGGGGAGGGTTCTTGTACTTTTTACCCATGGTAAGTTGGCTCCTTTTGCTGTAGGTTCACCACCCGCACCACCTCATTCCCCCGAAAATCAATGACCTTCACGGCAATGCGCCGATGCTCGCCAGGCTGGAAGGGGAAGGAGACGGTGCCGCGCATCCGCTCGAAGGTTTCAGGGTCAATCTGCGCCCTGAGCGCCCGCTCGAGCTTTTCCCAAGCCTTATCGTCTCCGGGAAAGAACGCCTGACAAATGTGGAAAGTCTTGCCATCGTAGTCGGTGTCCAGGAACCAGGCGGCCACATCGTCGCCCCGGGTGCTCTGCACCTCGCCCGTCAGCGGGTCGTAAATGTCCACGCCACATGGCTTCCTGCCCGAACGTTCACGAAGATTCTTCCCTAGCGTGTGACGTGACGCTTTACTGCCGCATCAGATTCCTCGTAAGACGTTCCTAAGCACTTCTTTAAACTCCATTTCGGCACTGCTACCTCCCCATTCGCGCAGGACCCCACAAATTTCCTCGACCAGTTCTCTCCTCATCTGACCATTTAGCAAAACGGTCATGGATAGAGCAAAATCTTCGAGTTCGGTGATTGTCACATCGATGCCTTGTCGACTCGCCTCTTCGTATGCCTCGTGCACTTCTCCCGCTATCTCGTAAGCTACGAACAGAACATTGGCAACTCCTCCTTTCTTGCACTTCAGGATTTCATCCTTAAGTTTCCGGAGGTCCAGCCGTTGCGTTACACAAACTGCCAGTCGAATGACACCCTCTCTGTCTCTGCACTCTATATCGGCCACACGACCGGCGGCAGTATCTGCAGTCGTAGGCGCAGCGCTTGTCACATCTCCAAACGTACCCGTTTTTCTATTAAAAACCTTCAATAACGAGTATGTTACAGCTTGCGGCCCCATGCCTAGCGATGGCCGATTGAGATACTGTTTCAAAATGGCTCTCAACTGTTCGGCGCTAATTTTACAGGGAAGAGCCACCTCAGCCTCAGAGATTTGCTTTCGCACCTCAAGCAAGACTTGCTTCAAAACATTTCTGGCAATTTCCTCCGGGTTTGGGCAGGTTTCGATAGCTTCTATAACTCTGTAGAGTGCCTCCCATTCGTCGCGGTGTTTGATTTGTTTAATGGTCTCATTATCCAGGCTTATTCTCTCACGCCGAAGGGGTTTGCTGACGTAGGGATCACTGGACCCTCCGAGAGCATTGCTGAGGTTTTCCTGCTCAAACCGGACAACAACGTTTCTGCAAAGCGCACGAGCGTCAAACCCTCCTTGCTCAGCCCTTGCCTGGAGTGCGCGACAGCTAAGAGACGCGTCTACAGCCTTTGCGAGAGCTTGAGTAAGAAGCGCATATTTAAAAGACTTGGCACGCCCGTGTAGTATGCGCTTAATGTCATTAGTGATGTTTTCATTCACAAAAGCTCTTTCAAGGTCTGGCGCACGAATCTGCGAAACCTCATTCCAGATTGACCGTAGCAGCTCACGGGCACGATCCTCCCGGTTCTGCTGTATTTTACCTTCTGACATGGAATGTCACTCCGCGTTGCTTTAACTGTTTGATTGTATCCTCTCCAATTTCAGCGATGTCATAGTTAATCCACACAGATTCCATGCGTGGCTTCTTCACCGAATGGATGATGGTCTGAGGTGCATCGATTCGCGTCCAATCTCCGTAAAGCCGCTCGCTCAAGGGAGATCGGTATCCGGAAATAGCCACCTTCCCCTGGATGGAGTGGAGGACCTCCGCGAGGCCTTTATGATCCTTTTCTGTCATCTCGTAGGCATAGGAGTGAATGTCCCCGCGTGATTCGTGCGGGTAAGGCGGGTCAAGATAGAAGAGCGTATCCGGACTCTGGTACTGCTGTATCACCTCGATGGCGTCCCGGTTCTCAATTTGGACCCTTCTCAGCCTCTCGGACACCGCCCATAGGGCATCGATGCGATTGAGCCATCTTGAAACGGAGCCGGACATGCCTCGTCGGGTCGTAAGCTTGCACCATGCCCAGCGCCCTGCCGTCGAGGTCTGTGCCAGCCCGATTCGTACTTGTTCCGCGCGGACAAAGAACAAGCGAGCCCTTTCTATGTCCGGTAGGTCTGCCCTTCCGCGCATCTCGTAGGCCTTGCGAAACTCTTCCCTGGAAAAGGGGGTAAACACCAGCTTTTCGATTAATTGGTCGGGTTTGTCTCGGAGTACGCGAAAAAATGTAACAAGATCGCCGTCAATATCGTTGTATGTTTCCACGGGCGACGGGTCTCTGTTCAGGAGGACAGAAGCGCCGCCTCCAAAGGGCTCGCAGAAGTGGTGACACGGCGGCAAAAGGGGCAAAAGCCAAGCAAGGTGGCTAAACTTACCGCCATACCATCGGATGGCCAGTAGCTTGTCGCTTCTTTTCCTATTACCCATTTCGTGGAGTAAAAACGAGTGCAGATCTTCAGATTCAATGCCGAAGTCGAAGAAAAGTTGTTCTTCACGCAGCATGTTCATTACCTCCGATTTCTTGGTAGCCCATCTGCACCTTCCCCGCCATCCCCTCCTTGACCAGCAGCGAGTTCATCACCAGCAGCGAGTCGCCCAGAATGAGGCGGTTCGCCCAGCCGACCTCGTGCTGGTAGAACTCGATCTGTTGGTCGGCTGGCAGGGGCGTTTCGCCGAACAGGTCCGGTTGAATTGGCTGCGGTCGGCGCACGGCTCGCAGAATGGCCTTGGTGGAGATACGCTCGTGGATGTGGAGCGAGACGACATCCACCTCGAACGAGGTGTGCTCGGCCTTGCCCGCCCAGACCAGTTGCGGATCCAAATGGGGATCGTAGCGGTACGACTTGGTTTCTCGCTGCCGGGATTCATAAGTGGGGGCGATCCCGGCCGGAGGGTTATTCTTCCGCTTGGAATTTCCGTGCCGAAAATCCTTGACGTTATTGCCATCTCCCCCGCTACGAGACTGCTTTTTCTTAGCCATGTATCGTTCCCCAGTAACCCTAAATGATGGACGATTGCCCAATTCTTCCACTTTTTCCAACAGAAGAGATCTTACCGCGGCCAAGATACCCTAGACCAGTAATCCCGACAAGGCCCGTGGCCCGTCTCTCGAATGGGACCAACTCAACCGCCCCGGGGCGGAACTGGGCCCTCCAATGCCTCCTATGATTCGGACGCAACCGGGATGCTGGCCGTGGAATCCGCGCCTGTTGGAGGGACGGCTTCCACGCCGGCCAATCCGACCTATGGAGGGCCGATTTCTACGTCGGCCGTTGGTGGGAATGCCACCGGTCGGGGTGGCATGCGACCTTCCAACCCAATAGCCGGGTGAAACCAAGGCAATCGGTCAGGTGGGAACCCGATCCGCCGATGGGTCCCATGGCTCTGGCGCCCAGCCAAAAGCTTACCTATTTTCGCCGGGGCGCGCAACGGCGCCCAATTTCGTTAAAATAGGCAAACTTCTTCTTACCACGTCTTCCCGGGTACGACACGGGTTCACTGGTAGGGGCAATTCATGAATGGCCCTTACCACGATGGTGACGCCCCGTAACCAGGGGGACACCGAGCACGACAAGCGTGCCCCTTTGAAACATCGCTCGGAGGGACCCACTTGTCAGGTCCGCTTGTCCAACTATCGAATGGTCTACCGGTGAATAAAAAGAGACTATCCACCGCCGGACTACTCTCCGACGTCACCCGGCCAAAGGCGTCGTAGATAAGATGATTGACCACGGTCGTCATGTCGCTGCCCGGATCGTACTTCGCGATGTCCCGGACCGTGTTCAGGTGGTCCGTCAAGGTCCACTGTACGGTTTCATCAGGCCCGTTGTCAATGTATTCCTAGGTTATGATCGATGGTACCTTCAGACAGTATCTTGCTATTGCGCCGTCAGACGAGGTTAAGGTTGAGCACTCGCCTAGCCACAAGAACACTGAACCATCTATCACACCTCACCGAATGGTTTCCGTACTATATACGTTGGTCACCTTCCAGATTGAGTAGCGAGCCGACCGCAAAGCAAGGTTCAGTTAGATTTCCCTAGTCGTCATCGACGACCCCTTCCCTCCACTGGCTCACACAATGGTAGCGGTCGTTCACGGCCATAATCGTGCGACGAATTGTTTCGGCCACTCTCGTGCTCTGCGATTCGCAAGTCATTGCCAAGTTAGCGCAAGTTGTATTGTAACCACCACCGGCGATGATCCCTTGTGATTCCAGCTCTTCCAGAAGGTCATCCATGAATCGATCAAGGGTCTCTCGGGTGATACCAGGAAAGAACTCCAGGGTGTAATCGTATTCGGCCATAAACGCACGGATATGGATCACTGAAGCAAAGAAAGTGTGCAGCCTCAATTAAGCGACAAAATCTGATTTACGATCTTTTGGGCAACACCAATACTTATTTCCTGTGGAACAATAAACGGCTCATTTTGCAATATGACTTTGACGTGACTACCCTTTCCGCCACCTTTCACTACCGTTCCGCCCCATTTTGTCAGCAGCTTCACAACACCGTCCTGTCCCAAGTTCCTTATATGATTGACAACCTGCCCTTTGTTTATCACACCAGTTTCAATACAGCACCAAAGCGCGGCAGGACTCTTTAGGCAACCCTGGAGTGAACTGACGCAGCCAGTCGGATCAATAAAAGCGGTGGAACGATTCCCCACATACCGATACAAATTCCCATCCCCACCGGCAAAGCCGATCGGGTCCTCGCTCAGCCAGCGGCCGACGTGAGCATCGTACCAGCGGTTGAGGTTGTTTTGAAGTTCGGTGTCACTATCGAATGGTCTACCCGTGAATAAAAAGAGACTATCGATAGTCGGATTACTCTCCGACGTCACCTTGCCGAAGGCGTCGTAGATAAGATGGTTGACCACCATCGTCGCCCGCGCTCAAAGCTCCTATCCCATCTTAAAATTCTGTAGCAGAATCATCAAACGGATTTGGTATCTCGCCGACAAGGAGCTTGCCAGCAGTAGTCAGGTGTGGGATCACATGTATCAGAAACCCGATCAAGAAATCACAGGTTTGCTCGGCGTCCCACGCTTCGGGGTTTCTCACCAAGTTACACAGCGTTTCCAAATCCGAAAGCCAGTCAGTCATGTGGAAAACGAAATCAGCTTGCTTTTGCCGAAAGTCTGCATCTTCTTGACCATCTTTGTATATTTCAAACGCGCGACCCAAGAGAGCTTCTAATTTCTGTTTTCTGCTCATACTTTTTTCTCCGTGCCGATTTTTTCTAGTTGTTCTTTCCAGAGCTTGATTTGAGGTTCCATTTCCTTCGCCGTTTTCTTTCCCACACACGGCAACATCTTCTCTATTCGTTTTATCCATCCGACGATCTCGCCTTTCCAATGGTTGATAACAGGAGCTCCAGCGCGTTCCTCTGCAATTTTCGCAAAGTGTTCTTCGATCCGTCTCGAAAGCCCCGAAATAGTCTTTAAGGCCTCTTTGCGAGTAACCCCCGCGATGGGGCACACTAAATCCGAAGGATCAAAAGATTCGAAGCACTTTCGCTGTCCTTCCTCGTCGTATGGCCAGAATAACCAATCCGGCCACCACCCTGGTTTAGGCCGCGGGGGCGGCAATTCAATAGCGATTTGTAACCCAAGGGGATCGACTCTGCTCTGTGTCACATTCCCCACATACCGGTACAAATTCGCATCCCCACCAGCGAAGCCGATCGGGTCCTCGCTCAGCCAGCGGCCGACACGCCCGTCGTACCAGCGGTTGAGGTTGTTTTGAAGGTCCGTGTCACTATCGAATGGTCTACTGGTGAATAAAAAGAGACTATCAATCGCCGGATTACTCTCCGACGTCACCTTGCCGAAGGCGTTGTAGATGAGGTGATTGACCACGGTGGTCATGTCGCTGCCCGGATCATACTTCGCGATGTCCCGCACCGTGTTCAAGTGGTCCGTCAGCGTCCACTGTACGAGGTCGTCCGTGCCGCCGTCAACGGCTTCCTCGGCCAAAATTTGGTCCACAGCCGGGCCCCAAAGG
>Ga0068707_1001069_pt1 | contig 18856 bp, 16 predicted proteins | sample YNPNPMetaG_FD_66600 | JGI IMG/M metagenome (GOLD analysis project Ga0068707, IMG submission 66600) | Anoxygenic and chlorotrophic microbial mat microbial communities from Yellowstone National Park, USA - YNP NP MetaG | ecosystem: Environmental > Aquatic > Thermal springs > Hot (42-90C) >...
TCAGACCAGTGCCGCAATCCCATCCATCATACAAACATGTAATGGAGGAAGTTGTGCATGGATTTTTCGGTTTATCCAAAGATCCATGAGAAGAATTATCTATCTAAATATTATTAATCATAGATGATATTCAGGGGTTTTGGAGTGATAACTTATATGAAGGATAAGGATCTATGGGATCAAAGATTTGAGGCTATACCCTCTGAGAAACTTAAAGAGTTGCAAGGTAAACGCCTGCGTTCACTAGTACGTAGAGTCTACAGGAGCAACAGGTACTATAAGAGTAAGTTTGACGAAGCTGGTGTTAAACCATCTGATATAAAAAAAGTTAATGATGTAGTTAAACTACCGTTTCTAACTAAGCAGGATCTCAGGGAGTATTATCCTTTTGGCTTGGTATGCACCCCTCTCGATGACATCATAGAGGTTCATGCTTCATCAGGTACCACAGGTAAACCAGTTGTAGGGCCATACACTAAGAAGGATGTTGAATTATGGGCTGATGTCATGGCTCGTTCATTATACGCTAATGGTGTCAGAGCATCTGATATACTACATAACGCTTATGGTTACGGTTTGTTCACAGGTGCTCACGGGTTCGAGAAGGGTGCTCAGCGTATCGGCGCAATGGTGATTACTATAAGCTCAGGTAACACAGAGAGGCAAGTGGATATAATGCATGATTTCGGTAGCACAGTGCTAGCATGCACACCTTCTTATTCGCTTCACATAGCTGAGGTAGCCGAGGAGAAAGGATTCAACCCTTGTGAGGATTTTAAACTACGTATAGGCGTATTCGGAGCTGAGGCTTGGAGTGATGAGATGCGAAGCACCATAGAGAAGAGATGGGGTATAGTGGCACATGAGCATTATGGTTTAACAGAGCTTATAGGACCTGGTGTGGTCACTGAGTGTAAGTATAAGAAGCTTCATATAAACGCTGATCATTTCCTACCTGAGGTTATAGATCCTGACACGTTAGAACCTGTTGGTTTAAACGAGGAAGGGGAGCTAGTATTCACCACGTTGACTAAGGAAGCTTTCCCTGCTGTTAGATTCAGGACTCGTGACTTAGCTTGTATAACAGATGAGGAATGCGAATGCGGTAGAACCCTGCCTATACAGTCACGTATAAAAGGACGCAGTGATGACATGATGAAGGTTAAAGGTGTTATAGTGTTCCCATCTCAGATAGAATCAGCTCTCATGCAAGTCCCTGGTCTAAGTGATAACTACCAGATAGTTAAAACAAGGACAGGGGAGTTGTACTCGCTATCAGTTGAGGTTGAACCATTTGAGGAGCGTTACAGGGAAGGTCATTTAGATGAGTTAGAGAAGAAAGCTGAAAGCGAGATATATCGTATACTTAATTTGCGTATACCTGTTAAAATACTGCAACCTAGGAGTATACCTCGCAGTACAGGTAAAGCTAAACGCGTTATTGAAAGATAAAAAAACCAATACTCGGAGTGATGCTTGTTATGTTTGATTTTATCGACAAGGTTATAATCCCTTATATCAGTGGTTTATACACGTTACCATGGATAATAATAGGTTTCATCGTCACAGGTATACTTGAAAGATTCATTGATAGAAGCAGGATTGATAACACGATGCGTAAGGTTGGTCTAGTACTATTATACTTCTTCATACCTGTATTAATATTTAGGATATTTCTTAATACCTCATTTGGTCTCAATGAGATGATACTAGTAGTCATCGTAGTTGGTGTAATCACTCTAATGTACCTGATCGCATACGTGTACGCTCTTTTTACAAGTAGGAGGATGAGTTACAGTGACTCCAAGAGACGTATCTACATTAAAACAATGCTTACAAATCAAGGTAGAAGCTCAGCTTTTATAGGTAGTATGATGCTGGCTGTCAGTGAGTTCCGTGTACCAGCTGCTATATTCATGGCTCTTGTAGGTATAGGTTTATTCGCTGTGATCCCTTATATACTTAGCTATATGCATAGAAAGGAAGTTAGTGTTTCTAATGATTATAAAAGTGGTTTATCGGTTTTCCCTTGGTATCTTAGGTTGTATCCATGGTACCTCATCATCTTTGTGATACTAGGTGTAGTATTGCATATGTTAACTGGTTTCACTAGTAAGGATCTCGGCTATGAAGCTGATGTCGCTCTAAGGTTTTATACAGCTGTTACTATACCAGCTGCTTTATACTACGTAGGAGCTGGTATCCACCCATCTGATTTTAAGAAATCTGAGATGTTGAAACTAATGGGTTTAAGCAGAGGTGAAGAGGATGACCACTGGAGCTGGGTTAGAAGCATCTTTGTTTTAACAGTCTTTATAACACCTGCTGTGATGGTTTCATTATTCCTGGTTTTATTCTACCTTAGTTTTATTCCTTTGCCCTGGTTCGCTGTTACCACTGTAAACATTTTTCTACCTGTCACTAGTACAAACATGTTCCTAGTCCCGTATGGTATAGATAAAAGGGTTACAGCTCATGTTGTAACATGGACTACGCTCATCTGTGTACCTGTAGTTATCAGCTTGATAATATTCTTCAGTTCTCTACTATGATCTTTCTCATGGTAACAAGGGTAAAGAGTACCGGTAATAAACGTACAACAAGGCTTTATAATAATGGAGTCTAGATATCATGATTGATAGTATATGTTGATTGTTGGACAAGTGTCGAGTAAGGAGGAAGCCAATGAGATAACCTTCATAGCTAAGCTGGTAGTAGTGGGTCAGCATGCGCGTTCTCTAGCTAGAATGACGTCGAAGAGGAAATAATTTTTTTAAAAAAAAGAAGTCTTCGTGTAATGGTTTTTTTCTTTTTGTCATCTTGACTTTTTAACACGATAGGTTTAAATAAAGAGAGTTACAGATATTATCATTGCCTAGAGGGTTTGGGTGTTAGCTGGGGGCGTTTCCGGTGTGGATGCGCTGGGGGTGTTTGGCACCTGCCAGCGGTGTCTCTCTAGGCGGTTTTGACGGGATCATCTTCTCCTAGAACCTTATCATTTTTAGTCATCCTTAACTTTGAATATTATGAAAGGTATAAATCAATGGTTGCGTATTACGTGTACCTCAGGGGTAGGAAACAATATGAATAAGAATGAGATTGTTAACATGCTTAAAGAATGCGGTGCTGTGCAGTTCGGTAGTTTCGTTTTAACCTCTGGCGCGACTAGTAACTATTACATCGATATTAAAAAAGCCAGTACTAAACCTGTTATTCTTAAAAAGATTTCACATGCTATGGCTCCCTACACTAAAGGTTATGATATGATAGCTGGCATGGAACTAGGCGCGGTGCCACTCGCAGTAGCGTTATCACTTGAAACTGGTTTACCATATGTTATAATCCGTAAGGAGAAAAAGGAGCATGGTACTGGTAAACAGATAGAAGGCGATGATGTTAATGGTAAAAGAGTACTTTTAGTGGAGGATGTTACCACTACAGGTGGTTCAGTCTTGAAGAGTATATCAATACTAAGGGAGAATAAAGCTATAGTGGAGAGGGTTGTATCAGTTGTTGATAGAGGAAGCGGTGCTAGGGAGAAGTTAGAGGCTTTAGGCGTTGAATTCACATCTCTGGTATCAGTGGATGATATACTAAAAAAGAACCATGAAAAGATTTAAGCTTAGAGTTATGGTTTTAACAGGAGGGTTCACTCTGTTATGATCAATGTACTAGTTGTAGGTGGTGGAGCAAGAGAACATGCGATATGCAGTGCTGTTAAACAATCAAAGAACACTAGGTTGTACACAGTTATGAGTAACAGTAACCCTGGTATCAGTCGTTTAGCATCTGACTATATGATAGGGAGAGAGACTGATGTTGAACTAGTCGTTGAATACGCTAAGAGTAAAGGTATTGATTTAGCTTTGATTGGACCAGAAGCACCATTAGAGAAGGGTTTAACAGATGCACTCTTAGAAGCTGATATAAAAGTCTGCGCTCCAATCCGCTCCGCCGCTCGCATAGAGACTGATAAGAGATGGATGCGTAACCTACTGGAGAAGTATCGTATACCAGGTCAGGTTAAATTCAAGGTTTTCGATAACCCTGATGACGCTGCTCTGTTCATAAAGGATCTTGGTTTATCAGTAGCTATAAAACCTATAGGTTTAACAGGTGGTAAAGGAGTCAAGGTGTATGGTGATCATTTCAACACTTTAGATGAAGCGATGGGTTACGTTAGAAGCGTTATATCAGAGCGTATAGGCGGGTCACCCATGGTACTGGTAGAGGAGAAGATGATAGGTGAGGAGTTCACACTTCAAGCCTTCACTGACGGGTCGTATCTGCATCCTCTACCATTAGTGCAGGATCATAAAAGACTCCTACCTGGTGATCAAGGGGTTAACACTGGTGGTATGGGTTCCTACTCCTGCCCTGATGGGCTTCTACCGTTCTTATCTCAGAGTGATTACGATGAGGGTGTGATGATACTTAGAAGGATAGTGGATGCTCTACGCTCTGAAGGATGCGCTTATACTGGGCCTATATACGGTCAGTTCATACTAACAGCTGATGGTATAAGAGTGATAGAGGTTAACGCGCGTTTCGGTGACCCTGAAGCCATGAATATTCTACCGTTACTTAAGAGTGATTACGTTGACTTATGCTACGCTATGATCGAAGGTAACCTAAGCAGGAAGAAGATAAGAATAGATGAGAAAGCTACGGTTTGCAAGTACGTTGTACCTGAAGGGTACGGTACAAGGAGTATAGTTGACGCTAGGATAGATGTTGATGAAGCTGGTATAAAAAAGACTGGTGCTAGGTTATTCTACGCGTCAGTTAACATGAAGGATGATGGTATATACACGACCTCCTCAAGATCATTAGCTGTACTAGGTGTAGCTGACACGCTCACAGAGGCTGAGAGCATATGCGAAAAGGGTTTATCATTCATACATGGTGACCATATATTCATAAGACATGACATAGGTACAAAGGAGTTGATAGAGCGGAGGATTAATCATATGAGGATGCTTAGGGGAGGAGCAGTATGAAGCAGGGAGTCTACATCTATTTTATAGGTACTGCTGGTTCTGGTAAATCAACTTTAACATCTACTATGCATAGCTGGTTTAACCTTCATGGTTTAGACTCTGTGATTGTTAATCTAGACCCTGGTGCTGAGAACCTACCATACAAACCAGATGTTGATATAAGAGACTGGATCTCACTCAGAGAAGTCATGGAGGAGTACAGATTAGGTCCTAATGGCGCGCAGATAGCATGCGCTGATATGCTAGCTTTGAACACTGATGATGTTAAAAAGAGTATAGAGTCATTTAAATCAGATTACATACTAGTTGATACACCAGGGCAGCTTGAATTATTCGTATTCAGAGAAGCTGGTAAATACACTGTTAAATTCCTCAGCCCTGAATACTCTGTTATATGCTACCTTATAGACCCTGCTTTAGCTAGGTCACCATCAGGTTTTGTGTCGCAGCTGTTATTATCAGTTAACACTAACTTTCGTCTGGGTCAACCACACGTTAACGTTCTAACTAAGAGTGATCTCTTATCAGATGATGATAGAATGATCATTAAAAAATGGTCATACGATCCTGATGAATTATACGGTGCTGTAGTACATGAACAACCATCAGTCTACAGGGAGATGAGTGAGCATATAGTTAGATTACTCAGGGATTTAGGTGGTTATACTAATCTCATATTCACATCAAAAGAGGACCTTATAGGTATGGATGATATCTACACTCATGTGCAGATGCTGTTCTCAGGTGGCGAGGATACTTCTAAGGATTAGATAAATCACAATCAAAAAAAAGTTTTTTTAGATTAAAAAATTACCGTCATCCTAGGAGTCTAAGTGGTTTTAATCAATCCGAGTATAGGCTCATATATTAAACCTTTATCCATTAAGGATGATAAAGCCTCTTCTACGTCATCCTCTGTTAAACCTTTTTCTTTGCATTTATTTATTATCTCATCCCATGCAGCTCCTTCTTCATCCTCAATACTTCTAATCACTTCTAACACTACACCTTCAGGGTCATTCTTCTCCTCTGACTTGATCTTATCAGATGCTTTAGGCATCTTCTCGGTTTTCATCTTCTCTGTTTTCTTATCCTCCTCTCTTTTAGGTGTCACTATTGTTTTAACTTGTTCTCTATCTGGTACTATGTACTGTAATGACTCCTGTATCATCGCTATGTACCTGTGTAGATCTATGTTACTGTAATGCTTAACAGCTGCTACTACGCCTTCAGCTAGCTCCTTACTGTATCCTAAGCGGTTTAGATCATAAACATTAGCCGGGTTCATCTTCTTAGCTTCTAAAACAGCGTGTATCCTATCCTTTGTATGTTTACATGTCTCTATGATCCACTGGTCTCTTATATGCGCGTCAACCTCTCTAACGTACTCTGGTCTGAGTGACACATATAGTGTTTGATCCTCTAACCTATAAGTCCTTGTTTTACCTACCACTGCTAGGAAGGATGGTACCTCTATGCGTTGCAGTGCATCTGTAGCCTCCTGCTGGTACTGCCCCGAGTACAAAGTGAATACACCTGTCGGGTCTGATACATGGGCTCTCAGCATCTCCCCGCCCTCTGATATAGGCTCTACATCTGTTAATACACCTACTATGAATACTCGGTTTATCTTAGCACCTAGAGGTGTGATAACATAGGATGGTGTCTTCTCCCCTGAGCCTTTAACCTCTAATGTCGCGTCGTTATACTCGCCTGCGAATACCCTCCATGCTGGTTCTCTTTTATTCATGCTAACTCCTCTAACTCCTTAGTTAAGGATTCTACTTCATCTACTAAGATGAAAGGTTTCATTTTTACTTTCTTTGCTATTATAGCTGTACCGAATTCGTCGCTTAAAGCGTTACCTGTTATACTTAATCTACGTGCGAACAGGTTTTTATGTAATTCATCTATGATGAATGAGTTATTATCACTCTGGGTGTTACTCTCCCATTCCTTCACTTTATCACCGAATAACTCCTCTATAAACTCTCTACTCAGTGAGCATGTTACACTACCTGTACCGTCATCTAGTAGTATCTTAACTCTGAGATCAGGTACTCCTTTAACACGACCATGTGTAGGGCATTCGTCATTCTTGATAACCCTGCTGCATGTAGGGCATCTAACAATAAGACCTGATCCTTCTCTTATCTCTATGACTGTGCCTTCAACCTCTATGTCTAATGCTCCTCTACGTTCAACTAACTCGTGTAGAGGCACCTGCTTGGTTTCAGCTGCATTCTCCGTTATGGTGGTATCAGTGAGTTTCTCTACTGTTGCCTTCTCATCAAAGATCAGCTGCGGTATACCCTTCCATGTTTTAACGTACCCTCCTCTTATCCTTATAACATCACCTGGTAAGAGGTTGAAATCATGCCATGATGTGAACTGTGCTTTACCAGTCTCGTCGCCTATTAAACCAGAGTATACATTCTTTTTCACGTTGTTAACATCTACTTCTCTCTTTTTGATTTCTAGTACCTTCACTGTTAAATCTATACCGATTAACCCTGATCTAAGATTAGAGATCTTGTATTCTTTTGGCTCTATGTTTTGATCCATTAGTCTATCCTCACTTGTTTTCTCTACACTGGTGCGTTCACTCAGGTTAATCTGCACCATGTCACGCCATCCTCTAGTATAAGCGTTTTTAATCTCTATTACATCTCCTTTCTGTATGTCAAACTTCTTCCAAGCTGTGAATCTAGTCGTCCCGCTTTCATCACCGATCACACCGTATAGTATATCCCTCTTCTCCCCGCGGGTGGTTACTTGCTTCTCATTAACACTTATAACCCTGCATAGTAAATGAACATTTGACAGGTTAGGTTGCAGATCAGCTATCAGCATCCTCTCAGCTGCTGTTTGTGTTGACGCGGTGAATTTTTTGATCAAGGTCTGTTTAGTCTGCTCAACTGGCACACCGTAATCTAAGAATCTTCGGAATTCTCGTTCTAGTTCATCCCTGCTGACTGGTTTATCTGATTCTTCACTTAGAATGTCTAGGATCTCATTTATGTAGGATTGAATATCATCATCTCTATCGTTAGTCATTAACTTTTATCCTCCCTTTTTTAATCAGCTGTTAAAGGATGATATGTTTAAATACCTATATAAAAGAAACCCATAAATCATTAAAAGATCCAACTCTTTTTAGATGCACCCTATAAGCCTTTTATGTTTCCTTTATCATCTATATCTATATACTCTGAACTTGGTTTAGCTGGTAAACCAGGCATAGTCGTTATCTTACCAGTCATTGGTACTAGGAATCCTGCGCCAGCTGAGAATTTTATCTCCCTGACTGTTATCTTGAATCCTCTTGGACGACCTATAAGAGAAGGATCATCTGATAATGAATAAGGAGTCTTAGCTATGCATATAGGGAGGTTATCTAATCCTAATTCATCGCAGAGTTTGATATCCTGCTCAGCGTTAACAGTGTAAACCACTCGTTCAGCACCGTACATCTCCTTAGCTATGATCTCTATCTTATCCTTCACTGGTAATGAGACGTCATAAAGGTACCTGAATCGTGTTTTTTTATTATGTATCAGATCAATTAGTTTACCTGCCAGTTCTATACCTCCTTCTCCACCTGACTCGTAGACATCAGCTACTGCGCATGGTACCCCTTTAGAGTAGCAGTAATCCTCAATGATATCATACTCCTCGTCTCTGTCGCCTTTGAAATGGTTTATAGCTACTATCACTGGTACTCCAAATAGAGTTATATTCTCTATGTGTTTCTCAAGGTTAGATAAACCTTTTCTCAGTGCTTTTATACTTGATCCACCGCCATGTTTTTTAAGCGACCTGCAGCTTACAACTATTACAGCAGCATCTGGTTTTAAACCCCCTGCACGAGCAACTATATCGAAGAATTTCTCAGCGCCTAGGTCAGAGCCGAAACCAGCTTCTGTTACTAGGTAGTCTGCCAGTCTAAGACCCATCTGTATTGATATCAGACTACTAGCTCCATGTGCTATGTTAGCGAATGGTCCACCATGTACGAATGCTGGCACGCCTTCTATGGTTTGAACGATGTTAGGATGTATAGCATCTTTTAGCAGCGCGGTCATAGCCCCTACTGCTTTTAGATCATCAGCTGTTATTGGTTTATTATCATAAGTGTACGCTGTTATGATTCTCTTTAACCTTTCTTTTAGATCCTTAAGGTCTTTTATCAGGCATAGTATAGCCATGATCTCAGAGGCGGGGGTGATAGCGAATTCAACCTCATGAGGTATACCATCAGTTGGTCCGCCTAAACCTACTACCACGTGCCGTAGAGCTCGATCACTTATATCCAGTACTCTAGGCCAGACTATGTATCTAGGATCTATACGGAATCTGTTACCATGATGCAGATGATTATCTATCAGGCTTGCTAGTAGGTTATGAGCACTGGTTATAGCATGCATATCACCTGTGAAATGAAGATTGATATCATCGTATGGTATAACCTGAGAGTACCCTCCACCAGTAGCTCCTCCTTTATGCCCCATGATCGGCCCTAGTGATGGTTCTCGTATTGATAAGGTGGCTTTCTTGTTTAACCTGGTTAACGCTTGTGTTAAACCAATGGTTATGGTTGTTTTCCCTTCTCCTTCTGGTGTAGGATTTATGGTTGTTACTAGTATCAATCGTCCTTTTTTGTTTTTTCTAAGTCTATTCATCGTCTCTATCTTAACTTTGGCTTTGTAGTTACCACATAGTATTAATTCATCATCGTGTAATCCTATCTTCTCTGCGATGTCAACTATATGTTGAGGTTTTATTGATTTAGCTATCTCCACGTTTGATCTCATGGTTAGTCTGGTTGAATGAGTGTTTAATTATTAATAGGTTTTTATGTTTAGAATGTTTCTAATGTTTTTTATATTAAAAAAAGAGGGGAGGGATACGTGAGGTTTACTCTTTTGTTTTTTTTCACTGATGATGCATCCATTGGTTATCGGTTATAGTAGAGTATATATCTAATGACTGTTCTGATGCTTCTAAATCTTTACATTTATCTCTTTTATTCTTCTTGTTTTTAGCGTACTCAATTATGGTTTTTACTTCAAGATGCCAGTAGTATATACGCCAGGGTGCACCATTACTTAGAGTAGTATCCTCTCTCATAGCTGATATCATGCCTTTTGTTTGCATGTTTAGTATTAATCTTCTCTCATCGTTTGATAGTATATTATCAATTATGTATTCATCGAATCCGAATAAGTCCAGTATGATGCTAGCATGCTTACTTGCTTCGTCAGGTGTACATGAAAAAGCATATATTATAGCGTCTTTAAGTTTTTTAAATGTGATAACACTCATGTTCATCCTCCGACCAGGAATCAGATAAAATATAGTCAGATATAATATATTTATTTTTAATACTTTATATAATTTTCTGGTTATTTTATATATTTTATTATGGTTCAGGTGGATCCTAGGTGACGAAGATAAATTATTATACCGTATTGTATTCCTCTATGTTTTAGGTGTCATCTTATGAGGGTTGCATTAGTGTCAATGAGACCAAGAATAGGTGATAAAGAAGGTAACATAGAAACTATGAAGGCTGCTATATCCAAAACAAAGGCTGACATGTACGTGTTCGGTGAGTTATCATTAACAGGCTATAAATGTAAGGATGAATGGCGTTTATTAGCTGAACCACTTAATGGTTCCTCTGTTAAACAGCTGAAGAGTATAGCCAAAAATAAGGATTGCTACATCGTATTCGGTATGCCTCTCCTTGATGAATGCGTTGATGGTCTGATGCATAACGCCTCTATACTTGTGCACCCTGATGGTAAGGTTGATCACTACGAGAAATGGTTCCTACCAACAGTAGGGCCATTTGAGGAGAAGATATTCTTTGATCAAGGTGAACGTCTACCTGTTTTTCAAACCAGATACGGTAAGGTTGGTTTGTTGATATGCTACGATCTGTTCTTCCCTGAAGCATCTAAGGCTTTATCACTGCAGGGTGCGGATATCATAGTGTACATATCAGCTACACCTTCAGTTACGCGAAGTTATTTTGAGGCTTTGCTTCCAGCTCGTGCCCTTGAGAACACTGTTCATGTTGTCTTTGTGAATCTAGTTGGATCCCAGGATGATCTTGTATTCTGGGGTGGCTCACAGGCTTATGATCCATTAGGGGGTTTGCTAGTTAAAGCACCGTACTATAAGAGCAGTACAGTGATATGTGATATTGATCCTAGTAAAAGACGTGTTTCACGTGTGGCCCGTCCTTTAATCAGGGATATAAGACCTGAGATATACCTGGATTTATACGAGTTATCCAGATATCACACTAAGTTGAAGAAAAAAGAAGTATAATGCTAAACCAAAAAAACGTGATAGAATATTTTTCGTTACTAATGGATCTGGTTTAAGATTAAATCAAGTTAAGTAATACTAGGAACCCTTGGCAAAAACCCTCTTCTTAATGATGCTAATTTATTAGATATAACTGTTAGCACCGATCAAGCATGTGTACGTGTCACATAGGCGAGGTTTTCAACCTTCAAATGATAAAAAAAAGATAATAGATCATGAGGAACTATTAAACTTTAGTTTATAATATGAAAAAGTATTTTTACCATGGATAAATTATACCCCTTCTGTATTTAACCTTTACCATCTGTAACAATAAAAAGGGAGGATACTCTTAGTGAAATCATATGATGATAGAAAGATACATCAACTTAATCTAATGGCTGTTAAGATACGTAAACACGTAATTGAGATGCTGTACCGCGCTGAGTCAGGTCACCCTGGAGGATCACTATCAGCAGTAGACGCTCTAGTAGCGTTATACTTCCATCATATGAAGCATAACCCTAAGAACCCGAGGGATCCTGACCGTGATAGATTCATACTAAGTAAAGGCCACGCAGCCCCGGCTTTATACGCTGTACTAGCAGAAGCAGGGTATTTCCCTGTTAAAGAACTATTTAATCTCCGTCAGATGAACTGTATGCTGCAGGGTCATCCATCATGCTGCCATACACCTGGCGTGGAGGCTTCAACAGGTTCACTGGGTCATGGTTTATCCTTCGGTGTAGGTGTAGCATTAGCAGGCCGCCTAGATAAAAAATCATACAGGGTGTATGTTATGATGGGTGATGGAGAGACAGATGAAGGGCAGATATGGGAGGCGGCTGCAGTAGCATCTCATTACAAGTTAAATAACCTTGTAGGTTTACTTGATAGGAACTATCTTCAGATAGATGGTAACACTGAGGATGTTCTTAGATTAGAATCTGTACGTGAACGATGGAGTGCATTCGGATGGCACGTGATAGAAGTGGATGGTCATAATATAAGACAGATACTAGACGCTCTTAACGAAGCAGTCACAAAACAGAGGCAACCCTCGTTGATAATCCTAAACACTATAAAAGGGAAAGGCGTGTCATTCATGGAGAATAACGTGGACTTCCATGGTGTACCACCAAATGAGATGGAATATAAACTAGCTATGGAGGAGTTAAACAAACTAGAGGAGAAACTAAGGTTAGTGGAAACATGAGTAAAGAGTACGTTAACCCTAGGAACGCTTACGGGGAAACCCTAGTTGAACTAGGTAAAGTGAACCCTGATATAGTCGTACTAGATGCTGATCTCTCTAAATCAACTAAGACTATAATGTTCGCTAAACAATACCCAGATAGATTCTTCGAGATGGGTATAGCTGAGGCTAACATGATCTCAACAGCAGCTGGGTTAGCCTCATGTGGTAAGATACCATTTGTTAGTACATTCGCTGTATTCGCAACAGGTAGGGTATATGATCAGATAAGAATGGATGTAGCATACTCTAATATGAACGTTAAGATATTCGCTACACATGGTGGTGTTAGCGTAGGTAAAGACGGTGCTAGTCATCAGATGATAGAGGATTACGCTCTTATGCGTGTTCTACCAAACATGACTGTGCTGTCACCTAGTGACGCTGCTCAGACACGTATGATAGTAAAGTTAATGGCTGAAACCCATGGTCCAATGTACGCTAGGGTGGGTCGTGATGCAGCACCAGTCATATACAAAAAAGAGGATGTTGATGATATCAGTATAGGTAAAGGGTTACTACTCAGTGAAGGATCAGATGTAACCATTATAGCCTGCGGCACCATGGTATCCTATGCTTTAGATGCTAAGGAGAGATTATCCAAAGAAGGGATCAGTGTTAGGATGATAGACATGTTTACTCTTAAACCATTGGATGCTAACCTAATAGTTAAAAGCATGAGAAAAACAAACGCTATAATCACAGCTGAGGAGCACTCCATTATAGGTGGTTTAGGTAGCGCTGTAGCTGAGGTAATAGCTGAGCATGGATACTCAGGTAGATTCAAAAGGATAGGTGTGAACGATGTTTTCTGTGAATCAGGTGACCCTAAGGATCTAATGGAGAAGTACAGATTAAACGATAAACATATAGCTAGCATCGCTAAGGAACTACTGAAACATTAAAAGTACCTATATTTTTTTATGATTTCACTTTTGATCTTTTAAGCACCAGGGTGACGATGTCAGTATCCTTGAGTTTATGCTCTAAACCCACCTTCTGCCCGTTATGCTTAGCTGAGGGACCCCATACAACAGCATAACGAAAGTCACGTACCATGTCACGATGCAGATTACGACATACATCCTCTACAGTGGCTCCATCCCTTAATATCATAGGCTCATTGTAATCAGGTTCTCTACCTGAAGGCTTCATGTAGACACGTATGAAACCTAGCTTATTATACATCAACTCTTTGAGATCATCTAAACCTATGTTATTCTTAGATGAAATAGCAGATACAACCCATCCTTTACCCTTAAGATCTTTCATGATCCCATCTAACTCATTGTTAGATATCAGATCTATCTTGTTTAACACTATTAAAGCTGGTACATAAACCCTATTCCTAGTTAAAGCATCTATTAACTGATCCTCAGTTATATCCTCCCTGATGATGATATCAGCATTTATGAGAAACTCTGATGCTACTCCTCTTATCATAGCCTCATCAAGATGACTAAGAGGTATAGTGGAGGTTATATTCAAACCACCACGCGTAGTCTTCCTTATAACTACGTCAGGTGGATGCTGATTTAAACGTATACCAGAAGCGTAGAGCTCGTTCTCAATACAAGATAACCTATCAATACTATAAGGATCAATCATTACTAGGACTAAGTCAACGCTACGTATAGCTGATAGTATCTCCCGTCCCCGTCCTCTGCCATGTGCCGCTCCTTCAATGATACCAGGTAGGTCCAGTATCTGGATTTCAGCGCCTTTATACCTCATCATACCAGGTATTGTCTTAACAGTAGTGAAATCATAGTCACCAACCCTACTTGATGCGTCAGTTAACTGATTCAGTAATGTACTCTTACCTACGCTAGGGAAACCAACTATACCCACAGTAGCGTCACCTGATTTCTTAACAGTGAGACCAGTACTCCTCTGCCCAGCTCCTCTCCGTTTCTCCAACTCCTCTTTCAGGTAAGCTATCTTAGCTTTCAGCTTACCTATATGATGCTCAGTAGCCTTATTCTTCTGAGTCCTGAATATCTCATCTTCTAACTCTTTGATCTGCTGCTCAATCCTGGAGTAATCCATAAGCATCTACTTGCTACATGATATATGGTTAATGATTTATAAAAAAGATGCTGATACGTCACCTTCTTCCTTTATCCCTGCTTTTACCCATATGATAAAAAAATATGATAAACTATTAAAAAACACTATGAATAACCATTCTAACAAACAAAGGGAAAAAAACAAGAGAGGTATTTTATGTACAGGATCGTAGAGAAAAAAACATTATCAGAGTCAGTTAAACTAATGAAGATACACGCTCCGTTAATAGCTAGTAAAGCCCAGCCAGGGCAGTTCATTATACTACGCATAGACGAAAAAGGAGAGAGAATACCATTAACCATAGCTGACTATGATAAACGAGAAGGCACAGTCACTATAATATTCCTAGAAGTCGGTAAAACAACTAAACAGCTTGGAGGATTAAAAGAAGGGGATAGTTTACTAAACTTCGTTGGGCCACTAGGAGTACCATCAGAGATAAAAAAGTACGGTAATGTAATATGCATAGGAGGAGGCGTAGGTATAGCACCACTCTACCCTATAGTGAAAGCATTAAAAAAAGAGGGGAACTACGTGATAACCATACTAGGAGCTAAAACAGAGAAACTGCTCATATTAGAGAAGGAGATAGGTGAATACAGTGATGAACTATACATAACAACAGATGACGGCTCAAAAGGTCATAAAGGATTCGTAACAGATATACTCAAGGAGTTATTAGAGAAGAGAAACAAGGAGATCAACATGGTGATGGCTATAGGCCCTATCATAATGATGAAGAAAACCTCGGATTTAACAAGGGGATACAACATTAAAACACTAGTGAGTCTTAACCCTATCATGATTGATGGTACAGGTATGTGCGGCGGATGCAGGGTAGTAGTGGATAACGAGGTTAAATTCGCATGTGTAGACGGACCAGAATTCGACGGTCATAAAGTAGACTATGAGAACCTGATGCTACGTAACCGTAGATTCATACATGAGGAAGAAGAAGCTTGCAGGTTGAAAGGTGTTACACCATGAGCGTTAGTAAAACAAAACATAAGATGCCTGAGCAGGATCCTAAAGAGAGGATAAAGAACTTCAAAGAAGTACCATATGGTTACTCACCAGAGGTAGCAGTAGAGGAAGCAAAAAGATGCCTTCAATGCAAGGATAAACCATGCATGAGAGGATGCCCAGTTGAGATCGACATACCAGGTTTCATTAAACTCATAAGACAAGGTGAATTCGAAAAAGCATACGAACTAATCAAAGAGAAGAACAACCTACCAGCTATATCAGGTAGGGTATGCCCATATGAGAATCAATGCGAAGGTGAATGCACACTTAAAAAGATAGGTGAACCTGTAGGTATAGGACGCTTAGAACGCTTCGTAGCTGATCATCATAGAAACAAGGATAAAAAAACAAAACCTAAAACCATGGAGCATGATAAAGGACGAGTCGCTATAGTAGGGTCAGGTCCAGCTGGTTTAACATGCGCAGGTGACCTAGCTAGGATGGGTTACAACGTGACAGTGTTCGAAGCATTACATGAACCAGGCGGCGTGTTAATGTACGGTATACCAGAGTTTAGATTACCAAAAGAGATCGTGAGATCAGAGGTTGAATACATCAGAAACCTCGGTGTTGATATCAAATGCGACGTGGTTGTAGGTAAAACCATAACAGTTGATGAGCTACTCAATGAGTACGACGCGGTGTTCATAGGCACAGGGGCGGGTTTACCAAACTGGCTTGACATACCAGGTGAAAACCTGGATGGTGTATACTCTGCTAATGAATTCCTAACAAGAGTCAACTTGATGAAGGCTTACAATTTCCCTGATTATGATACACCAATTAAAATAGGTGAAATAGTAGCTACATTCGGAGCTGGGAATGTAGCTATGGATTGCGCTAGGACAGCGTTAAGACTAGGAGCTAAAAAATCATATATAATATATCGAAGAACAGAAGCTGAGATGCCTGCTCGAGCAGAGGAGATACATCACGCGAAAGAGGAAGGAGTGATATTTAAATTATTAGCTAACCCTGTCCGTTTCATCGGTGATGACCAAGGTCATATAAAAGAAGTCGAGTACATCAAGATGAAGCTAGGTGAACCTGATGAGTCAGGTCGTAGAAGACCGGTACCTATACCAGGATCAGAGGAGAGGATAAGGATCGACACTGCTCTCATAGCTATAGGTCAGAGTCCTAATCCACTGATACCTAAAACAGTTAAAGGTTTAAAAACAGGTAAACACGGTAACATAATAACAGATGAAGATGGTCGTACATCCATACCTGGTTTATTCGCTGGTGGCGACATAGCTACAGGTGCAGCGACTGTTATACTAGCTATGGGTGCTGGTAAACGCGCAGCTAGAGCTATAGACGCTTATATTAAATCAAAAAAACTAAAAAAATAAAACCAGTAGGTAGAAACGAGGAAAAAGGGTTTTTTCCCTATTTTTCTTTTTTCTTTTTGTTTTTTATAGCTGCTTTTATAAAACCATCAAACAACGGTGCAGGTTTCATAGGTCTTGATTTAAACTCAGGGTGCGCCTGTGTGCCAACAAAGAAAGGATGACTAGGTAACTCCATGAACTCCATTAACACCCCGTCTGGTGAACGACCTGAGAATACTAAGCCTTTACATTCTAGAGTCTCTATGTAATCAGGGTTAACCTCGTAGCGGTGACGATGCCTCTCAGATACATTCTCTTTACCGTATAGCTTGTACACTAGGCTTCCTTTTTTAAGAATAGCAGGGTACGCTCCTAGTCTCATAGTAGCACCATACTTGGATTCCCTTATGATATTCACCTGGTCAGGTATGAGATCTATCACCGGGTACGGTGTTTTACTATCAAACTCAGTGGAGTTAGCATCATGTAAACCACAGATATTACGAGCATACTCAACCACTGCTAGCTGCATGCCTAAGCATAGACCCAGGAAGGGTATGTCATGCTCACGAGCGTACTGTATAGTTTTAATCTTACCTTCTATACCTGATGAACCGAATCCTCCTGGTACTATGATACCGTCATATTGACTGAGTGTTTTAATCACCCCTCGTTTCTTCTCAAATATTTTAGAGTCCACCCATCTTATATCAGGGTTGAGGTTGTTATTCCACGCTGCATGCTTAACAGCTTCTATAACTGATATATAAGAGTCAGAGAGTTTATACGCTCCTATATCAAAGTATTTACCTACTATACCTATCTTTATTTTCTTATCTAATCTTTTAACTTTATCTAGGAAAACCTGCCAGTTTTTAAAATCATTTTTTTCCTCCATTTTTAAACCTAGTTTCTCTAGTATCTTCTTGCATAGATGCTGTGATTCAAACAGTAGTGTTACACTATAAACATTATCAACATTTGAATCAGATACAACTTCATCCTCGTGTATATTACAGAATAAAGCTATCTTTTCTTTACGTACACTATCAAGTGGTTTCTCAGTTCTAGCTATGATGAAATCAGGTTGTATACCGATCTCACGTAGTAGTTTAACTGAATGCTGCGTGGGTTTAGTCTTAGCCTCGCCTAATGACTCAAGTAGAGGAACATATGTTACATGGATGTATATGATCTTCTCTCCTTCTAGTTTCATCTGACGCACAGCTTCTAAGAATAGGATGTTCTCGTAGTCACCAACAGTGCCACCTATCTCAACTAGTATGAAGTCGAGTTTTTTATCCTCAGATGGTTTCCTTATCCTCCTTTTAATCTCATCGGTTACATGAGGTATAGGCTGCACTGTTTTACCTAGGTATTCACCTCTACGCTCCTTCTCAATCACCACGCTGTAAACCTGGCCGGTTGTGATGTTATGACATTTAGGTATATTCACATCTAGGAAGCGTTCATAGTGACCTAGATCCTGATCTATCTCCCCTCCATCCTCAGTAACCCATACTTCACCATGCTCAGTTGGTCGTAAAGTACCAGCATCATAGTTAATATAAGGATCAATCTTTATCGCTGTGACGTTGTAACCATGCAGCTGCAGTATCTTACCTATAGATGCTGTTGTTATCCCCTTACCTAGACCTGAAATAACACCACCTGTTATAACTATATAGTTAACCATAAAACCAACCCTCAATTATCAGTGAATAACATATAATCTTTAAATCATTTTGGTTTTTTGTGTTTATTTAGATAGATAATTCTTCTCATGGATCTTTGGATAAACCGAAAAATCCATGCACAACTTCCTCCATTACATGTTTGTATGATGGATGGGA
>Ga0068707_1001070_pt1 | contig 18846 bp, 17 predicted proteins | sample YNPNPMetaG_FD_66600 | JGI IMG/M metagenome (GOLD analysis project Ga0068707, IMG submission 66600) | Anoxygenic and chlorotrophic microbial mat microbial communities from Yellowstone National Park, USA - YNP NP MetaG | ecosystem: Environmental > Aquatic > Thermal springs > Hot (42-90C) >...
CAGGTTCAGCGGAAAATACCAGATGCCTTCCTGGCTCAATTTCTGGTCCCGCCACAGAACGTACCAGCGTTTCCAGGGTGGAAGCAGCTGGCTCTTCTGATGGTGATTCCTGGCTTCCTCGCCTCCGTCGACCACCAACCAGCATTCCCGTCCCTGACCGACGCACTCGACCGCCCGCAACCTCCCGAGAAATTCACACAGCCAGCGATCGCCCCAGGCGGCGAAGGAAACGGACCCCAGGGTAAGCAGTAAAGCAATGCTCGTCCAAAACCATATCTTCAAGCCGCTGCGGCGCCGTACTGGTACCTGAGCGGAGCGTGGCTGGGTTGAAGAAGATTTTTTATGAAGCTGGCGCAGCCGTTCCAGCCTATCCTTCTCTTGCCTTTCGTATCTAAGCCTGGATACCAGGCGGCGGGCCCGCGCAGCTTCCAGCCAGCGGCAGAAATCGTCCAGGGTCTTTAGGGGATAGAGCGTTCCTCGATCGTATTGTTCAAACCCCAGCAACCCCGCCACCTTCTGCAGCATGTCCACCCGCGAGTCGGCGTTATGCCCGAGGATCTCGATCGGTGACGAGCGGTCCTGCTGATCGGCCGATAATTTCACTTGCTGGGAAAGAACCGAAAGCATTCCCTGCCAAAGCTGCTCGCGCTGTTTTTCAATGAGCTCCAGCTCACCCGGCCAGTTCTCGCCCTCTCGTTCCAGAACCTCCTTGAGAAACTTTCCCGCTTCCCTTTCGTGCCCATCGAGAATCACCGCCGAACGTAAAAGCTCCCGGGCGCTACTCCTGCCTCCTTCCAGCCCAAACATGGCCCGGCCAAGGAGGGTCAGCGCTTCAGCTACCGCCGCCAATGGGGCATAGGCTTGGCTGAGCAACATGTTCTCCAGCCACTCGACGGTTTTCTTCATCCGCCCGGCGGAGAAATGAATACGCGCCAGCAACAACCAGAATTTCAATGGCGGCGGAGGAAAAGTAATCCGCGGGGGCTTTTGCAGTTCGCGTAGCGTCTCCTCGGCCAGCCTGCCCGCTGCTTCCAGCCGGTTCTGCACCAGCAGCCACCTGACTTTGACCAGCGCCGCTACGGGATGTCCGGGCACAAGCCCCAACGCTTTCTCCGCCGCGGCCAGGGCCTCCTCTTGGCGTCCGACCGCCCACAGGATTTCCGCAAGCTGGGCGTGAATGTCCGCGCGCAAAAGTAGCGGGGCGTCTTCTCCGGTCAGGTCCACCAAGTGATAAACCGCTTCCTGCGCCCTGCCGGCCACAAACATGGCCTGGGCCCGATAGAACTTCAGGCGCACCGTACCCTGCCCGGAGGCAAGAATCTTATCCGCCAGTCCCAGGGCGTCCTGCACCAGCCCCTGTTGAAGCGAGAGAAAAACTTCGTCGATCTGCAGTTCCTTCTGCGGAACGGATATAGTTTGCTCCCGCACCAGGTTGACCGTATCGCAGAAATGACAGAGCCGCGACCCGGCCCCTGGCTGAAAGCGGATGGGAGCCTTACAGTTGAGGCAGCGGGTGGAAGGCGCGGTCACTGTACCTTTTTCAGCTCGTGCTTTTTTACCGGCTTGAGCGTCGGCCCCGGACCTACCGGTTTGATCACCGGCTTTACCACCTTGAGCTTGCGGATCTGGCCCATGCGGTTTTCCATGACCTTAAGCTGATCTTCCCACTTGACCCAGTCACGACCTTCGTTGTCCATCTGCTCTAGCTGGGCCACGAAACCGCTCTGCGGGCAGCTGGATCGCATCTTCCTGAGCAACAGGGCGATTTCCGCCTGCTGAGCCCGCAACTGATGCAGCAGCTGGGTATGGCGTGCGCGCAGATCCCGGATCTGCGCCTCCAGTTGGTTCAGGTCTTTTTCCATCTGGTTCCAGCTGCTGAAGATGTTGTGGCACTGATCGATGACCTGTTGTTCGGCTTGACCGGCCACCAGGTTGCCGCAGTTGAGCTGGTTATAGGTGGCGGCCAGGCGGTTGGACTCGGCTTCCAGCCGATCCTGCTCGGCCCGGCGGCTATCCAGTTCGGACCGGATGGCCTGAGCGGTGGCCCGCAACGGCTCCATACGCTGACGCAGGGCTTCAATGCGCTGCTCCAGCCGGTTGCACTCCTCCAGGCCAGCGCAGCTGCGGCGCATCATGTTCTCGTCCACGCGAATGGTGTTCTCCAGCCGCGCCTTTTCCCGCTCCTTGTCCGAGCGCTGGCGCAAGAGCTCCTGCTTCTGCCGTTCCAGGTCGGCAATACGCGCCGACAGCCCGGCTATTTCGGCCAGCATCTGTTGCACCTGCGCTTTCATCTGTTCGATCTGAGCCTTTTTCTGCTGGCATTCCTCAAAAAGAGACTGCGCCGACAGGCGCCCCGCCCAGCAAAGCGACAAAACCGTCATTACCACTAAAACGCGTCTCATCTGTCACCTCCTTAAATAGCCAATTCTTACCACCAATAGTGTCCGGTCAAACCAACACACCCGAATCGTATCTGATGACGCAATTTAACTCAAACCGCTTCAAAGTTGCCAGCAAAAAATTTTTAATTGTATGTTAGCCGCGATAACTATTTCCTCAAGGAGGCAATGTGGCAGAAAGCGAACTCAATCTCTGGGGCGGGCTCTCGCTGGGGCTGGCCTGGTCTTTCATAATCGGACTATGCCTGTGGTGTTTTCTGAAGATTATCCGCCTGCAGCAGCCCGGAGAGCTGACACCAGCGACTTCCGGGCGGGGGCACTGGGCCACCCGCACCGGTCTCATCCTGGCCATGGCCGGAAACGCCATTGGCCTGGGCAATTTCCTACGCTTTCCGGTAAAGGCCGCGGCCAACGGCGGAGGTGCCTTTCTCATCCCTTATTTCTGTGCGCTCATCTTTCTGGGCGTGCCCCTGATGTGGGCCGAATGGGCCATAGGCCGTTACGGAGGAAGCCGGGGGCACGGCTCGACTCCAGGCATGTTTCAGCTGATGTGGAAGCACCCACTGGCCAAGTACCTGGGAGCCCTGGGCATCGCCCTGCCCTTCGCGGTGGCCTGTTTTTACTGCTTCATCGAGTCCTGGACCCTGGGCTACGCCTTTTTCTCGGCCAGCGGGGCCTTTAGCGGACAGGCCAGTCGGGAAACCATGGCCCAATTTCTGAAGGGCTACCAGGGCGTGGAACACAACCAGTTCTTCTCCTCGGTGCTACCGGCGGTGCTTTTTCTCATCGCCACAATAGCGGTCAATTATTTCTTTCTAAGCCGTGGCGTGGCCCGGGGTATCGAGGTGTTGGCTCGCTATGGCATGCCGCTTCTGTTTATCTTCGCCTTGGCTCTGGCGATCAGAGTGCTCGCCCTGGGTGCCCCCGATCCGCAGGTACCCCAGAACAACGTGGTCACCGGCCTGGGCTATCTGTGGAATCCAGACTTTAGTCAACTTACCCGAGCCGAGGTCTGGCTGGTGGCAGCGGGGCAGATTTTTTTCACCCTTTCTCTGGGACAGGGAATGATAAACACCTACGCCTCCTACCTGCGGCAGGACCAGGATTTGGTGCTCAATGGGCTTACCACCTCGCTCACCAACGAACTGGCTGAAATCGTCCTGGGAGCCACCATCGCCATTCCGGCGGCGGTGGCTTTCTTCGGGCTGGCCGAGACTCGTCAGATCGCCGCCGGCGGAGCCTTCGATCTGGGATTCGTCACCATGCCAGTCATATTTCAGAAGCTTCCCCTGGGGGCGCTATTTTCCACCATGTGGTTTGGCCTGCTGTTCATAGCCGGCTGTACCTCCTCGGTGGCCATGCTGCAGCCGGTCATTGCCTTTCTGCAGGACGAGTTGGGCTGGAGCCGTAGGCGGGCGGTAAATGCCGTGTTCGCGGCTTTAGCTCTGTGTCTGGCGGCGGTAGTAGGCTTTTTCAAGTACGGCTTTCTGGACGAACTGGACTTCTGGGCGGGCACCTTCGGCCTGGCCCTGTTCGCGGTAATAGAGATCATAGTCTTCTCCTGGATTTTCGGAGTGGACAAAGGCTGGGACGAATTACATCGGGGAGCCGATCTACAGGCACCGCGCTTTTTCCGCTGGGTGCTTAAGTACATTACCCCCATCTATCTTCTGGTGCTACTGGTCGCCTGGACGGTGCAGGCCGCCTGGGAAAGACTGATCATGCGGGGGGAAGCGCCGGAAAATCACCCCTATCTTTGGGGAGCACGGCTGTTGTTCTTACTCATCGTCGCCGCCAGCCTGATGCTGGTGCGCTGGGCCTGGAGGCGGAAGGATCAGGCGCGCGGGCGGTTGCGTTCGTAGATTAGGCGCAGACCCTTGAGGGTAAGCAGGTTGTCCACCTGGCGGATGTAACGCGAGGCCTCGCCCACCAGTTTTCCCAAACCTCCGGTGGCCAACACCGTGGTTTTCGATCCCAGCTCGGCTAGCAGGTGATCCAGGATGCCGTCGACCAGACCCACGTAACCATAGAAAAGGCCGGACTGCAGGCTGCTCACCGTATTGTGACCCACCGCCGATTCCGGCCGGGCGAAAGGCACCCGGGGCAACTTGGAGGCGGCCTGAAAAAGCGCTTCCATGGAAATATTGAGGCCGGGAGCGATGGCTCCGCCCTGGTATACACCCTGTTCGTCAACCACATCGAAAGTGGTCGCGGTGCCAAAATCCACTATGACCAGCGGCGGCTGGTGTTCTTCCAGAGCAGCTACCACGTTGACTATCCGGTCGGCACCTACCTCCCGCGGATTGTCCAGATGCAGGCGCAGGCCGGTCTTTATCCCTGGCTCGACGCGCAGCGGTTTTATGGAACAGTAATCCTCCAGCATATGCACGATGACCCACTCCACCTGTGGCACCACGCAGGCTATGGCGGCATCGTTGATTTTTTCGAGGGACAATCCCCGGCGGGCGAGCATGTTGTCAAAGAGCACGCCGAACTCATCGGCGGTGCGTCCACCATGCGTGCCCACCCGCCAATGATGAATCAGCCGCTGCCCCTGAAACACGCCGAACACTATATTGGTGTTGCCGATATCTACGGCCAGGAGAAGAAAATCATCATTACTTCTCGCGCTCTTCAAGGCCATTTTTACCTCCAGTTTCTTTACAGCACACAACCTTATAGGCAAAATACTATCTGGTACAGGAAAAGCAATAGATGCAACATTACAGCGGAAAAATACTAGTGGTAGACGACGAACCCGCTGAGCGCGAAAAGCTGTGCCAGCTGCTGGAGGCCCGTGGTTTTCAAGTGCTCCTGGCCGCCGACGGTCGCGAAGCCATAAGCATTCTGCTGAAGGATCCGCCTCTTCTCGTGCTTCTGGATTTGGTCATGCCCGGACTGAGCGGCCTGGAGGTTTGCCGGCTAATAAAGGCCCGCCAGGATCTCGGTTTTATCCCGGTCATCATCATCACTGGCCGGACCGACGCCGAAAAACGCCTGGAAGCTTTGCGTATCGGAGCCGATGATTACGTTTTCAAACCTCCGGAGGAAAACGAACTCCTGGCCCGTATGGAAGCCTTGCTGCGCATCAAGGCTTTGCAGGATAAAGCTCAATCCACTCTGAAGCAAGCCGAGGATCAAAGCCTAATCGACAGCGAGACCGGCATCTATAACCGGCGCTATCTGGAGATGCGCCTGCACGATGAATTCAAACGGGCCGAGCGCTACCACGAACCGCTTTCTTGCATGGAAATCGAGCTTTCAGCCGACGGTGAATTCATGAAGCCCGCCGCCGAGCTAATTCGCTCCACCTTGCGCGATTTCGACGTGGTAACCCGCAGCGACGACCGCCTCTTTACCGTCATCCTGCCGCGCACCCATTTTACCGGCGCGCTGGCCGTGGCCCACCGGCTATGGAAGGTCCTGTCGCTCAAGCTGTCGTCAACCGGCCACAAACTTGTTACCATAGGGGTGGCATTCTTCCCCCACCCCGAGGTACATTCCGCCCAGGATCTTTACGCCCAGGCTAGACACGCCTTGGAGAATGCACACGGCGCCGGCGGCAATCAAATCTGTCTGTACCAGCACACCTCGTATTTTTGCCGCCCGGAGGTTGGCGAGCGACCCTAGCCTTTTTTTCCCGCCAGCTCTTCCAGCCTGGCCTTCAAGTTTTTTTCGAAGCCGCTCTCGGAGGGTTCATAATAGCGCCGTCCCCGCAATTCATCCGGCAGGTATTCCTCGACCACATAATGCCCTTCAAAGTTGTGCGGATAGCGATATTCTTTTCCATATCCAAGCTGGCGCATAAGCGCGGTGGGGGCGTTGCGCAGTTTCATTGGCACCGCAAGTGCGCCCTTCTCCCTCACGTCCGAGCGTGCCCGGCTGTATGCCAAAAGCGCGCTGTTTGACTTGGGGGCGCAGGCCAGGTAGGTGGCAGCCTGGGTCAAACACAGCACCGACTCGGGCAGGCCTACCAGCTCGTGGGCCTGTAGCGCCGCCACTGCTACCTGCAACGCCTGGGGATCGGCGTTTCCGATGTCCTCCGAAGCAAATATGACCATGCGTCTGAGGATAAAGCGCGGGTCTTCGCCGGCCTCCAGCATGCGAACCATCCAGTACACGGCAGCGTGGGGGTCGGAGCCGCGCAGGCTTTTTATAAAGGCGGAGACTACATTGTAGTGCTCCTCGCCCGCCCGATCGTAGGCCAGGGCCCGGCGTTGGGCCGCTTCCTGCACCAGCGAGGTGTCTATTAGCCGGCCTCCGCCCTCTTCCAGATGAGCGGCAGCAGCCTCCAGTATATTTAGCGCCCGGCGAGCATCGCCCCCTGCCAACCGGCACAGTTCGACCAGCGCTTCCGGGGCAATGGACAGTCCGAGCCGTCCCAGACCGCGCTCGCCGTCTTCCAGCGCCCTCTTTACGATCATGGCCAGCTGCTCTTCTCCCAGCGGCTCGAGCACCAGCACCTGGCAGCGTGAAAGCAGGGCGGAATTCAGTTCGAATGAGGGGTTTTCCGTGGTGGCGCCGATCAGGATAAGCGTGCCCTTTTCCACGTGGGGCAGCAGGGCGTCCTGCTGGGCCTTGTTCCAGCGGTGGATCTCATCTATAAAAAGAATGGTACGCACACCGGTCCGCCGCCGCCTTTCGGCCTCCTCCACTATGCCGCGCAGCTCCTTTACACCTCCCAGCACCGCCGAGAACGGTTCAAAATGCGAGCGGGTGTGCCGGGCCACCAGCAGGGCCAAGGCGGTTTTACCGCAACCGGGCGGACCCCAGAGTATCATGGAGAAAAGCCGGTCTGCCTCCAACGCGCGGCGCAGCAAGCGCCCCGCGCCGAGCAGTTTCTCCTGTCCGACAAATTCTTCTATCTTCTGAGGCCGCATGCGCTCGGCCAGCGGCTTTGTGTGCAACGGCGGTGGTTCGTTACGCGGAAACAGCTCTTGTTCAGACACCGTTTTCTAGCTCGGCTTTCGCCCGGCCGGTGCCGGGGACTCAGCGGGCGCCCTTTTTCAATTCCTGCAGCACCAGTTTGGCAATGGCCTTCAGGGTGTCGAAAACCCCCCAACCGGTGGAGGCGATGGCTTGAAATTCGGGCACGTTCTTGGGATTGAGCAAGCGGTGCAGCTCTTCGATGCTGGCTGCATTGGGCAGATCCCGCTTGTTGTACTGAATGACGTAGGGCAGATTGTCCAGGTTGTAGCCCTGCTCGGACAGGTTGACGCGCAGGTTTTCCATGCTTTCCAAGTTGGCTTCCATGCGCTCAATCTGGCTGTCGGCCACAAATACCACACCGTCCACCCCTTTGAGAATGAGCTTGCGGCTGGCATCGTAGAATACCTGCCCGGGCACGGTGTAGAGATGAAAGCGGGTGCGGAAACCGCGGATGTCGCCCAGGCTAAGCGGCAGAAAATCGAAGAACAGGGTGCGTTCGGTCTCGGTGGCCAGGGAAATCATCTTGCCCTTGGCCTCGGGATTGGTCTTGGCGTAGATGTACTGCAGGTTGGTGGTCTTACCGCACAGACCCGGTCCATAATAAACTATCTTGCAATGTATTTCACGGGAGGAGTAATTGATAAAAGACATGCTCTGGCCCTCGCAACCCGGTCAATCCTTGAACAGGTTGTCGATATCCTCGTCGGTTATCTCCGCGAAGGGAGAACCAACCGATGCGCTTTGAATTTTCCGGTTGAGCTGCTCCATGATGGCACCCAACTGTTGTGAGGCTTTCTTGACCCGCAGCCTCACCAGCCCCAGCGATGAACGATTGTCGAAAATTACCACCAGAATGACCCGCCCGCCCACGATGGAAATATGCAAATTGTCGCGTTCCCCTTCGTGGAACAGGATGGAAAACTCGCGTTCGCCGATCAACTTGGCCAAACCGCCAGTGGCGGCAATGTTGCCCGCGGTCAGCGAAGCCAGCGAGGTAGTATCAAGGTTTTCAGTTTGACCGGCCGAGGCGAGCAGCTGGCCGTTCTTGTCCACTAAAAAAACCACCTTGGAGTTTGATTCGCGGCACAGCTGATCGCAAACCGCGGCGATCTGCTGATATTCCTCTTCGTACATTACGAATTGCGGACTTACCATACGCTCCTCCGGCCGGCGCCTGGTCGAACGCACGCCTCTCGGGCTTACGAGCCGGCACTGGGCAAACACTGCAAAAACCTGGCTCTCCTTAGCAAAGAACCTTGTGTCGAAAGACTATAGACACTGGCTAAATATACTGTCAAGCAAATATCTTCTTTACCCAAGAGTTACGGAAACTGGCGCCGTAGTCAAGTTTTAGCCCGCCCTTTTTTTGACCCCGGGTGTAAGCGATGCTAAGTTAGCCGCAGGAGGAAGCCTTGAGCATCGAGGGTTCTCTGGAAACCATGCCCCTGGAAGACCTGCTGGACTGGCTGCATCGGCGCAGCGCCCAGGGCAAGCTGCTGCTGCAGAAGGACTCGGTGCGCAAAACCCTTACCCTGCGCCAGGGGAAGATCTGCAACGCCGCTTCCACCGACCCGCGCGAATTCCTCGGCCAGTATCTTATCAATTTCGGTTTGCTAAGTGAGGACCAGCTGCAGAAGGCCTTCGAGACCCAGCTGGAAACGGGTGTCATGCTGGGTAGGGTTCTGGTGCTAAGCGGCGCCATTACCCAGGAGCAAATCCAGCGGGTGCTGGAACTGAAAATGAAGGAAACCGTGCTGGACGCTTTTCTATGGGAAGGCGGCCGTTTCGGCTTCCAGCCCCAGCCGCCGTCGTCACCCGCCAGCGACGTAACTGCGCTTATCGGGCTTTCCGAGCTCTACCGCGAAGGTTTGGAGCGGCGCGGGCGTTTTGCCGAAATCCGCCGGCTGATTCCCGTCAACGACATGCGTTTCCAGCTAAAGAAACGGCCGGCCGGCCTAGATCCGCACTCGGTAAGCGGGGTAATCCTGGAGCTGGCCGCCCAGGGAAACTCAGCGGCCGACATCATTCTGAAGTTCCATTCCCTGGACTACCCCATACTGAACCAGCTCTTCGACTTCTGCCGCAAGGGCTATCTTTCTCCCTTGGCGGCCGAGGAACCGCAACTACTTTCGGAAAGCGACCTGGAACCTCTGCCTGCGTCGGAGCCGCCGCGCAAATCACCCCCGCCTCCGCTACCTCAATCGGCCGGCGTGGATGACTTCTTGAGTCTGGCCGAGCGCCTAATAAACGAAAGGGACTACCAGGGGGCACTACAGGTGCTACTGCAGGGGCTGCAGATTCATCCCTATGATCCCGACCTGAGCCAGGCCCGCGAAATAGCCGAAAAGGGTCTGACCGAGCAGCTTAAAACGGGCTTACTCGCCTACAACCGCGTGCCCCATTTGGCGCGTCCGGATGCTCTAGCAAAGGGTCTGGAGCTCAATCCGGCACAGCGCTATCTGCTTTCCCGCATTGACGGCAAGCGCACCATCCGTTCCATAGTAATGGTCAGCCCGTTGAAGGAAATAGACGCCCTGCTGAATTTCCGTCAGCTCATCGATCAGGGCCTGGTAGTCCTGAAATGAGTTGACCACCGGCGGGATTTTTGGTGAAGATTATTTTTAGTTCGGAAGATTGACATGGCCTTTCACCTGCAAAAGCGAAGGCGCGCTCACCGAGCTCCGCTCAACCGGCCGGTGCAGATTTCCGGAATGAGCGGCTCGCAAACCGCCCGGGGCATTGAGGTAAGCACCGGCGGCATGTCCCTGTGGATGCAGAGTCAGCCCAAGACAGGCACTATGGTTACCGTGAATTTCACCCTGCCCGGCTCGGCCATTCAAATAACCGCTATGGCGCGGGTGGTGTGGGAAAAGGCGGCGGCAGGAGGCAAAGGCTGGTACAAGGCGGGGCTGCAGTTCGTGGCCCTGCCCCGGGAGGAGCGTAACATCATCGGCGCCTTCGTAAACAAGCTGGCCCGCTGCTACCGCGATCTGCACATTTTGCTTTCCATGAACAAATGGAAATTTGAGCAACTGCAGGAGCTGGCGCGCCAGGCCAACCTGGAATCTTTCCGTGACGTTCAGGATCTGAAGCAGAAAGTCGCCCGGGCCATGGACGGCTTCAGGGCGTGAAGGGCTCCTCGCCCTTCTCTATGCGGGCGAGCTCCCAGGCCACCAGAATATCCTGCAGCCGATCGCGTTCGTTGCGCACCCGCGAAACCCGTCCCGAAGCCAGATAATTCTCCACGAAACTGGCCACCCGCGGCAGCAAAAAGTGACGGGCCAGCTGCAGCTTGGCGTCCCCGAAATAGTCAACGAATTGCAAGGCGAACCCGGAACGCATCCCACCTCGGCCGCTCAACTTCTCCTGCCGCACCACCACTCCCGCCACTTCCACCGGAGGCGCTCCAGACTCGAGCTGGAACTCGGCGCGCAACCGTGAGCCGGTGCGAATGAAAAACTCGCTTTCCAGAAACATTCCACCAACCGAAATATCCCCCGAAGAAAGCACCGCATCGAAGGTCACATCATTCCCTTTCAGGGCCCGCAGGCGCACGCGAACACGGGTAGCCTTTCGGGGGAAACGCCGACGTTCCTGCGACTGCTGGCAACTTCTCTGCATCTTGGTCTCCTTCCATGGTCTAGAAAAACCAGCTCAGGACCACTCCGTTCGGCATAAATCCCACGGCCGCTGGTTGCTCCGGTTCTCGCCCCAGTATAAAAAACAGCACTGCACTGGCCGCCGCGCCAGCCGCCGTACCCCAACCAACGTTGGCCCAGAAAGCCCAGCGCCTGCCCCGATTTATCACCGACTGGTAGCTGGCATCCAGCTCGCCGTTGGCCGAGGCCTTCTCCAGCTGATTCTCCAATTCCGCCTTGCGCCACACCGCCACGCCGGCGAAAATCGCTGCGGCCGCGCCAAGGCCGAGTGCGCTCCAGGCAGCGGCACGGTAACCGGCGGGGACCACCGCCCGGGGCGGAAGCGTAGAGGTGGCTTCGCCCTCCTTCTGGTAGGATATGGCCATCAGGGCCGATCCCGCCAGGTCTACTCTGACACGGGTAATCTGCTGGAAACGCACCGGCACTTCTTCTTCGAAGGTCCGGTATCCCTCCCTGGCTATCTGCAAACGGTGTCGCCCGGGGGTAAGGCCGGAGACCGGCCCGGCCAGCGGCGTGCGTCCCAGCAGCCGGCCGTCGAGCAACACCTCCGCCCCCTCCACCGCCGCTTCTACCGCCAGCGAGCCGGTGTAAAGCCGGGGCACCAGCAAGCGGTAGAGAGCCTCGCGCACCGCGCCGATGAGCAGGTCTTCTTTGCCACCCAGAACCTGGTTGACCCGCCCTTCTTCGCGCCGGCTAGCAACATCGACTAGTTTCAGATCCAGGGTGAAGTTCTCCCCCAGGGCGCTTACCACCCCGGTGACCATCTTGGCCACGCCCAGGCGTCGGCCGATTTCACTCAGGCATTCAGCCTGGGCGGTGCAGTCAGCCAGCTGCTGCCCCGAATAAGGTAGTTCGGTCTGCTGGGCGCGACTCTTTTCGACCAGACTTATACCTGGCAACCGCCCCATTTCCGCCCGCAGCATGTCCTCTAGCCTTTGGGCAGTGCTTTCATCAAGTCCCAGCGGACGCAGCTTCCACAGGAAAACCTCAAGTGGCGGTCCCTCGGCCGGCCAGGCCGATGAGGCGGCGGCCAGCAACAGCAATAGAGGCATAAAAACATCAATGGGCTTCATGGCGCTCCACGTCGCTTGCCTTGAGGCTGAGCGAAATATTGCCCAAACGTACCCGCACCGTCCCTCGTTTATCCACTTCCTCGATGACGGCGGTCTTGCCCGCAGCCAGGCCGCTTATAATGCGCACCCGCTCGCCGCTTCTGAGCTCGCCTCCCGCTTGGGCCAGCTGCTGTTTGTGCTTTTGCCCCAGACCCAGGCGATCGTTTTGCCGGCTCCAGCCGAACCGGCGATAGACGAGGGCCAGCCGTGAGAAAAAGCGGGACAATTCTTCCCCCAATGCTGCTCCGGCCTGGCATACTCGGCCGCTATCGATCCGCTGCGCCAGCAAAAGATCGGGAGCTCCGGAGGCACTCAAGACTTCTACTACCTGTTCCGCGGAAATTTGCTCGCCGCCCGCCCACCAGCCAGCCGGCGAAAGACCCTCTAACTCCTGGCGCAGCCGGGCCGCTGGCTCGGCCTGTTCTAGCAAACGACGCATGTTTTCGCGATCCACCCGGGCGGCTTGTGGCCAGCAGAGGCCGGACACAAAGAAGCCGGATTCGATCTGCATGAGGAACTGCAGGTGCCTACCCAGCTCCTCCGGCTCGGCGGCCAGGGCTAGGCCGGGAGCCGGATCGGGTAAAACCTGGCGCAGGAACCTACGTTCATCGGCCGGACGCACCGCGAACCAGCGCAGGTTGCGCACCTGGTGGCGGTTGAAGACGCTAGGCCGCTCATCGGTAAGCGCCGCTTCCAGTGACGGCAGGTCTCCAGCCCGCTCCAGCACTTCCTTTCCTAGGGCCTGCAACTTGAGCTTCACCTCCAGCCGCTGGCGATTGTAGGCGTGCGATGCCCAACAGCTTTCGGCAAAGACCTCGAAATCAGCTTTCTGAAAACCTTCGAATCCGCTCAACTGGCCTGGCTCCCTTGTCTAACTTCTGCGAGTATTGTACCATGAACAACGGCGCTGGCATCCAGAGCCGGAGGAAACATGCCCAGGGCCGAAATTTACTATCTGCATCTTCTGCCGTCGGGCGCCCTGCCCCGTCGCAGCCAGCCGCTTGATTTCGAACAGGTGGAACAGCATCGTCACCTCGATTGTCCGGCCTACTCGCGTTGCCTGCATTTCGTGGCACGCAGCCCCTGGCCGGGCTTTAGCTGCCATGGTTGCGCCCGTTTTTCGCCTCCTCCCGGCCGCCGGGCCGTCACATCTGCCGATAAACCTACCTCACCTGCCTGAGCGGTTCAAGCCTTCGCTTTCCGGCCCGGCCTTCTCTTGGCAAGCTTACAGGATATAGCGGCTAAGATCCTGATCTTTTATGATGTCGCCCAGCCTCTCGTCCACTTCCCGGGCGGTGAAAAACACCTGCTGACCACCCATTTCCGGCGCCCGAAAGGAAACGTCTTCAAGCAGCTTTTCCATAACGGTGTGTAGCCTCCTGGCACCGATGTTCTCGGCTCGGCGATTGATTTCGGCGGCGATTTCGGCAATGCGCTCCAGGGCGCTGCGATCGAACTCGACGCGAACGTTTTCGGTATGGAGCAGAGCCTGGTACTGGCGGGTCAGGGCGTTCTGCGGCTCGGTCAGGATACGTAAAAAGTCCTCTCGGTTCAAAGGTTGCAGCTCCACCCGTATGGGGAAACGCCCCTGCAGTTCGGGTATCAGATCGGAAGGCTTGGCCACATTGAAGGCTCCCGCAGCTATGAAAAGTATATGCTGGGTGTTGACCATGCCGTACTTGGTGGCCACGGTGCATCCCTCGACGACAGGCAGCAAGTCCCGCTGCACCCCCTGGCGTGAGACGTCCGGCCCATGCCCGCTTTCGCGGCCGGCAATCTTGTCGATTTCGTCAATGAAGACTATTCCCGATTGTTCCGCCCGCTCCAGGGCTTCTTTGACCACTTTCTCGTTGTCCACCAGCTTACGTGCTTCTTCCGCCACCAGCAACGGAAGGGCCTCTTTGACCCTAATTCTGCGGTTCTTGGAGCGTTTGGGCATGATATTGCCCATTAGATCCTGCAGGTTCATGTTCAGCTCTTCCACACCGGAAGTAGAAAACACCTGCATGAAGGGGAAAAAGGGCCCGCGGTCGGGAAGTTTCAGCTCCACTTCGCGATCATCCAGCTGTCCTTCCCGTAACAACTGTCGCAAATTCTCCCTGGTGGTCGATGGAGGAGAAACATCCGCCTGGGCTTCGGCGCCGGCAAATCCAGCCGGCGCTTCCGCGGGGCGCACCGGCGGAAGCAGCAGGTCAAGCAACCTTTCCTCGGCCATCTGCTGGGCTTTGGCCTCCACCTGCCGGGTGTGTTCCTCCCGCACCATGCGCACTGAAATTTCCACCAGATCGCGGATCATGGATTCGACGTCTCGGCCCACGTATCCCACCTCGGTGTATTTGCTGGCTTCCACCTTTATGAAAGGAGCTTGCGCCAAGCGGGCCAGACGACGGGCAATCTCGGTCTTGCCGACTCCGGTGGGGCCGATCATGATGATGTTTTTAGGGGCGATTTCATCGCGCAGATCCTCCGGCACCTGCTGGCGCCGCCAGCGGTTGCGCAGCGCAATGGCCACCGCCCGCTTGGCCTGCTGCTGCCCGATGATGTAGCGATCCAGCTCAGAAACAATTTCGCGCGGGGTAAAAGTGGTCTGATTTTTCTGGTTCATTTTCCGCCCTCCCCTCCTGGTAGTTTTTCCACGACGATCTGTTGATTGGTATAGATGCATATTTCGCCGGCCAGGCGCAACGCCTCGCGGGCGATGGTTTCGGCGTCGAGCCGGGTGTGGGCCAGAAGCGCCCGGGCCGCCGCCAGGGCGTATGGACCACCGCTTCCTATGGCCATCACCTCGCCGTCCGGCTCGATGATGTCGCCGGTACCGCTGACCAGTAGAATGTGCTGGATGTCCGCCACTAGCAAAAGCGCCTCCAGGCGCCTGAGTAACCGGTCGGTGCGCCACTCCTTAGCCAGCTCTACCGCCGCCTTGAGCAGTAGGCCCGAATGCTCGTTGAGCTTGGCCTCGAACCGCTCAAAAAGAGCAAAGGCGTCGGCGCTGCCGCCGGCAAATCCCGCCAGCACCCGCCCTTCGTAGAGCCGGCGCACTTTGCGCGCCTGATGCTTCAAAATCGTATTTTGAAAGGTCACCTGACCGTCGGCCGCCAGTACCGTCTGGCCCTCGCGCCGCACCGCTAGCACGGTGGTGGAAATTATCTCTTTCATCTCTTTTCCTCGCTGTCTAAAAGATGAGCCCGGGGATGGGCTTCGTCGTAAACTTTCAACAGGCGATCCAGCTCCAGGTGGGTGTACATTTGAGTGGTGGACAGGCTGGCGTGCCCCAGCAGTTCCTGTATGGCCCGCAGGTCCGCCCCCGCCCGCAGAAGGTGAGTGGCAAAGGTGTGACGCAGGGTGTGCGGACTTATCTTTTTTAGCAGGCCGGCTCGCCGAAGCGCCAGGTCCAAACGCCGGCGCACCGAGCGGGCGGTAAGGCGCCCACCATCTCGATTGATAAATAGCGCCTCACTGGTGACCCCACAATTCCGCAACCACTGGGCGCGCCAGCGCAGGTATTGCTCGAGCACCTCGACCGCCTTTTGGGTAAGAGGTATGAGCCGCTCCTTGTTGCCCTTTCCCAGGACACGCAGGCTGCGCCCGCTTAAATCCACACGGTCGAGGTTCAATCCTACCAGCTCCGACACCCGCACTCCGGTGGCGTACATCAGTTCGATAAGGGCGCGATCGCGCCGCCCCAGATCACCTTCCTGCCCGGCGGCCTTTTCGATGAGCGCCAACATCTCTTCGAAGTCCAGAAAGCGCGGCAGTTTTTTTTCCACCACCGGGCTGCGCAACCTTTCGGCCGGGCTATCGGAAAGGTATCCACGGCGACGGCAAAAGGCGTAAAACCCCCGGGCGGCAGCTAGTTTTCGAGCCACGGTGCGGGCGCTCGCCTGGTAGCGCACCCGGGCCAGGAAATTGCGTAGGTCGGCAGTGGTGGCTTCGAGCAGATCTTTTTGGGCTTCGGCCAGAAAATCCTTCAGTTGTTCCAAATCCTTTCGATAGGCGATCAGCGTATGGGGCGAGTAGCGCCGCTGAGTCTCCAGGGTGTTGAGGTATTCGGTAAGCACACTAGTAACGTCGCGCTCCATGGCTCTCAAAGATGGTGCCAGCCGAGGCGGTTGTCAATCCGGAAGGTTATAAAAATCAACAACAAAACGGTAAAAGAAATCCAAGGACTTTGTAAAAAATCGGAGATCGCAAAATCATCCACGAAATGATAGAAATGGTCAGGCACAGTAAGAGGAGGCTCCCGGTGATAAAAGTGGCGCTCCTTCAATTCGCTCCCCGCTTTGGGGAAAAACACTACAATCTGCAGCGTGCGGCCGAACTGGCCCGCAGTCAGCCGGCCGAAATCTACGTCCTGCCCGAACTGTGCACCACTGGCTACCAGTTCCACGACCGGCGCGAGGCGTTTTCCCTGGCCGAACCGTCCGCAGGCGAGAGCGTGGAATATTTTCACGCCCTGGCCCGAGAGCTTTCAGCCTGGTTCGCCTTCGGTTTTGCCGAACGGCAGGGCAAGCGGGTTTTCAACAGCGCGGCACTAGTCGGGCCTAAGGGGCTAGAAGGCGTCTACCGCAAAGTACATCTGTTCTCCCGGGAAAAAACCATCTTCCATCCCGGTGATCGGCCCTGGCGAGTTTACCCGGTCAGTCCAGCGAGAGTGGGCCTGATGATCTGTTTCGACTGGTTCTTTCCCGAAGCCGCTCGCACCCTGGCCCTCGACGGAGCGCAGCTTATCGCCCATCCGGCCAACCTGGTGCTTCCTTACTGCCAGCAGGCCATGATCACCCGGGCGCTGGAAAACCACGTCTTTTGCGCCACTGCTAATCGAGTAGGAAGGGAAGAACGCTGGTCCGATCAACCCCTGGTTTTTACCGGACAGAGCCGTTTGGTGGGGCCGCAAGGTGAAGTGCTGATACAAGCCGGGGCGCAAGAGGAAGCGGCGCTGGTGGCCGCCATCGATCCCGCCCGAGCCGACGACAAGGTCGTCGCCGGCAACCATCTCTTTGCCGATCGGCGGCCGAGATTCTACGGGGCCATCTGCCGCGATCGCTAACGGCGGAAGGGATTCTTGACCATTATGGTTTCGGCGCGGGTGGGACCCACAGAAATTAGACCAACTGGTACCGACAGGGCCCCGGAAATCTTGTCCAAATATTTCTTGGTCTCCCGGGGAAGGTCCTGTTGCTCCCGGATGTCGCAAATCCTGCCCGGATAGTTTTTCCAGCCCTCCGCCTTTTCCAACACCGGTTCTACGCGGGCCAGCACAGCGGATCGCGCTGGAATGCCTGGCAACGGATTTCCATCAAGTTGATAGGCCACACCTATCTGCAGTTCGTCGAAGCAGGAAAGAACATCCAGCTTGGTGATGCACAGGTAGCCCGCACCGTTCAAAGCCACGGCATATTTCAACGCCACCAGATCCAGCCAACCGCAACGCCGCGGACGGCCGGTGGTGGCGCCGAATTCTCCACCGGCCTGGCGCAGGATTTCACCCCGTTCGTCGTGAAGTTCGGTGGGGAAGGGCCCCTCCCCTACCCGTGTGGTGTAGGCTTTTAGCACACCGACAACCAGGTCGATTTTTTGCGGGCTGATGCCCAGCGAGGTGCAGGCCGAAGCGGCGATGGTGCTGGAAGAGGTCACGAAGGGATAGGTACCGTGATCAATGTCCAGCATGGCCCCCTGGGCACCCTCAAAGAGAATGTTCTTCCCCCGTTCCATCTCCAGGCGCACTATTTCGCCCACGTCGGCCAGATAGGACTTGAGCCTTTCGGCCTTATCCATGGTATCGGCCAGCAGCTGCTTTATATCCACCTCTGCAAACCCATACATGCGCAGCAGGGCGTTTACCTCGCGCACCCGCATGGCCAGCTTGTCTTCCAGCTCGGTGGTTTGTAAGAGGTCGGCCGCCCGGATACCCAGCCGGGACGCCTTGTCCTCCAGGCAGGGGCCGATGCCACGCAGAGTGGTGCCGATTTTTGCCCTTCCTCGCGACTTCTCCCGGGCTTCATCGAGCAGCTTGTGGTAGGGCAGCACCAAATGGCAGCGGTCGGAAATAAGCAGCCGTTCGGGTTCGACCAGAAAACCGCCGGCCTGTAAGGCTTGAATTTCCCCCAGCAGGCGGTCGGGGTCGAGTACCACCGACGGACCGATGATTACTTTTTTTCCCGGCCGGCTGGCGCCGGAAGGAATGAGATTGGTGATTATCTTGGTGTCGCCAAAACGAACGGTGTGGCCGGCGTTGGCACCGCCTTGAAAGCGCACCACTACATCGGCGAATTCGGCTAGCAGGTCGATTACCTTGCCTTTGCCTTCGTCGCCCCACTGCAATCCGACCACCACCACACTGGGCATGCCACCCTCCTTGGGGAACACCTCCCAAAAACAGGCAGGCCATATCAGAAAAATCCCCGGACTGTCAAGGAACGACTGTTTCGCATGCTAACGTTATCGATAACTATCGACACGATGCACAAAAAAGTATATTTTTGCAGCCCGCAGGAGACGAGTGAATAATGAAAGAAATCATAACCGCCATTGACATCGGTTCGGTCAGCGTAGCGGTAGTGCAGATTGACAAAACCGGCCGGGTCGCCGCTACCGCTGGCGAACCTCACTTCGGGTCGGTGGATAGAACTTTGCAGGCTTGCTTGAGGCGCCTGGGGGCAGATTACAACGCCATTAAGGTAGCCACCTCTTCTTCTCCCGCCGTCCTGTCCACCGTTCCTCGGGTGAACAACCTGGTGGCCGCGGTTC
>Ga0068707_1001072_pt1 | contig 18830 bp, 15 predicted proteins | sample YNPNPMetaG_FD_66600 | JGI IMG/M metagenome (GOLD analysis project Ga0068707, IMG submission 66600) | Anoxygenic and chlorotrophic microbial mat microbial communities from Yellowstone National Park, USA - YNP NP MetaG | ecosystem: Environmental > Aquatic > Thermal springs > Hot (42-90C) >...
AGATGAGGTTTGCGCTGACGCGGCTGTTGGAGTCGGACGACCTGCAGCGCAAGCTGGGAGCGCAAGGACGCGCCGAGTCCGAAGGTCGGTTTGCTTTTCGCACGCTTGTGCAAGGCCTTGCTCGGGCTTCACAGGAAGCGTGCGATTCGGCGTGATCTTTGTGGAGGCGCGAATGCGTTTGTTCAGGCACACTTGTTTGATCTTGATGTTGGTCGCGGTTTGGACGGCGGCCGGGCTGCGCGTCTGCTCGGCGCCGTCGATCTCGGCTGTGACGGCCCAGAGCGATCACGTGGGCCTCTACGAAAAGTTTGAGGCCTCGTTTGCGGTAGACACCGTGGCTCAGAACCCATACTGGCCCTACGACGAGAGCCCCAATCCGGGCGTGCCGGTCGGCGTCGGCGTCACGGTTGACGGGTTGTTTACCAACGACAACTGGCAGACAACCGTCGTTCAGCCGGCGTTCTACTATCAGGACTATGAGACCTCGACCGATCCCAACGGAAACATCAGGCAGGCGGATGGGACAAGAACCTGGCTCTATCCGGCGGGCAGTCCCGGCTGGCGGGTTCGGTTCGCGCCGACGAAATTGGGAGAGTGGAAGTACAAGATCAGGGTCACCGACGCCTCGGGCACCGCCACATCCGGCGAGTACGCGTTCGTCTGCGAGCCCAGCTCGAACCACGGTTTTGTTAAGGTGAGTCCTACCGACAAGCGCTACTTCGAGCTTTCGGACGGAACCTACGTGCCGTTTGTCGGGATCGAATACGACGATCACGAGGTGGCTACCCTAGAGCGCGACTACGCGCTGTTGGAAAGTATGGGCGTGAACCTAGTAAGGTGTTGGTGGCAGAGCAGCAGCTACCACTGTCCCTTCTTCGGCACGGCGGGTCAGGGCGGCGACAACATCTGGAGCGGGCTGATTTACGACTCGACATACGTTCGCCCGGGCAAACTGGTGTCCGCCAAGCTGCCGAAGTGCCAATACAGCTTCCAGTGTCTTCTCCAGCGTGCGCCCGTCAAGCCTAGGACGAACTACCGCGTGTCCGCAATCGTCAAGACCGTGGGGGTGCGGGGAGGACCCGACTGCGGGGTCTACATCGATGTGTGGCCAAACGGCGCCTCGGCGGGACGTTTGGCCGGCGACACCGACTGGACCGAGATCACCTACGATTTCACGACACAGAGGGATCAGTATCTGCAGACCGTCCACATCTGGCTGGCGGACACCACCGAGGGAGAAGCATACTGCTCTGAGGTCTCGCTTCGCGAGCGGATGGCTGACGGCAGTCTCGGCCCGGAGCTTCTAATACGCCCCGATTTCCAGGCCCATACGAGCTATCCGCAGAGGATTGCCTATCTCATAGACCGCCAGCTCGAGACGGCCAAGCTCCACGGCATCTACGTAAAGGCGGTAATCGAGGAAAAGTCCGATAAGTTCTTCTCACGCATACAGTCGGACGGCACTTGGGGATCGGCTTCCGACGGCAACGTTTACGCCAATCCCGGCCACGCCTGTCGCACGCTCCAATCCTACTACTGGCGCTACGTTATCGCGCGGTGGGGATACAGCACTGCACTGCATTCCATAGAGCTCGTCAACGAGGGCGATCCGTTCAACGACGCCCACCGTGAGGCCGCACACGCGCTCTCCGAGTTCGTCAAGGCCAACGACCCGAACGCCCATCTGGTCTCGACCTCGAACTGGCACTCATTTCCTCCGCCTTTCTGGCGCGACTCGGCTCTCGACTTCGCCGATTTGCACATGTATCTGGGCTGGTCCGTTGCGTCCGGCGGCAATCGTATTTGGCCCGGCTGGGACGGCACTTGGACCCAGCTCACACCTTACGGCATCGACGACCTGGGCAATACATTCGAGTTCGATCGATCGGTTGCCCACAGCGGCAGTGTGTCTCTCAAGATGACTCTTCCGCCTGATTCCGGTGCGCCGTGGCCCACGCATTCTCATCTCAGATTCCAGGTCGGCCTCGTTCGCGGGCACCGGTACCGAGTGAGCGCGTGGGTCAAGGCGCAGAACTGCCCGGGTCGCAATGAGACGCCGACCGAGCAGTATCGCGACCGTCCGGGCCTGCTGTTGGGGTTTTCCAAGAGCGGCGGCGACTATGCGGGGCTTCCGTCGTGCGGCGATCTGAGGGCGCCGCTCGGCACCTACGACTGGCAGCCGGTCAGCGTCGAGTTCGACGTCACCAGCGACGATACCGCCATACTCGAGGTCACGCCGCGCCATTGGTCGAACAGCGCTTCGCTTACTTCCGAGAACGGCTATTTCTGGATCGACGATATCGTCGTCGAGGACGTCACGACCGGTCTGGTACTCAACTACAACGGCGGTTTCGAAAAGTTGGATTCAGAAAGCTACGACGTCGTCGCAGGCCATTGCGCCTACTCTCGACTGACGCGCAGCTTCAGCTACGGCAAGCCGACCGTGCGCGGCGAGACCGGCATATGCCATCCGCTCAGGTTTACGGACCCCTATAAGGGCTTTCAGTTCAAGGGAGAGGACCAACTGCTCGTCGACGATACCGACGGCGTCTGGTGGAAAAAATGGGTTTGGGCACAAACCGACGCGGGAGGCTTGTACGAGATATACTGGTGGCCCCATATCCTGATGACGCGCAAGTACACCTACGCGAAAGCGTACCAGGATTTCATGCGCGACATTCCCCTGTCTAACGGACACTACGTCGATGCGGCGGCCGCGGTCACGAATTCGGTTCTGAGGGTCCTCGGGCAGAAGGACGCCGTAAACGGCCGTGCGCACCTCTGGATCGACAACCGCCGACACACCTGGAAGAACGTCGTGGACGGTGTGGCTGTAGAGCCTGTCAGTGGGCAGGTTATGCTGGACGGCCTGCCGGAAGGCCCATACAAAGTCGAGTGGTGGGATACTTCGGCAGGCCGTGTGATCCGCACCGAAGAGGTCGAGTGTGCCCAGGGGCGGATCACCCTGTCGGTGTCGGATCTCACAAGCGACATTGCCTGCAAGATCGCACCCACGCCTCCTTCAATTGCGCTCAAGGTGACGGTGATCGACGGCAGAATCGTCCCCGGGGCTGAGGTAACCATCGCGGTGGACTATACCAACACCGGCGCGCGCGAGGCTCGCAGCGCGGCGGTTACCTCTCGAGTCCCCGCCGAGATGGATTATGTCGCCGGAAGCGCCGAAGCGACGGGCGGAACGTATGATCCGGCTGCGGGAACGGTTACTTGGATCGTCGAAAGCGTGCCGCCCGGCGGTGGCGGGCGCAAGATCTACAAGGCCACCGTCAAATAGCGCAAGGCCAATCCGCATCCGCTTGGATCGCCGACGCCCCACGATCGCGCCACGGGCGCACACCTTTGCGCCGACTTGCATTTGACAGCCCGTCACCAAAAGCCGGATAATACTGCTGAAATGTGATAGCGCAAAGGAGTATGTGCTTTGCCCATTCCCAGTGCGAACCCCAGAGCACAAGTCGCCGCCCTGCGGGACGAGATCAGGGCGGCGGTCGAGGGGGTCTTTGACTCCTGTCAGTTCATTCTCGGCCCGAACGTTGCCGCGCTCGAGGAAGAGGTGCCGGCGGCGTGTGATGCCCGGTTCGGCATCGCCGTCAACTCCGGCACCGACGCCATCGTCATTGCGCTCGCTGCCGCAGGTGTCGGCCCCGGCGACGAGGTCATCACGACCCCATTCACCTTCGTTGCCACCGCCGAGGCAGTGATGATAGTCGGCGCCAGGCCGGTGTTCGCGGATATCGATCCGATCGACTTCAACCTCGACCCCGGCGGTGTCGAAGCCAAGATCACTCCGCGCACCAAGGCCGTCCTTCCCGTGCATCTGTACGGCCAGTGTTCGCAGATGGACGCGCTGCAGCAGATCGCCGCGAGACACGACCTCAGGTTGATCGCGGACGCCGCGCAGGCCGTGGGAGCAAAGCACAAGGGCAGAGGTATCGGCGCATACGGCGACGCCGCCACGCTTAGTTTCTATCCCACCAAGAACCTTGGCGGCGCAGGGGACGGCGGCATGGTGCTGACGAACAGCGAGGACATAGCCGAAAAGGCGAAATCATTGCGCTTTCACGGCACGGACGGCTCGCTCGGCTATCAGTCCTTCGCGCTTGCCGAGCGAGTCGGTTTCTGCAGCAGGCTCGACGAGATTCAGGCGGCTGTGCTGCGCGTGAAGCTCAGGCGGCTCAATGAATGGAACGCCGCTCGCGCCGCGAACGCCCGTTACTATATCGATGCGCTCAAAGACCTGCCCCTGCGGCTCCCCATTCCGAAACCCGAGAATTTTCATACGTACCATCAGTTCACGATTCGATTCGCCAGGCGCGACGAGCTCAAGGCCAAATTGGCCGAGCGCGGCGTCGGATCGGCGGTTTTCTACCCGAGCCCGCTCCACGTGCAGAAAGCCTATTCGGCGCTGGGTTACAAACCGGGGGACTTTCCGGAGGCGGAAAAGGCCGCGCGAGAGGTCTTGAGCCTGCCGGTCTTCCCCGAGCTTACGCCCGAGGAGCGTGAACAGGTCGCCGCAGCGGTGCGGGAATCCGTGATGGAACTGGCCTAACGAACCCAAGCACGGGTGCCGCCGTGCGGCTCAGCCTGATCGACGGCACCCGACATTATTCGAGGACTTCGGCATATGAAAGCAATGATTCTCGCCGCCGGGGTAGGATCCCGGCTCGATCCGCTGACCCGGAACATCCCCAAGCCGATGGTGCCCATCGTGAACAAGCCCGTGATGGAGCACATCGTCGAGATGCTTGCGGCGAACGGATTCAAGCAGATAATGGTCAACCTCCACTACCTGGGCGACCAGATCCAGGAGCACTTCGGCGACGGCAAGAGATGGGGAGTCAAGATCCATTACTCTCCGGAGGACCGGCTTTGGGGCGACGCCGGCAGCGTGAAGCGATGTGAGGACTTTTTCGACCAGGATACTTTTGTCGTAGTCGGAGGCGACGACCTGGCGGACATGGACCTTAAGCGCTTGGTTCGCTATCACAAGGAAAAGAAAGCGCTGGCCACTATCGCCCTCTCGCTTGTGGACGACCCGTCCGAATACGGCATCGCCCTGATGAACGAGCGCGGACGGATCACCAGGTTTCTCGAGAAGCCCAGGGGCGAGGTTATTTTCTCCAACTCGGCCAACACGGGCGTATACGTCTTCGACCGCCACATCTTCGAGCTGATACCGAAAGGCGTGCCCTACGGCTTCGGCGCAAACCTCTTTCCGATGCTCCTTGAACACAAGGCAAGGTTCTACGGCTATCTCACTTCCAGCTATTGGAAGGACGTCGGCAGTTTGAAGCAGTATCAAGAAGCTCACCGTGACGCCCTCAGTGGACGTGTCGAGATCAAGATCCCCGTGCCGGAAGTCAAGAAGTACGTTTGGATGGGGGAGAACGTGGAGATTGACCCGAGCGCGGAAATCGGCTATCCTGTTGTCATCGGCAGCAACTGCAGGATCGAAAAAGGCGCACGGCTGCTGGAGTACTCGGTCCTCGCCGACGACTGCGTGCTCGAGGAGGGGGCGACGGTAAGTCAAAGCATCCTGTGGCACGGCGCGTGTGTGATGCGCGGGACCGTGTTGGAACGCTGCGTAGTCGGTGAGAAGTGCAGCGTCAAGTCGTCCGCCGCAGTCTTTGACGGAGTCATAGTCGACCCCGTCCGCCGATGCTCGACTTACGGTTAACACGCTCCGGAGGAGATGATGGACTACGACGTCAAGGACCTTTCGCTCGCTTCCAAAGGAAAGCTCCGCATCGAATACGCCGAGCAGGAGATGCCGGTCCTGAGGCTGATCCGCGCCCGGTTCGAGAAGGAGAAGCCGCTCAAGGGCATCACGCTGGCCGCCTGCCTGCACGTCACCACGGAGACCGCCAACCTAGCCCGCACTCTGAAAGCCGGAGGAGCGAACGTGTTCTTATGTGCGTCGAACCCGTTGTCCACGCAGGACGACGTGGCGGCGTCGCTGGTCCGGGACTTCGGCATCCCGACTTTCGCGATCAAAGGCGAGGACAACGACACCTATTACAAACACATCAACGCCGTTCTCGACGCTCGCCCGTCGATTACCATGGACGACGGGGCGGACACGGTCGGGGTCATCCACTCGAGGCGCCGCGATTTGATCCCCAACATCATCGGGGGCACCGAGGAAACCACCACGGGTGTCATCCGCCTGCGAAGCATGCAGAAAGAAGGCGTTCTGGCCTACCCGATAATCGCCGTCAACGACGCCGACACCAAGCACCTCTTCGACAACCGCTACGGAACGGGGCAGAGCACGGTTGACGGGATCCTCCGCGCCACCAACGTCCTTTTCGCGGGCAAGACGTTCGTGGTGGCGGGCTACGGTTACTGCGGCAAGGGCGTGGCCATGCGCGGAAAGGGCCTCGGCGCTCGGGTAATAGTTACCGAGGTGGACCCGCTGCGCGCCCTGGAGGCCGTCATGGACGGCTTCGCCGTGATGCCGATGATTGAGGCTGCGAAGCTCGGCGACATATTCTGCACCGTCACCGGCGACGTCAACGTGATCCGAAGAGAGCACTTCGAGGTCATGAAAGACGGCGCGATCGTCGCCAACTCCGGCCACTTCAACGTCGAGATCGACATTCCCGCGCTGGAGGGGCTGGCGAAGAGCCGGCGCGTCATTCGTGATTTCGTCGAGGAGTTTGCTCTGGCCGACGGCCGCCGCATATACCTGCTCGGCGAGGGCCGGCTCATCAACCTGGCCGCGGCCGAGGGACACCCGCCGAGCGTGATGGATATGAGCTTTGCCAACCAGGCGCTGTGCTCCGAGCATATGGTGAAGAACGGGGCCACGCTCGAGAAAAAGGTCTACGCCGTCCCGAAGGCGATAGACGAACAGATAGCGGCGCTTAAGCTCGAGTCGATGGGAGTGCGCATCGATGTTCTCACATCGGAACAGGAAAAGTACCTAGCCTCGTGGACCGAGGGGACGTAGGGATTTGCGATTTGGAGTTCGCAGCCGGGCACCTGCCCGAGGTTGATATTCTCGGCCTTAAGGTCCATTGCATCGATATGCCGCAGGCGCTGGATGCGGTGCGTGGGTTCATTGCGAGCGGCACGCCGCATATGATCGTCACCGCGGATTCGTCGATGGTTGTGCTTGCGCGGCGCGATGAGGACTTCCGCGCGCTCGTCAATTCAGCGGACCTCGTCACACCCGACAGCTCGGGCATCGTGCTCGCGGCGAAGCTATTGGGCACGCCCGTCAAGGAGCGCGTAAGCGGCTGTGACCTCAGCCGGGAGATATGCCGGATGGCCGCCCGGGAGGGGTTTTCGATCTATCTGTTGGGCGCGGCGCCCGGCGTGGCCGCGGAGGCGGCGCGCAGGCTGGGCGAGGAGTTCGCGGGCCTCAGAATTGCGGGCACGCACCACGGCTACTTCGACCCGTCGCAGGACCGCCGGATCGCCGCAGAGGTAAAGGCCTCGGGCGCGGAGGTCCTGCTGGTGGGGATGGGCATACCCAGGCAGGAAAGGTTCATTCGCGATAATCTGCAGGACCTCGGCGTATGCGTGGCGATGGGCGTCGGAGGCACCCTGGACGTGCTCTCGGGCAGGGTCAAGCGGGCGCCCGTCTGGATGCAGCGCCACGGGCTCGAGTGGCTTCACAGGCTGATTGTGAACCCGCGCAAGTTCCCGAAGGTCGCCGCTCTGCCGCGCTTTCTGGCGATGGTGTTGTGGGCAAGAGCTGCGGGCGCGGGTTCGAAAGTCCATAATCGGGAGTAAGAAAAAAGAACACAGTTCGGCGTTGCGGGAGTTCGGTCGTGCTGAACTCGGTTCAGGATCTGCCCGGCGGGGTCCGGCATTCCGATAAGTTCCCGCAGCCGACGGACGGGCATGGCAGGTAGCGACGGCGGTTTACTGATAGTGGGCAGCGTCGCGCTCGACTCCGTGGAGACGCCCTCGGGCAGGGTCGAAAGGGCGCTCGGTGGAGCGGCGGTCTATTCCTCGATCGCCGCAAGCTTCTTCGCGCCGGTGAGGCTGGTAGGCGTCGTCGGCGAAGATTTCCCGAAAGAACACATCGCCTTTCTTGCCTCTCGCGGCATCGACACGCGCGGGCTGCAGGTTATCCCGGGCGGCAGGACGTTTCACTGGAAAGGCGCTTATTACGGCGACTTGAACCAGGCCGAGACCATCGCCACCGAACTCAACGTGTTCCGCGACTTCAACCCCAGACTCCCCGAGGATTACCGCCGCTGTCGGTTTGTCTTTCTCGCGAACATCGACCCAGAACTTCAGCTCGCGGTTCTCGATCAGGTCGAATCGCCCACGCTGACCGCGTGCGATACGATGAACTTCTGGATCGAGGGAAAGAAGGCCGCACTGCTGGAAGTGCTCAATAGGGTCGACGTCGCCTTCATGAACGACGCCGAGGTCCGCCTGCTTACGGGTCAGTCGAACCTGAACCGCGCCGCCGAGGAGGTCCGCAAGCTTGGGCCGAGATACGTCGTGGTCAAGAAGGGCGAGCACGGCGCGGTGATGTACTGCAACGAGAGCATATGCTTCACCGCCGCCTCGTATCCGCTGCACCAGGTCGTGGATCCGACCGGGGCCGGGGACAGCTTCGCCGGCGGGTTTATGGGCTACATCGCGCGGGTGGGAGAGATAAACGAAGCCAACCTCCGCCGTGCCGTCGTATACGGCAGCGCACTGGCTTCGTTCAACGTGCAGGACTTCAGCCTGAACCGCCTCAAACACCTCACCATGGAGGAGATCCACGCCCGCTGCGAGGAGTTCCGCAGGATAGTGCATTTTGACCCGGAGTGATAGCTGCGGTTCTGACGGCGGAGGGCGAGCGCGGGTGTACGGTGAGCTGTTTCAGGTCGCCCGAGATTTCTGGGCGGGCCTTCTTGATCTCATTTATCCTCCGCACTGCCTAGTGTGTGGAACGCCCGGCGATCTTTATCTCTGCAAGGCCTGCGTGGAGCGAATCCCGCTTATTGCGCCTCCGTACTGCCGCACTTGCGGAAAGCCGGTTGGGCCGAACGAGGGCACTTGCGCCGAGTGCCGAGAGCGGCATTACGAGTTCGACTGCGCCCGGTGTGCCGGCACATACGAGGGCGAACTGCGCCGTGCCATTCACTGCCTCAAGTACGATTTCCACATCGTGATGGCCGATCCGCTTGCGGAGCTGATGGTGCGCGCGTTTCCGAACACCGGCCTTGTGCACAGGGTTGACGTGGTCGTTCCCGTGCCGATCCATTACTCAAGGCTGCTGGACCGCGGATTTAACCAGTCGGAGGAGCTCGCGCGACGCTTTTGCAGTGCCGTTCGGCTGCCGCTCGAGGCGAGCGCCCTGGTCAAGGTCAGGAAGACGCGGCCCCAGGTCGATCTGCCTCAGGACCGGCGGGCGGTGAACGTCGCGGGGGCGTTCGCCGTGCGAAACGCCGACGTAATCGCGGGCAGGCGCGTGCTTCTCATGGACGATGTGTTCACCACCGGCGCCACGCTCAGCGAGGCGGCGAAAGCGCTTCGTGCCTCCGGAGCATCGCAGGTCTGCGCCTACGCCCTCGCACGCAGCGTGTAGCCTCATTGATCCCGCCCGTGCCTCGCTGCGGTCGGGGGTAAAGACTTTCGCGATTCTAACCGATAATTGCCATGTCAGAGGCTGTTGCGAGGGCGCTGTTTGCCTCGATTTTGCGTGTCCACTTAACAAGAATCGAAGCACGGCGGACTCTCCGCCGAGTTTGTATCGCAGCAGCCTTTCAATCCGTGTTGATGACGACCTGGCCGCATACGGAGGACTGGGCGTATGGTTTTTTCGCGACTGGTTCCTCAAAGGTTCGTCACTCGACTCGTTTTGATGACGCTCGCCGCCGGCCTGATCCCGGTGGTGACGTGCACGCTGCTGCTCGAGATCTACGGCGGACGGATGCGCGAGTCCGTTCGCCGCTCCATCCAAGTCCGACGCAGCGCCGAGTGGTCGCGCATAGAGCGAGTTCTGCGTACGACCGCCGAAAACTCCATCAGCGAGAAGGCTGAACAAGTCGCCGTCCAGCTCGACCTCTTCATGGCGGCGCATCCCCGGATGACGTTGCGGATGCTCCAGGCGGACCCCCGATTCAAACAGCTCGCCGTCCAACCGGTCGGCAAGACGGGCTACACCGCCGTCCACGAGTCCCGCACCGCGATCAACAGGTTCCACAAGAACCCGAAGATAGTCAACCTCGACCTCCACACGCTCGCCTCCAAGCTGCCGGGATTCTGGAAAGTGATAGAGGCCGGCCTCGGAGGTAGGCGGTCCGGCGGCTACTATCTTTGGAAGGATCCCGACGGCCGCGTGCGCGAGAAGTTCATGAGCATCGTGCCGGTCGGGCGCAGGACTCGCGACGGTATCGGTTTGTGCGTTGCCGCCACCACCTACCTCGACGAGTTCACCGCGCCCATCAGGAAGGCCCGGGCGGTCACCTCCGAAACGACGCGCGCGCTGACGAACGCGGTCGGCGCCTACGTGCGCGCTCTTCGGAACATTCTGCTCTTGGCGACCGCTATTGGAGTTCTTGCGCTGCTGGCGGTGGCGTACGCGAACGGCCGCAGCTTGTCGAGGGCCATCGAAGGCCTTCGGAAAGCGGCCTCCGCGGTGAACAAAGGAGATTTCGGCGCGCGAGCACCGCTGGGCGTTTCCGGCGAAGTGGGTGAGCTCGTTCGCGACTTCAACAACATGGTAGACCGGCTGGCCGAAACGACGGTCTCCAAGCAAAAGCTGGAGCAGAGCGAAAGGCGGCTGCGTGTCGCCAACGCGAAGCTGGTCAGAGAAGTTGAAGACAGGCGCGAAGCCGAGGAAAGGCTGGACCTGCGCTGTCGGCTCGAGCGGTTGCTGGCCGCGATCTCGTCGGGATTCGTGAACCTGCCCGCCGACCGGGTAGACGAGGGCATCAACACGGCCCTGCGGCTTATCGGAGAGTTCGCGGACGCAGACCGCAGCTACCTATTCCTTCTTGACGAGACCCGTAGGTTTGCGAGCAATACACACGGGTGGTGCAGAGAAGGGATCGAGCCGCAGATTCAGAACCTGCAGAACCTAGACTTGGATGGCCGGCTTCCCTGGTTTGCCACGCGCTTAAGAAACCGCGAGCTCTTTCCAATTGGGTCGTTGGATTCGCTACCCGCGGAGGCCGAAAACGAAAAGGCCTTGCTGGAACTTCAGGGCATCCGCTCCCTCGTTATCGCGCCGGTGGAGCTCGACGGCGAGCTCTTCGGCTTCGTGGGCTTCGACTCGGTGCGCAGGCAGCGCGACTGGCCCGAGCACGTCTGCTCGCTGCTCCAAATGACGGGCCACATCTTCGCAAACGTCCTGGCGCGCAGGCAGGCCGAACTGTCCGTCAGGGATTCCGAGCGCAGACTCGCCGACATAATCGACTTCGTGCCCGACGCGGCGCTGGTTATCGACAGCCAAGGCAAGGTGATCGCCTGGAATCGGGCGATGGAAAAGCTGACCGGGGTCCCGGCCGAGAAGATGCTCGGCAGGGGCGACTACGAGTACGCCCTGCCGTTCTACGGCGAGAGGCGGCCGGTTCTCGTGGATGAGGCCCTAGACCCCGGGGTTCTTAACGAGACATCATACGCGGCCGTGGAGCGGGACGGCGAGACGCTGACCGCCAACGCCTTTGTGCCCGGGATTAGACCGGGGGGTGCCCATCTTTGGGGCAAGGCCAGGCCACTCTATGATTCACAGGGCAACAAGGTAGGCGCAATCGAGACCATTCGAGACGTCACGGAGGAACGGGCCTATCTGGAGCGGCTCGACCGGCTCGCGCATCATGATCTGCTCACCGATCTGCCGAACCGGCTTCTCCTCAGCGACAGGCTCAGTCACGAGATAGCCCGTGCCCAGCGCGATGGCAAGTACTTGGCCGTCATGTTCCTGGACCTCGACAGGTTCAAGCTGATAAACGACTCGCTGGGCCACAGCGTCGGTGACTCCTTGCTGCAGATCGTCGCCGAGAGGCTCGCCGATTCACTCCGAAAGTCCGACACGGTGGCTCGGATGGGCGGAGACGAGTTCACCATTCTGATGCCTGGGCTTACCGACGTCCGCAGCGCCGCGAAGAAAGCCAAGAAGCTGCTTGATACGGTTTCTCGGCCATATTCGGTCGGCGGACGCGAACTCTACGTGACGGCAAGCATCGGAATCAGTGTCTATCCGCGTGACGGCACGGACGCCGAAGCGCTCGTCAAGAACGCCGACGCGGCCATGTACCTGGCGAAAGAAGAGGGTCGAAACACGTATCGTTTCTACACGCGAGCGCTTGAGACCCAATCGCTGCACAAGATCAACCTCGAGCACGATCTGCGCAAGGCCGTCGAGTGCGGCGAGCTGACAGTCTTCTATCAGCCCAGAGTAGACGTCGAAACGGGAAACGTCCTTTCGGCGGAGGCGTTGGTTAGGTGGCGCCACCCCGAGTTCGGCGTGATCTACCCGCCACAGTTCATTCCGCTGGCTGAAGAGACCGGTCTCATAGGCAGCATCACATCTTTGGTGCTGTATGAGGCGTGCTCGCAGGTCAAGGCGTGGCACGACCACGGCCTCAAGGCCTTGTCGGTCTCGGTTAATGTTTCCACCTTCGATCTTCAGCGCTCAGACCTGGCGTCTGTCGTAAGGCGGGTGCTGGATGAAACCAAGCTTGAGCCTGCCTCGCTCGAGATAGAGATCACGGAAAGGACCATCATGCACGATCCCGAGCGCGCCGTCGAGATCCTCGCAGGGCTGAGGCGCATGGGAGTCAAGGTCTCAATGGACGATTTCGGCACCGGCCAATCGTCGCTGGGTTATCTAAAACGCCTGCCGATCGACGTCGTGAAGATAGACCGCTCGTTCGTGCAGGACGTCGCGACGAACCCGGACGACGCCGCGATCGCCGGGGCGGTCGTGGCAATGGCGCACTCTATGGGTCTGCGGGTCGTGGCCGAGGGCGTCGAGACCACGGAGCAGCTTCATTTCCTGCGGAAAATGAACTGCGACGAGGTTCAGGGCTATTTCCTGGCACCCCCTGTTCCGCCCGACACTCTTGCCGAGCTGGTGGCGCGGCAGCCGCTGTTCGCTGCGTCACCTCGCGCCCGCGACTTGTCCGAAGCAGCCTGACGACGAACCTGAAAGCCCTCCGCCGCACGGCGCAGGGCTTTCACACGAGTTCTTCTAAACCGGGTTCTACCTAGCCGGCTACTGCATGCACGTTCGCTGCCTGCGGACCCTTGGGACCTTCGGCTATTTCGAACTCCACCTTCTGACCCTCGCGCAGGGTCTTTCTGCCTTCCATCACGATTGCAGAATAGTGGACGAAGATGTCTTTGCCTTCGTCGGTGGCTATGAAGCCGTAGCCCTTGGCATCGTTGAACCACTTGACGACACCGTTCAGCAAACCTCTACCCTCCTTCGCCTGGCGCCGTGGATAGGCGCCCCTAGATTTCAGCGGGCTTATCGCACACGTGGATTATAGCACCAAAACGCCGATCTGTAAAGGCCGCTCCGCAGTAGGCCCTTGCGATAGGAACGGAATCCAGCGTTTTCGCCTGTCTGCGGCTCCTCAACTGAGCACGCAGACGGGCGAGAACGCGGCCAATAGTGCTCTATCGCAACAAGCTCGCAGCCCCTACGCGCGGCTCGGCCGCCGAGTCCTGCGGGGAAAAGAAAACGGGCCCTACGCCTTAAGCCGCGGACGAATTCTTGCCGATGACGCAGCGGCGCCGGTCGTTCGGGCCGTGTCAGGTGATTCCGCCTGACCTGGCGCGCGCCTCGCGATAGAAATCGCGTCCCCGGCAGTCGTTGATCACGATCAGAGGAAAGTCTCGCACCTCAAGCCGATGGATCGCCTCGCATCCGAGCTCGGGGAAGGCGATAACCTCGCACGAGACCACCCGCTTTGCAAGAAGCGCGCCCGCTCCCCCGGTTGCCGCGAAGTAGACGGCCTTGTGCCGCACGATTGCATCAATTACCGCCTGATCGCGCTCTCCCTTGCCGATCATGCCCTTAAGACCGGCGGCCAAGAGCTCGGGGGTGAACGAGTCCATACGACCCGACGTGGTCGGACCGATCGAGCCTATAACCCTGCCGGGCGCGCCGGGCGTCGGCCCCGCGTAATAGATCACCTGGCCGGCCATATCGAAAGGAAGCGGCTCGCCCCGGCGAAGCATCTCCACAAGGCGCGCGTGAGCCGCGTCGCGGGCGGTGTAGACAACCCCCGACAGCAGCACCTTGTCCCCGGCGGCAAGCTCCTCGATATGTGGTTCCGTCAGCGGTGTTCTCAGCCTGATCTCGCGCATCAAACTCCGGACCCGATATCAGATTTGGAACGAGATGTGCCGAGCCGCATGGCACTGCAGCGTCACGGCTGCAGGCAGGCTCGCGATATGACAGGGATACGACTCGACGTGCACGGCGAGCGCGGTGACGCGCCCTCCCAGACCCGCCGGACCGACGCCCGTTGCGTTGACCGCCTCGAGCAGCTCGCTTTCAAGCTGCGCGTCAGTCGCGTTCTCGCTCGGCCTGCCGAGCCTGCGCAAGATCGCTTTTTTCGAGAGGATCGCGGCCTTCTCTATCGTGCCGCCAAGGCCGACACCCACGATCAGCGGCGGACAAGGATTCGACCCGGCTTGGATCACGGTGTCCGTGACGAAATGCACGACGCCCTGGGCGCCGTCGGAGGGTTTGAGCATCTTGACCGCGCTCATGTTCTCGCTTCCGCCGCCCTTCGGGGCAAGTGCGATGCGCAGCGAGTCCCCGGCGACGATGTCCGTGTGGATGACTGCCGGCGTGTTGTCTCCGGTATTGACGCGGTCCAGCGGATGGCGCACCACCGACTTGCGCAGATAGCCCTCGTCATACCCTCGGCGTACGCCCTCGTTTATGGCATCGCACAGGCCGCCCCCGACAACGTGGACGTCCTGTCCGATTTCGACGAATACCAGCGCAAGCCCGGTATCCTGGCAGATCGGGACGTGTTCGGACCGAGCTATCTCGGCGTTCTCGATGAGCTGATCGAGCACGTCGCGGCCGGCCGGGGACTCCTCGATCTCCCGCGCGCGTCTCAGCGCTTCCAGGACGTCTGCCGGAAGCACGGTGCAGGCCTCGATGCACGCATCTCTTACGCGCTCCGTGATGATGCCCGCTTCGATCTCGCGCATTCTAGTCAACGTCGCGCCCGGCGATGCCGCCGCGGGTCAGGTTGATGTCGGGCAGAAGTCTCGCCCTGGTCACCGCAGGGCTGTCGGCAGGGTGTATGCGCCGTGTCGGGAGATACCGAACGTGGCCGTCCGCGAAAAGATAGTTCCTCTCTCCGCTCCAGGGGTCGTTGCCGGTCTCGGCCGGATCGTCATACCAGCCGACCTTGTTCCTCTCGCTGTGCAGCGTCCAGTACTCGGCCGCAAGAACCTTCTTGGACGCAAACCTAACGGAGGCGCTCTTCATCGTCGTGCAGGGCAGCTTGGGGTTGCGGGCGGCGAACTTGGCGCGGATGTGGTCCGGGTTTTCGACCGCGTTGACCTGCTCCGGGGTCATGTAAAAGCACGCCGAGTATGCATACGAGGTCCCGGCGTACACGCCGGGCGGCGTCGGATCGGCAGGGCACGAAAACACCTTGTTTCGGTCCTCCGCGCGCGAAGCGGCGACGTAACTCCCGAGCGGCTCCCTCCAATAATAGCCCGCCCAAAGATACTGATTGTCGGTGTTGGGATAGCACGTGCCGTGATCCGACAGATAGGACTCAAACGCGGCGGCAATCTGGCGCAGGTTGGACTGGCACGCAGCCCGTCGCGCCGATCTCTTCGACTGAACATACACCGGCGCCAGAATCGCCGCAAGCACCGCGATCAGCCCGATCGCCGCGAGCAGCTCGATAATGCTGAAGCCCAGACTCGGGCCGAAGCGAAAACCGCGTCTCAACGCAGCTTGCCCTCCTTGCGCAGCTTGAAGAACTCGTAGGCGAGCAAGGAGCTGGGCACCTCGACCACGGTAGCCAGCCTCTCGAAGACCCGGGCAAGAGAGCGCTTGGTGATTTCGTCCGACTCCTCGGAGTAGTTGTACCGGTTGACGGCCTCGTTGATGATCTCCAGGGCGTGAGCGATGTAGTTGCCTTTGGTTTGAGGAAGCTGTCTGAGGTGGAGCCGAGCGTAGCCCCGGCTGATCTTCTCCGCTACTTCCTCCCAGGCCATCTCGACCTGCCGCTCCATCTCGCGGCGGTCGATGAGGACGCTGCGGCTGGCCTCCGCCGCGGCCTGCATCTTCTTCCAGTCTTCGTAGGCCTGCAGGGTGGTTCCCTCGACGATCCGCAGCCGAACTCTCCTGCCGATCACCTCGCTCAGTGACTGCTCTATTATCGGCAGGTTCTGGCTGCTGCGGATGTGGCCGGCCATCGGCAGATCCGGGCTTGCAAAGCCCACGACGAAGTGGTCGCCCTCCAGGGCGAGTCCGACGCCCAGTTCAAGGGCGCGGTAAAGAGTCGGTGCTATCACCTTGTCCTTGACGCGCTCGGCGGCGCGGAGCCATATCTGATGAGCCTGCTGTTGTTCCATTGCAAGTGGATTATAGACGGCCCGCCGACGGTTGTCAACGGACAAGGCCTACTATTGTAGAGCATACCGCTCCGGCGGCTAGGCCTGCCACCGGCTTCACAACCACGATCAACGCCAGCGTCGCGACGAGGCATATCGCAACGGCGGTGGTGACCGAAGCCGTCCCGCGGATCTCGGGTTTGTCCGCGCCGGGAGCAAAAAACATCTGCCGCACCACGTTCAGGTAATAGTAGGCCGATATTATGCTGTTCGTCACGCCTACGATCGCGAGAACGACCAGCTCGGGGTGCTGTGCACCCGTCCTTATAGCGCCACCGAAAATGAAAAGCTTGCCCACAAAGCCGGCCGTCGGTGGAACGCCCGCCAGCGAGATCAGAAAAATCGTCAACGAGGCCGCGTAGAACGGCGAGCGCTGCATCAGGCCCGCGTAGCTTTCGATGGCGTCCGAGCCGACCCGCTTGCCTACCGCGGTCACCACGGAAAACGCTCCGAGATTCATGAACAGGTAGGCGAGCATGTAGATCAGCACGCCCTGCATGTCCCACGGCGCGAACTCTGCGCTCGGCACAGCCGTCCTGACGGCCGCGCTCGGCACGTTCCACAACCCAGCGAACAGACGCCCCGGCCCGCCGAACGCGTGCATCGCGCTCAAGACCCCGATCATCAAATAGCCGACCTGCGCGATGCTCGAATAGGCCAGCATCCGTTTGATGTTCTTTTGCGGAATCGCGACCAGGTTCCCGTAGAACATGCTTGCCGCCGTCAAGACGACCAAAATCCAATACCAGCTCAGCGAGGCCGGGTGCACAGGCACCGCCGCCACCGTTAGAAACCGCACTAGCACAGCCAAACCGGCCGCCTTGCTGACGACCGAAAGAAAGGCAGTGACGGGCGTGGGGGCGCCCTCGTATGTGTCCGGCGCCCAAAAGTGGAAAGGAACGAGTGCCAGTTTGAACCCGAACCCCACCAGCGTGAACACGATTCCAACCCAGGCCGCCCCGGTCGTTCTCGCACCCACGAGTCCTTTGGCGATCGCGGTCAGCGCGGTGCTTCCCCCGGTCACGCCGAAGAGCACCGACATTCCGTACAGACCGATCGCCGAACACGCCGCGCCGTACAAGAAATACTTCAACCCGGCCTCGCCCGATCGGCGATCCGTTTTGGCGAAGGCCGCGAGTATGTAGCTCGTAAGACTGAGAAACTCGATCGATAGGTAGATCGAAATCAAGTCCGAGGCGGCTGCGGCGAACGCGACCGCGGCGGTGGCGAGCATCAGCAGTGAGTAGTATTCGGCCTTGTGTGTCTGCTTCTCGCCGAAGTGATCGAGCGAGACAAGCATCACTATCAGCGTTCCCGCGAACGCTATGAACGTGAATATAGTTGCGAAGGGATCGACCGTAAGCTGCGCGTGGCCGCCTGTGGTGACGAACAGCCCGACCGCAGGATACCTGACAAGTTCGCGGCCGACAACCGCCTCGGCCGAGCGGCCGACCACGGCGAGCGACTGAATGACCGCCGCCGCGGCGAAGAAGAGTCCGCCGAACACCAGCGCCGGCGCCAGATACTGCGCGGGCAGCCAGTGGTCGAGCCCCTTGCCCGGCCGCCGAGCAGCTACGACCCCGAGGATCAGAACCACGATCGCCGCCCCGCTGAGGTACAGCGGCGGGATTATCAGTTTTATGTCGCCTAGGTGCATTATGCCTGCGTGTCTTCGCCCTCCTGATCGGGGGAATCCTCCGCCAGGATTTGCGCTACCTGTTGCGCCAAGGTTGGCACGTCCTACAAGGCTGCGCTCCACACGGTATCCCAGTCAACGCCGAAGTAGGCGTGCGTGACTACGTTGCGAAACCCTATTCCGTTACGCCACTGTACCTCCGGATGTCTGTCTCGCAGTTCCTGCGAAACTCGCGAAGCCGCCTCCCCGATAACAACGAGTTTATAGGTGACCGCCGAGCGAAGCAGATCGTTGGACAGAAACGAGTCCTTGTCGACACCCCGCAGAAACTCGTTCACCGACTCTGCCGCTTCCACCATGTCCGATAGGTATAGGCTTTCATCTCTCATAGATCACCTGCCGGCTTTCCAGGACCGGTTTGCGAACTCGCCGCTTGAGCCCCTTTTTCGAGACCAGATCGACCTTGCGCCCCAGCAAATCAGATAGCTCATTCATCAGCCCGCAGTAGGCCGGTAGGCCGATATTGTGACCCGGCTCGAACTCCACCAGCATATCAATATCGCTGTCCTCCCTGAAGTCCGGGCGGAGAATCGAACCGAAAACCGCCAGCTCCTTG
>Ga0068707_1001074_pt1 | contig 18814 bp, 11 predicted proteins | sample YNPNPMetaG_FD_66600 | JGI IMG/M metagenome (GOLD analysis project Ga0068707, IMG submission 66600) | Anoxygenic and chlorotrophic microbial mat microbial communities from Yellowstone National Park, USA - YNP NP MetaG | ecosystem: Environmental > Aquatic > Thermal springs > Hot (42-90C) >...
TCCCTATGCCTGCCCATCCCATGCCTGCCCATCCCCATGCTTGTCCGTTCTATGCCTGCTCTGTCCAAACTCATGTCCGAACCTCAGACAGTCTCATCAAATCCCCAAACCATCAGAGGCCCCACCCCTGCCGGGGCTTCGTCCCTGTCGGGGCTTCGTCCCTGTCAAGGATTTGTCCCTGTCAGCAATCCTTCCCCGTACACCTTCGGAGACCCCCCTAAAGTTTTATCCCATTCGCCTCCATTCGCGGATAAATTCGTGTCCATTCGCGTTCATTCGCGGATAAATTCGCGGGCACGAAGGATTTTGACATTTTTCAACTCTGTGCTATAAAAGCTTCTGTAAAGGCTGTGAACGGGACGAGTAGGTGTTGCAGCGGGATTCCAGAGAGCCGGGACAGGTGAGAGCCGGCATCAGCGCCAACACTGAATGGACCCGGGAGCCGCCCGCCGAACCCCTGACCGCAGGGCAGTAGACCGGGACGGAGCCGCCACCGTTATCCAGGCGGAGGGCATCGCCAGAGGGGCCGTGCCCGAAAAGAGTGAAGCTGGCTCAAAAAACGCGCATCACCGCGCGTTTTTTGTTAAGCCGCTTAACCAGGGTGGTACCGCGGGTCAACTGACGCCCGTCCCTGTTGGGGACGGGCGTTTTTGTATACCTTGCAAACAACCCTACAAGGAGCTGAGGAGGGAAAATGCCGCAGAAAAAACGAATTTTAACCGGCGATCGGCCCACAGGGAAACTGCACCTGGGGCATTACGTAGGCAGCCTGAAGAACCGGGTTGCGCTTCAAGACGATTACGAATGTTTCTTCATCGTAGCGGACCTGCACACCCTCACCACCCGTCCCGAAAAGGCGCGGGTACAGGAATTGGCGCGCAACATCTACGATGTCGTGCTCGATTACCTGTCGGTAGGCATTGATCCGGAAAAGAGCGTGATTTTCCTGCAATCCACCGTGCCGCAGACCTTCGAGCTGAACCTCATCCTGGGCAACCTGGTCACGTTGCCGCGCCTCACCCGCCTGCCGAGCCTGAAGGACATGGCGCGCGCCGCGGATATGGACGATGAGACCATTCCCTTTGGCCTGGTCGGCTACCCCGTGCTGCAGGCGGCGGACATCCTCCTGCCCCGCGCGCACCTGGTGCCGGTGGGCAAAGATAACGAAGCGCACGTCGAAATCACGCGCGAAATCGCCCGGCGCTTCAATCGCCTGTACGAAGCCGAAGTCTTCCCGCTGCCGGAGGTCATGATCGGCGAGGTCCCCACCCTCGTCGGCACGGATGGCCAGGCCAAAATGAGCAAATCCCTGAACAACGCCATCTTCCTTTCGGACGACGCCAAAACGGTCGAGCAGAAAGTCCGCGGCATGTACACGGACCCCAATCGCGTGCGGGCGGACATTCCGGGGCGCGTTGAGGGCAACCCCGTGTTCATTTATCACGACATCTTCAACCCGAACACCGAAGAGGTCAACGACCTCAAAGAGCGCTATCAACAGGGCCGGGTTGGGGACGTGGAAGTGAAGCGGAAGCTGGCCCGCGCCCTGAACGCTTTCCTCGCCCCCATCCGCGATCGCCGCGCCTATTACGAGCAGCGCCCAGGCCTGGTTGAAGACATCCTCATGGCCGGCGCGCGGCGCATGCAACAGGAAGCGCAGCTCACCATGGACCTGGTCTACGAAGCGATGGGCATACCCGGAGCGAAAATGCGCCGGGCCTTAGCCCGCGGGGAAACCTTCCGCCTCATCTAACCGACCCGCGGCCTGCTCGTTTTTTTCTGGACCGTTTTGCAGGCTCAGGCAGAACGGCTCAGGTTTCTGTTGCCTGTTTCCGGTACATAATTTAACTGCACAATCTTTTTGAGGAGGAGAGAGATGGACGAGAAACGTTACTTACCTCAGTACTGGTACAACTTGCAGGCGGATCTACCCGAACCTCCCGATCCGCCCCTGCATCCGGTCACGCACGAGCCGATGAAGCCCGAAGACCTGGCGGTGCTCTTCCCCATGGCCTGCATCGAGCAAGAGGCCAGCCGGGAACGCTACCTTCCCATTCCCGAAGAAGTGCGGGAAATCTACGCCCTATGGCGCCCCACCCCGCTGCGCCGGGCCCGGCGCCTGGAAAAAGCTCTGGACACGCCGGCCCGAATTTACTACAAATACGAAGGCGCCAGTCCGGTTGGCAGTCACAAGCCCAACACCGCCGTAGCCCAGGCCTACTACAACCGGCAGGAAGGCGTCACCCGCCTGACGACCGAAACGGGAGCGGGCCAATGGGGCAGCGCGTTGGCTATGGCCGGGGCTTTCATGGGGATTACCGTGCAAGTCTACATGGTCAAGGTCAGCTATCACCAGAAGCCCTACCGCCGGATTCTGATGGAGACCTTCGGCGCGCGCGTCACGCCCAGCCCCAGCGAGGAGACCGAGGCGGGCCGCGCGATCCTGGCCCAGGACCCCAACAGTCCGGGCAGCCTGGGCATCGCCATCAGCGAGGCGGTCGAGCAGGCGATCAAAGACCCGCAGACCCGCTACTCCCTGGGGAGCGTGCTCAATCACGTCCTGCTGCATCAAACCGTGATCGGTGAGGAAGCATTGCGTCAGATGGAGGAAGCGGGCGCCTATCCAGATGTGGTCATCGGCTGCGTTGGCGGCGGGAGCAACTTTGGCGGCATCGCCTTCCCCTTCCTGGGGGAGCGTCTGCGTCACGGGCGCAACACGCGCTTTGTTGCGGTCGAACCGGCCGCCTGCCCCACCCTCACCCGTGGCGTTTACGCTTATGACTATGGCGACACCGCGCACCTTACGCCCCTCTGCAAGATGCACACGCTGGGCGCGAGCTTCATGCCCGCGAGTATCCATGCCGGCGGCCTGCGCTATCACGGCATGGCGCCGCTCATTTCCAAGGCGGTAGACCTGGGGCTGATCGAAGCGCGGGCTTACACGCAAACCAAAGTATTCGAGGCGGCCTTACAGTTTGTCCGCAGCGAAGGCATCATCCCAGCGCCAGAAACATCCCATGCCATCCGGGCCGCGATTGATGAGGCCCTGGACGCCAAAGCCAAGGGGGAGGAGCGGGTGATTCTCTTCAACTTCAGCGGACACGGATTCCTGGACATGGGAGCTTACGAAAGTTACCTGCGTGGAGAACTCACCGATTACAATCACACTCAGGAGGCCATCGAAGCGGCCCTGCGCGAACTGCCCCAAATCTAAACAAAAAACGGGGAGGCAAACAGCCTCCCCGTTTCAATCCCCTCAGAACGATCAGGCGTCTTCTTCCTCGCCGGCAGCCAGGCGACGGGTCTGGTCATCGAGCGCCAGGGCCTCGATGAACTCATCAATAGCCCCATCCATCACGGCTGGCAGGTTGTAAACACTCATGTTAATCCGGTGATCCGTCACGCGATTCTGCGGGTAATTGTAGGTGCGGATCTTCTCACTACGTTCCCCCGTCCCGACCTGCGCGCGCCGCGCCGATTCGATTTCTTCGTTTTGCTTTTCCTGTTCCATTTCGTAAAGCCGGGCACGGAGGACGGCCATAGCACGTTCTTTATTTTGGGTCAGGGAGCGCTCATTTTCGCAGCTCACCACGATGCCGGTAGGCTTATGGACTATCCGCACGGCCGTATCGTTTTTCTGCATGTGCTGTCCCCCCGGTCCTGAAGAGCCGTAGGTCGTGATATCCAGGTCCTTGGGGTCAATCCTTACTTCGACTTCATCCACTTCGGGCAAAACAGCTACGGTAGCAGTAGACGTATGAATTCGGCCGCTGGACTCGGTGACCGGCACGCGCTGTACGCGATGCACGCCGCTTTCGTACTTCAAGCGAGAGTACGCGCCCTTGCCTTGCACGCCGAAAATAACTTCCTTAAAGCCACCGATCCCCGTGCGGTTTTCGCTGATGATTTCCGTTTTCCAGCCCTGCTGCTCGGCGTAGCGGGTGTACATGCGGAAGAGATCGGCGGCAAACAGGCCGGCCTCATCGCCGCCGGCGCCGGCACGGATTTCGACAATCACGTTTTTATCATCACGGGGGTCTTTCGGCAACAGCAACTGACGAAGGTGCACTTCGAGCCGCTGCTGCTCCGCCTCAAGCCGCGCCATCTCCTCACGCGCCATCTCCCGCAGATCGGGGTCCTCTTCCTCTTCCGCCATCTGCCGCGCAGCGGCAAGCTCATCCTTGACCCGCAGATAATCCCGGTAAGCGCGGACGGTCTCTTCCAGCTCCGCGTGCTCGCGCGCATAACCGACCATCAGGTCATAATCTTGCATGACCTGAGGATCCGCCATCAGGTTTTCCAGCTCTTCGTAGCGTTTCACTACCGCTTGCAACCGATCAAACATACCAGCTCCTGGCACAACAAACGGCCCGTAAATCACGGACCGTTAGAGTCGTTAGTTATTGCTCAGTATGGGCCCACCAGGATTCGAACCCGGAACCAACCGGTTATGAGCCGGCCGCTCTAACCGTTGAGCTATGGGCCCCAGAACCAGAGCGGGCGACGGGAATCGAACCCGTGTCATTAGCTTGGAAGGCTAAGGCATTACCATTATGCAACGCCCGCGTCGGCGCCTATTATACCACAGATTTTCAGACGGGCCTCAGCTCTGGCTCCAACAGGCGACCGCGCGCTCCAGCGCTTCGAGGTCGGGGCGGGTTTTCAGGCGTCGGAAAACGGCGCGGGCCTGCTCCAAATGCTGATGCGCAGCCTCGGCCTCTCCCATCTGTTGCAAAGCGCAGGCCAGCAGGAAGCGAGTGCGGGCAGCATCCAACAGTCGCTTTTCACGTTCCAAAATGGTCAAAGCACGTTCCAAATGCTGACGGGCCGTCACGTAGTCCCCGCGGCTATAGGCCAGCTGACCTGAAAGAATTTCATAAACTCCATACTCCGAAGCTTCAGCTTTACGTCCAGTACTTTCTAAGAAGGAATGTAATGCATTTAAGGCAGTTTGAGCTTCCTGGTACTGACCGAGGTCGAGATTGAACCGAGTCTGCAAAGTATATAATTCAACCAGGTTTATTTTTTTGCCCTCTTTGTGAATGCGATACGCGGCATCCAGGTGCTCCCGACAAAGTTCCCACAATTTCTGTGCCCGATACAATTGCGCCAGGTTCAGATGCGCATTGGCCATTTCGTAGGGTTGACCAATGCTTTGCGCCCCGTCAAAACTGCGCTTTAGATGAAATTCAGCTTTTTCCCACTCACCCCGATCTAGATAGAGTACCCCCAGGTTTGTGCTGGCCTGCACCAGGCCCTCAATCTCTCCATTTTGCTCATGTAGCCGAACAGCTTCCTCATAGGCCTGCAAGCTACCATCCCAATCTCCACTCAGGTACTTGAGTACCCCCAAATTATTCAGCGAGCGAGCATAGCCGATCAGATCCCCCAGGCGATTACGCAATTCCAGGGCTTCTTCAATGTGATAGGCGGCTGCATCCAGATCGCCCTGGTAGAAATAGACGCCGCCCAGTCGGTTGAGGATGCTGGCTATCACGTTGTACGCGGTTCCCGGCCGCACCAGGACCAGGGCTTTCTCCAGCCATTCGCGGGCCTGATCGAAGTTCCCGCGCCGCACCTGAATCCATCCCAATTCCGAGTAAATCTCGGCCAGGAGATCGAGCGCGTAAGGTTGTTCGTTATTTAGAACCAGGGCCTGATGGAGCCAGCCCTCCGCTTCCTCCAGCTCGCCGCGCTTGCTCCAGACCTGTCCCAACCTGAGCATGACCCGCGCCCGCTCCTCTGCGGAGACTGTGCTGTGCTCCTCAAGGGCAGCTCGATAGCAGGCTACCGCCTCGTCATATTCGCCTATGCGGGTTTCCACATCACCCAGGTTGATGGCCGCCTGCCAACGCAGGGTTTCGTAACCAATGATGTGCTGCGAAAGTTGCAGGACACGGCTGAAGTAGTCTACCGCCTCGTGATTGGCGTAACGGTCACGCGCTTTTTCGCCCGCACTCAAGGCGTAGGTCAGGGCCTTCTCCCGCACCCGCGCCTGATCGTAGTGATAGGCGAGCACTTCAACATAGCGATCCAGGGACTGAGCGTAGAGGCTTTCAATGGATTCGGCTACCGTTTGGTGCAGACGCGGACGCTGCAGGCGCAACAGGCTGGCGTAAAGGGTCTCTTGGGTCAGGATGTGCCGGAAAGCGTAGACATCTTCCCCGGCTTCAAAACGACGCTCCAGCACCCCCAGGCCAACCAGATGCTCCAATAAAGGCTTAACATGGACGGGGGACTGCAGGCGACGCTGGACCTCTTCGAGCACAGGGACGCTGAACTGCAGGCCAATCACGGCGGCGCTGCGCAGCAAATCCCGCATACTTTCAGGAAGTTGATCCACGCGCGTCATCATCAGGCCGCGTAGGGTGGTGGGAATATCCAAAGTATCCAGGGTGATAAGCTGGGTGGCACGCCAGCGCCCCTCCCGCAACTGCAACAGGCCCTTTTCGATGAGCAGGCGCACAAATTCTTCGATGTAGAAGGGGTTGCCTTCCGCGCGCCGCAGGATGGTCTGAATGACCTCTTCCGAAAGGTCCTCCAGCGCTACCAGGTGCCCCAGGAGCTGCCGGCTGTGGACTTCGGAAAGCGGGGTGAGGGTGATCTCATGGTAGGTCGGGACCTGAAGCGGATGCGCGGGAGCTGGGACCTCCAGCCGCAAGAGAGTCTCCGGCTGAGGACGGCTCATAATCACCAGGAGCACCGGGGCCTCGGCTGTGACTTTAACCAGCACCTGCAGTAATTCACGGGAGAGGTTGTCAGCCCAATGGAAGTCATCCAGCACGAGCACCAGGGGCTTCTTCCGGGCCGTGATGAGCGCCCATTCCCGCATCGCCAGTTCAGTGAGCTGCTTGATCCGTTCAGCTTCCAGATAGCGCAGCCGCTTTTCCTCTTCCTGAGGCAAGATTCCCAGAATGCGCCAGAGGAAAAGGCGCAGGCGCGGGGTGAGATGTTCGTCCCAGGGCGCATCGGGCAGCGCGCTGTGCATGACATGCTGCAAAAGCGAGCGAAAAACGCTATAGGCTATGCCCTGGGAATAAGGCAGGCCGCGTCCGCGATAGATCAAGAACCGCGCCTGATCAGCCCGCGCCAGCCATTCGGCGACCAGGCGGGATTTGCCCATGCCCGCTTCGCCCTGAATCAGCACAACCCGGCCGTTTTGATCCTCCAGCACGGCCTTCTCAATTTGTTGCAGGCGCTCCAGGTCTTCATCATGGCCCAGGAAGATGGTGGTGACGCCCGCTACCCCCCGCTCGGCCAAAGGCTCCCGGCGCTGTCCGACAACCTCAAAAACGGCCAGGGGCGTATCCAGTCCCTTCACGGCGAGATGCCCCATATCGGCAAAGTTGAAATACGCCTGAGTAAGCTGATATACGCGCTCGCTCACCAGGATGTGACCGGGCCGCGCCTGAGCCTCCAGGCGCGCCGCCAGGTTGACCGTCTCCCCGATGACTGTATAGGCGGCCTGTTCGTCACTGCCAATAATCCCGGCCACCGCTGGACCGACGTGAATGCCGATGCGCACCTGCAGCGGAGCCCCGATCCGCGCCCGCGCTTCAACAGCAAAATCATCCATAGCTTTCTGCATGTCCAGCGCGGCCCGAACCGCCAGTTCGGCATCGTTTTCGTGCGCTCGTGGCGCGCCAAAGACCGCCATCAAACCGTCGCCGGTGAATTTATCCACTAACCCATCGTACCGATGGACGGCGGCAACCAGGTGACTGAGGAAATCGTTAATCAGGCGAAAGACGGATTCGGCATCCAACGAGGCGGAAAGTCGGGTGAAATTAACCGCATCCACAAAGAGCACAGCGACCTCGCGCTGTTCTCCTTGCAGATAAGCCTGATCGGTCAGCACGGCCTGAGCAACGATCCGCGGGACAAAGCGCTGCAGCTTGCTCAGCGCTATTTGGGCCTTAAGCAACTGAGCGCGTAAATCAGCTTCGCTTATCTGCAGGACCGCTCCACAAGCCACACAGACCTGCGCATCGTGCGGATTGACGTGGCCGCACTGCGGACATACCATAGCCAGCTCCTAAACACCAGACGTATTTTAAGTGTAGCATAATTCGGAAAATATAAAACTCCGCCGATACCAACAAAAAGGGGCTTCTCACGAAGCCCCTTGAGCGGATGCGGTCTCGGCAGGCAAAAGCGCATGCTCCAACACCTCCTCCATGCGCTCGACCAGGACAATTTCCAGGCCGCGCAGGACGGTTTTGGGAATCTCGCTCAAGTCCTTGCGGTTGCGCGCCGGGAGCAGCACCTTTTTGACGCCAGCCCGGCGGGCTGTCAACAGTTTCTCTTTCAAACCGCCAACCGGCAACACGCGACCGCGCAGAGTGACCTCACCCGTCATGGCTACGGTGTGACGCACGGGACGATGGGTAAAGGCGGAGACCAGCGCCGTGGCCAGGGTCACGCCCGCCGAGGGGCCATCCTTGGGGATGGCGCCTTCCGGCAAATGAACGTGAATATCGGTCTCCTCAAAAACTTTTGGCTCCAGCCCCCACAGATGCGCATGGGAGCGCAGGTAGGTGAAAGCCGCCTGCGCCGATTCCTGCATCACTTCGCCGAGCTGACCGGTGAGGGTAAGCTGCCCCTTGCCCGGCATGAGCGCGACCTCAACCGGTAACAGCTCCCCGCCGTTAGGCGTCCAGGCCAGACCTTGAGCGACGCCCACTTCATCCTGCTGCTCCAACTCGTCGTGCAGATGGGGCGGCGGCCCCAGGAACTTCTCCACCGTTGCGCTTGATATCAGCCGCAGGGGCGGTTTGTTCTCCGCCAGGCGCCGGGCCGCTTTGCGGCACAGGCTGCCGATTTCACGCTCTAGATTGCGCACGCCAGCTTCGTAGGTGTACTCACGAATCAGTTTGGTGATGACGGCGTCCGGGAAGCGCGGCGGTTGCGCCTGCAGCCCGTTCAGCTCAATCTGCCTTGGGATGAGGAATTTGCGCGCAATAAACAGTTTCTCTTCCTCCGTGTAACCGGGGAACTCGATGATCTCCAGGCGGTCCTCCAGCGCCGGCGGGATCGTATCCACGACGTTGGCCGTAGCAATGAAAAGTACCTGCGAAAGGTCATAGGGGATTTCCAGATAGTGATCGGAGAAGGCGTGATTCTGCTCCGGATCAAGCACTTCGAGCAGCGCCGCCGCCGGATCGCCCCGGAAGTCCAGCCCCAGTTTGTCCAACTCATCCAGCATGAAGACGGGGTTCACGGTACCGGCCCGCCGCATCGTCTGCAAAATGCGGCCCGGCAGGGCGCCGATGTAAGTGCGCCGATGGCCGCGAATTTCGGCCTCGTCACGCACTCCGCCCAGAGAGACGCGCACAAATTCGCGTCCCAACGCCTCGGCAATGGAGCGCCCCAGGGAAGTCTTGCCCGTGCCGGGCGGCCCCACGAAGCACAGAATGGTGCTGCGCGTTTTTTCGGGCGCCAGCTTGCGTACGGCGATGTATTCCAGGATGCGCTCTTTGGCCTTGGGCAGCCCGTAATGGCGCGATTCCAACACCTCCTCCGCATGGCTCAGGTCCAGATTGTCCTCCGTGACCTTAGTCCATGGCAACTCCAGCAGCCAATCCAGGTAGGAACGCAAAAGGCTGAATTCCGGAGCCATGGGAGACATCATAGTCAGCCGCGCCAACTCCTCCTCGGCCCGCTGCCGGACATGCGGAGGCAGGTCCGCTTTCTCAATCTGTTCCTGAAGCTGCCGGAGGTCGCGCATCGCCAGGTCGGATTCGCCCAGCTCGTTCTGGATGGTGCGTAACTGTTCGCGCAGGAAATACTCGCGCTGGGTTTTATCCACCTCCTGCTGGACCTTGGCGTGAATCTGATCTTCCAGCTCCAGCACGTCCAATTCGCGCGCCAGGTGTACGCTGAGCTTCTGCAACCGCTCTACCGTGCTCAGGGTTTCCAGCAATTCCTGATGCTTTTCCAGCGGCAGCTTAAGCATCTGCGCCACAAAATCCGCCAGGGCCCCTGGATTGGAAATATTCATGGCGTAAACATAAGCCTCATCCGGCAGGCTTTGATTGAGGTTGACGATTTTCTCAAACATGCTGAGCACGGCGCGCATAAGCGCTTCGGCCAGGGGCGTTTGTTCATCGGTCTCTGGCAAAGGCTCGACCAGGGCCATAATAAAAGGCTCTTCCTGCACGATGGATTGGATGCGCACCCGCCCCAGCCCCTGCGCCACTGCCGTCATGGATCCATCAGGCATACGCATCTGCCGCAGAATGGAGATTTCGGTTCCCACGCTGTACAGATCATCCTTCGAAGGATACACATCGTCGTCCAACTCAACCCGCTGCGCGACGGCTACAACCGGCCAGTTATCGCGCATGGCTTCCTCGATCGCCGTTTGGGTAGCGTTGCGCGCCACGTACATGGGCGTGACCATCATGGGATAGATAACCATGTCACGCAGAGGTATTACAATCGCCTCAAAAGGCGATAAGTCCTCTTCCTCTTCTTCTCCACGACCGCCTCCCATGGCTCCCATAAAGTCCGGCGAGATGGGCGGCATCATATCCCAATCTTTCATTGACAAAAACCTCCACAAAATAATCTACAGATAGTTGTACCTGCTCACCCCCCCATCGTCTGGCGACTGAAGGCTTATTCCGTAGCCAGCACCTCCCCAGGCACTGGTGGGGCGGCATAGGGAGGCCGCCCTTAGCGCGGTTTCAACCGCCAGCCTGAGCAGTTACAGATAGTTTTACGCAAAAATCACCTGCCGGCAAAGCCCACAACGACACCAGCACAGTAAAGTCAAAGCCTGGATGAGCTAAAATGCCGCATGAATTCCGGTAGTGAAACCATCGCTGCCTTTTAAGGGTGCGCCGGCTCCCAGGGCTGATCCACCCAGTCCTCCTGGGGCAAAGGCAGCGGATGGTCTTTAGCCCAGGCAGCACGCACGTCCGCCACCAAAAAGATAGAACCGGTCGCGATGATGCCCCAACCGGGCTGCAACCGCGCCTGCGCCTGTTCCAAAGCACGGGAGGGATTGACGGCGATTTCGGCGCCTTTGCCCAGTTCGGCGCACAGGTCAGCCAGGGTGTAGGGCGCCGCGGCCCGCGGGTGATAGGAGCGGGTGACGATGACGTGCTCGACCTGCGGCAGCAATTCACGCAACATGCCCGCGATCTCCTTGTCCATCGAGGCCCCAAACAAGAGAATCCAGCGGGTACCCGGGAACCAGGCTCGCAACGATTCCATCAGCACCTGAGCCGAATAGGGATTGTGCGCACAATCTACGACTAGCAAAGGAGCGCGATTGAGGATTTCCATGCGTCCTGGCCAGCTCACCTGCGCCAGTCCGGAACGCACCGTCGCACGCGTGAGCCAGGTCTGCCCCTGCGCCCGCCATTGCGCGGCCGCTGCGACGGCTACGGCGGCGTTCTGCAGCTGGAAATGGCCCAACAGCGGGAGCCAGTATTCCCCGCTCAAATCCGCATCCCTGGCGGGGGCTATCAGGGAAAAGGTCTGGCCTTCGTACGAACGACAGCCCGCTTCCCAGCGCCAATCCTGCCCGACCAGCGTGAAGGGTGCGCGCCGCTCATCCGCCAGGCGCTGCAAAACCTCCACCGCGCCGGGTTGCTGCGGCGCGCTGACGACGGGCACACCCGGCTTGATGATGCCCCCCTTCTCAAAGGCGATTTGCTCGATTGTGTCGCCCAAGATGTAGGTGTGATCCAGGCTTAGCGAAGTGATGACGCTGACTTCCGGCCGCACGACATTGGTCGCATCCAGCCGCCCCCCCAGCCCTACCTCGATGACAGCCACATCCACCTTCTGCCGGGCAAAATACAAAAACCCCAGGGCTGTGGTCACTTCAAACACGGTCAGGTCGGGAATACTCTCAATCACCGGCTGCAGCTCCTCGACCAGGGCAGCCAGATCGCGACGCGAGATGGGTTCGCCATTGATCTGAATGCGCTCTCGATAGGTGTGCAGATGGGGCGACGTATACAGACCAGTCTTCAAGCCCCCCGCCTGCGCTATCGCAGCCAACATAGCGGAAACCGACCCTTTGCCCTTCGTCCCGGCAATATGCAACGTAGGATATGCCCGGTGCGGATGGCCCAGCTTTTCCAGCAGCAGCTCCACCCGATCGAGTTTGAACTCATCAGGCGAATATCGCTCAATGCGCTTTTTTTCGTAATCTACCAGACCATACAGGTAACGTAAAGCCCTGTGATAATCCATACCCCCTCACAACAAAAGGGTGGGGTCCCTTCCCCCACCGTAGTTTCCGACGAATCTGGTTTATCAGCTCGCAGCTCCGATTGTACCTGTTTTCAGCCCAGGAGCAAGTCTCTTTAACTGAAATTAGGACATGAAGTTCGGACATGGCGCTGCGAAACCGAGATAGGGTTGCGGTAAGAAGATCACCCATGAAAACATTATCCCTCCCTACCCATCCCCATGCCTGCCCATCCCTATGCCTACTCTGTCCCAACTCATGTCCGAACCTCAGTCTTTAAGCGAGCCATCCGGCAACACGGGCCAACGCTTCCGCCGTCCCAAATGGACCGGGACGACGGGAGTTGACGCTCCCGCGAAGTTGGGGGCGGATAGTTCACGGAAACCCAAAAAGTGTAGTATAATTAGCCCTACCAACTAATTTTAAGGAATTGATGGATATGGACACGGCGCTTGACTATCGTGAGTTTAAACTGGAACGCACCTGGGTGCCCGATCACCGCAATGCTGTAGCCTGGCTGCTTTCCCATATTTTGCGCTGGCACAATGTGCCGCTTATTTTGGGAGTTTTCGGCGGTGCCATCGGTAACGCCTTCCTAAACGGCTACATGCCCATGTACACCGGCCGGGCCTTCGACGCGCTGCGCGCTGCGCCCCCTGACCTGGCCCTCTTACGCGCGGCTGCGATCGGCATCCTGTGGACGCAGGTCCTGCGCTCGGTACTTCAACTGCTGCGCAACCTTTCCAGCGAAACCTTTAGCCAAATGATGGAGCGCAATGTGCGTGATGAGCTGTATGGAGAATTGCTGGGCAAGAGCATGGCCTTTCACGACAAGCAGGTCATCGGCGACATCATGGCCCGCGCGACCAACGATGTGCGCGAAATCAACTTGATGTTCAATCCGGGCCTGAATATGGTGATCGGTTCGGCGGCCTTTCTGTTTATGCCGTTGTTCTTCATTTACCGTATTCATCCCCAGTTGCTGCTGATGCCCCTGCTCTTCCTGGCAGCTTACGCGATTTTGATTCCCGTGTACCTGCGCTGGATCCGGCCTAAAGCTGAAGCCGTGCGCACCAGTTTTGGTCAGATGAACGCGACCCTGGCCGAAGCGATTGAAGGCGTAGAGACGGTCAAAGGCGCCGCACAGGAAGAAAGGGAGCGCCGTCGTTTCCTGGAGCGCGTCTCCGCCTGGCGCCGGAGTTTCGTAGCCCAGGCCAATATCGAAGCGACCTTCTTCCCGCTGCTTACCTTATACATCCTCACGGCAGCCGGCCTTTACCAGAGCCTGACCCTGATGCGAGCGGGGATGATCAGCCTGGGCGACGTGATCGCTTACAGCGGGCTTATGCTGATGTTCGATTTTCCGACCTTTACCGCCCAATTTGCCTACGTCCGCGTGGCTTCGGGCGTCGCCAGCGCGCAGCGCATCCTGCGCCTGATTACGGCCGAAAACGCGCTGGATCAAAATACGCAAGGGTATCAGGACCGCCTGCGCGGCGCCATTTGTTTTGAAGCGGTGACCTTTGGCTATGATCCGCAAAAACCCATTCTGCACGAAGTCAGTTTCCAGATTCAGCCCGGCCAGACCGTGGCCATCGTCGGTCAGACGGGGGCCGGAAAATCTACCCTGACCAAGCTGATTAACCGCATCTACGATGTGCAGGGCGGGCGGGTCCTGATAGATGGCGTGGATGTGCGAGACTGGAATCTGGAAGCCCTGCGCCGACAGATTTCGGTCATCGAGCAAGATATTTTTCTCTTTTCACGCACAGTAGCGGAAAACATCGCTTTCGGTCGCCCTGACGCTACCCGTGAGGAAATCATCGCCGCCGCGAAACTCGCTCAGGCCCACGATTTCATCATGGAGTTCAAGGATGGCTACGATACCATCGTCGGGGAACGAGGGGTGACGCTTTCCGGCGGCCAACGGCAGCGCCTTGCCATCGCCCGCGCTTTTCTCACCAATCCGGCCATTCTTATTCTGGATGATGCCACCAGCGCGATTGACAGCGCCACCGAGGACGCCATCCAACGCGCCATCGAAGCCATTGCCCGCGGGCGCACGACCATTCTCATCACCCATCGCCTTTCGCAAATTCGTTGGGCCGATCAGATTGTCGTCCTGCGCCGCGGACGGGTCGAGGCGGTAGGCGATCACGAAACCTTGATGACAACGTGCAAGGCCTATCGCGACATTTTCGCCCGTTACGAAGCCTGAACTCTTTTTTTCAGCGGGGATACTATGGGTTTCTTTTACGGATTAAACAGCGAAGCTTATGATCGGAACTACAGCGATCGGGAACTGATCACGCGGATTCTGCGGTACTTTAAACCCTACCGCGGGCGCGTCATCCTGGTCATTCTGGTGGTCAATTTCGCCGCGCTGGTAGGCGCCCTCAATCCCATCCTGGTGGCCCGTGCCCTGGATGGCATCATCAAGGCCCCGGGCGCCAGGGCTATCTTACTCCTCACCCTCATCGTCCTGGGACTGGGCATTGCCGATTGGGCGGCCAACTACGCCCGCCGCCGCATGACCGCTTATCTGTCCGGCGAAGTGATCAGCGCCCTGCGCCGGGATGCCTTCACCGCCGCGCTCAATCACGACCTTTCGTTCTTCGATGAGTTCCGCAGCGGGCGCATCATCAGCCGTATCACCTCGGATACCGAAGAATTCGCCCAGGTCACGCAGATTCTCACCGAAGTCGTCAGTCAGGTGCTCATGTTCCTCATCCTCTTCGTGATCCTGATGCGCACCTCCTGGCGCCTGACGTTGCTGCTCCTGGCCACCATGCCGGTGGTTTTCCTCTTCGCCTGGGGGATGCGCAGCCTGGCCCGCAAGGTTACGCGCCGCGGGTTCCGGATTATCGCCGAGGTCAACGCGACCATTCAGGAGGCGGTATCCGGCATCCGGGTGGCCAAGAACTTCCGCCAGGAAGCGCGCCTGTACGGCGAGTTCAGCCGCGTCAATCAACAGTCCTTTCGCGTCAACCTGATCCGCGGCTTCACCCTCGCCCTAACCTTCCCCCTGTTCAACGCGCTTTCGGGCATGGGCACGGCGATGGTGGTGTATTGGGGCGGGTTGACCGTGGCCGCCGGCACCATCAGCCTGGGCGAATGGTACCTGTTCATCAACAGCGTGCATTACTTCTGGTCGCCCATGCTCAACCTCTCCTCTTTCTGGAGCCAGATTCAGGGCGGGCTTTCCGCGGCTGAACGCATCTTCGCCCTGATTGATGCCGAACCCACGGTCCGCCAGCTCGCCCAACTGCCCGCCCCACCCCTGCGCGGCGACATCCGTTTCGAGCACGTCAGCTTCCGCTACACCAATCAGGAAGAAGTCCTGCGCGATTTCAACCTGCACATCCATGCCGGAGAAAGCGTGGCCTTTGTAGGCCACACCGGCGCAGGGAAGACCAGCCTGGCGCGCCTGATCGCCCGTTTCTACGAGTTTCAGGAGGGGCGCATCACCGTTGATGGCTACGACATCCGCAACTTCGACTTGCACAGCTACCGCCAACAGCTCGGCATCGTTTCGCAGACGCCTTTCCTGTTTGCCGGCACCATCGCCGATAACATCCGCTACGCGCGGCCCGACCTGAGCCAGGAGGAACTCGAAGCCCTGGCCTACCGGATCGGCGGCGGGGAATGGCTGGCCTCACTGCCCGAAGGCTTGAACACGGAAGTCGGAGAACGCGGCTCGCGGCTTTCGCTGGGGCAGCGCCAGCTCATCGCGCTCCTGCGCGTCCTGGCCCAAAAGCCCGCCATCTTCATCCTGGATGAAGCCACCGCCAGCATTGACCCCTTCACCGAAATGCAGATCCAACAGGCCATCGAATTGCTGTTGAAACAGAGCACCTCGATCCTGGTGGCGCACCGTCTCTCGACCGTCCGCGCAGTAGACCGCATCATCGTGCTCGATCACGGGCGCATCATCGAAGAAGGCCATCACGAGCAGCTTCTGCAGGCCGGCGGCCACTACGCCCTGCTTTACAACACCTATTTCCGCCATCAGTCCCTGGAGTACGTCGAACAGGTTGGAGCGCGCCGACGCGAACAAGCCGGCGCCTGAACCGGAGCCCGGCAGTCCACGCGGTAAGCGTCCAGGTTCAGGTGTTTGTACAGCGCATTGAACCCCCACGCCAGCGCCTGAGGGCAAAATACCTCAGGCGCCTGGTTATATTCGATCACAAACACCGGCTTACCGGCCTCCACAAAAGGCAGCAGCAGCTCGCACTCATCGTAGGTGAAACAGGACTCATTCAAAGCCCAGTCAAACCAGGGCAACAGGTCCGGAATCTGCTCCAGGTCGTTTTTCAAGCCGACGCTTAAACCGCGGGCGTGGGCCGCCTCGGCCAGCCAGCGGTTATAAGCCAGTTGCGCCTCGGCGGTGATGGGGAACCCCGTCGCCTGCTGATAACCATTCACGTTATCCGGGTCCACGCCATCGCACCCCTTAGCGCGAGCCAGGTCCAGGCGCGCCGCCAGCAAAGGCTGCAGCAGATCGAGACGGCGCACATCCAGCCAACGCTCGCCGGGCCAGCTGGCCAGCTCAGCCCCCAGCACCTCAGGCGGGAAGCGCCCGGCATCCGGACGCCATTCCTCCCAGCTCCCCGCACTGAAATAACACATCACAAACACCCCGCGTTCGTGCAAAGCAGCGATCGTCTCGGCTGGCGTGTCAAATAAATCCAGGTTGAAGAGGTCCACGGCAGGCGTGAGGTCGAGCGTTCCCGTGTACTGCACCTGCCAGCGTGCGTAGCGGGGAGGCAGCGCCGGCGTTGGGGCAGGCGTACCGCTCAGCACCAGCGGCAAAAAGGTGCGTTCAGGCGCAGGTTCCGCCGTCCAGGCCGCCTCCCCTGCACAGCGTCCCAGGCTCAAGATCAGCATCAAAGCCAGGGCCAGAAGCCGATACCCCCCGCGCAGGATCATGGCATTCGCTCCAATCCCAGCAAAGTCAGCGTTTTGCGATGGGGCTGCCCGGCAAAATACTTCTCCAACGCGCGCTGGAACACCGAACCAGGGGGGGCGACCAGAGCGAACAAGGTAGCACAGGCATGAAACTTCATGTCGTCCGGCGAGCCGAAAATCTCGTAAGCCGAACGTCCTTCCACCGCCAGGGCTGTCTCAAAGCAGGCGCGCAGCCGCTCCCCCAGCACGGAATGCGCCAGATAGGCCCGGGCCTCATCCAGGGAGCGGATGGCGTAACGTTGCGACATGGCGCTCATCCCCAGGCCGTAGAGTTGGGGAAAGATAAACCACATCCAATGCGAGCGTTTGCGCCCCTGCCGCACCTCCTCCAGGGCCTGTTCGTACACCCCCTCTTGCGCGGCGATAAACCGCTGTAAATCATCAACCTCCGTCGTCATGGTGCCCTCCTTTCCGTTGCATTGAGTATAACCGCTACGCCCTCTGCACCTGATAGAGCCATCCCCAGAAAGTCCAGAGAACCGTAATGACCTACCCTGAATCGTTTGCAGATAATGTAGCGTAGGCTTTAGCCTGCGCATACAGGCCTGGCGGCCTGCGCTACAGGGGCATGCCTTCGCCGCGTCTTTGATAGCGCTTGCCCGGGGGCTCCCTGGTAGGTAGTTACAGAGAACCTTAAAAATTCGCCACCGTTCAGCCTAAGCTCTTCAGGAAAAGGGCTTTCCGTACCCACCTGGTTGAACAGCCCCAGCCAGGTTGTACCTGCTCAGGCTGGCTTTCTGCCCCCGAGCGCCTGGCGGGGCGGCATCCCAGACGGTGGGACGCTGAGCAATCACGACAGTTTTAGCTCATTCAGGCCGTTTCCCTGAGATTAGGACATGAGTTCGGACAAGGCGCTGCGAAACCGAGATAAGGTTGCGGTAAGAAGATCACCCATGAAAACATTATCCCTCCCAACCCATCCCCATGCCTGTAGAGCACGGGGGATGATGCGGGATTATAGTAGGGCAGGCATCCCTATGCCTGCCCATCCCATGCCTGCCCACGGGACGCGGCGGCATAGGGATGCCGCCGCTACGACATTTTTGTACCGTAGGGCAGGCATCCTATGCCTGCCCATCCCATGCCTGTAGAGCACGGGGGATGATGCGGGATTATAGTAGGGCAGGCATCCCATGCCTGCCCATCCCATGCCTGCCCATCCCCATGCTTGTCCGTTCTATGCCTGCCCTGTCCCAACTCATGTCCGAACCTCAGACCACCTCCTTGACAGGCATTACCTGAAGAAGTTGAACCCGACAAATGCTACGAGCAGGCCTGCCAACAGCAGGTAGCCAGACAGGCCATCCTCAAGCATAGGCAAAGCACACCCCATGCCGATGGCGTCTATCGTAGTTTCCGATCGAACACCGCTAAACATAAAAACACAAAAAAGCCAGGCCCCCAGCCCCACAGCAATGAACAGAAACTTATCCATAGTGACAAATTTCAGCCAATCGGGCAGCCAGGCAGGTGAAAAAAGAGCAATGGCCTTTCCCGTCACCGCTAAAAAATAGCGCAGAAAATAGAGGGGCAAAGTTAAAACGCCAGGTCAGCATTCAAACAGTTGGAGACCGTACGCATTTTCGTACCCCCTGAAACCAGGATGTAACTGCTCAGCCACCCACCGTCTGGCGACTG
>Ga0068707_1001075_pt1 | contig 18801 bp, 15 predicted proteins | sample YNPNPMetaG_FD_66600 | JGI IMG/M metagenome (GOLD analysis project Ga0068707, IMG submission 66600) | Anoxygenic and chlorotrophic microbial mat microbial communities from Yellowstone National Park, USA - YNP NP MetaG | ecosystem: Environmental > Aquatic > Thermal springs > Hot (42-90C) >...
GGCTTCGGAGACGTAGAGGTACCAGATCTCGACGTCCGAGTCGTTGACGAGGCGCACCTGGACCGGTTGCGGCGGCACCTCGACCGGAGGAGGAGGCGGCGGCGCGGCGGGAGGACGGAGATAGATGTTGCCGTCCGCCGGCAGAGCGAAGTTTCGCATCTCGACCAGCGTCGCGCCGTCGCAGGTCTTGGCCAGGAGGTCCCACGCCGGGTAGCGGGCGTCGAGTTGAACGCGCAGGGCGGCGCCGTGCGGCAGCGTCTGGCTGCCGAGCCGGTCCTCGCCCCACTGGGTGTCGCTGGCCGGCGAGATGTGGAGGTAGCAGACGACCTGGTTGGTGCTGTTGATGATGTGGACCTGGACCAACCGCGGGGCGGGGGGGACGGGCGCGGTCGGCGGCCCCGGCGTCGGGCGGACGGTCGGCGCGGGTTGCGGCGCGGGCCGGATCGTGTACACCGGGCAACCGGCGGCCAGGACCAGGGACGCGGCGAGACAGCGGGCGATCGGGCGCATCGGCGGGCCCCTCCTTGGATAATCTCCCTTGTAGCATCCGCGCGAGCGTCGGCGCAACGTGGCGCGTCCCGGCGGGACGGTCCGGGGGGCGGGTGCGGCCGACCCGTTGCCTGCAGGCGCCGGGGTCGGTAGCCTCGGCGGGAGAGTGGAGGTGCCGATGCTGCCGTTGCCGCAGATCATCCGACGGAAACGCGACGGGGGGCGACTGACGCCGGACGAGATTTCCACGATCGTCCTGGGGTTCGCGCGGGGGGAGGTTCCGGACTACCAGATGTCGGCGTTGCTGATGGCGATCGTGTTTCGGGGGCTCGACACGGACGAGCTCCGCGCCTGGCTCGACGCCATGGTCCGCTCGGGCACCGTCGTCGACCTGTCACACGTCCCCGGCGTCAAGGTGGACAAGCACTCGACCGGCGGGGTCGGCGACAAGGTGTCGCTGTGCCTGGCGCCGCTGGTGGCCGCCTGCGGGGTGCCGGTGCCGATGATGTCGGGTCGAGGGCTCGGCCATACCGGCGGCACGCTGGACAAGCTCGAGGCGATCCCGGGGTTCCGGACGGACCTGCCGGTCGATCGATTCCGGGAGATCGTGGCCTCCTGCGGGGTGGCGATGGTGGGGCAGACGGCCGATCTGGCCCCGGCGGACCGGCGAATCTACGCGTTGCGGGACGTGACGGGGACGGTCGAGTCGGTGCCCCTGATCACGGCGAGCATCCTGTCGAAGAAGGTCGCCGAGGGTGCCGACGCGCTGGTCCTGGACGTCAAGGTCGGCGACGGAGCGTTCATGAAGACGATCGACGACGCCCGCCGGCTCGCGCGCACCCTGGTCGCGGCCGCGCACGCCTACGGCAAGCCGCTCACGGCGTTGTTGACCCGCATGGACCGCCCCCTCGGTCGCGCCGCCGGCAACGCGCTGGAGACGATCGAGGCGATCGAGGTGCTGCGGGGGGGAGGTCCCGCCGACCTGGTGGAACTGACGCTGGCGCTGGGAGCGGAGATGTTGCAGTTGGGCGGCCGCGCCGCCGGAGAGGCGGAGGGGCGGGCGAGGCTGCGCGCGGCGATCGCGGACGGCTCGGGGCTCGAGCGATTCCGGCGAATGGTCGAGGCGCAAGGGGGCGACCCGCGCGCGCTGGACGACGTCGGGCGGTTTCCCCGGGCCGCGCGGCGGACCGTGGTGCGCGCCGCGCGCGGCGGCTGGATCACGCGCATCGCCTGCGAGGCGGTGGGCTGGCTGAACGTGGAGCTGGGGGCCGGGCGCCGCGCCGCCGGCGACCGGGTCGATCCCGCCGTGGGGTTCGAGTTCGAGCGCAACGTGGGCGACCGGGTCGAGCGGGGCGAGCCGCTGGTCGTGGTGCACCACCGCGACGAGCCCGCGGCGGCGGACGTGGTCCGGCGGCTGGGCGAGGCGATCGCGATTGGCGACGAGCCGCCCCCGGACGTGCCGCTGGTGCTGGAGCGCATCGACCGGTCGGGCGATCCCGGCGGACGACCGGCCCGCGCGACACACCTTCGATCCTCCCGTCGGCGGGATTCTGCGGGTCGGCGCACACCACCACCGTGGCGCCGGAGGCGCGTTGGATGAGCCGCCGCGGCGGCACGAGCCGCCTGGTCTCGGCGTCGCAGGGCGGGAGGTTCGGAGAACCGCACGCGCAGGGAGGCGGGAGCGACGGCTTGCCGTCCTGGGCGCGCGGCCGCCGGAGGTGCTCCGCCCTTTTCGCGCCGCGCCCTTCCCGGCCAGCCGCAGGACCGCGACGGCGGAACTCGCGACTGGAAGCCGCACTGGACCCGTCGGACACAGGCTGGTAGCCTGAGCGCGTGGAACCGGACTGGTCGGGTGCGGTCCTGGAAGGCAAGTATCGCCTCGGGAAGGTGCTGGGTCAGGGCGGCATGGGAGTGGTCTACGCGGCGGAACACACGCTGCTCGGCCGGCCGCTGGCCGTGAAGTTGCTCAAGCGCGAGTTCACGCGGGACCGCCTGGCGGTCCAGCGCTTCCAGCAGGAGGCGGTGAACGCCAGCCGGGCGGGGAGCCCCCACATCGTCGCGATCCACGACCTGGGCGAGACCGGCGATGGCACTCCGTTCATCGTGATGGAGTACCTCGAGGGGACGACGCTGTACGCGGTGATGGGGGAGGACCCCGCGACGGGGACGAACGGGGTGTTGGAGGTGCCGCAGGCGGCCGACCTGCTGTGCCAGGTGTTGGCGGGGCTGGCCGCGGCGCACGAGCACGGGATCGTGCACCGGGACCTCAAGCCGGGAAACATCTTCCTCACGGAGGTTGGCGGTCGGACCAGTTTCGTCAAGCTGCTCGACTTCGGCGTGTCGAAGGTGCTCGGCGGGGACCGGATGATGCACATGACCCGCACCGGCGTGCTGCTCGGCACGCCGACGTACATGGCGCCCGAGCAGGTGATGGGGCGCAAGGACATCGACCACCGGGTCGATCTGTGGGCGGCCGGCGTGATCCTGTTCCGGCTGCTGGCGGGGCGGCGGCCGCACGGTGGGTCGGTGACGGCGGAGCGGCTGGCGGCGATCGTGTCGCAGGATGCGCCACCGCTGCGTTCCCTGCGTCCGGACCTCGACGCGGGGTTGGAGGGGCTGTTGCGCAAGGCGCTGTCGCGGGACCCGGCGAGGCGGTTCCGCACGGCGCAGGAGTTCGCCGAGGCGCTGGAGCCGTACCGCGAGCGGGCGTCGGCACCGCTGGCCAGCAGCTTCACGCTGCCGCCGGGGCCGCTGGCGAGCGGGCCGTTCTCGCGGCCCGCGCCGGTTCCCGTGCCGGCGTCTCCGGGACCGCCGACGCTCGGGGCGGTGCCGCCGGCCGCGCCGCCCCCTCCGTTCGACGACGCGGCGATGGCGCCGACCGCCAAGGCGGTGATGCCGGCGGCGGCCGCGCCGGCGCACGGCCCGCAGGTCCTGCTCCGCTCCGGCACGTTCGACCAGCCGACGACGGCGCTGCCGGCGCCGGCGCTGCCGGTCGCCCCGATGGGGACGCCGACGCCGGCGGCGGTGCCGCGACCGGCTCCCGGTGCGACGGAACCGCCCGGACCGGTGCGGCGGTCGGGCATCGCGACGGCGACGTGGGTTTCCATCGCGTCGCTGGTGGTCATCGCGCTCTCCGTCACCGCGCTCCTGGTGGGCCGGTTTCGCGACCCCGGCGAGGGGGACCGCGCCCCGGCGTCCGGAACCGCGTCTCGCGCGGCGTTCCCGGGGGTGGAGCCGGCGGACGTGGACCGGTACGTGGAGGCCGCGGTCGCCGTCGGCTGCCGGGTCGCGGGGGACTCCCGGGTTTCGGGAACGACTCGCTGGGTTCCGCCGCAGGACGTGCTCGAGAGGTTCGGCCTGACGCCGGTCGAATGGCGGGAGCTGTCCCGCCGCCTGGCGGGCGACGCCGCGGTGCAGCGGCGCATCGCCGAGGGGCTGCGTCGTTGTCCCTCGCGGCCGCCCTGACGTTGCGTCCGCGTTCTTGCCGGGCCGGCGGAACGGCGCCGCGGGCGGGTGCTGGCGATCGTTCTCGCGGTGGGGTCGGGGGGAGCCTCGAGCGCCACCGCGAGCGCGAGGGAGGGGACACCGCGGAGCGTCGGCGGGGCGTTGCGCCGGCAACGGTGGAGTGTCGGCTCGTACGCCCGCCGGGGATCCCCGGCGGTGCGACGGACGGACGTTGCGGGCGCCCTGGCGCGCGGAGGCGCTCCGCGCCTTGCGCAGCGCGTCCTGCCGTGCGGCTCGAAGGACCGCGGCGGCCGAGTTCGCCGTTGTGGGGCGCGGATTGACAGGCGGTGGACTGCGGCTAGGATGGCGCGCGTGACGAAGGTCGGTTCGGCCGAGGCCGCGGGGGAGAGGCGAACCGTCGTGCGGTTCGAGGAGCGCGAGCTGCCGCCGGGGCCGATCGACCTGCGCGCGACGCTCGGGTGCGTTCCTCCCGTCGACCTGGATGTCGGATTCGGCAAGGGACGGTCTCTGCTGGAGTGGGCGGCGTTGGGCCGCGACGGCACGCTGCTCGGGGTGGAGATTCGGCGGCGGCTGGTCGACCGGGCGTTCGAGCGGTTGGGGCGGGCGGGGGCGGGCGGGGTGCGGCTGTTGCGCGGTGATTTCCGTGCGATCGCTCCGCGGCTGGTGCCCGGCGGGCTGGTCCGGCGGTGCTACCTGCATTTTCCGGATCCCTGGTGGAAGAAGCGGCACCGCAAGCGGCAGGTGGTCTCGGCGCCGGTCGTGGCCGAGCTGGTCCGGCTGTTGGCGCCGGGCGGCGAGGTCTGCGTGCAGACCGACGTTCCGGAGCGGGCGGAAGAGTTTCGGGCGGCGCTGGCGGGTGCCGGGTTGGAGGAGCGCTGGTGGAGCGACGGCGGGGCGGGTGCCCGTCTTTTCGACGTGCGTTCGAACCGCGAGGCACGTTGCGAGGCGGCGGGGGTGCCGGTGTATCGGATGATGTTCGGCAAGCCGCCGCCCCGGATCGGCGGGCCGGAGGCCCGCGACGGAGGGTGAGACCGATGACGAGGCTGCACGTGAACATCGACCATGTGGCGACGCTCCGGCAGGTACGTGGGACGAAGTACCCCGACCCGGTGACGGCGGCCGGGCTGGTCGAACTGGCGGGGGCGGACGGGGTGACGGTCCACCTGCGGGAGGACCGGCGGCACATCTGCGACCGGGACGTCAAGCTGCTGCGCTCCGTCGTGCAGACGACGCTGAACCTGGAGATGGCGGCGACGGAGGAGATGACGGAGATTGCCGCCGACCTCCGGCCGGACATCGTGACGCTGGTGCCGGAGCGGCGGGAGGAACTGACGACGGAGGGGGGGCTGGACGTGGGGAAGGCGGCCGATGCGATCCGGCGCACGGCCGACGCGGTCCGGTCGCACGGGATCCGACTGAGCCTGTTCCTCAACCCGGACGTGGAGGCGATCGAGGCGGCGGCGAAGCTGGGGGTGGCGGACACGGTGGAGCTGCACACGGGGGCGTACTGCGAGGCGGCCGACGAGGACTTGCGCCGCAGCCAGCTCCTGACGCTCCGGCAGGCGGCGAAGAAGGCCGAGGAGCTCGGTTTCCGGGTCGCCGCGGGCCACGGGTTGCACTATGGCAATGTCGGGCCGGTGGCGGCGATTCCCGCGGTGGAGGAGCTCAACATCGGGCATGCGATCGTGGCCCGCGCGGTTCTGGTGGGTCTCCAGGCTGCGGTGCGGGAGATGATCGATCGGATTCGCGAGGCGCGGGCGTGATCGTCGGGATCGGGATCGACCTGTGTGATGTGGATCGGCTGGAGCGTGCGGTGGCGCGCCACGGGCGGCGGTTCCTGGAGCGGGTGTTCGCGCCGTTCGAGCGGCGGGCGTGTCGGGGTCGGCCGACGGAGCATCTGGCGGCGCGGTTCGCGGCCAAGGAAGCGTTCGCCAAGGCGGTGCGGGCGGCGAGGGTGCCGTGGCGGGAGGTGTGGGTCGCGACGCCGCCGGGGCGTCCTCCGCGGCTGGCGGTGCGGGGCGGGGCGCGGCGGATGGTGGAGCGGTGCGGGGCGCGGCGCTGCCTGGTCAGCCTGGCGCACGACGGCCGCCGGGCGGCGGCGGTGGTGCTCTTGGAGGGAGGAGGGGACGACGATGACGCCCTTGATGACCCGCGCGCAGATGCGGCGCTACGACGTCGCGGCGACGGAGCGGTACGGGATCGAGGGGTTGGTGTTGATGGAGAACGCGGGACGGGGCGCCGCCGAGGTGATCCGACGGCTCGTGGGGTCTCTGCCGCGCGGATCGCACGCCGCGCCGCCCCGCGTCGGGCTGGTGTGCGGGCCGGGAAACAACGGCGGCGACGGTTTCGTCGTCGCCCGCCATCTGGCCAACGCCGGCCTGCCGGTGCGCGTGCATCTGGCGTTTCCGCCCGAGCGGGCGCGGGGCGACGCCGCCCGCAACCTGGCGATCGCCCGCGCCATGGGTCTCGAGATCCTCGACGCTTCCCGTCCCGCCGCCCTCCCCCGTCTGCGGCGCGCCCTCGCCGCCGACGCGGTGGTCGTCGACGCGCTGTTCGGGACGGGGCTGGATCGCGAGGTGGAGGGGCATCCGCGGCATCTGATCGAGGCGATGAACGCCGCCCCGGGCCTCAAGGTCGCGCTCGACATTCCCTCGGGCCTCGACGCCGACACCGGCCGGCCGCTCGGCGTCTGTTTCCGCGCCGACCATACCGTGACGTTCGGCGCGCTCAAGGTGGGGCTGGCGCTCCATCCTGGGGTGGATCTGGCCGGCGAGGTGGACCTCGTCGACCTCGGCGCCCCGGCGCGTCTGGCGGAGGAGATCGGCTGGGCGGCTACGCTGCTGGACGAGGCGGGTGTGGCGGCCCGGGTGCCGGCGCGCCCGCCGGCGGGCCACAAGGGCACCTTCGGCCACCTGCTCGTCGTGGCCGGCTCCCGGGGGAAGAGCGGTGCCGCGGTGCTGGCGGCCCAGGCCGGAGTGCGCAGCGGCGCCGGGCTCGTCACGCTGGCCACGCGCGGCGACGCGCGGGACGTTGTCGAGGCGCGGGTGCGGGAGGTGATGGTGGAGGAGCTGCTGCCCGCACCGGGAGCGCGCCGGTCGGGGGCGGAGCTGGACCGCCGGTGGGATGCGCTGGCTCGCGGGAAAACCGCCGCTGCCGTCGGACCGGGGTGTGGCACGGACGAGGCGTCGGCGGAGGCATTACGGCGCATCGTCGCGCGGTCGCGCCTGCCGCTCGTCGTCGATGCCGACGCCCTCACCGCCCTGGCCGGTCGTCCCGCCCTGGTGCGCCGCGCCCCGGCGCCGCGTGTCCTGACGCCGCATCCGGGGGAGATGGCGCGGATGATCGGGACGACCGTCGAGCAGGTCCAGGCCGACCGGCTCGGGGTCGCGTTGCGGGTCGCCCGCGAGTGGAAAGCGGTCGTGGTGCTCAAGGGGGCCCGCACGATCGTCGCGGCGCCGGACGGCCGGGCGTTCGTGAATCCGACCGGCAATGCGGGGATGGCCTCGGGCGGGTCGGGAGACGTTCTCACCGGGCTTCTCGGGGGGCTGCTCGCCCAGCGGGTCGAACCGCTCGACGCCGCCTGCCTGGGCGTCTGGGCCCACGGCGCCGCCGGCGACCGCGCGGCCGGCGGTTCGGACGGCCGCGGTCTGGCCGCCCGGGACCTGCTGGCGGAGCTGCCCGGCGTCCTGCGGCGTCTGGCAGCCCGGCGCGGCGGAGGCCCGGGGAACCCCGGCCGGGTATGATCCGCGTGTCATGGCCCGCGCCAGGTGTTTCCGGTCGTGCGGGGTAGGACACCCTCCCACCGGACGGCCCAGAACCGGATGATTTTCTGAACATGCGGACCTCGGTCCGGAGCCGGTGGTTCGGTTCCGGCGGCGGCGGGACATGGCTTCGAACTTGCAGGAAACCGGCGCCGATGGCCGGGGCCGTGCCGGGCGACGGGGCGACCGACCGTCGCGCCACGTTCGAGGCGCTTGCGCTGCCGCACTACGCCGCGGTGTTGCGTCATGCGCTGCGGCTCACGAGGCACGTCCAAGACGCGGAGGATCTCTGCCAGGAGACGTACCTGCGCGCCTTCCGCCGGTTCGGGGCGCTCGAGTCGGCGGCTGCCGTGCGGCCTTGGCTGTTGCGGATCGCGACGAACGCGTTCTTCGGAATCTACCGGCGGTGGCGGCGGCGGCAGGAGGCGGTGTGGGCGCCGGACGAGGTGGTGCGGTGCGCGGACGAGGCGGTCGGGGTGGAGGCGCCGGAGGCGCCGGTGGGGGTGGCGGTGCACGGGGAGGTGCTGGCGGCGGTGGAGACGTTGCCGGTGGCGTTCCGCGAGGTGGTGACGCTGGTCGACTTGGGGGAGGCGACGTACGAGGAGGCGGCGGAGGTCCTGGCCTGCCCGATCGGCACGGTGATGTCGCGGTTGCATCGCGGGCGGGCGTTGCTGCGCGAGCGGTTGGCGGGGTACGCGGCGGCGTGCGGCTGCTCGCTGGCGGCCTGATTCTTCGATCGTCCGGCTCGCTCCGGGAGATGCGGCCCGTGCGGCGTCCGACCGTCCGCGCGGCTCGACGCCGACGCTCTTGACCCCGGCCTTCCCCCGCCGGAGACTCGGGCGGGAGGTGTGGCATGCGACGCGAGCCGTTTGCTGCGCGGCGAGGCTTCTATCCGGCGAATCCAAAGGCGTTGGCGGCAGAGCTCGACCGTTGCCTGCCGGAGGCGAAGGCGCCGCGGCGGGCCTTGGCGGTGGTGGCGCCCCATGCGGGCTACCCGTATTCAGGGCTCGTGGCGGGCAAGGTCTATGCAGCGGTCGAGGTGCCCGAACACGTGATCGTGCTCTGTCCGAAGCACACGCGGTACGGCAGTCCGCTGGCGGTGATGACTTCGGGGAGCTGGGTGATCCCGGGGGCGGAGATTCCGGTCGACGAGGATCTGGCGCGGCGGGTGCGCGATGGGTGCGAGCTGGACGAGGACGAGGAGGCGCACCTGGCGGAGCATTCGCTGGAAGTGCAGCTCCCATTCCTCCACCGCCGCAACCCGGCTTTCCGGCTCACCCCGGTGGCGCTCGGCGTCGGCGACTGGCCGACGCTCCGGAAGCTCGGGCGCCGGCTGGCGGAGACGGTCCGGGCGTTCGGCTCGCCGACGCTGCTCGTCGCCTCGTCGGACATGTCGCACGAGAGCGGGGACCGCGGTCGGGTGAAGCGCAACGACGACCTGGCGATCGAGCGGATGCTGGCGCTGGACGCGGAGGGGCTGGTGCGCGTGGTGCGGGAGCACGAGGTCACGATGTGTGGTTTCGCGCCCGCCGCTGTGGCGATCGAGGCGGCGAAGGCGCTGGGAGCGGCGAAGGCCGAACTGCTCGGGTACGAGACGAGCCTGGACCACGGGGGGACGGAGGACTGGATCGTGGGCTACGCGGGGCTGGTGTTCGAGTAGCCGGGGGGGTGGCGGCGCGCCTCAGAGCGGCAGGATCGTGCGCTTGCCGTTGTACCGCAGCGTATCGTACTCGCGTTCCACATCGACCAACGCCACCTTGCCCAGGACCTCCTGGAGCGGCACGGACGTGTAGGAGCCGTGGAGGAAGGAGACCATGCGTCCGGTCTGGCCCTGCTGGACCAGGTTGACGGCGCAGATGCCGAAGTTGCGGGCCATCCGGCGGTCGTAGGCGCAGGGGGTGCCGCCGCGCTGGAGGTGGGAAAGGACGACGGCGCGGGTTTCCAGCCCGGTCCTCTCGGCGATGCCGCGCGCCACCAGCTCGCCGATGCCGCCGAGCGTCACGTGGCCGAATTCGTCGAGGCCGCTCTGGCGCTGGACGACCGCACCCCCGGCCGGCTTGGCACCCTCGGCGACCACGACGATCGAGTAGCGCACGCCGCTCTGGCGCCGCTTGGCGATCAGCTGGGCCACCTGGTTCATGTCGAAGTCCCACTCGGGAATCAGGATCACGTACGCGCCGGCCGACATGCCGCCCTGCAGCGCGAGGTGTCCGGCGTGGCGGCCCATCGTCTCGACGACGAAGATCCGGCTGTGCGAACCGGCGGTGGTGCGTAGTCGGTCCACCTCCTCGGTGATCACGTTCACCGCCGTCTCGAAGCCGATCGAGTAGTCGGTGCCGACCAGATCGCGGTCGATCGTCTTGGGGATGCCGACGCAGGGAATGCCCCGTTCGGACAGCTTGGCGGCCACGCTGAGCGTGTCCTCGCCGCCGATGGCGATCACGGCGTGCAGGCCGAGCCGTTCGATGTTGCGGATCACGGTCTCGCTGCGATCGTTCTGCGGGTGGAATGGATTGGTGCGGGAGGTGCCAAGGCGGGTGCCGCCGGATCGATCCCAGGGACGGACTTCGGCGGACACCAGACGCTTGAAATATCCCTCCTCGCCGAAGTCGGCAAACGGCGGCAGGATGCGGTCCGGGTCGCCCTTGACCAGCCCCTTCCACCCGTCGCGGATGCCGATCACCTCGTAGGGGATCGCGGTCGAGGCCGGGTCCTCGGCGGTCTTGACGACCCACTTCACCGCCCCGTTGAGGCCCGGGCAGTCGCCGCCTCCCGTGAGGATGCCGATGCGCTTCATCGTTCGCCTCCCGTTGCAGCGCCGCGGGGGCGCGGACCGCCTCCGGCCGCGACGCTCGCCGAAGGATAGACCCCCCCGACGATCCGGCACAAGAGCCCGGGCCATGCCGGCCGCCTGCACCCGCGGAACCGGCTCCCCGCAAGACGCGGACGTACGCCCGCCCGCGGCGGGCGGCTCAGCCGCGGTGGGGCAGCGGGGTCCCGTAGCCGAGCAGGCGCAGGGGACGGTCGGAGACCGAGAAACGCACGGTCGCGGCGGGTGCCACGGGAATGGCGACGTGCGGCCCGTCGACGTAGACAACCGCCGGCTGCCAGGCGTTGGTCACCTCGAGCGCCTCGCCGCGGCGGACGAAGCCTCGCACGAGGCGGTAGCGGCCGCGGTGCGGGCCGAGCCGGTGCGGCTCGCGCACGACGAACTGCAGTCGGGCCTCCGTCAGGCCGAGAATCCGCCCGCCGGCCGCGTGCGTGGCGGCCGTCGAGCCGGCGGCGGTGGAGATCCAGATGCCGGACGAATACTGTTCCTCCGCCCGGCGCCCGCGCCGGATCACGTAGCGGGTGGTGCTGGCCGGGCAGGCGTTGGAGAAGAGGCAATCGTTGAGCACGCGGTCGGTGACCATCCGCCCGTCGAGTTCGACGCGCATCCGCTGGAGCAGCGTCGGGCGGAGCTCGCCGGCGACCGCCGCCGCCAGGTACGGTTCGGCCCGCGCGGCCACGGAGACGGTCAGGAAGCCCGTGGAGAAACCGGGGGCCGAGTTGAAAGGCAGGACGGAGGCGTCCCCGACGAGATGGGAGACGTGCAGCACGGTGCCGTCGCCGCCGACGACGACGACGAGGTCGTCGTCGCGGATCCGGAGGCCCTCGGTGCGATGCAGGAAGCGGGCCTGCAGGCCGAGGCGGTCGAGGGCGCGGCGGACGGCGCGGAGCGAGGCGAGGTGTTCGCGGTGGGCGTCGAGCATCCGGCGGCCGAGGGGGTGACCTTCGCGGACCAGGCGTGCGATGCGGCGGTCGCGCCGCCGCGTGACCAGCTCGGTATAGGCCGACCGGCGGTGGATGACGAGGATTCGCGGCCGTGGACGACCCGGCGTCATCGTCGCTCCGCGCCGTCCCGGGGACGGCGGGGAGAAGTATGCGCGACTCGCGGTCGGCGACGCAAACAACGACGACCCTGCCCGGGCCCTCCGGCCTTCGGCGGGTTCCTCTTCCCGGCCCCCCGCTCGAATCCGAACCTCGCCTCGTCGTGGGTGCCCATCTTGACCAGGAACCTCGCGCGTTCCGGCCGCGGTGTTGGGCGTGCCGGAATCGCCCACGCCCACGCCCACGACGGGAAACGAGGACAGGCACCCGGCGGGATTTGGGGCGCCCTGTCCTCTTGCCCGGCGACCGGCGGTCGTGCGACAAGGGCGAGGCGTTGCGCGGAGCGCCGGGGGAGGGGTCGTGCATCTGGAGTCGGTCCTCGCCGAGATCGCCACCCTGCCGATCTGGCTCGGGGTGCCGGCGCTGTTTGCGGCGGCGCTCATCGAGTACGTGTTTCCGCCGTTCCCGGGCGACTCGATCTGCCTGTTCGGCGCATTCCTCGTGGGGCATGCGGGTTGGAGCCTGCCGGCCGTCTTCTCCGCGGTGTTGGCCGGCAACGTCGTCGGTTTCGCGGCCGACTACGCGATCGGGGCGTGGATGCGCCGGCGGGTCGGACGCGGGGGCGCTGGCGGCACCGATCCGTCGCCGCGCCTGCGGGCGGTGTTGGGTCTCGAGGAGCGTTTCCGGACCCGCGCGGCGGCGACGCTGCTGCTCAACCGCTTCCTTCCGGGCATCCGGGCCTTCCTGTTCGTCGGGGCCGGCTTCTACCGCTACTCGTTCGCCCGCACCGTGCTGTGGGGCACGCTCAGCGCGGCGGCCTGGAACGCGCTGATCTTCGCCGCCGGCGTGGCGGTCGGGATGAACTGGAACGAGCTGTCCGCCTGGATGGAGCGGTACACAACCGTGGTGTGGGTTCTGCTGGGGCTGCTGGCCGCGGCGCTGCTTGTGCGCTGGCTGTTCCGGCGCCGTGTCGGGGGCAAGGGATGACCCTCCGGATCGGTCGCTGGCTCCGGTTCGTCAACCCCTGCTCGCGCAGGGGGGCTCCACGATGCTTCGCTTCAGGCTTCCCCGTGATGCGGGGCTTGCACACCGCGAGACAGAGGCGGATCCCAGGTTGACGATGCGGGGTTAACCATCCCCGGAACCTCGCGGGCCGCCCAGAGGGTCATGGAGTCACCGTAGCGGTCGCGGCCGGGCGACGTCAAGGGGCAGGTGCGGTTTCGGGATTCGGAGCCGGGATGCCGCCGGGCCGCTCGCGTCGTCTTCGGGTCTCGTGCACCTCGGTCCGACCCCGGGATCGGGCCTCCGGGTGCGCGGCGCGTTGGTGCCGGATGCGCCGAGCGGCAAGGGGGGGCCCGTCCCCGAGATCGGGCCTCCGGGTGCGCGACCGCCGATGCCCTGGGGCGTCATGGCCGGCGTCCCCGGCGCCGGCGATGGGACTCGTCGGGGAGAAGCGCGGCGCGCAGACGCCTGGCCCCGGGCGGGCGTTGACTTCGGGCGGCGGTCCGTGTTCTCTGCCCCCGATGGTGCGGCGGCCGCTGATCCTGCTGACGAACGACGACGGAATCGAGGCGCCCGGGTTGCGGGCGCTGGAAGCGGCGTTGTGTCCGCTGGGCGAGTTGTGGACGGTGGCGCCGGGGGAGGAGCGTTCGACGTCGAGCCATTCGGTGAACTTGCGTCGCGCGTTGCGGGTCCGGCGGCTGGGTCGTCGGCGCTGGGCGGTGTTCGGGACGCCGGTGGATGCGGTGTTCGTGGCGCTGTTCGCGCTGCTGCCGCGGCGGCCGGCGCTGGTGGCGTCCGGGGTGAACGGTGGGCCGAACCTGGGGACGGACACGATCTATTCGGGTACGGTGGCGGCGGCGCGCGAGGCGGCGTTGCGGGGCGTTCCGGGGCTGGCGGTGTCGCTGGTCGAGGGAACGGACTATGGGCCGGCGGCACGGGTGGCCGCGCGGGTAGCGGACCAGGTCCTGCGGGCCGGGTCGGGGGCGCAGGCCGAAGGCCGCGGGGTGCTGCTCAATCTGAACGTGCCGGCGGCGCCGCGGCCGGGGCTTCGGGTCACACGGCTCGGCCGGCGGCACTATCCCGAGGAGGTGGCGCTGCGGCGGATCTCCTCCGCGAGCTGGTCGGCGCGCATCGGCGGTTTTCCGGTCGGCAGCGACCGGACGCCCGGGACCGACACGCGGGCGGTCCACGACGGGTACGCCTCGCTTTCCGTGCTGACGCTCGACCTGACGCAGCGGGACGCGCGCCGACGTTTTCCGGGGTTGTTCGCGCGCCTGGCGCGCGAGGAGGGAGGCAGGCGATGAATGCCCGAGAGCGTCTGATTCGTTCGCTGGTCCGGGACGTGCCCGACTTTCCGAAGCCGGGCATCGTCTTCAAGGACATCACGCCCCTGGTCGGTTCGTCGGCCGGCCTTCGGGCCGCGGTGGCGGAACTGGCGGCGCGGTGTCGGGGGCGGCGGCCGACGAAGATCGTGGGGGTGGAGTCGCGCGGGTTCATTTTCGGCGCCGCGCTGGCCGACCGGCTGGGCGTCGGTTTCGTCCCGGTGCGCAAGCCCGGCAAGCTGCCGTGGAAGGTGCGGCGCGAGCGGTATGCGCTGGAGTACGGCACGGACGCGGTGGAGATCCACCGCGACGCGGTGGGGCCGGGAGACCGGGTGTTCGTGGTGGACGACCTGCTGGCGACGGGGGGCACGGCGGCGGCGACGATTCGGCTGATCCGTCGCTGCGGCGCCCGGGTGCTGGGGGCGGCGTTCGTGATCGAACTGGCGTCCCTGCACGGCCGGCGTCGGTTGCGCGGCGTTCCGGTGCACAGCCTGGTGCGGTTCGATGGAGAGCGCCCTTCCCGCCCCACCCGCAAGTTGCTAGCCTGCGGCCCATGAGCGAGGTGCTGCCGCGACCGGACCGGTGCGACGAGCATCCGCCGACGGTGACGGCGGACGGTGCCGGCGGGCGGGCGGCGGCGCCGGAGCTGCTGGTCCGCCCGATCCCGCAGTCGTTCCGCTTCCTCAAGGCGTACGGGACGACGTTCCGGGTGATCGGCGGCTACCTCTGGCTCCGCTTCAAGGCCCGGTTCCTCGGGCGAGAATACTACGATCGGAAAATCCGCGATCTGCACGTGCGCAGTGCGCGTCGGGTCGCGCGGACCCTGTTGTCGCTGCAAGGGCTGTTCATCAAGGTGGGGCAGCTCATTTCGGTGATGACGAACTTCCTGCCCGAGGAGTTCCGCCGGGGGCTCGAGCAGCTCCAGGACCGGGTGCCGGCGCGCCCGTACGCCTCGGTGGTCCGGCGCGTCCGGACAGAACTGGGGGGCGACCCCCACGAGCTTTTCGCGACGTTCGAGGAGCGGCCGATCGCGTCGGCCTCGCTGGGCCAGGTCCACCGGGCGACGACGAAGGACGGCCGGCGCGTGGCGGTGAAGGTGCAGCATGCGGGGATCGACGAGGTGGTGCGCCGGGACCTCAAGACGATCCGTCGAATCCTCGACCTCGTCCACTGGTTCTTCCCGGTGGAGAACCTGGACGAGTATCATGCGCAGATTCGCGAGATGGTCGCCCGGGAGCTGGACTTCACCTGCGAGGCGGAGCACATCCGGCGCATTGCGCGCAATTTCCGCGACGAGCCGCGGGTCCGGTTCCCGGAGGTGCTGCCCGAGCTGTCCGCGCGCGGGGTCCTGACCACGTCCTTCTGCGACGGGGTGAACGTCTCGCACCTGGACGAGCTGGACCGGCTGGGGGTCGACCGCAAGCGCCTCGCGCACCTGCTCATCACGACCTACTGCCAGATGATCTTCGTCGACGGCGTGTACCACGCGGACCCGCATCCGGGGAACATCCTGGTGCAGGCCGACGGGTCGGTCACGTTCCTCGATTTCGGCGCGGTGGGGACGCTTTCGCCGGCGATGCGCCAGGGCATTCCGGAGTTTCTCGAGGGGGTGATCCGGCGCAACACGGGGCAGATCATCGGCGCGTTGCGCCGGATGGGTTTCCTCGCCGTGGCGGCCGATGATGCGGTGGCCGAGCGGATCATCGAGTACTTCCACAAGCGTCTGCAAGAGGAGGTGCACATCGATTCGCTGAATCTCAAGGACGTCAAGTTCGATCCCGACGCGATCTTCCGGAACCTCGCCGAGCTGTCGAACCTCGGCGTTTCCCTGCGGGACTTGTCGGGCTCGTTCCACGTTCCCCGCGACTGGGTGCTGCTGGAGCGCACCTTGCTGCTGCTGACGGGCCTCTGCACGCAGCTGGACCCCGAAACCCGGCCGATGGAGATCATCTATCCGTACATCCGCGACTACGTGCTGGGGCCGGAGCGGGACTGGACGCAGATTTTCGTCGAATCGGTGAAGAACACGGTGCTGACCTATCTGACGCTGCCGGAGCAGGTGGAGAAGTTCGTCCGCCGCTCGCTGCAGGGGCAGGTGGAGATGCAGGTCCGGGGCGTCGTTCCGCAGCTGGAGCGGGTGGCCCGGGCGGGCCGGCAGCTCACCTACGCGCTGCTGACGCTCGGGGCGTGGATCGGCTTCCTCTATTTCGACCACGTGGGGGACGGGGTATGGATGGACCGCTGTCTGGCGGCGGTCGGAGCGGGGCTGGTGCTGATCGTCGGTTCGCGAATCGCGGGGCGGCGCCGCGTGCGGAGACGCTAGGTGGCGGACGGGCAACCCGCGGGGGGAGGGCGGGGGTGGGCGGCGTGGCCGGCGGCCGCGGTGGCGGGGTGGCTGGCCGCCGCGCCGGCGGGGGCGCAGCCGCAGGCGGCGCCGGCGTTCGCGCCCGGGGTGGAGGCGGTCGAACCGGCGGCACCGTCGCGGCCGGAAGACGACGCGACGTTTGGCGACCCGTTCGACCCGCGCCTGCGGTTCGACCTTCCCGGCCTGTCGTTCGTGCCGCGGGACGGCTCCTCGGCCGCCCCCTCGCGGCTCGGCCTCGATGCCCGGCGAATCGCCGTCACCCTCGCCGGCGTCCGTGTCTCCTCGCTCCTGGCCACCGGCCACGATGCCGTGTTCTTCCCGCACCTGGCCGGGGGAGTGGTCGGCTTCGCCGTGCGGCCCGGTGCCGACAGCGCGGCGCTTCGCGGCGACGCGCCCGGCGGGACGATCGACCTGGTGCCGCCGGATCCGCCCGCGTCGGCGCACCGGCCGGACGCGTTCGAGGGGGGGGCGCGGGTGGGGTTCGCGGGGGACGCCGGGGCCTTGGCCGGTCACCTCCGCGGGGGCGCGCAGATCGGCGCCCTCCGCGCCGCCGCTTCTTTCGCCGGCGCGGCGTTCGGCCTCTGCGACGGCCTGTCGCTCGACGAGGCCCGGGTGGGCGAGGCGCGGACGGGCCACGCGATCCTCGACCTCCGCACCGAACTTTCCCCGGAGGACGTCCTGCGCCTGCTGCTGCGGCTTGACGGGGTCCGCGGGTTCGTGCGGGGCGGGCCGAGCCTGGCACGCGGTTTCCTTCGTCTCGAGAACCAGGGCGGCACGCTCGTCGAGGGACTCTACCGCCACGGGGATGCCGGACCCGGCTCGGTGACCGCGTGGGCCGCCGCGCGCACCTCCCGGCGGGTGCTGTCAGCCTTCGACCCTCCGGCGGGCCGCTGGAGCCGCGCGGACGAGACGCTCTGGCTGCTGGCGGGCGGCGCTGCGCTGGCGTTCGGCGAACGGTGGTGGGAGGTCGACCTGGCGGGCGAGCTGCGGGCCGAGGGGTTGGGGGCGTCGCTGACACGGAGTTTCGTCGAGGCGCCCGGGACGTGGAGCGATCTGCGGGGCGACTGGCCGTACCGGCCGGGGGAGGACGGCGCGAGCCGCGCCGGCGGCGCCGTGGCGCTCTCCGCCGGCTTCCGCGCTACCCGCAGCCTCGATCTGCGCGCCGCCCTGTCGCTCGACGTGCGCCGGCTGCGGCTGCCGATCGACCCGTTCGGGCAGGACGGTCCAGAGCGGTACGCGGAGACGGAGGCGTGGGAGGCGGAACCGGGGGCGGACCTGGGCTTCGTGTGGCGCATCGGCGAGGGGTTGCGGTGGGGGGCGTGGTTCGAGACGGGCGCGAGGCCGCCGGGGGTCGAGGAGCTGACGGCGGCGGGGAGGGACCCGGCGGCCGACGTGCACTGGGTGCCGGCCTACGAGCTGGATCCGGAGCGCTTCTACGGCGGCCGTCTGCAGTTCGACCTCGATCTCGGCGTCGTCCGGCTCGGCGCCGCCTACCACGTCCGGTGGATCGACGGGGCGCTGGCGGCCGGGCCGCTGTCCGAACCGGCGCCAGGCCGCACGCTGGACGCCACGTGGCGCAACACGGAGGAGTTCGTCCAGGGCGGCGCGGTGTGGGGCACGGTGTTCCTGCACCGCGACTGGCCGGTGCGCTTCCTGCTCGAATCGACGCACGGCTGGCGCGCGGACGGCTGGTCGGGCGACCACGAGCCGCCGGAGCTGGCGCCGCTGTCGGTGCTGGTCGAGGCGGCGTACCGAGCGGCGGAGGGGGGGTTCGAGGCGGGGGTTTACGGGGGCTACCGGTGGCGGCCGGATTCGTGGACGGCGTCCGCCGTCGAGGAGCGTCTCGCCGCGGCGTGCTCGATGGGCGAGGTGCGATGTGCGGCGCGGGAGCGGTCGCCGCTGGGGTTCTACCTGCGCTGGTCGTTCTGGGAGACGCTGGGGCTGGTCGTGCGCGCCGGCGGGTTGACGTTCCAGGACGACGGTCCGACGCTGCAGGGCTTCCTGGTCGGAAGCCTGTGATCGCGGGCGGCGCGGCGACGCCCCGAGGGGATGCGATGCGGGTCGTGGTTCTGCCGGCGATCCTGTCGTGGGCGGCGGGGGCGGTCGTTCGACCCCTCCGGCCACCTCGACGTCGCCGACGGAGGCTCCGCCAGCCGGACCCGGCCCCACCCCCCCTCCATAGGGAGGCCTCCGCCTCGGCGACGACGGTGTCCTGAATGGAGTCACAGGCGGTAATTTCGCCTGGTTAGGAAGGCACCGGGCCGCACAACATGTTGTCCCTGCCCGGTGGGTGGCTCCTTGCTTCGCCTGGCCGGCCACCGGACCCTGCCTCCCCGACCGTCTTGGCTTTCCAGACGGGCTCGTCGGCTGCGTCCCAGGCCGTCTTGGCTTTCCAGATGGGCTCGTCGGCTGCGTCCCAGGCCGTCTTGGCTTTCCAGATGGGCTCGTCGGCTGCGTCCGAGGCCGTCTTGGCTGGCCAGACGGGCTCGTCGGCTGCGTCCCAGGCCGTCTTGGCTTTCCAGACGGG
>Ga0068707_1001076_pt1 | contig 18799 bp, 14 predicted proteins | sample YNPNPMetaG_FD_66600 | JGI IMG/M metagenome (GOLD analysis project Ga0068707, IMG submission 66600) | Anoxygenic and chlorotrophic microbial mat microbial communities from Yellowstone National Park, USA - YNP NP MetaG | ecosystem: Environmental > Aquatic > Thermal springs > Hot (42-90C) >...
TTTGAGGAAGTCAGGAACCTGTGCCATCGTCGCCCATCGAACCTGTGCGACTCATCAAATAACCTCGACCGATTTGAGAGCGTCAATGCGTCTTGTAGATGCGTGCCCAGATCATCGGACTAACCGATAGACGACCAAGCCGCCAAACCAGGCCACGACATCGCTTCCTTTCATTGTGCCACATTAACAGACAGATTGCGAGATTGCGAATGGCTTCTTTTCCCAACGTCAAACGCGATCGGTTCGTGCGTTGAGAGTCGTCCCGATTGTCGCCATAATGGAGCGGACGGAAGGAAACGTGATCCGTCCGATACTGACGAAGCATGCGTCGAGATACTCATGAGGCAATCTCGTTTGTCGTTTTCAATCGAGTGGTTGCGACCGGTGATTTTGCTCATCGGTCTGGCCCTCTGCTTATCGCTGGATGGACCGCCCCAGTTTACCTTCGGGGAAACGCCAGAGGTGGCGCGTGAGGCCCTCCGTCGCGGGGGCTTCCCGTGGTATGATGCAGCCAAAGACGATATCAAGCCCACCCGGGTCAGCAAACCACCTCGCGAGTTGGACGTCCAGGTGAAGGTCCCTCGGATCACATGGTCTTCGATAGGCATCATGGTTATCAGCCTGGCGATTGCGGCCGCCGTGATCCTGGGGTATTTCACCTGGAGACGCTGGAAACCTTGGCAAGGGAGGAGAGGAGAAGCAGCGCGAATTGCCGCGCAATTACGGGAATTGCCGCTGGTGCCAGATGAGTCTCCACATGAAGACGATCTCTTGCTGGCCGCTGAGCGCGCCGCCGCGGCGGGCGATTATCGCCGGGCAATCATCTGGCTTTATGCCTATCAGCTCACCGAGCTTGATCGGCATCGCGTCATCCGCCTGGTCAAAGGAAAGACAAATCGGCAATACCTGCGCGAGCTGGGCCGCCAGTCGCCGATCAGGCCCCTTCTCGAACGAACGATCGTGACTTTTGAGGAGGTCTATTTCGGTGGGCGAACGCTCACGGCAGAAAGATATGAGAGCTGTTACCGCGAGATCCCCCGCTTTCGCCAATGGTTGACGGAGATCGCGGCATGAATCGTTTATCCCAGACCGAGTTGCGAAAGCCGCTCTTCTGGATCATCGCCGCAGCCATCCTGCTTGGGGTGGTCGTCTTCGTCGTTCGATATTTCTGGCCGGCACCAGAAGTTGACGAGACGTACGGCACAATGGGAAGGCTTGGCCGAAAGAGTCTCAATGGCACCTGGGTTCTGGCCGAGATGGTCCGTCGGGCAGGGCATCCCGTCAGACGAAGCACCCGTTTGAGCACAACGATGAAGGATCGGGCTGACTGCATCATTTGGTTTGCGTCGGATTGGTCAATTCCCAACCCGAGGGTCATCGCCTGGCTGGAAGAATGGTTAAACGCCAAGCCGGGGCGTCTGTTGATCTACGTTGGCCGACACTTCGAGGCTGGCCCCCTCTACTGGAGGGTGATGCTGGAACGATTCCCCGATCAATTCGATCCGGTGCTGAAAAAGGTCATTGCCCACCGGCAAGAGTCAGGTGAAAGGTGGCTTAGGTCTATATCGGGTGAAGGGGGAGAATGCGTTTGGTTCACATTCAAAGGCCTTCCTGAAGTTGTCCGCCCGAAAAAGCTGGAGATGCATCCTGACTGGCAGGTTGCGATCGATCCCCGGAAACTGGAGATCGAGCTTCGCTCCCAAATGATCCCCGCCAAAGACGCTGAGGTCCTGGTGCGTTCGGAGGAGCACGTGCTGGTTGCTCGATTGTCAAAAGGCAAATCCCAAATTCTTCTCGTCAACAATGGATCCTTCCTGCTCAATATGATGCTGGTCAATCGGGAACATCGCAAGCTGGCAGCGCGATTGGTCCAGGCCATTGGCGAGTCGGGAAGTGCGGGGACAAAACAGGTTTATTTCCTCGAGTTGCCCTGGGGCTATGTCCCGCCCACAGGTCCGATCGAGGAACCATCACCGTATCGGTTCCTGATGGCTTATCCCCTCAATCTTGTTCTACTCCATCTGTTTTTGCTGGGGTTGCTCTTTGCGATGGCTCGTTTTCCGCGGCTCGGTCCGGGCTATGAACCCGATATCGTGTCGGGAGTGTCGTTCGATGCCCATCTCGCGGCGATGGCCCGTTGGTTACGCCGAAGTCGAGATTATCGCTTCGCCCAGGAAGTGCTGAGCAAATGGGAGCGGATCAAGGCCCCGAGCGGTCCCGGCCGCTTTGGGTCGCGCCGATTGACCAGGTCGGGTTTGTTACGACCTTAATGAGTTTTTCCGTCCAGCTCAGAAGATATTTTGCCGGATTGTCCCAAGCTGGGTTTCCCGCGGAGGGAAACCTTCTGTCCGGTGAGTACAGCGAGCCTGGAGCATGGCAAACTGAAGGGGCATGCTTCGTGTGCCCCCAGGACGCTCGAAATCGTTTGCCCGTGTTGAAAAAATAACTATGATTGTAGTGTGAGGAGCCATGCACTCGCTTCGGTCAAGCTAGCCGGATGTCACATGTTTCGCCCATTGCGTGAGGCCTTTACGCTCGTCGAGCTGCTGGTGGTGATTGCCATCATCGGGCTTCTGATTGCGCTGCTTCTTCCGGCAGTTCAGATGGCCCGCGAAAGCGCGCGACGAAGTGAATGTCTGAATCATCTGAAACAACTGGCCCTGGCCTGCCACAACTTTCACGACAGCAATCGTCGCTTTCCGCCTGGTTATTTAGGGCCAAAACCTCAGGCCCCTGTGCCGCCGTATCCCGGGCAGTGGACGAGTGTCCTCGCTTTTTTGTTGCCATTTGTGGAGCAAACAGGCCTCAAAGAAGCGAGTGATGCCGATGCAAGTTCCTTTGGCGGAGTCTCGCTCTATCATGACGATCGAGTTGGGGAGGCTTATTGGCTCCGCCCCAAGGGATTTGACGCCGCTAAGAAACAGCCACCTTTGTTCTTGTGTCCCTCCGATTTTGCACGCAGAATCGAACGCCCGATCGTGCTCCTCCATTTTCATTATGTCTCGCCCTATGTGACGCTGGTGGCAGCCAGTTTTGACGATCAGCGTGGGGATGAACTAGGGCGAACCAATTACCTCGGTTCGGGCGGTTACATGGGGGTTGCAGGTATTCCTAGTAGCGACGCGTATCACGGGGTTTTCTGGAATCGCTCTCAGGAATCCTTTTCCACAATCAGCGACGGGACCAGCAATACCCTTCTCTTTGGTGAGGCTATGGGGGGAACGCAAACGCCGGGGCGCGCTTATAGCTGGTTCGGATGCGGCGTGATGGCGAGCGCTTGGGGACTGGAGCGATCGGCAGATAACAACACCCGCTGGGGTTGGTGGCAGTTCTCCTCCCGCCATCCGGGGGTCGTTCAATTTGCCCTGGCCGACGGATCCTGTCGCCCCATCAGCCAGACCATTGATCGGGATACGTTGATTTATCTCTCGGCAATTCAGGATGGTCAAAACGTGGCGGCCCCGTAGCTGTGTGTCAGGTGCGTAGCTGAAGCGACGCGCAAGGAGGGACCTGCTTGTCAGGTCCGCTGAATACCGTTTGACGATCGAATGCGCTTCGGCGGGCGTGACAGGCACGCCCCTCCGATATTGTCCTTTGGAGGGACCCGCTCGTCGCGTCCGGTGAATAAGGTTGGATAATCCATCATGTTTCATCGGGCATGACAGGCGTGCCCCTCCGACCCCTGGAGGGACCTGCTTGTCGGGTCCGCTGAATACCGTTTGACGATCGAATGCGCTTCGGCGGGCGTGACAGGCACGCCCCTCCGATATTGTCCTTTGGAGGGACCCGCTCGTCGGGTCCGTGACGCAATGTTGGACAATCCATTCCAATTCGTCGAGCACGATAAACGCGCCCGTCCGAAGCGCTTTGTTGGGTCCGCTGGACGATTCCCGACAAACGAGACCCAGCGACCTCGCAGGTTTGCGAGCGACCCGAAACCTGAGCGACGGCATGGATTTTGCGTTAGTGGTCGCCAACGTTCGCGTAGTCACGTAATCAGGGGAGCAAGTCTGTCAAAATTGCAACGGTCCTTGGACTGCGGCTGCCATATTCGTGCTATCCGATGGTCAAATCTTCCTGTGATGGCGTTCGTCAAAGGACACGGTTGGTTACGATAGCTTGCCAGGGCATTAAGCGGTATCCTGAAGAAAGAGCTTCTTCATAGCGAACGCTTGGCAGTGGTGCCGGAGACGACCCGTTCCCTGAACAAGGCATATCGAGCAAGACACTTATGGCACGTGATTATTACAAGATTCTGGGAGTTCCGAGGAACGCCAGTAAGGCGGAGATCGAAAAGGCCTACCGTCAGCTGGCGCGGAAATACCATCCCGACTTAAACCCCGACGACAAAAGCGCCAAGGAAAAGTTTCAGGAAGTCCAGGAGGCGTTCGAGGTCCTCAGTGATCCCCAGAAACGCGAAATGTACGATCGTTATGGGGCATCGTTCCAGTATGCAGGAAGCGGCGCAGGCAAGGCCGGGCCAGGACACGGAGGATTCTATCAGACTGGCCCAGGTGGGTTTTCTTTTGTGTTCGATGATATCGACCTGGGCAAGTTCTTTGAGGAGCGCTATCGGGACGACTTTCCCGGTGGTCGGACCGGCGGGGGGTTTGAAGATCTTTTCGCACAATTCCAGCGGGCCGCAGGAAGGACACGGCCGGGAACAGGTCGAGCAACCTACCGCGGCGAGGACATCCACAGTGAAGTGACGATCCCCTTTCATATGGCCGTCGAAGGGGGCGAAGTCAGCCTGACGGTGAACCGTCCCGGCATCGGCCCTGAGACCCTCGCAGTGAAAATCCCCGCTGGCATCGAGGACGGGAAGAAGATCCGTCTCAAAGGGCAGGGAGCACCGGGTCCCGGAGGGACAGAGCCAGGCGATCTCTACCTCACCGTTCATGTCGCCCCTCATCCATGTTTCGAACGAAAAGGGAATGATCTGCATGTCAAGGTCCCGGTGACTATCCCCGAGGCTATTCTTGGCACTAAGATCGAAATCCCTACGCCGAAAGGCCGAATCGCCTTAAAGATCCCTCCTGGAACGCCGAGCGGTCGCAAACTTCGCGTTCCCGGATATGGGGTGACTCCCCAACGGGGAACCCCCGGCGATCTTTACGCAGAGGTCCAGATCGTGCCTCCCCCGCGGATTTCCGACAATTTGAAACAAACGGCTGAACAACTGGCCCGCGAGTATCCCTACGACGTCCGTGCTGATCTCCGTTGGCGCTGACGAGTCCTTGAACCTTTGAAAAGGTTTTATGGATTTGCGAGTGAGAGCGAGTACATCAGATTTTTAGGTAAGGCGAGATCGAGTTGGAGGGGCGCGCTTGTCGTGCCCGCTCGGAGGGACGCGCTTGTCGCGTCCGCCGTATCAGGACGGATGATCCAACGTGGCGCATCGGACCTGACAAGCAGGTCCCTCCAATACCCGGAGGCGCAAAACCTTTGAGAGGCACGGCCGGTGATGGCTGATCACTCGTTCGGACGTGAGTACCGGATCCGCAGCAAGAAAGAGATCGACCGCGTCTTCGCGAGGCGATGCTCGGTGGCCGACGATTGCATCATCATTTACGGCTGCGAAAATGGCCTAAATATCCCTCGATTGGCCATAGTGGCCTCCCGCAAATTAGGAAAAACGGTCTTCAGGAACCGCTGGAAGCGACTGATACGTGAGGTCTTCCGGCAAAACAAGCGGCGCATTCCTCCCGGAATTGATTATGTGGTTATCCCCAAGCGTGGGGTTAAGCCCGATTTCCATGTGTTATTTCAGGGTTTTCCCCGCCTGGGCCGACAATTGAAGCGACGTCTGGAGCGTTCTGCGGGGCAAAGACAGGGCCAGAAACCACCAGTTTTGTCCGACGTAGCGCGTTCGGAAGGTCCTTCGGGGGACGCCATCTCTCGGCAAAAGGGGGAGGCGTCTCGGGATCAGGATTCCCCTCATGGGCATGCAATTATGTACGACAATGCGGGGGGTGATCAGGGGGTGAACAAGATAGGGCAACAAGCGGTTTCGGAATCCTTGGAATCCGGTATCGGTTGGTTTCGCTGGCTTGGAAGCCTGATTTTTCGGGGATTTGCACTGATCGACTTTGCGGTTGGTTCGGTCCTGATCCTCCTCGTTGTCATTTACCGGTGGACGATCAGCCCCCTATTGGGGAGGTGCTGTCGTTTTGAACCGAGCTGTTCGCAATACTTTATCCAGGCCGTGCGGAAATATGGGGTCTTGATCGGCAGTTTGAAAGGCGTGGCGAGGATTCTCCGCTGCCATCCGTGGCATCCTGGCGGGTACGATCCCCCCTAAACTCTGTAGAAAACGCGGGCAAGTGCGTCTTTTTAGGGAAGGATGGTTCTCGGGGCCATCGGCGCAGGTTCCCAGGATTGGGGGGAGACCTCTTTTGTCCGCGTGGCGAGATAGGGACCTCATGCTCAATTAAATGCTATTGTTGACATGAACCCCCTAGATTCGATAGACTGCTTTTTTTACGTCTGGTCGTCCAGACTGCGGCAGCCGAGTGGTCCGAATCAGTCCCGCACTTCATCCGAAGCTGCGAGATGCGGGGGAACTCGACAAAAGGGAAAGTTTCCGGCCTCGGCCTTCGGCATCTCTGGCATCTGTCCCCGTGAAATGGGCCGTCTTGGGAACCGTTTCCATGTGATGGGGCAGAAATGAGTCGTCGTTTCAAGCGGTGATTCTACGGTTTGGCTCGAACGACCAGATGACGGTCCACGTATGACAGATTTGTGTGTGACGTCTCCATAGAAATCAGTTGGCGCGTTGGCGATCAGCGCCATTTGTGTGAGTGGTTGAAAGACGGATTTGGTCGAGGATTGGTGGAACACAGTTTGTGGATTGGAACAAGTGAGGTTAGCTATGAATGAGCCGTTGAGGAGTCGATGGAACACAGCCCGACGATGGCTGGCTTGGGGGGGAGTTCTTGCGACGACCGCGTTATCTTCCCCTCTGGCGTTTGCAGAGGAGACAGCGAGTGCAGCTTCAGCCGGGCCGTCGATGAGTGCCCAAATTATCGTGTTCATTTTCTGGCTGATTGGTATGGCGGGTGCGATTTGCGGCTTGTATTTTGCCTGGCGGTTTTTCAAGGAGATGCTCAGTTCCGAGAAAGGTAACGAGCGGATGGAGGAGATCGCCGGCTACGTCCGCGAGGGTGCGAATGCGTACCTCAAGCAGCAATACACGGTGGTGGCTGGGTTCTTTGTGGTGATCGTGATCCTTCTGGCGATTGCCGCCTTTGGTTTGCATGCCCAAAGCCGCTGGGTGCCGTTTGCGTTCTTGACGGGTGGTTTCTTTTCCGGTCTTGCCGGTTGGCTGGGAATGAAGACGGCCACGCTGGCTAGCAGCCGCACCGCACAGGGATGCCGGAAATCCTTGAACGATGGCCTCCGCGTGGCCTTCCGTAGTGGTGCCGTGATGGGCCTCACGGTGGTCGGCTTAGGCCTGCTCGACATCTGCCTGTGGTTTGCCATCCTTTACTGGCTGATCAGCATGCTTGGTTATCACGTGACGCTGGAGCAGATCACCGTCACAATGTTGTGCTTCGGTATGGGGGCCAGCAGCCAGGCGCTCTTTGCCCGTGTCGGTGGGGGTATCTTCACGAAGGCCGCCGACGTCGGTGCTGACCTGGTGGGTAAGGTGGAAAAAGGTATTCCCGAGGACGATCCCCGCAACCCCGCCGTGATTGCCGATAATGTGGGTGACAACGTTGGCGACGTGGCCGGTATGGGTGCCGACCTGTACGAATCCTATTGCGGTTCGATCCTGGCCACGGCGGCCCTCGGTGTGGCGGCATTTGCCACGGGCGAATTGCTTCCGGCAAAGGTCCTGCAACAGATTCAGGCGGGCGAAATCGCATTTGAGACCGCAAAACTCAATTACCAGCTCGCCGCCATGTTCCTGCCGATTGTGTTGGCCGGTGTTGGCATTGCACTCTCCGTGATCGGGATTTATGCTGTTCGTTCGGAAGAAGACGCCACACAGAAGACGTTGCTCAAGGCCCTCGGTCGAGGCATCAACCTTTCTACGGGCTTGATTGCCGTTGCTACGTTCGTGGTCACTTACCTGTTGATGCCGGACTTCTGGACAGTCTCCATCAGCGTGATCGTCGGCCTGGTGGCTGGATGGCTCATCGGTAAATGGACCGAGTATTCTACCAGTGACGAGTATCAACCGACGAAGTTTATCGCCAGTCAGGCCCAGACAGGACCGGCTACGGTGATCATCGGCGGTTTTGCCGAAGGGATGAAGAGCACGTGGTTCCCGGTCATTGTGGTGGCAGTGGCCACGATTCTGGCGTTCGGCTTTGCCGCCCAGTTCCATTTTGCTGATTTGAGCTGGTTTGCGATGGGCTTGTATGGTGTCGGTATTGCTGCGGTGGGGATGCTGAGCACCCTGGGTATCACGCTGGCCACGGACGCTTATGGCCCGATCGCGGATAACGCCGGTGGAAACGCCGAGATGTCGCATCTGGAGCCGCAAGTTCGTCAGCGGACGGACGCCCTGGACAGCCTTGGGAACACCACGGCGGCCACGGGCAAGGGCTTCGCGATTGGTTCGGCGGCCCTCACGGCGTTGGCGCTCCTGGCTGCTTATGTGGAAGAAGTCCGCGTCGGCTTCGACCGCTGGGCACATTCGGCCCTTTCCCAGGCGGAGCCGGGTCTGTACAAACTGAGTGAGAAATTCATTGCCGAGGTAACCCCGGAAAAAGATCGTGCCGGGAAGCCCGTCATTTACGGCTACCTTGCCTTCGGTAATGACGTGACAGATCCTGCTGTCGCGGAAGACTGGAGCAAGATTGATGCTAGCAAAGGTCCGCAAAAAGTCCCGGAGGGAATGATCGAAAAGTTCCAGGATGAAGTCAAAGGAATAAACCGCCTCCGGTTTGCCAAGACCAAGGCCCCGCTGATTCGAGTTGATCGGGCAACGATGCCGGACTTCGCCAACTACTATGAAGCCCACCTTATGAATCCCAAGGTCTTGGTGGGTGTGCTGATTGGCGCCATGTTGCCCTTCCTCTTCTCGTCGCTGACGATGAAGGCGGTTGGTCGGGCGGCCTACCGGATGGTGGAAGAGGTGCGTCGGCAGTTCCGCGAGAAGCCGGGTATTATGGAAGGGACCGAGAAGCCGGACTATGCCACGCCTGTCCGCATCAGCACCCAGGCTGCTCAAAAGGAGATGATCCTACCTTCACTGCTTGGGTTGCTTACCCCAGTGGTTGTCGCCCTGATCCTGGGCGTGACCGGTGTGATGGGGCTTTTGATGGGCGCCCTTGCCGCCGGGTTCTGCATTGCCGTGTTCATGGCCAATGCCGGTGGTGCCTGGGATAACGCCAAGAAGTACATCGAACGCGGTGCCTATGGTGGCAAGGGTACCGATGCCCACAAGGCCGCTGTGGTGGGCGACACCGTGGGTGATCCCTTCAAGGACACCAGCGGTCCCAGCCTCAACATTCTCATCAAGTTGATGAGCATGGTGAGCGTCGTGGTGGCCGGGTTAGCCGTCCGTTACAGTCTGGCAGCCCTCGGCTGGTTCTGACGTGTTCCCCCAAGCGGCGCTTCAGCCGCTATGAAAAAGCAACAAAGCACGTGACGAGGTCGTAAGTTGCCCTTACGGCCTCGTTTTCTTTTTGGTCTTTTCCGCAGCGGAGGGACCCGCTTGTCGCGTCCGCGACGTTACGTTTGATCATCCATCCCGCTTCCGCGGGCACGATAAACGTGCCCCTCCAAGCGGGCATGACAAGCATGCCCCTCCGATTGCTGGAGAAACCTGCTTGTCGGGTCCAAAAAATTCTGGCGCGCACGCCCAGGCAGATGCCGTCTGATCAGGCGAGGCCTTCCAGTTCCTCAACCCGTTTTGCAAGTTCGAGAATCAGCGGGTTCTCGCTAGCCCGAAGGAGGATTTGCACCACGCTGCGATAGTACCAGAGCGTGCCTTCCCGACCGCCGTTGAATTTCTTCCAGATCTCCGGTCCAAAAACGCGATACTGCCCCAGCAGCATGGTGACATTATCCAGTTTATCGGCCGTCTGAACCAACCGAACTGCGGCATTGGCCATGCGAAGACGCTCCAAAAAGCCCTCTTTGCGTTCTCGCCAGGGAGGCTTCGGCTCGACCTCCGTATCGCTGCAGGCTCGAACGATCGATAACACATTCGGACCGAAACGGTCAAGGATCTCTTCCGCCAATCCCGGGCGATTCTGGTCCTCGAGGGCATCGTGCAGCAAGGCCGCAATGGCTTCGTCCTCCGTTCCGCCGTATTCCAGGACGATCCCACATACCCGCAAAAGATGGCCGACGTACGGGGCATCGTTTACCTTGCGTCGTTGTTCGCGATGCAAGGCCACGGCAAATTGGAGAGCATCGTCAAAGCGAGATGTCATCCGCATCGAATCCTCGGGAGAAACACCCGTTACGTTCCACCGCCTTCGTAAACACTGAATTCGGCCCATACGGGGAGATGATCGGCCACCTGTTGGGCCTGCGCGGCTGTGAGCTGGTACTCTCGCAAAAGGTCGATCACCCCACGTCGCCCCGTGTATTCTATGGTGGCGCGACCATCAAACACAATGTTCTGTGAAGATTCCGTCCCCAGGACGTTCGTTGGCAGACCCATAATGGCACATGTCCCATCGGGCGTGTTGAGTGCAGCCGTAATTACCCGATAGTCTCTGGCAAGATTCCCGACAAGGATCACATCATCTTCGCCGCGTCCATCATTGCGGACGGCGCGGAGGAGATCATCGAGTAGTGATAACTCTTCCTCTGCACGAAAGGGATCCACGTGCACACTGACCAGGGAGAAGGTGAACGCCCTTTCAGGCGGCACGCCCCTTGCCCGAAATGCTGCTACCAGTGGCTGGATTTGAAACCGCCGCTGCGGATCGTCAACCACTTGCACGGTCCGCCGATCGACCTCCAAGGCCCGCATGTCAAAAATGATCACAGTCCCACGTCGGGTCACCAAACGGAGCGGCTCAGGGACCGTCACATAATGGAACGTCTCGTTCTTGGCGTCCACGTGATCGAGGAGCTGTGCCAGAACACTTCGGTCCCGCAAATCTACGCCCTGAAGGACCGCCAGGTCGAAGCGACGAACGACCGTCGCGATGGCTGTCAGCACTCCTGGCTGAAGGACCTTCATCTGATCGAGAGGTGTCACGTCCCAGACGACTATACGAAATGCCTTTTGCTGCTTCGCCGGCGGAAAGGCGACGACTGGCTCTGAGGTAACCTCCGGGGATTGTGTGGATTGCGTACCCAGTCCACGAAAGGGAAGATTTCCCCGCGAAAGGTTGTAAAGCTGGGGTACAACCAACCAGGCGGCGGCAATCCCCCCGATTAAGAGCAGAAGCGAATAAAACCGCGTCATAGCACTCCGGTATTGATAAAAAGACCCATCACGGCTTGCTAAGGAACGACCCAGATAACGGAGTCCGTCACCTTGAGCGCAGGAAGCCCCCCAATTCATACGTCGGTTCTTCAAATCGAAAAGCTTTCCAAACAATGCCTATCCTGCGTGTTTTGTGCAAATCTTCTTTTGAATATGAGACGATTTTTTGTCAAATTCGCTTCGACTGGCGGATCTTGCGCATACCCTGGAGGTGGGTCGTTTATACCTGGTTCCGCCGTTTGGAGGGACCTGCTTGTCAGGTCCGCCACCCAACGTTTGATAATCCACGGCGAATCGGCGGGCACGACAAGCGTGCCCCTCCAAACGTCTGCCGCACAACGTTTGATTATCCGTTCCCCCCGGAGGGACGCGCTTGTCGCGTCCGTGTACCCCTTACTGGCAAACATCAAGCTCAGACCGGCAAATGCATTGACAGGCAAGGATATGGCAAGGGACATCCGCCAATAAATTTCCCAAACCTTGCCGGGAAGATTTGGGATGATGAAACAGAATGGGGCGGAAAGGCAAGATGAGGTGAATATTGATGGGCAGTTTTGTCCAACGGTCGGTCCCGTAAAAATGACCATTAGGCTTGTCAAAACCGTTACAAGACAATTTTTCGGAAAATTCGTAAGACTTTCACAAAATTGATCACGCCCGGCGCTCCGATAACAAAAGGGCCAGGCTTCAGATTGTTTGTTCGGCCGTTCTTGAAACGACCGATTTTGGTGGGCCTTTTGGCAGGCCCTACAGGTTAACTGCACCCGGCAGGTTGCCAGGCGCTGTGGGTTGTCACTTGTTGAAAGACGAGGACTGTTCCGATGCGTAGCGTCGGCCGTTGTCTGAGAATGTTCGGTTACGTCATCGCAATCTGGCAGGCATCGCTTGTGCTTGGCCAGGGCGCTCCCTCGATCTGGTATGAGGACCTGGGAACCGCCCGACGTGTCGCCGCCGAGACCAATCGTCTCCTCCTTGTCCACTTTTGGGCAGAATGGTGTCGTCCCTGCCGCCAGATGGAGGCGGAGGTCTTCTCCCGGCCGGATGTCCTCTCGGCCCTGGCGACGAACTATGTGGCCGTGAAGGTCAATTACGACCGTGCGCCGAACCTTGTCCGGGATTTCCGCATCGAGTCGATACCAGCGGATGTGATCCTCACTCCCAACGGTGAGGTCTTGCAGAAATTTGTCGGGGGCTCCTCGCCAGAGCGCTATATCGACCGGATCAATCAGATCGCCTACAGTTACAAGCAGCGATCGGTGACTGTGGCAAGAACGACCACTCCCCCGGCGACGCCGCCGGATCGTTACTCCGGCATGCCGTGGACGCAAGCGGCTCAGACACCCACTGCGAATTATGGGCCGCCTTCTCTCCCCATGGGGAGAAATCCCACGTCAGCCCCGTTCGGTGTGACCGCTGGTGCACGGGACTATCAAGTGAATGATGTCAATCAGCAAACACCAGGGATGACACCGGGGACATCGGCCTATGGCCAGATGGCCATTGCCCCATCCGTCTCCGCACCTCCCCAGAATGCGATTATGCCGCAATTGCCGGGCCAACCTACTCCCCCGCGGAATTATGGAGCCAATCCCGCAATCGGTCCCGGTGCAGGCGATCTGGCCACCGGATCATCGCCTCCGATCCCCGCGGATCCGAACCGAATTGCAGGACGCGGGCCGTTGGGGTCTCAGTCACCGACGACAAGTCTCGGACCGACCGGAAGCCCCTGGGATAGCCCACAGTTGAGCGACGCGAGGGGCCTATCATCGCCCTCAAGCGGAATGGCACAACCCTCGCCTTCGGCGTCCCTGGCCACAACAGCTCCCTCGCGGCCTACGTCCAAACCCAAGGTCGAGATTCCACCAGGTAATCCTCCTCTGGCACTTGAGGGATACTGTCCCGTGAGTCTCACCGACAAGCAGCGTTGGGTCCTCGGGAACCCTCGCTGGGGGGTACGGCATGAAGGCCGTACGTACCTCTTTGCAGGTCCCGAGGAACAGCAGAAATTCCTTGCCAATCCTGATCGTTATGCCCCGGTCCTATCAGGTCTGGACGTCGTCCAGCTCGTTGAGGCCACTCAAATGTCCGACGGCCGCCGTGAGTTCGGGGCCTGGTTTGGGGGACGGGTCTATCTCTTCAGCAGCGAGGAATCCTATCAAAAATTTAGTTCGGATCCTTATCGTTACATCAACGGATTGCCGCAGGCGATCGCCCGCTTGTCTCAACAAATCCAGGGCGGGGCCTCTCTGACAAGCCCGCAGCAGACTCTGGTCGGACAGAATCCGGCGGGACAGGCGGCCCAGGGACCCAATCCTGCATCTTTCGGATTATCCCCTCCTGGCGGTCCGAGCGCACCGCCCACCAGACCGACTGAAAATCCGCCGATAGGTCGGCCGGTCGAGAGTCTCGGAAGTGCAACGGACACGACTTCCGCAGGTTGGACTCCCCCGCCGACCGTCAATATCCAGCTTCCACCGTCTGTCCAGGCGGCAGCCAATGGGATGGGCGTTCCGGAACAGCCTCGTTGGCCCGTAGCGCAACGGCCTCGATGGTAGGGAAAACAAGCTTTGCCCGAATCGCGGTGTGGGCACCAGGTTTGTCGATAAGGCGAAGACTCCCACTCTCAGCGATCAAACTCAAGGCAAGCGTAACGGATTGTCGTCGGACTCCGCCCCACTCCCAGAAGGTCCAGGCTCGTGGATTTCTCACATCCGGCCCGCGGCGTGGCAGTGAAAAAGCTGCGCATTGGTTCCCGGAGCGGCACATCCACAAACGGGCCAGGCGATCCGTCGGCACCGATCGCAAAAACCTTATTGAAGGCTTGTCCCCTGGCTGTCATGGAGCAGAAGACGAGCAGCCGTCCATCAGGTAACACGTGGAACCGGGCGAATTCTGGCACAGGGCCCGTGTCTCCCTCTTGCCAGCGGATAAGGGGACGTCGTAATACGAGTTGACCCTTTCGCCAGATGGCATAGTTCAGCTCGTACGCCTGTTTTTCCTCAGGAAAGAATTGCGGACGCAACCGCTCGTCAATGGCCCGTTCGTGCCAGAGGAGGTAAACATCGTGCTCGTCGGAAACCCATAGATCGAGCGGTGTGATCCAGCCGCAGGTTTTCTCGCGCGAAGAGATCTCTTGCCACGGGGTGAATTCGCCTTTTGTGATGTCGTCACACGAGGTGAAGAAGAGACGCCGAAAATCGTAGTCCCAGTCTCGCCCGGTCAGCTTGCGTTTGAATTCCCGCCACACAGGATTCGGTTCCACGATATCGCTCACCCCAAAAAAATAGACCCGGCGATCTCTCAGAGCCACACAGGGATAGCAAACCCGAATGGGCTGTGGCTTCTCGTAGTCCGCCCCGAAAGGCCACACAAGGCGTCCGGCTGTCCACTGGCCTTGACTGTCACGAAAAGCCCACTCTGCATGTGTGTAGTCCACATTCTGAAAGAGAATCAGTTCGCTGTGTTTTCCATCGGCTGCAAAACTCCGGTAGGAATGCTCGGTGAAGCGCGGAGATCCCTTCCACTCGGGGATAACGGCCGTGGGATTTGGCATCGAACCACTCAGATCCCATAAATACAAGGTTGGTCGAGCGGGACCTGCGTAGGCATTCGGGTCCTGGACGAGTGTTGGATTGTCGGAAAGCCACAGTTGACCCCGTTGAAACACCACCAGAGGGCAAGGCTCGCGCGTACGGTCTTGTTTTCCGTCCGCGACAAGCGTCCAGCTGTCTTTCGTCCGTTCAAAGAGCAGCCAGCGGCAGTTATTCAGGGGCTTGGCGTCCGCCAGCGTTTCCAGACCGCTGGCGAAAACACGATCTTGCCAGCGAACCAGGCACGTTGACCCCCGGCACCATAATGGCCCAGCTCCGTTATCAGCGGGCACAAAGCGGTAAACCTCTTCGTCGGCAATTACCCGAAATGTCGGTGCATCTTGAGGTTGCGAGCCTATGCTGGGTGACCGACATGCGCACCAGATCGTTGCAATTCCGAGGAAAAAATGGCAGATACCCCGCAGCCCGATTTTCAGCGGCTTCCTGGACTGACCCGAAGAGGACTTTGTAACGCACATCGGTAGGAACTCCACGAGATGGAAGGGACCACAGAAGCACCACAACGTCTGCCGAGTATTGTACCAGCAGATCAGGGACTCACTAGGGACCGCGGGCCATTGCCCTGCGAGTTTGCCGGTTCGCCGGGAGTCCCCGTTGCAAAAAAGCGGCAATGGAGATAGACTTCACTTTGAGGCCACCAGTCCTCTTCGGGGGATTAGCTCAGTTGGGAGAGCGCTTGAATGGCATTCAAGAGGTCAGGGGTTCGAATCCCCTATCCTCCATCAAGTCATGTTGTACCAATAAGTTACGACTCGCAGGGCGTTGCATAAGGTCGCAATTGAGCGGGCTTTGGGATTTAAAGTTCTCTATCTTGCAACCCCTTGCAGGAGCCTGCTGTGCCGCATTTTGTGCCACCCGTGTGCCGGATTCTGTGCCACTGTTCTTTTGAACACCAGTAATGTCCGGTTGTACACGGTTCGAGTCCACTTTGGTCTTGGGCCTCCACTGGAGGGCCGCCTGATACGCCGCATCCGTGGGATCCACATAGTGGCGTAACGCAACGGACGGGGTATTCCCCAACCACTTGGTAACCACGGCTAATGGAAAGGCCTGGGCTAGATCGGATTCACACGAAGCCCGTAAATTGTGCCAGAGTCTTGGCCATGGTTCCAATCCCGCCCGGCGGATTATCTTCTCAAAGGTGGTTCGCAGGTTGCAATTAAGCCAACCATTAGGGCCTTGGGCACGGCGGCGGTATTCCTCCGGGAACACGTATTCCGCCCCCGGTGGGGTGGCGTCCCAGGCCTCTTCCAGGTAGGGCTTCAGCAAAGGAAACATCGGTATGACCCGGTAGGGCTTCCCCTTACTGGCCGTCTTCGGTGAGGATACCACGATCCGGCCATCCGCCCAGTTGACGTCCGCCCAACGTAGAGAGAATGCTTCCGATGGGATCCGCAATCCACCGAAGCGGGCGAGGGCGATGAGAAGCCGCCACCATACGTTGGGGGCGTTCTCAATCAGCCGGAGTGTGTCCTCTACGCTCACATACACACGCCGGCCTGATGGATCGCCTGCCCGATGCGTGACCAGCGAAAAGGGATTGGTGGTAATCAACCCCTTCCGCTGGGCATAGGCAAAGAACATCCGGGCAAACTGCAGCCGCTTGTTGATCGTGGTATCAGCCAACCCCTGCCCCATCAGATACTGGCGGAAGGCCTCCGCCTTCTCTGGCGTGATGTCCGCAAGCCGACACTCCCGCCCGAAGAAATCACACAGATTCCGGATCGTATGGCCCCATACAACGCGCGTGGCCGGTGTACAGGTCCCCTGTCGTGATGCCACGTAATCCTCAAGGTACGGTCCCAGTTTTGCCACGGCCACAGTGTCGATCAGCCCCGCTTTAGCCAGCTTCTCTTTGAGGGCCTCACCGATCGTGTTCAACCAGGTTGCGGTGGCCTGCTGGACCGGTAAGCCGCTGATGCGGGAAGCCAGCAACGCCTCCACGTGGACACGGATGCTCTCCGCCGTCTTTTTGTCCACACGGCCAAGGCGAAGGGTTTTCCGTTTGCCATCGGGAGCCACAAAGAGGATTCGCCAGCCCTTGCCGTCTTTTGCTACGCTTGCCATAGAGAGCTCCTTTCCGTTCTCTGGTACGTCAGCCGTTATTTGAGCCACTGCACTGTTTCCGAGCCACCGGAATCGGACTGGACACAGGCATCCTCATGGCGTCAAATTCGCTCCGCTCAACCGCCATGCTCTTGACCCTGACCGAGTGACCGGGGGGTTTCTAGCCAGAAACGCTTGAGGGCCCTTTCTAACTGTGCGTCGGTCCAGTCGTCAAAGGGCCACCGCTTCACGGTATCTTTGGGTTCCAGATTCGCTCCGTAAAGTCCCACGCACTTGAGGACGTGCACCGCCGCTGATTGCCGTAGCCGTCGGTCGTCATCTTGGAGTAGGTCAGCTTCCAACACCTGAAGAGCTCGGCCTATCAACTGCCGTAACCGCTCCACGCAGGCCCCCCAGAGTTCCCGTCGGCGGGCATCCAGGGCCGCTTGAAACACCTTGTCTCTGTTGCGCCAAAGGTTGACGGTTTGGCGAGTGACGCCCACCGCCTCGGCCACTTCCTGATCGGTCTTACCGGCCAAGAGAAGCTCGATGGCGTTCTTCTGAGCGAGCCGCAATTGTCGGGTTTTGTCGGATTTTGCCATGTTACACCCTTTCCTGTGATGCTTAAGCCAACTCCCTCTCTTGGACATGAAGGACGGCTTCCCTCACGAACCGCTCCGCAGCCTTCGGCCAGTCTACAGGATTAATCTTGAGTAACCGGCAGGCGTCCAGTAGCAGGGCAACCGCGGAGTCGTGGAAAGTGTCGTAGAGGGCAAAGAGGGCTGGGAAGTCACCCCCCTGCCGCCCGTCACCACGACCCCCTTGCCCCCCGTCACCACAACCCCCCTGCTTCCCGTTACCACAACTCCCCTTGCCCCCGTTCTACGGGGGGTTGGAGGGTTGGTGGGAATGAGCACGTATCCCGGGCCGTATTCACTTGGCTGCAACCGGAGTGAATATCCCGCTTCCCAGAGTTTGTGGAGTAACAGCCAGCCGCCCACTTCCTCTTTGTGGCCCAGCAGGAGGGTCAACTCGGCTTTGGTCAAGGCCTCCGGGGCTACGTGGAAGTGAAGTTCTCCACGTTCCCACGTGACTGACACTCCCGGGCGGTTGAGCACATGCAAGACGCATTTGGGGGGAGTTCCGCATAGATTCACCCGCTGGCCCGCAGTGGGGGCGGTCACCTTGCCAGTGGAAGATTCCCTCTGAGTGGTGGTACAATCTAGCCACGCTAGTGGGTCGAGAGAGTTTCTCATAATTTCTTCCCTCTTACTTCTGGTTTCCGCATTTCCGCTAGTCGTAACTCTTGTTGAAAAAATGACTTAAGTGGAAAGTGCTGCGAATTTCCGCTAGTTTCCGCTTTTCGGCTAGTTGCCACGTTCGTGCCTTGTGGAAATGCCGAAATTAGTGGAAAGTAAGGCCAATTTCCGCTTTAGTTCTGTTCAATTCACAACTTGCGCCTAGCGGAAAGTGAGAAACCGGGAGGAAGTAAAAACTTTTTCTGGTTCAGGGAGCACCCCCCGGCCGTGGTATTCCCCGATGATTCTCCAGGTGGCCGACTTAGGCCCTCCTCCGGGGGATACTTGCTCAATAGCTCCCTGTTCTGCTAGGGCGCGGAGGGCCTGTCGTGTCCACTGTGGGGTCATGCCACCAATGTCGGCCGCTTCCTTTGTCGAAAACTCCCCGTCCCCGACAGCCGCTTTCAGTTTTTCAAGCAAGCGTTCAAATGACGTGTGCACCT
>Ga0068707_1001079_pt1 | contig 18770 bp, 13 predicted proteins | sample YNPNPMetaG_FD_66600 | JGI IMG/M metagenome (GOLD analysis project Ga0068707, IMG submission 66600) | Anoxygenic and chlorotrophic microbial mat microbial communities from Yellowstone National Park, USA - YNP NP MetaG | ecosystem: Environmental > Aquatic > Thermal springs > Hot (42-90C) >...
GCTCTCGCGGATCTCATTGCCGAACGGGGGAAACCGGACCTGGTGGTGGCCATCGGTCCGGCCATCATGATGAAGGTGGTCTCGGACCTGACCCGCAAGGACGCTATCCCCACGCTGGTCTCCTTGAACTCCATCATGATTGACGGCACCGGGATGTGCGGCTGCTGCCGGGTGGACGTGGGGGGACAGACCAAGTTCGTCTGCGTGGACGGGCCCGAGTTCGACGGCCACAAGGTGGACTTTGATCTCCTCATCAAACGACTGCGGGCCTTCCTGCCGCAGGAGCAGGAGGCGCGCCAGCGCTTTCTCGCCCAGCACCGTTGCCGCGCCCTGGAAGGAGCAAGCCATGCCTGAGGAGACCGTGGGTCTGCCCGAGCTGCCAAAGAAGGAGCGGATGAAAATCCCCCGGCACCCCATGCCGGAGCAGAAGCCGGAGGAGCGGGTCCGCAACTTTTCGGAGGTGGCGCTGGGGTACACCGCCGAGCTGGCGATGATGGAAGCCCAGCGCTGTCTCCAGTGCGAGAAGCCCCTGTGCGTGCAGGGGTGCCCAGTGGAGATCGACATCCCCGCCTTCGTGGACCTGATCCGCCAGGGCAAGTTCAAGGAGGCGGTGGCCAAGATCAAGGAAACCAACACGCTGCCAGCCATCTGCGGGCGCGTCTGTCCGCAGGAGGACCAGTGCGAGATGGTGTGCGTCCTGACCAAGAAGTACACCCCCGTGGCCATCGGCCGGCTGGAGCGGTTCGTGGCCGATCTGGAGCGGGAGGCGGGCGAGATCGAAATGCCCCACTGCGCTCCCCCCACCGGCCACAAGGTGGCCGTGATCGGCTCGGGGCCGGCGGGGCTGACCTGTGCGGCGGATCTTGCCCGGTTGGGGCACCAGGTCACGATCTTCGAGGCGCTGCACAAGACCGGCGGGGTGCTGGTGTACGGCATCCCCGAGTTCCGGCTGCCCAAGGCCATCGTGGATTACGAGGTGGAAAACTTGAAGCGCATGGGGGTGGAGATCCGCACCGGCTTCGTGGTTGGCAAGACCGCGACTGTGGAGGAGCTGTTCTGGGAGTACGGCTACGATGCCGTGTTCTTTGGCACGGGGGCCGGACTCCCCGCCTTTCTGGGGATCCCTGGCGAGCAATTCATTGGCGTGCTCTCCGCCAACGAGTTCCTGACCCGCGTGAACCTGATGCGGGCCTACGACTTTCCCAACTACGACACGCCCGTGCGGCTGGGCCGCCGCGTGGCGGTGGTGGGCGCCGGCAACGTGGCCATGGACTGCCTGCGCTGCGCCAAGCGACTGGGGGCGCAGGAGGTCATCTGCATCTACCGGCGCACGCGGGCCGAGTCGCCGGCCCGCAAGGAGGAGCTGGAGCGGGCGGAAGAGGAGTTCATTGATTTCCGCTGGCTGTCGGCGCCGCTGGAGATCTACGGGAACGAGGAAGGCTTCGTCACCGGGATGCGGATCCAGCGGATGGAACTGGGCGAACCGGACGCTTCGGGGCGGCGGCGCCCTGTTCCCATCCCCGGTTCCGAGTACGACATCGAGGTGGACACGGTGATCGTGGCGATTGGCCAGAGCCCCAACCCCCTGGCCACTCGCGCCACTCCGGGGTTGGAGCTCAACCGCCACGGGTGCATCGTGGTGGACCAGCAAACGATGATGAGCTCGATCCCGGGGGTGTTTGCTGGCGGCGACATCGTCACCGGTGCCGCTACCGTCATCCTGGCCATGGGCGCGGGGAAGACGGCGGCGAGGGGGATTCACGAGTGGCTGGGGAAGCTGGAACGGGGCGAGGTGAGCAAGCCCACCTGGCCGCGCTAGGCGCAAGCGACAGGCGCTGCAGCCACCCTGGCGCACCCCCGCCTCCCCGGCGGCCGTCCCGCTGCGGCGGGTTTGCCGGGGCACCGGATGCCGGGCTCCAGGGCATCATGGGATGTGGAGGGAGAGGCGAGGCGAAGCGATGGAGCGGACGATCCGGGTCGTGAACCAGCCCGCGCGCGAAGGCTTGCCGAGCGTGGCGCCGACGCCGTGAGGAAGGTGGGCTTCGCGTGGGCTGCAGTTGCAAAAAGACGCCAGGGATCCGCGAGGAGTCGAGCGGCGCCGAGGCTTTCTTGTTGCCAGAGTGCACGCAAGGGGCTAGCATCTGCGCGGCCTGCGGTAGGCCGCGAAAACGGAGGTGGCACGGATGCCACTGGAAGACCACAAGATTGCCCTCTTCATCGACTTCGAGAATATTGCCCTGGGTTTGAAGGACGCCCACTTTGCCAACTTCGACATCCAGCTGGTGCTGGCCCGCCTGCTGGAGAAGGGCAAGGTGGTGGTGCGGCGTGCCTACGCCGACTGGGAGCGCTACCAGAGCTACAAGCGGGCGTTTCACGAAGCCGCCATCGAGCTCATCGACATCCCTCTGAAGAAGTACTCGGGGAAGAACTCGGCGGATATCCGCATGGTGGTGGATGCCCTCGACCTGTGCTACGCCAAGGAGCACGTCACCACCTTTGCTCTCGGCACGGGGGATTCGGACTTCTCGCCGCTGGTCTCCAAGCTGCGGGAGAACGACAAGTACGTCATGGCCTTCGGGGTCAAGAACTCCTCCTCGGAGCTGCTCATCTCCAACTGCGACGAGTTCGTGTACTACGAGGACTTGGTGCGCTCGCAGCAGGCTGTGGTGCCGCTGGAAGGGCTGCCAAAGAAGAAGCGGGAGTGCTTCACGCTGCTCGTGGACGCCATCAAGGCGCTCACCCGCGACGGGAAGGAAGTCCTGTGGGGCTCCATGATCAAGCAGACCATGCAGCGCAAGCGCCCCGAGTTCAACGAGGAGTACTTTGGCTACTCCAGCTTCTCGAAGCTCCTGGAGGATGCCGAGTCGCACCAGATCGTCAAGCTCCGCCGCGACCAGCGCTCAGGGACTTACGTTGTGGCTGGGTTCGACACCGGCAGCGGCGAAACGGAGGCGGAGGCGGCCCCGGCCGAAAGTGCAGCCGAGGAGAAGCCGCCGGAGAAGCCCCGCCGTTCGCGTCGGCGTTCCCGCAAGACCGCTCCGCCAGCAACGGCCCCGACCGGGTCGGAGGGAACCTCCTAACGCTCCCGGGCTCGTGCGCCCGAACCTGCTGACGAGGCCCGGGCTCGGTCTTGAGCTGGGTCGACAGCAGGGGCTGCGGGAGGGAGCTGTCGAGAAGGGCCCACGCAGGTGCGTGGGGTTGGGGTAGAATGGCAGCAGTTTAGGAGGGGAACGTGAAAATGAGCCAACACAAAGTGTGGGGTGCGATCCTCTTGGTGACCCTGCTGCTGGCGGGTGGCGTGGAGGTGGCCAGTGCAGCCAACTGGGTGTTCCTGGGCGAACGCGTGGTGGCGGATCGGGTCGACCATGATGTGATTGCCGTGACGGGGGCGCGGGGGAGCTTTTCGGCGTTGAAACTCGTGGTACGGCGCAGGCCTGTGCACTTCTTGGATATGAAGGTGCACTTTGCCAACGGCAGCGTGCAGGACGTGTCGCTGCGCACCGTCATTCCAGCCGGAGGCGAGAGTCGCGTCATCGACCTCTCCGGTGAGGATCGCACCATTACTCGGGTGGAGTTCTGGTACGAGGCGAACTCCATCGGTGTGGGCAAGACAGCGCTCGTGCGGCTGTTTGGCAGGCGCTGAAACGGGCCTGATCTGCACGTGCAGCCGGGCGGGAGAGCCGCACCCCATCCAACCCGGCAGCGGCTCCCTTTGCCGCCCGGGTGCCTCTGGCACGAGGGCTGAGGCCCGATGTCATCCTGCCTGGGGTTCGACCGTCTCCTGGGTGAGGGGAGACGAGCATGCGAGACCGACGAGACCAGCTCCAGGGAGTCGAGGACGGGACGAGGCGCGGCAGCGCTCGGGGAGGCTTGCGCGTGCCAAGGTGCGGGCGACGCAGCGCGGTGTGGGCAGCTGCCGCAGCCCTCATCTCCTCGCTGGTGGCAGCGGGGCAGGGGAGCGAGCAGCCAGTGCTCCTGTTCGGCATCGGGCTCCACATCGAACCCCAGGGGGTGACGGCCCAGGGGTACCGGTCCGGGCAAGGCAACTACTGGGATGCCCAGTACTTTGCCAGGCACGTGCAAGACATTCAGAAGCTTGCGGCCATCGTGGAACGGCACGGCGGACGCCTCACGGTGCAAGCCCAGTCGCCGTTCACACAGGTGGCGATCCGCGACGCCAACCCCGTGCTGGCGGAGCTGGCTGCCCGGGGGCACGAGATGGCGCTGCACTTCCACGAGGACGCCCACCTGGGACCCGACGGCGAAAGCTTGCCGGTGGACCGCTGGTGTGCAGTGATGGCAGAGGAGATGGAGTACATCCGGCAGGCCGCCGGCATTTCCACCCTGCGTTACTGGAGTGGCGGCAACCTCTACCCGGGTGTGTTTGCGGCGGCAGCCTGTGCGGGGCTATCCATCAACAGCGACTGGAAAAACCCGCATACGCAGCAGATCCCGGAAGTCGTTCGCTCCGTCCACCCGTGGCGTCCGGCGGGGGGGACGGACGGCGTGGACTTTTCTTCCTTTACCACCCACGATCCCAACGGTCCCGTCATCTTCCTCCCCGAGGGTGCCTACGACACGAGTGACTACAAGAGCGAAGACTACCTCACGGTGGTGGGGCGAGCGCTGGTGGCCTCGGTGGCTGCTGCCACGCCGGACGCGGTCAACGTCATGCACTTCACCTTGCACCCCGGTGAGCTGCGGGGAGATCCCGCTGACCCGTTCGGGGAGGTGGACCGCTTCCTCACTACCCACGTGGACCCCTACGTGGCGGAGGGGCGCGTGCAGTGGGCGACCTTCGGTGAGATGGCCGATGCCTACCGTGCCTGGGAGCAGACCGGCACGAGCCGTGGCCGCCTGCGGCGCCGGGTGGGGTCGACAGGTGGGGAGGCGTCGGAGGGCTACATCACCTTTGCCGTGAACGTCCACGATTGGGTGCACCCGGACGAGAGTGCGGCTACCTTGAACCGGCTGGTGGACATCTTCGAACGGTACGGGGTGCGGGGCGACTTCTACTTCACCCCAGAGGTGGTGCGAGTTCTCCTGGAGCGCCACCCCGAGGTGGTGGAGCGCCTGCGCCGCTCCGCCATGACCATCTCCTACCACGTACGGCCACCTCACCCCCTCTACGCGGGGTTCCACGCGCCGCTTGCGGGCCTGGCGGGGGAAGCGCTGCAGGTGGCCATCCGGGATTACGAGACCTACAAGCTGGACCTAAAGACAGGGGCGCTGGATCGTTCCGGACCCGGCGGCTACCGCTACGTGGCCCAAGTGTTCGCTCGCGCGCCGGTGGTGGCAAGCGCTCCCACCGACGATCCGGAGTTGCGCAGTGCGGCGCTTGGCGTATACCGAGAACTGGGGGCCCGGGCCACGGTGATCTACCACGAAAGCGGCACCGACCCCGAGCAGCCGTTCGAGTTCGTACAGGGACTGCTCGTGCGTCCATCGGACTTTTCCGTCACACGGGTGACCGTCATCGACGGCAGCGAGAACTTTTGGTGGAACTACATGGGCTCCACCCAGGCCGATCGCTACCACCCGCTGCGCATCCTGGAGAAGAGCCTCGCGAACTGGAACGCCTCGGCACCCTCCCGGCTCCCCTTTATCACCGCTCTCATCCACGAGAACAACTTCGTGCGCCGCGGGGCCGAGGCGTGGAGCGCCTACTACTACGAGATGCACAACGGCCAACGCGGCGATCCGCTGCCACCCCCCTGGGATCTGGATGCGCCCGACCCCAGCCAGCTGCGCCCCGAGCGCGAGCAGGAGGCCATCTGGGCCGCCTACGAAGCGTTGGTGGCGTACGCGGCGCAACACTTCCAGGTGGTGACGTCAGAAGACCTCTTACTGCTAGCCTCCGCGGCCACGCCGTGACCCCACGCCTCCCGCTCCCCGGGGGTGGAGAAATACCGCCTCGCTGAGCGCCTCAGCGGACTGTGGCGGCCAGTCGCTGGGCTACATCCTCCCAGTTCACCAGGTGGTCCAGGAAGGCGTCCACCCACTCGGCCCGGCGGTTCTGGTACTTGAGGTAGTACGCGTGCTCCCAGACGTCCAGCACGAGGATGGGCACCCACCCTGGCAGGAGCTGGTTCTGGTGCTTCTCCACCTGGAGGACGGCCAGCTCCCCGCTGGGCTCGGCGGCGAGGATCCCCCACCCGGAGCCCTCCACCGCGTTGGTGGCAGCGCGGAGCTGGGCGGAGAACGCCGCGAAGGAACCGAAGGAGCGGCCAATAGCTGCTGCCAGCTCCCCGGTGGGTGTCCCTCCTCCCCCTGGCTTCATGTTGGTCCAAAAGATGGAGTGCAACAGGTGGCCGCCCCCGTGGAAGGCAACTTCGCGGGCAAGGTGCTTGATGGCCGCAAAGTCTCCGGCCGCTCGTGCCGCTTCCAGTTTGTCGAGGGCTGCATTGAGCCCGTTCACGTAGGCCTGGTGGTGTTTGCCGTGGTGCAGTTCGACCGTTCGTGCGTCGTAGAACGGTTCCAGCGCGTCCACGGCATAGGGGAGTGGGGGGAGTTCAGCCTTCCGCATCGTCGCTATCCTTTCCGGCGTCGTGCTTGAAGTCGGCGCGACGCCCCGTCTCGTGCTCGCACCCCATGGTAGCGCGCAGGCTCGGCCAGGGACACTCCCCTATGGTTCCAGGACGACCCCCACCATGACGTTGCGTCCCGCGGCCGGGATGAAATAGGGCTCGCCGTCGTCCACGTAACCGAAGGAGGTGACGCGACGGTCCAGCAGGTTGTTGATGCGGGCTTCGAGGAGGAGCTTGTCAACACCCAGCCGGTTGGTGAGGAAAGCGGGCAAGTGGATGCGGGCCGACAAATCCAGGAGGGTGAAGGCGGGGTTTTCGAGGGGCACGTAGCCCTCCCCCTGGCGGCGTTCCGGGTGGCGGCGGTTGTCTTGGCTGTTGTCCAGGTAGAAACGCCCCACGTGGCGCAGGGTGGCGAGCAAGCGGAGGCGATCCAGGTCGAACCGAGCGGAGAGCGAGCCCAAAAGGTCCGGGAAGCCGGCAATGCGGTTGCCATCGAACACTTCTGCCTCCCCATCCCAGCCAAACTCGCGGTAGCGCAGGAAGGTGTTGCGGGAGAAGGTGAGGGCACCGTCGAGGGCAAAGCGGGGCTCGACCTGCCAGGAGCCCTCCACCTCCAGGCCGCGGTGCAGGGAACGGGCCCCGTTGCCGTACACGGGCACCCCGTTTTCGTCCAGGGCCCCGGCCCAGACGATCTCGTTGGCGAAGCGCATGAAGAAGTAGCTGGTGCGCAGCCGAAAGGTGCGGCGCCGCAGCGACAGACCAGCCTCCGCGTCCCACAGCTTCTCGGGGTCGAGCCGGACGCGAGTCGCCCAGTAATCCTGCGGGTCGTAGATCGTGCGGAAGGCGGGCTCCCGTGCCCCCTTGGCCACTGCCGCAAAGGCTTCGGCCCCCTCGCCCAGGGCGAGTACGGCCCCCACCCGCGGCAGCAGGAACTGGTAGCGCTCGGCCAAGGCAACCCCCTTGATGCGGTCCCTGGACAGGTCGTAGCGGTGCGAGGCGAGCTGCAACCCCCCGCTTACGGTGAGGCGGTCGCTGGCACGCCAGGAGGCGAGGCCGGCCAAGGCCCAGGACTGCTTCTCCACCTGGTAGTCGTAGTAGCGGTGGTCGGGGGGGACGGGTGGATAGAAGGCTGCCCAGGTGACTTCCCCGGTGTGGCGGGCGCGATGCTGGCGGAATTCGGCGCGCACCGTCCAGGTCACCGATCCGAGGGTGGAGCGCAGGGTGGGCACCCAACCGGCGTCCCACTCGTCCACGGAGCGCCGGCGCACCAGATCGGTGCGGGTCACCACCGTGCCGTCGGGCAGGGTGACGTTGGGCAAGTTGTACTCCACCAGGCGGCGATTCGCCTTGTACTGCTCGTAGGAGCCGTCGCCCTGGAAGAGGTAGAAGGTCTGTTCGAGCCGGGTGGCGGGGGAGAGGTCCACCTCGTGCACCAGCTGGTAGTGGGGCTGGAAGAAGGTGTCGATCTCGCCGGGGTAGGTGAGCGGGTTGAAGCGACGGTCCCGCTCACTATCGCCCGTGAGGCCTCCGTCAAGCACGCTCTTGGGCACGCCGTAGTAGGCCAGGTGGGTCTGCTCGGGGCCGCCAAACAGGTTGAGGCGCCAGGTGGACCGCGCTCCGAAGCGCACCAGCGATAGGTAGTAGTTCCACATGTCCACCCAGGACTGGTCCCGGTACCCGTCGGTGGTGACCTTGGAGTAGCGCGCCGACAGGGCCCAGGTGCCGTCCAGGAGACCCGAGTTGTACACCGCCGAGAAGCGCTGCGTGCCGTACGATCCCGCGGCAGCGGTGAGGCGGAAGGAGGGTTCGAGGGCGGGGGTGGCCGTGGTGAAGTCCAAAGCGCCGCCGATCCCTGACAGCCCGAACACCCCACGCTGGAGCTGCACGTCCCCAGCCGTGGCGAGGAAATCTGCCAGGTCGATGAAGAACAGTTCGCCGGATTCGGCGTCGTTGAGGGGTGCCCCGTTGATGGTGACGCGGGTACGCGCCTGGCTAAAGCCGCGGATGGAGAAGTAGGAGTAGCCGATGCCGTTGCCGTTGTCGTTGTAGGCAAAGATGCCCGGGGCGAGCTCGGTGAGGGCCACGGCCGGATCCTGGCCCCAGTACGTCTCGGCCACCCGCTCGGCGGGCAGGTTGGTGAAGCTCGCCGCATCTTGGCCCTCGCGTGCCCGGGTGGCGGTGACCTCGATGCGGTCGGAGATGGTGATCACAGGCTCCAGTTCCAGGAGCAGGGGTTCGGCTGGTGCCGCTGGCAGGCTCAGGCGCCGCACCCGGTGGCCGGCGAGGGAGAGCGACAGCACGTAGGGCGGTGCGCCAGCCAGTGGCAGTTGGAAAGAACCCTCGGCAGTAGTGAAGGCCACCGTGCCGGTGCCTACCAGCTCCGCCCGCACCCGTTCCAGAGGTGCGCCAGTGGCGGCGGACCGAACCGTGCCCCGCACCACTTCAGCGGCCACGGTGGATAGTGTGAGCAAAAAAACAACGAGCGCTGCGGCAAGCTTCCTCATCTCGTCCCTCCTTCCGGCTGGCGAAAGGTGGGAGCGCGCCCAGCAACGCTCGACCAGCTCCGTTCCCTCCGCCGGCATGACCCGGATCAGGTTCCAAGGGTGTGATCTCAGCCTCGCCCGCAGGCGAGGCACCCCTACGGATGTGCGTGATTCGATCTCAAAGAACCACCTACAAGCTAGGGCATCGCTCGCCGCTCGTCAAGGGGCGCGCTAGACTCGACCCATGGCGACTGCCACTAGAACCGTCAATGTGGGCGGCCTCCGTCTCGCCGTGGAGGATCACGGGGACGGCCTGCCCCTCGTGCTGCTGCACGGATTTCCCCTTTCCTCCGAGATCTTCGCCCCGATCCGGCCGGCACTGGAGACGGTGGCCCGGGTCATCACCCCGGATCTGCCCGGCTTTGGGGGTTCCGACCAGCTCGCCGGTGCGTACACCATGGATGCCTTGGCGCAGCAAGTGGTGGAACTCGCTGACGCCCTCTCCCTGCCGCGCTTTGCCCTGGGCGGCCACTCCATGGGGGGGTACGTGGCGCTGCGGGTGGCCGCCGCGCACGCCGAGCGACTGGAGGCGTTGATCCTGGTGGCCACGCGGGCGATGGCAGATGCGCCCGAGGCGCGAGAGCGCCGCAACGAGGCGATCACGGCCATCGTGGGTGGGCGCCGGGAGACGTTTGTGGATGCGTTCGTCGCCAAGCTCGTGGGCGAGTCCACGCGGAGGCGCGCCCCGCGCCTCGTGGAAGAACTCCGCACCCTTGCAGCAACCGTGCCGGACGAGGTTTTGATCGCGGCTCTGGAGGGGATGAGGGACCGCCCGGACAGTTCTCCCATCCTGGGCGCTCTGCACCTGCCTGTGCTCGTGCTGGCGGGGAGCGAGGACGAGCTCATCCCGCCGGAGGCGGTCCGGCACATGGCAGCGCTGCTCCCCGACGCCCAGCTCGCCTTCGTTCCCCTGGCGGGGCACACGCCTACCGTGGAGCGGCCAGTGGCTGCCGCCGAGGTGATGGTGTCGTTCCTGGAGCAGCTCCAGCAGCGCCGCGCCCGCGGGTGAGGCGCGGCCACTACCGCCTCGCCCCGGGTGGGAGCGGGGGGTGGGGGCGGCTCGCCAGGGCCTCGGCCGCCGCCTATGATGGAGGGGTGTGTGGACGGTTCAGCCTGGCGACCCCGGCGGAGCAGATCGCCGAACTGTTCGCCCTCCCCGAGCCCCCCGAGCTGGCTCCCCGCTACAACATTGCTCCGGGCCAGGCGGTGCTCACGGTGCGGCAGGGGCGAGCGGGGGGGCGGCAGCTCGTTTGGGTTCGCTGGGGGTTGGTGCCCTCCTGGTCCAAGGACCCGCGCATCGGCAACCGCCTCATCAACGCCCGCGTGGAAACGGTGGGAGAAAAGCCAGCGTTCCGCTCGGCCCTGCGCCTGCGCCGCTGCCTCGTGCCGGCGGACGGCTTCTACGAGTGGCGGCAGGAGGGGCAGCGGCGCCAACCGTACTTCTTCTCGCTCCCCGACGGCGGGCCCTTTGCCTTTGCGGGTCTGTGGGAGCACTGGGAAAGCGCGGGCACGACCCTCGAGTCCTGCGCAATTCTCACCACCACTGCCGTGGGGGTGGTGGCGACGGTACACGAGCGCATGCCGGTGATCGTCGCTCGGGAGGCGTACGAGTGGTGGCTCGACACGGCAACGCCGGCGCAGCGAGCCCTGGAGGCGGTGCAGGGCTCCTCCCCGGCGGCGGCGCTCCAGGCCGTGGCGGTGGGAGCGCTCGTCAACAATCCGGCCCACGACGTGCCGGAGGTTCGCAGGCCCATCGGCTAGCCAGCGGGTTCTTGGTCCAAGAGCGCCCGGGCAGCGGCGAGCTCGTCGCGGAAACGCGGGCGGTCTTCCCTGGCCACCGCTTCGGCCACCACCTCCAGGGCCTGCCGCGCCGCCGCGTAGACCTCGTCCCGGTGGGGGTTGAGCCTCTGGATGTCCAGGTAGAGGTCGGGATCCTCCGAGAGCACGGAGAGAGCGGTGGCGGCTTGCCTGGAAAAGGTGGTGGACGCGCAGGCGAGGAGTTCGGCCGGATGGAGGCGGGACCGGCACAGGGCGATCCCGAAGAGCATGCTGGTGAGGTGAGCAAGACCCAAGGACCATCCCATGAGCCGGTCGTGATGGGGGAAGGGCACGGACACCAGGTTGGTGTAGGGGTGGCGGAGGAACGCCTCGACGCGCTGGCGCTCCACGGCAGGGTCCTCGCGGCAGGCCAGCACGAAGGTGAGGGGCGAGTAAGGCGACTTGGAAGGCCCGAACATGGGGTGGAGGGAACTCACCCGCACCCCGGCGGCTGCGGCCCGCTCTAGCGCCGAGGCCAGGTGGTTCTTGATGGAGGCGATCTCCACCACGAGAGCGCGGGGGGAACGCGCCACGAGCTCGTCGAGAACCTCGGGTGTGCGGTGCAGCGGCACCGCCAGGAGGACGGTGTCGAAGCGATCCAGGTCGGCCAGCTCGGCGAGGCAAGGGTAGCGGTCGGGCGCGGCGGAGGCCGTGGCAAAGCGAGGGTCCACAGCGGTCACGCGGTGGCCCACCAGGGCGAGGAAGTTGGCGAACCAGCGTCCCATGGCCCCGGCGCCACCGAGGATCAGGACGTGTCCGCCACGGCGGGCGCGCAGCTCCACCCCGACTCGGTGCTGGCGTTCCACCGAGCCGCGGACGATGGCCGAAAAGATGGCCTCCATCACCTCCGGGGACACGCCACAATCGGCAGCGTACTCGCGGGCGCGCGAGTAAACGGCATGCTCCACGTCGCGCACCACGATGGGCTTGCCGGTGGCAGCTTTCTCCCGGCCCACCTGGGCAGCGAGCTCCATGCGGCGGTGCAGCAGTTCCAGGATGGCCCGGTCCACCGCCGCAATCTCTTCGCGCAGCTCCTGGAGACTTGCTCGTTTGCTCAAGGGTCGTTCCCTCCGCCTTTGAAGAACTGCAGCTCGTACAGCGTTCGATACACCCCCGGCCGAGCCACCAGCTCCCGGTGGGTGCCCTCCTGCACCACGCGCCCCTCGTGCAGCACCACCACCCGGTCGCAGCCCATGACGGTGGTGAGGCGATGGGCAATGACGAGGGCCGTACGGCCAGCCAAAAGACGGGTCAGGGCCTGCTGGATGGCATCCTCGGTGACGGCGTCCACCGCCGCGGTGGCCTCGTCGAGCACCAGGAACTCCGGATCGCCCACCAGGGCGCGGGCAAAGGAAATCAGCTGCCGTTCCCCCGCCGACAGCCCCACGCCGCGCTCACCCAGTGCCACATCCAGCCTGCCCCCCAGGCGCGAGAGCAACGGCCCCGCCTGCACCTGCTCCAGCGCCCAGCGGACCCGCTCGTCGCTCAAGCCGGGCCGGCAGAGGGTGACGTTGTCGCGCAGCGTGCCGGCGAAGCAGTCCACCTCCTGGAGGACCACGGCGAACCGGCGTCGCAGTTCGAGGAGCGGCCAGGTGCGCACGTCCACGCCGTCCACCAGGACCCGCCCTGCTTGGGGGTCGTAGAAGCGGAGCAACAGGTTCACAAGGGTGCTCTTCCCAGCCCCGGTATGGCCCACCACGGCAATCCTCTGGCCAGGCTGGGCAGCGATGCTGACGTGGCGCAGCGCCCAGTGGTCACCGTCGTAGGCGAAGGACACGTTCTCCAGGGAAAAGGTGCCGGCGCGGGGTGGGGGCGTGACGGGTGTTGCCGCTTCCGCAAGTTCGGGCTTGGTGGCCAGCAGGGCCTGCAGGCGTTCCGAAGCGGCCAGGGAAGCCTGGAGCACGTTGTAGTTCTCCGCCAGGTCGGCCAGCGGGCGGTAGAAGCGCTGCACGTACTGGAGGAAGGCCACGAGAACCCCGAGGGAAACCGTGCCCGAGACGCTCCACATACCGCCGGTGACGAGCAGCAGCGAGAAGCCGAGGGCGGTCAAGAACTCCACGCCGGGGTAGAAGAGGGCGTAGTAGGCAATGCCGCGGATGTTGGCGTCGCGATGCGCCGCATCGGTGGCGCGGAAGACCTCCTCGGTCCGCCCCTCGGCGCCCGCCAGCTGGACCACGGCAATTCCCGACAGGTGCTCCTGCAGGTGGGTGTTGATGGCGGCCAGCCTGGCCCGAACCTCGCGGTAGACGAGACGCGCACGGCTTCGGAACCAGAAGGAAAAGGCCAGCTGCAGTGGCAGCACCGAAAAGGCTACCAAGGCGAGCCGCCAGTCCATGAACACCAGCACCGCCATGATGCCGCTCACCAGCACGAGATCGGCCACGATGTCCACCATGCCGGAGGTGAAGATTTCGTTGAGAGCCTCCACGTCCGCGGTGAGGCGGGTGATGACCCGGCCCACGGGGGTGCGGTGGAACCAGGCCAGGTGCAGGTTCTGCAGGTGTGCAAAGAGCGCGTCGCGCAGATCGCGCATCACGTACTGGCCGGTCATGAGGACGGTGCGGGCCTCGAGGATGAGCACGCCGGCGGCGAGGAGGAGGGAGGCGAGGTAGAGGGCGGCCACGGCCGCAAGCCCGGGCAGCCCGGAGGTGGGCAGGCGGAGCAGCCGCAGCACCGCTGCCACACGCCGTGCCGCGCCGCTCCCACCGGGGGGTGGGGTGTGGCGGTGCTCCGGAGAAGCAGAAATGGCGGTGTCGCCACTGGCCCGTTCCAGGGTGGGGGTGAGGAAGAGATCCACGGCAGCCGCCGTGAGCAGGGGCCCGACTACGCGGAGGGTGGAGCCGAGCATGACGAGCAGCGCGGCAGCCATTAGCCTCGGGAGGTACGGGCGGGTCCAGCCGAGGAGCCAGGCGGTGAGCCGCCGGTCGGTGGTGGGGGTGGTGTCGCTCACGCGGGTCGCCGATCCAGCGCCACTGCTGGGTGCTGGGGATACGGTTGGAGCTTGGCCAGGAGGCGGAGCAGACGGGGCCGGAGGGCGCGACGCTGGAGGCCAGGCCGCAGCACGTCGCCGGCCAAGAGCGAGGTCATGGCGGGGCGCGCCCCGAGTCGCTGGCACCCCGCCAGGAAACACTCCAGGAAGCGGGGATCGTGGAAGGAGCGCGCGAACGCGCCGTAGAGGCGGTGGAGCGAGCGGGTGAGGAGCACCGTGGGAGCCAGGTCGTTCCGGTCCACCCGCCGGTGGCGGCGCAGGGCGTCGAGGATGTCGTCGGCGACGCAGGCGGCGGCCGCCATGGCCAGGAACGTACCGGTGAAGAAGAGAGGATCGAAAAACCCAGCGGCATCGCCCAGCAGGCAGAAGCCGTCGCCGGCGAGGCGGGTGACGCGGTAGGAGAAATCGCTCACTCCCTGCGGTGGCGCAAGGAGGCGGGCAGGACCCAGGCGGCGGGTGGCTTGGGGGGCGGCAGCGAGGGCCAAGGTGAGGAGCTGCTCCGGCGGTTGGGGCAAGCCCGCACTAGCGCTGGCGTCGAGGACCGCATCGACCTGTGCAGAGCCGTCGCGCAGGGGGATGATGGCAATTCGGCCCAGGGGGGAGACCAACACCGTGGCGTTGCCCGCCGCCCCGTCGGGTGCGGCAGGTGCTGGCGTGTAGCGGGCCCGCACCGCCACCTTGCGGTGACGAGGGTAGGGGAAGCGCCACCCCATGCGCGAGGCCAGGAACGAGCGCTGGCCACTGGCATCCAGCAGCGTGCGGGTTCTAACCGTGTCCTCCCACCCCTCGGGCTCGCGGACCGTAACCCCAGCGAGTCGATCCCCCTCCCAGATGGGGGACGCGGCGCTCCATCCCTCCAGCACCTCCACCCCCAGGGCGCGAGCTCGGGCCAGGAGGAGGGCGTCGAATTCGTCGCGACGCACGTGGTACGCCTGGGGGAGGGCCGGCGCCAGCGCCTCCTCGAACCAGTAGTGGCAGCCCGAGCTCCCGTCGCCCCGGCAGTAGCTCGTGCCGGCTGCCATCTGGGTGGCGGGCAGGCTCCGGACCGCGGCTTCTGCCTCCAAATCGGCGAGCAGAGGGCCCGCGTGGGGGAGCAGGACTTCGCCTGCAGGGGGGCGCGGCAAGTTCTGGTGGAGGAGCACCGTCTCGACCCCGGCCCGCGCCAGGAGCGCTGCTGCCACACTGCCAGCAGGGCCCCCTCCGACGATGAGCACGTCCACCGAGCGAGGCGCTCTCACGGGGGCAGTCTAGCTGGATCCGCACCGGGACAGGCCAGCCCGCCAGGCGAGACGGCGCAGGCAAGCTAGAGCTTGCGCAGGATCTTGCCCAGCGCCTCGATTTCGCCGGCGGTGGTGTAGAAGTGGGGCGAGAAGCGCACCAGACCTTGACGGGACGAGACGTGGATGGAGCGCGCGCGCAGGCGGCGTACCACCTCGTCGGCCGGCAGGAAGGGGTGGCGCCCGGCCACGATCCCCGCGATGGGGTTGGCGGAGCCGGGCGAAACCACGCTCCACTCCAGCTCCAGGAGCAGGTTGGTGATGGCGCGCGCGTTGTTCTTGACGCGTTCGTGCACCGCCTCCAACCCGGCGTCGAGGAGCAGATCCAGGGCCGCTTCCAGGCCGGCCACGAGCACGCTGGGGGCGGAGCCCGGCTCGAACCGGCGCCCGTCCTCGTGGCAGTCGAGGCGCTCCAGGAAAAAGCTGCCCACCGGACGGCGAACGTTGCGCCAACCGGCCAGCACCGGCGCCAGGTGGGCGCGCAGTCGCGGCCTCGTGACCATCACCCCCAGCCCCTCGGGCGCCAGTAACCACTTGTGCCCGTCGGCCACGAGGGCATCCACCCCCAGCTCGTCGAAAGTTGCCGGCAGCACGCCGAGCCCCTGGATGGCATCCAGCACCACCGCCGCGTCCACCCCCCTGGCTGCCTGCACGACCCCTTCCACCTCGGCCACCCAGCCGGTGTGGAAGGAGACCCAGGAGATGGCCACCATGCGGGTGCGGGGCGAGAGGGCCTGGGCCACCGCCTGGGCCCGCACGCGCCCCTCGGGGGTGGGAAAGCGGCGCACCGTCACGCCGCGGTGCGACAGCGCCAGGTACGGCGCCACGTTGGCAGCAAACTCCTCCGCGCCCACCAGCACCTCGTCCCCGGCCCGCCAGGGGAACCCCTGGGCCACCAGGGAAAGCCCCTCGGAGGTGCTGCGCACCAGTGACACGTCCGAGGGGTTGCAGCGGAGCAGATCTGCCGCCAGCGAACGCACCGCCATTTCCGACTGTTGCCAGCGCTCCCACTCGCGGGCGCCGCAGCGTTCCTGCTCCTCGATGCGACGACGCATGGCCGCCGCCACCCGTCTTGGCAGGGGCGCGACGGCAGCGTGGTCCAGGTAGAGGCAGTGTTCCCGCACCGGGAACTCCGGCAGCCAGCGCGCCAGATCCAGGGTCACGGTGGGAGTATACGGCGAGGCGAGTGGCGAGCAGCGGTGGCGCCCTTGCCGGGGACGGGGATGGCCGATACAGTCGCAGGCATGGGCGGCAGGAAGCGCCGGGGGGGGATCCGATGTGCGGGATAGCGGGGATCGTGGGCGCGCCCGAGGGGGAGGGGCGGGCGATCCTCCAGCCGATGCTCGCGGCCCTCGCGCATCGAGGCCCCGATGCGGTGGGGGTGGCGGCCGGGGACGGCTGGGCGATTGGCGCGCGACGGCTGGCGGTGGTGGATCTGGTGACGGGCGACCAGCCCGTTGCCAACGAGAGCGGGACCGTGCACGTGGTGCAGAACGGCGAGATCTACAACTACCGGGAGCTGCACCGCGATCTGGAACGGGCGGGCCACCACCTGCGCTCCCGCGGCGATACCGAGGTGCTGGCTCACCTCTGGGAGGACCTGGGGGTGGAGATGCTGGCGCACTTGCGCGGGATGTTCGCCTTGGCCGTGGTGGACGAGCGCTCGCGCACCCTGCTGCTGGCTCGTGACCGGGTGGGGAAGAAGCCGCTGTACTGGTGGCGGCGGGGTTCGCGGCTGCTCTTCGCCTCCGAGCTCAAAGCGTTGTGGGCAGGGGTGGGGGGGAGGCCCGAGCTGGACGAAGCGGCTCTGGACGCCTACCTGGGGTGGGGGTTCGTGCCGGAGGGGCAGTGCCTGGCGCGGGGCGTTTGCAAGCTCCCCCCCGCGCACGCCCTCCGGTGCAGCTTGGAGGACTCCTCGCAGCGCCTCCTTCGCTACTGGCAACTTTCCGTCCAGCCGGAACGGGCGGTGCGCTTTGGCGAGGCGGTGGAAGAGGTGCGAGCGACGCTTGCGGAGGCGGTGCGGCTGCGGACCAGGGCCGATGTGCCCGTGGCCGTGTTCCTCTCGGGTGGGCTCGACTCGGGGAGCGTGGCCGCCCTGGCGGCGGGGACGGTGATGGGGCCCGCGCTGTGCGTGCGGTTTGCGGGGATGAAGAGCGAAACGAGGTTGGCGAGGAGAACGGCCCGCCGCTGGTCGCTCCGCTTCCAAGAGGTTACGGTGACCCCCGCTGACGGCATCGACCTGCTCCCGTCCCTGGCGGAAATCTACGACGAACCCCTGGCCGACCCATCGGTGATCCCCACGGTGCTCATCGCCCGGGCGGCGCGGCCGTACGCGAAGGTTGTGCTCAACGGCGACGGGGGTGACGAGGTGTTGGGTGGCTACCGGCGGCTGCTGCTGGCGGGGGTGAAGGCGGCGCTGGGGGCGGGAGCTGGGGTGGCGAGAGGTGTTCTCACCCCCCTGGCGGCACTCTTGCCGGCGCGCTTCCACCGCGTGCAGGAGGCTCTCGGGGAAGCCATCCTCTACGACGCTGTGGGGCCAGCAAAGCTCTCCCGGCGGGAGATCCAACAGCTGCGAGGTTCCCCACCGCTGCGCCCCCCAGCTCTGGAGGAGCTGCTGGCCGCCAGCGCTGGCCACGACGAGCCCACGCGCCTGCGGCTGCTCGACCTGGGGTTCTTCCTGCCGGGAGATCTACTCCCAAAGATGGATCGGGCGACCATGGCCGTGTCGCTGGAAGCTCGCTCGCCCTTCCTGGACCACGTGCTGCTCGAGCGGACCAGTCGTTACCCCACCTCGGTGCTGCTGCGGGGAGGCACCACCAAGGCAGTGTTGCGGGCTGCCGCTTCCCCCTGGTTGCCCCGCTCGGTGCGGCGGGGGAGGAAACGGGGGTTCGAGATCCCCCTCGTGGCCTGGTTGTGCGGCAGCTGGGCGCCGGTGGTGGAGGAGGTGCTGGCCGATCCCGCTGCAAGGCTGCGTCAACTCCTGGACGCGCGGGCTCTGGAGGCGTGGCGCGACTGGTGGCGCCGACCGGATCGGGTGCGGGCAGCCCGCTCGGTGTTCACCCTCGTGACCCTGGAGTACTGGCTGCGGCGCTGGACTTGAGCGTGCGGCGCTACCAGCGTGTGGACGGCAAGGGGGAGACGGTGTGCGTGCAGCGCTGGAGGGTGGGGCCGCAGACTGCCACGATGCGCGCGTACAGCGGCGGTGGGGGGGGAACCAGCTCCAGGAGCCGGGCGGCCCGTTGGTGAGCAGTGGCGGGGAGGCCTGGCATGAAGGCTGTGAAGGCCCCAGCGGCCAGCTCGCGACGAGCCTCGTCCAGGCGCCAGAAGGAGGGTTGGGCACCACACCGGTGCGCGTGGCGCTCCAGCTGCCAGGCCAGGGAGTGGCCTTCCAGCGGCCAGGGTGGCAGCGGCGGCCCCTCGGCCAAGCCGGGGTTCAAGAACAGCACGAGCCGCGGTTCCGCTGGTGCCCGCGCGAGGATCTCCTGGGCCAGGGAGGCGAGGGTGGTGCGCCGGCCGTCGAGGGGGAAAGGGATGGTGCGCAGCTCCGCCACCGGCAACTGGGCGAGGCCCGGTTCCGCAGTGAGGGCCACCGTCCAGGCCATGTGGGCGTTGACGA
>Ga0068707_1001082_pt1 | contig 18741 bp, 23 predicted proteins | sample YNPNPMetaG_FD_66600 | JGI IMG/M metagenome (GOLD analysis project Ga0068707, IMG submission 66600) | Anoxygenic and chlorotrophic microbial mat microbial communities from Yellowstone National Park, USA - YNP NP MetaG | ecosystem: Environmental > Aquatic > Thermal springs > Hot (42-90C) >...
GAGGCCGCTGGATTCCTCGGTGCCGTGAAGGCGATCCTCCTCTCGCCGACGTTCCGACATTACTTCCCGGAAATCGTCCCGGAGGACTGGGGGCAGACAAGGAAGGGCGTCACCTACAAGTGGAACGAGGAGGCGATCGAGGTGAAGCGGTCGCGCTACCACCCGAACGCGACCCTCGAGGCGAAGGGCCTCCGGTCCACCTACGAAGGCTCGCATCCGGTCTGGGCCATCGCGGACGACCTGGTCGATCGGGAGATCTCCGGATCGCCGTCGCTGATGGCGAAGGCCGTCGCCTTCCGCCGGACCATCGGCCAGATCCTGGAAGACCCCAACCGCGGCTTTTTCCTGGTGGTCGGCACTGCGTGGCCGGGCGGCTTCTACGAGGAGGTCCTCGACGACCCGAGCTACGCCTCGCTGATTCTCGGTTGCTACCAGGACGAGCGCTCGGTAGCGCTCGGTCTCGACAGGCTGGGCGAGCCGATCTGGCCGGAGCGCTACACGAAGGAGGCCCTTGAAGCGCTGCGTGTCGAGATGGGGGACTTCGCCTTCTCGCACCAGTACCTAAACATCTTTCGCTCGGCTGGCGGAGTCCTGGCGGCCGACGACTTCAAGGTCTACATGTACAACGCGAGCAGCCAGACGTTCGTGGTCGAGACGGCAGACGGCCAGAGGGAGCTCCGGCTTGAGGATGCGGACGAGATCACCGCCGCTCTGGACCCAGCCACCGGCGCCGGAGAGGACGATGCGGCCATAACGGTGGTGGCCTCGTACATGCGCGACGGCGGGCATCTCGTCCTGTTAGACGTGTGGGCGGCTCGGGCATCGCCAGAGGCTCAGCTGCGAAAGCTTTTCCAGCTTTGCCGGAAATGGGGTGTTCGGAGGGTCGGCATCGAGAAGATCGGTTGGCCGATGTACCAGTCGATCTACCACAGGATGGCCGCCGAGGAGGGTGTGCGGCTTGTTCCCGTCCTCCTTTCTCACGGGCAGCGCCACAAGGATGAGCGCATCGCCGTCCTGCTACCATGGATCCGGGAGGGCAGGTTGCACATCGCCAAGAGCCACACGGCCGTGGTCGACCAGTTCCTTGCGTACTCGCCGCTGCGGCGCGACAACAAGGACGACATCATCGACTCGCTGGCGTACCACCTCCTGGGCCTTCTGAACACGCGCCTGCGGCCTCGCGTGACGCCGCTTCGGCGTGCCGACGACGAGGACTATGATCCGGAGTTTGAGGAGCCGCCTAGGAGGCAGCGAATCGTGCCGGCCTATGGGCTCGGGAGGGCAAGGTGGTAGGAAGGCTCGGCTCGGTTGAGGAGCTCGCTAAGGCGATCGCCTCGATCGCCGGAGGGGCGCAGGTCTCCGTCCGGAAGCACCCCGACGGCTCGTTCTCGGTCTTTTACAGGCAGACCATAAAGGCGGACGGGCTGCCGGAGGCTGCAAAGCTCGCCGCCGAGGCGCTGGCAGCCGTAGTCCAGGCAAAAGCCTTTTACATCGTGATCGGCGAGCGTGGGTTTGATCGGATCGAGGTGCCGCGATGCATTGGGTAGCGGAAAGAATCCAGCAAGCTCGGTCGAAGTTCTCCTCCGTGCACGAGCGCTGGGAGCAGAGCCGGAAGCAGTACGACGGCGAGCTCACGCGCCCGGACGTCCAGGACGCTTGGCAGCCGGACATCGACATCCCGGTGACTTGGGAACGGTCGGTGGCGCAAATCGCGCGGCTCGTGAACGTCGTGATCGTGCAGGAGCCTGTCTGGGTCGCGACCGCCGTCCCCGGCTACGAGCCGATCGCCGAGGCGGTCGAGGACTTTCTCCAGTGGAAGGTTCGCACCTGGGAGCGCGTCGGTGGCGTCGACTTCCCGGCGTGGCTTTCCGAGCTCCTTCGGCACGTGCACGTGTACGGGATCGGCGTGGTGCACGTGTTCACGCGGTCTGAGTTCGCGCCCATCTTCCGGAGGCGGACCGTTACCCGGCCGCTCTCCGAGGAGGAGCAGGCAGCGCTCGCGCAGGCCGCGCCTTTCGGTGGCCCCTTCGCTGGGATAAAGACCGAGGAGGTCGTCGAGCCTGCCTACGTCCCGCGCTACAAGGGTGCCAAAGCGGAGATCGTCGACCCGCGGGACTTCTTCTGGCTTCCGCTGAACGCGCCGGCACTCGAGGCTTGCCACTTCGTGGCGCGGCGGCATTTCCTCGCGCCGTGGCAGCTGATCGACGCCGCGAACGCCGCATTCTTCGACCCGGCCGCTGCCGAGCGGGCAGCCGCCGCCCCAGGCCGCTACGGGGCTCTCCAGGGCGAGGAGAACGAGCTCGAGCTCCAGTCTTCCGACACGACCAACGTGGAGGTCTGGGAATGCTACGTCCGGCGCAAGGAGGACGGCTGGCGCGAGAAGATCGTCTGGTACGCGCCAAAGGCGGACGTCGTGCTCCGCGAGGAGGAGAACCTCCTCTCCGAGTTCCGCCTCCCCTTCGTCCTCTTCAGGTACGAGTGGCGCCAAGGCCTCGTCCCAGGAAAGTCCTTTGCCGAGCGGCTCTACGGCCTGCACGTTGGGATCAACGGCTCGATCAACCTGGAGCTGGAGTCGGCCATCCTCGCTAACTCCTCGGCGCTTGCAACCGACGACGACGATCTGTTCGACGAGCTGGAAGGGCGGCGGGTCCGCCCAGGCGAGATCCTGCGTACGAGCCGCCCGCCAGCGGACGCCGTGAAGGTCCTCCAGCTTTCGAGCGGCTTTACGCAGCTGCCCATGATCCGGGCCTACATGGAGCAGCACGCCGACATGATCTCGGCCACCTCGCCCTCGTTGTTCGGTATCGAGCAGGCGCAGCGGCCGACGGCAAAGGGGACCGTGGCGCTGATCGAGGAGGCCAAGCAGCCACTCTACCGCCAGCTCGAGTCGATGCGGGCAAGCCTTGCCATGGTGGCCAGGCACATCCTGGTGCGCGAGATGGAGGAGTGGGACGCGCGTTGCCCGTTCTACCGGGTCCACCAGAACGGCAAGACGCTGGAGGAGGCCTGGCTTACGCTTTCGGTTGAGGAGTTCGGGGACAACATCATCGTCGAGCTCAACGCCTCCTCCGAGAGCCTCTCCAGGCAGAGCAGGCAGCAGCTCATGAACGACGCGCTGGACCGCGTTATGGCGATTTACCAGATGATTCTCGGCTTCGCCACGCAGGCAGCGGCAGGGCCAGCGAACCCGGCGTGGCACATCTTCGCGAAAGCGGCCGACAACATCGAGAACTTCGCCATCGAGGTCCTGAAGGAGTTTAGGATCCCATGGCTGGAGAAGCTCCGCCTGGGGGTCGTGGAGGAGATCTACCGTGCAGCCCAACAACAAGCGCAGCAGCTCGAACAGCAGCTGGCGGCAGCCCAGGCCCCAGGCCCTGGACCCGGCGCGCCTGGTCCAGGTGCCCCCGCGCCAACAGCGCCTGCAGCGGTGGCGTCGCCTTTGGGAGGAGTACCCGGAGGCGGCGGAGCTGGTCCGGGAGGCCTTGGCTGATAGGCTTTCCGCCGAGGCCAGCGAGCTGCTCTCGCAGTATCCCAGCGACGACCGCGCCGCGGCGATGCGTATTGCCGCCGCGCGGGAGGTGAGGCTAATCATCGCGGAGATGGACGACGCAAGAAAGGAGGCAGAAGATGCAAGACCCTGATCCGATCACGATCACGCCGCCTTCGGGCGAGCCCGTGCCGGATGACCTTCCGGGTGTGGGGCCGCCACCAGTCTCGTCTGGCGACCACGGCGCGGCTCCGGAGGCAGGCGCCAAGCTGCCCGCGAAGGAGGCGGCGCAACCGCCTGGTGAGCCCGCAGCGCAGCCGGAGCCGCCTGCCGTCCAACCGGAGCCCGCCACGGCCGAGCAGGAAGCTCCGCAGCTTCCACCGTCGATCGCCGAGATCCTGGGCGACTTCGTGCCGGAGCCGGAGGAGATCGAGCTTCCACCTCCGCCACCGGAGGTCGACCACGAGCGCTTTGTGACGGATCCCCAGTACGCAGCGCAATACCTGAAGGCGCAGCAGCTCTACGCCCAGCTCGTGGCCGAGGCGCGGGCACGGCGGGCCGAGATTGAGGCTCGGCGGGCGAACGCCATGTTCGTGGCGCAGCAGGCAAACAGGGCTTTTGCCGAGGCCCTGGCACCGATTGCGGAGCCGATCGTCCGCAACGACCGGGCGGTGCGCGAGCTCACCGGCCTAGTTGCGGCGGCGCGGGAGTACGCGAAGCGGACAGGCGACTTCCAGGCCCTCGCCCGAAAGGACTTCTGGGCCGCGGTTGCCGCGATCGCGATGACACGCGCAGGCGTGGCTCCTGTAGCTCGCCCACCCCAGCAGCCGCAGTCACCTGCCGCCAGGCCGTTCTCCTCCGTAGGGTCCGGCCCGGGCGGCGAGCAGTACGTCATGACCGACGAGGAGCGCCAGCTTGCGGCGCAGTTCGGTCTTACCGAGGCGGAGTGGATCAAGAACGTAAAGGAGGCAAGTCGATGAGCGACCTCAAGCGCAAATCTGGGAGTGAACTCCGCGAGGAGGCACGCGCCCTCGCGGAGACGGCGGAGGCGTCTCCGGAGACCATCCGCCAGATCATCAGGCGAACGAGCGGGCCGAAGACGGCCTATCTCTCCGGGCTGGCCGCAAGGCTCCGCCCGGACCTGGTGCTGCTTTTCGTTTCGGCGGTCGACCTTTCGACGGCGACCGCCATCCCCACCACGAAGCTCCTGAGCCGCCAGGACGCCGTGGAGCTTCTCGGCCTCTCCTGGGACGAGCTCCGAGGATTCGGCATGGAGGAGAAGGACGGCGTTATCCGGTACCGCGAGCTCTTCGTGGCGGTTCGGAGTGTAGGAATCCAGCGCCTCGTGGCCCGCGAAAAGGCGGCAGAGGTCAACGAGCGCTTCAAGGGAAAGCTCATGGAGGACAGCATCCGCCAGCGCTTTCCCAAGGCGCAGCCCAGCGAGGACGCGGAGTTCCGCATCCAGCGTGGCGGGTCTTGACATCTCTGCCCTGACGCCTTAGATTTAGACCGGGCCCAGGGGGCCTGCAGCGGTGAGCCGAGGAACGGCAGCCGCTGCACCGAAGAGGCCAGCCGAAGAACGGCACCCTCCGAGGCAGCACGAAGGAGGGTGCCATGTCTTTCAAGCAAGTCCCCAAACTAATCTGGGTCGAGCACGGGCACGGCGAGGGGTCTCCGCAGGTCATCCGCGGGAGGCTAAGGCGGACCATCGCCGCTGCCGAGTACATCGGTTATCCCGCCGGGCTCGCCAGTGGCGGGCTCTTTGACCCCACCGCGACCACTAACCTGGTCGGGCGGATCGTAAGCCCGACGCTAAAAGAGGACGGCACGCTGGTTGACGAGGTCGACGTCGAGATCTTCCCGCCGGCCTCGGTCCTTGCAGCGCGGGTCAGCGTCGCGGGCAACAATCCGTTTCCCCACCAGTACGCCAAGCTCACCTGGATCCCGGCCACGCCCGAGGTCCAGCTCACCCCGCAAGATCCGCCGTTCGCTGCTGGCGACATCGTGGTCTTCGCCATCGGCCAGATCGGCCCGGCCCCTGACTCCAGCACTGCGGACGTCCTCTTCATCCCGGTCCGCAACTGGGGCCTGCTCGTGCCGAACATTTCGGTATGAGGTGGAGGTGAAGGATGAACTACAACGACTTTCAACGGGCAGTTTCGCTGCAGCTTTTCCAGCCGCCATTCCGGCAAAAGGCGTCCGAGAAGCACTGGCCGTGGGACCAGATCTACACCGAGAAGAGCACCAGCCGCGGGCGCGAGCAGACCTTCGGGTTCACCGGCCTGCCGGCGGCCCAAAAGACCCCCATCATGGGCGACACCTACTACACCGACATGGAGGAGCTCGGTACCACGGTCTGGGTGATGGAGAAGTACACCCTCGGTGCCATCCTGCCGGAGGAGCTGATCCAGGACCAGAGCTACATCAACTTCACGAGGGACCTTGGGGCTGCCATCGGCGAGGGCCACGCCTACGCCAGAGACCTGGCAGCGGCGTACCCGCTGATCAATGCCTTTTCGGCCTTCACGGTCTGGGACGGCCAGCCGCTTTGCTCGGCGCACACCCTGCTTAGCGGTGGGACGATCGATAACGCCCTCACGCCCGCGTCGCTCAGCTACTCGACGCTGTGGGACGCGATTCTCAACGGCCAGCTCTCGCTCCAGACGGATAAGGGGCTCCCCTTCGTGGCCGAGCCAGTTGCGCTGGTCTACAACCCGATCCAAGAGCCCGAGGTGCTCCTCTTGCTCCGTAACGAGTTCCAGCCGCACGTGGTCGAGCGCGACAAGAACTTGCTGCCGAAGCTCACCCCTGTCGCGTGCCGGTTCCTGCCGCAGGGCTACTGGTTCGTCACCTTCGAGGGCTGGAAGGAGGACAACATCTACTGGAATCGGCAAGCGCCGACGGTGCGTGAAAGCCGCGACTTCGACCGGTGGGCGATCAAGTTCGCGTCGGCCTCGCGGTTCGCCTTTGGGCCGCGGGACTACCGGCGGATCGTGGGGAATCCCGGAGTCTGATCTGAGATGCCCTGCAACTTCTACATCTCGCACAAAGCGATCGCAAGTAAGGCCTCGGCCATCAGCCTTGGGCCTGTGCGAGTCCAGGAAGGCAAGGCGCTGCGTGTGCTCGTGCTTGCCAAAGCGCCGCTTCCAGCTAAGACCGTCACCGTCGACTGCAAGATCGGCGCTGCTGAGCCAGAGTTCACCTACAAGGTCGGAAGCATCACGCTGGACTCCTCGAACCTGTACCTCCCGGCCGTGCCGCAGACTTTAGCGTCGACGACCACGGTTGTGCTCCAGGAGGTCTCCTTTCCGGAGCTCGACAAGCCTGCCACCTGGGTGGAGATCTCGGCCTCGGCCACGGGGCAACTCGATGTCCTTGGTATCTTCCTCCTAGCGTCAGGGAGGTGAGATGCGTCCCTGTCTCAAGGCTGCGGTTGACGCGCTTGCGAAGAGCGGGCCGGAGTCGCCGTTCAGGCTCGTTTCCGACATCTCGCAGCTCCTGCCGCACGTCCGCGAGAAGTTCCTCCAATGGCGCGACGCGCTGGCCGCCGATGGTATCAACGTCCGCGTGGTCGAGACTTTCCGTTCCTACACTCGCCAAAAGTACCTCTACGAAAGGGCCGGGGGCGCCACCAAGGCGCCCCCCGGCTGCTCCTGGCACCAGCTGCGCCGCGCGTGGGACGCGTACCCGCTCCGGAAGGACGGAACGATCGCGATGCACTACGCTGGCGAGGACGCTAAACTCTTCGACGCCATGGGTCGGAAAGCGGAGGCTCTCGGGATAGAATGGGGAGGGCGCTGGAGGTCGATCAAGGACTTCGGCCACTTCCAAGTCACGGACGGGCTCACCATCGACCAAGCCGCCGAGCTCGACCTCACGGTCGCCCCGGTTATCGCCGCATCCGCGGCAGAAAAGGAGGGTAGAAAGGATGAAGAAGTTTCGTGATTCCGCTTGGCTGGGCGCTGCGTTGGCTCTTCCGGCGGTGCTCGGACTGGTACTGGCAGCGCCGGTATTCGCCGCGCAGCAGTGGTACGTCAACCACGAAACCAGACAATGCCTCCCGTACGCCGGCATCGGGCTCGGGGGGGCCTGGGTCCTAGCGGACACCTGCCCTGAAGGCTACAGCCTGCCGGCGCCTCCGGAGGAGCCTTGGTACATCCGGCTGCTAAATGCGCTGGACCGGTGGTTCGGCCTGAAGGACAAGGTCGTCTGGGTTCCGTCGGCCTCGCAGATCGCCCTCGTGACGAGCGCGGTCCTTGTTCTCCGACGCTTGCTCCAGGTCTTTTCGCTGCCCTTTATCGACGCGCTCACGCACGGTATCGGAACGCTCGTCATCTCCGCGATCCTTTCCTTCCTGGTGGCAGTCCAGCCTTCGCTCGCCGACGGGAAGCTGACCGCCTACGAGGCCATCCTCGCGCTCGTGACGACGGTCGCGGGGGCGGCTGGCCTCTGGGAAGCGCTCAAGAGGCTCGTGCGCCATGGAGCGTAACGGCGCCTCCACCCTCCGACTCGGGTCCTTGCTGGTGGCCTTCACCTCCGGTGCCCTGGCCACCGCCATCTCATTGGCGGCAATCGCGCGGCCCGCCGTCATTGCGATCGTCGACGAGCGAAACCAGGTGGTCTCTGAGAGGCTGGAGGCCAGGATGGACAAGCAGTACGCACAGCTCCTTGAGGAGATCCGGGAGCTGCGGCGGGAGCTGCGGGAGACGCGCCCGTGAAGGCAAAGAAGGTGCACGCGGCCAAAAAGGCCAGGGAGGTAAAGAATGGCAACCAGGCGAAAGGCAACAAGCGGCAAAAAGCCCCCGCTCGGCACGGGAGAAAGGTTCAAGCGGCTGCGAAACGAGCTCGCCAAGAGGCCTGGGGTTACGGACCCAGATGCTCTTGCGGCTAGCATCGGCCGCAAGAAGTACGGCAAGAAGCGCTTCCAGGAGCTGGCCGCGAAGGGGAGGCGGAGGAACAGGTGAGCCGCTCGGGCGAGGTGCTGGTCACCTGCGCCGTTTGCGGGCAGGACAGGCTTTCCACGGAGGGCGCCGAGCGCGACGTCTGGTTCCTGGGGCCGCACGGCCGCAACCACCTCGGATCGTCCTACTTCACCGAGGAGCACTGGGCCGTGCGGGCTGGGGCCGTGGCAGAAAAGAAGGCGAGGGGCGTCTTCTTGGACTTCCGCCGGCGCGCCGTCCTTCCAGACAACAGCTACAAGACCCTGCGGCCGCTCAAGGTCCTTGCTGGTGGGTCCACCATCGCGAGCATGCCTGCTCGCGCCGACGGCACGGAAGGGGAGCTCGAGTTCCGCGCCACCATCGGCTCTGCGGACGGCATTGAGGTCCGGCCGACGCTGGCGCTGGAAGTCGGCGGGACCGAGGTGGCCAGGCAGGTCTACGCGCCGATCCGCGGCAGCCGCCAGCTGGTGCTCCGCGCACCTAGTGTGCCACAGGGCGCCGAGCTGGTAGCGGTCGTGAGCGCCGGGCCTGGCGACTGGTGGCTCGACGCAGCGCAGCTGTGCGGGCGCGGCGACGAGTTCGTCTACGCAACGAAGGGGAACGTGCCCTTCTCCACCCACAGGCCGAAGCGAGCGAGGGCCTGGGTCTGCGACATCTGCGCCGACGAGGAGGTGCTCGATGCCACGAACCGCCCGTGACCTCTGCGACGACGTTCGCTTTCTGGTCGCCAACACGCCCCACTCCGCCATCCCGGACGAGACGATCCTTGCCCACGCGGCGGCGGTTCTGGACGAGCTGGCAGCCAGGGAAAGGCCGCACGAGCTGACCCGTTGGGGCGCGTTCGTGCCAAATGCCGACGGGACCGTCGCGCTGCCGACGGACACTGTGCGCGTGCTGGAGGTGTTCTACGACGGTCGCAGGCTTCGGGAGGTCGCGCTCATGGACGTCGTCGAGGCCACCGCGAGCGGTCTAACCGAGCCTCGGTACTGGTGCATGCTGGAGCCGGAGAGCGACCCCCCGTATTCCCAGCGTCTGCAGGTGCTGGGATGGGAGGGTGGAAGCGACGAGGTGACCGTGACTTACACGCGCTCGCATCCTCCCCTCGCCCTAAGCCCTTCCCCCACCCCGGTACTGCTCGGACCAGGCTGGTGGGCCACGATCACCGAGAGGGTCGCCCAGCGCGTTATCCTGGGGCCGACGCTCGGGACGATCACGGCCCAGCTACAGCAGGCGGCGATGACCGACGCCAGGCTCGGGGACGTCTACGCAAGGGCCTCGCGTTCGATCGGGGAGGGTCGGCCCGGCAGGGTTGGTGGGGCCTTCATCCCGAGGCGGAGGAGATCGCAATGGTGACGCCGTGCGCTCGCCAGCCGCAGCAAGCGAAACAAGGTCCGGTGTGCGACCGCTACAGCTGGATCCGGGCGTTCCTGCCGTACCTGGGGGCGGAGCTTTCGGCAAAGCTCGCCTCCGAGCTCGTGTGCCGCTGCGAGCTGGCGTCCGTTCCGCCGTCGCCCCCGGTCGGACGGATCGAGGCCATCTCGCCGATCGGGGCGGATGGGATCACGCCTCCGCTGGCGCCCCACGAAGGGGAGCTGGGGGCCTTCGCCTCCCTTCACTACAGCTTCTGGACCTCCTCGAAGGTATGGTCATCCTGGAACGAGGGCGCGAAAAGGCTCACGGTGACGTTCCGATGGTACAAGCCGCTCTGAGCCCCTGCGCACGACCCAAGAGCGAGGAAGCCGCGCCGGGCCGTAATCTGCGCGCCTACGCGAAGCAGCTCGCCCCGCACCTTGCCTGGCTTGCCGACGAGATCGCGTTCGTGGACGAGAAGCCCACTCCCCAGGCAGCTGCTCCGACGACCGTCCTTGACGCCGTCCGGCAGTGGAGCGTCGACGCGGGCGGTAACGCAACGAAGACGGAGTGGACCCCTGGGCCAGGCGACGCCGAGCTTGTCCTCGTCTCGGAGTGGTACTTCGACCCGTCCTGGGCTATCGAGGTCGAGGCCGACGGCACAACGGCCTTCCTGCGATTCGTGGAGGTCGCGCCTTGATGCCGTGCACCTCCGGAAAGCTCCCAGGCACTGACAGGCCAGCCAACGGCGGGTCGAAGATGCGGGCCTTCTGGATGCAGCACCTGTCGGCGCTCGCGCCGCTCTTCGGGTCCGAGTCTGCGGCCCAGGCGTGGCTCAGGATGGTCATGTTCCGGGACGAGATCCCGGAAGCGCCAGCTGTGCAGGGCTCCTCCTTTACGCGGATCAGGACCGAGGTGTACACGGCGAGCGGTCCGTGGCACCAGGCCTCTTGGTACGACGTCTCCTTCCCGCGCGTCCAGCAGATCGTGCCCGACTACAGCCATGCTCCGAGCCGTACGGATGGTGGCCTCATGGGCCTCGGGAAGGTTTTAGGCTCGTTCCCCCCTACAGTTGGCGAGATCAACGCGACCGTGGTATATAAGCTCTGATGGAGCAGGAGATCCTCGTCCCGCTGCAGCAGGCCACGGAGGTTGGCGACCAGCCGCCGTGGTCGGTTACCCCGCCTGAGCTGGTCCAGGCCGTGAACGTGCTTCCTGACCAGGCCTCGGATGCGCTAGCGGTCCGGCCAGACCTGGTGGACGCCGACCACCAGGCGAACGTTGACGGGTTCTACGGAGTGGCCTACGACGCTCTCGGCGCCGTCGCAGTGGTGCCGGCGAGCGGTGTCCCGGTGAACGCAACGGCGAGCGGGCCCCGCGACGCGATGGGAGCCTCGCTCGGCGAGACCGTCAGGCTATCCGGCGAGATCGTCGGGAGGATTTTCAGGTGCCCGACCTGCATTGCGGACCGCGTCCGCCCTGGTTACTACGCGCGCATCGCGGGCGAGGGGCGGCTCTTCGAGGTCGCGCGCCTGGTATCCGCCTTCGCGTGCGAGCTTGACGCGGAGCCGACCCTCCAAGGGCGCACGAGCATCGACTTCGTGGCTGGCTGGGGGAAAGCGGCCGGCCGCCTTGGCATCGCGACGGACATCGTTGGTGCAACGCTCGTCATCGGTCCCTGCAACCCGGCAGCTGCGAACCCGGTGCGAATGGGCGGCCCCTTGCTTGCCGACCTCGAGGAGCAAGACACAGGAGCGGTCATGGCGTGGGAGACCGCCGTGGTGCCTTGGTGGCCGGACGACTTCGACCCGCGGTCCGTGACGGGGCTAGCCTTCTGGCGGGGCGCCCTCTACGTTGCGTGGGGCGAGAACAACCTCGCGATCTCAACCGACGGCGGAAGGCGGTGGGCGAAGCTCGGCCACCTCCCCTGGAGCGACGTGACGGCCCTTTTTGCCGCTGGCGGGCGCCTGTTTGCGGCTTCCGGAACTGGCCTCTTCGCGTGCGACAGTGGCAACCCGCTGGTTCCTGGAAGCTGGTCGCTCGCCCACGGGGCCGGGGCCGAGATCCTTTTTGCCTTCGCGGCAGGTGCCCGAAGGGACGTGCCGCCGCGCTTGGTGGTGGTGACGGAACGGTCGTGGTCCACGGAGACCTCCGACAGGTACGAGGCGACGGTGAAGGTGCTGCTCGCTGACGGAACGCTTCTTTGGGAGACGACGTCGCCGACCGATCTCTTTAGCCCGGGGAATCGCGTTCTGGCAGCGGACGCGTCTGTCACAGACTCGGGGCTTGTAAATGTCTTCGTACTTTCCGAGCTCGGAGAGCTCTTTTTGGTTACTCAGGCGGGCGGCTGGGCCAAGTGGGCGGCCGGGGACTTCAAGGGGCCGAGGCCCGCAAGCAGGCCGTTTCGGCGGGCCGGGGTGGTCGTGACCGAGGTCCAGGTCGAGAAGGCGACGCCTTCGCTCCCGGTCTTCCTTTCGGCGTCGGCGGTCCAGGCCCTCGTAATCCTCGAGGACATCCGCACGGTCTCCAGTACCGGACAAACCAGCTTCGCTGTATTTCCCGGCCTTGCCGCTTTCACGGGCGCGTTCGAGATCTTCGGCACCGCCGTCGTGACCCCACCCCCAGCGGTGGGGGCTGAGCCGGTCGGCCGCGTGCACCATCTCGAAGCCGCCGGGAGGTGCTTTGCCGCGTGGATCGACTGGCGCGGGCAGTTCTTCGCGGAGAGCTTGCGGATCGAGAGCCTCGCGAACGCGGAGACGACATCGCTGCTGTCGGACGCCGGTTCGCCTGCAATAGCGGACCGCGGCATCGGGTTCGTCTTCGACAGATCGGCCAGGCCATGCGGAGCCATTGCCGCGCGTGGTTTCACCGGCAGCGACGCCGCGTTCCTGGACGTCGACGGCGTCGCCACGCGGCTGGATGGCTCCGCGGTTGCGAAGGTTGCCCAGCAGTGCGTGGCCGCCGCTGGCGGACCGAACGTCATCGCCTTCGCGGACGGTGCGGCCGTCAAGCTTCTCCAGCCCGACCTCTCGACCGTCGACATCTCCGGGACCTTCCCCGACCCGACTGCCGTTGACCGTGGCACCGCCTCTGGCGCTCACCTTGTGCTCGGGGCAAGCCTCCGTAGCGAGCTCTACGCTGCCCCTCTCGACGCCTCCTCGTGGACGACCATCGTGCTTTCGAGCCAGATCGTTTGGCTCTACGGAGCAAGCGATGGCTTCCTGGCGGTCACGCAAGGCGGGGCCGTCTACTTTGACGGCTCGCTCGCACAGACCAGCGTTCCGCTCCCGCCGGAGGCCGTGACACCGCTAACGGGCGGCGGTGCGCTGGGCAGTGGGAACGTGGCGATCGTCGACGCCGACGGGCGCGTCTTTACCGGTCCCGCCGCCGGCCCACTCTCGCTTCTCGGCTACGGCCCGCCGGCCGCTGCGCTTTGCACTGATCCGGGCTCCGGCTCACCTGTTGTGGCCGGCCTCGGCCTTCCAGCGCCGATGGTCATCCAGGACGGGTGGCTTTCGACGGGCACGGGCGCGACGTCCCGTTTCGCCCACCAGAGCGGCAAGAGCGTGTCGTACCTTGGCCTGCCGCTCTGGATCGGCGACGCGGGCAGGCTGCGGCTGGTCGACGTGGCCCAGCGCCGCGGCGATGCGGCGGTCACGGATGGCGGGGTGGTCGCTTCCGTCACAGGCCGGGGCGTTGCCGAGGTCCGCGGTGCGAACCGTGGTCTCGCGGTTCTCTCGGGGCCGCTGCTCGAGGGAGCAGCGCTCGACGGAGCCGGAAACCTGGTGGCCAGCAGCCTTTCCGGCCAGCTGCTGAAGCTCGACCAGAGCGGGAACGTGACGCTCGTTGGTACCCTCGGCGCCGGCCCCATCTACGTTGGCGGCGACGGGCCGGCCTTCGCAGCCTCGGAAATCGACCTGGCCATCGTCAGCGGTACGGACGTCGCCTTCGTTGGCCTTGCCTCGCCCATGGCGGCGGCCGCAGCCGGGAGGTATTGCAGCGTCCTCGAGCAGGACAACCTCGCCATCGTACGGGACGACGGGTACGTCTCACGCTACCCCCTGGGCGAGCACGCTGGCGTTTCCGGGGCCGTCCCCGTGGCCGCCCAGCAGACCCCGCTCATTCTCGTCCCGACCGGGGTCTCTCGCCGGAGGGGAGCCCCCCCGGACGTCAGCTACAAGCTCTTCGCGTACCGGGGCTGGGACTGGCGCTTGCTCGGCACTGCGGGGACCTTCACCGCTCCGGTCAGCGCAGTTGCCGCGCACGGCCGGATCACCCTTATGGCCGAGCGGCTCCTCGACGTCTCTTCCTGGGGTGGGGGATTCTTCACCCCCGCATCGCAGAACTTCTGGTCCCCGGTGTGGGCGACGGCAGACGGGATGCTCGTTCTGTTCGGGCCAACGGAGCTCGAGGACGGCAAGCTGGTCCACTACAGGCGGAGGGTGCGGTGGAGCGCGCCGCTCGCGCCTAGGGACTTCGATACGCTAGAGGCATCGGGCCTGGCGGAGCTTTACCCGGACACCGGCGAGTTCCTGGCGGCGTGCGGGCTTTCCCACGCCATCATCTACGCGGACGAGGGCGGCCTCGGCATCCTGGAACCGACCGGCGCCCCGGAGGCGCCTTGGAGCCACCGCCGCCTTGCGGAGGGGGTGGTCCCCGCCACCGCCATGGTCAGGGTCGGGGGCAGCGCGATGTTCATCGGCCGGGACGGAGGTCTCTGGGTGGCGAACCCTGCTGGCGCCCAAAAGGTCCAGGGCCGCGTTCCGCTGCTCAAGTACGGCGTGCCGCTCGAGGAGATCGGGCTCTGTGCGCTCCCCCGGCTTGGCTTCGTGGCAGCCTGGAGCCCCGGCCGCCGCTTCGCCTCGTTGAGCGACATGCGCACCGGGCGGACGACGACCATCGTCCAGTGCCCGGACAGCCGCTGGGAGGCGACTATCCAAAGCATCGCGGACGGCTCGCCGGTCGGCGAGGACCTGCTGATTAGCTACAGCTGGCTCACGCCCGGGGAGATTCCCCTGGTCAAGTTCGGCGCGACCTACGACGGCGTGGATCGGATCCAGGGCTTCGAGCTCCCCTGGATCGCAGCGGTCGTGACGGGCGTTGTTCCCCCAACCACGCAGGGCGGCTTCACGGCGTCGCTCGTGAGGGTTGATGGCTCCGGGCTCAACCTCGCAAGGGTTTGGGCCGACGTCGTGGAGTCGTCCACGTTCCCGAAAGTGGCGGGAATCCCGGCCACCCTTGACGGTGATGAGCTGCTCGCTGGTGCCCCGGTGCTGGACAGGCTGCCGGCTTCTCGCAACGCTGGCACGCTCAGGCTCCACCGCCCCTGGTGGGCGGAGGGAATGGCCCTCCTCGACAGCGGCGGGGCGCCGGTGCCGTTCACGCCGCTGGACGACCTGACGGTCTCGGTGCCAGCCGGCATCGACATCTTTGTGGCGCAGCTCCCGGCGTACGGGAAGCTCGCGGTCGTTCGGGCCGGCGCGGACGTCATCGCGCCGGCCGGTACTGCGATCCCCCTGGACCTCTGGACAGCCGCCCCGGAGACCGGCTACCCGTTCCCCTGGACCTCGGAGGTCCTCCTCCTCCCGATCCGCCAGGAGCCCTACGGGCGCATCACGGCAGCGGCAGGCGCCGCAAGGTCTGGGCGCGGGCATGCGGTGGCGGTCGTCCTGCAGCCGGGAGGGGAGCGGGTGGTCCTCACCACGATCCGCCTCGCCGGGGGCGCGGCGGCCTGGCGACAGCAGACGGCCTAGGGGGTCGCTACCACACCCCTACCCCCACCAAAAAAACGGCCTATAAGCCAACGTCGTCGGAGTTTTTCTGCCGCCCGCCCCGCATTTTTGGCTTTACGAGCTCCTCGAGCTCCGCCTGGGCCGCCGCCCAGAGGGCCAGGAGCTCTTTGTCGCCCGAGAAGCGGTAGATCCTGGAGATCGTCCCCCAGGACGCGAGCTGGCAGCCGTTGAGTATCTGGACGATGGTCCCCTTGGCGACAGGAAGGCCGGCCTCAGCCAGGGCCTCGGCAAACTCCCGCATCGACCGCCCTGCTCGGATCTCCTCAAGCCTGGCGATGAGGGCCCTCCTCGCCGGGAGCGAGTCGAGCATGTTCTGCCAGTACCGCCGCTTTCTTGCTCTCCTGGTCCTCGGCTTCGGCTTCCGCATCGAGCGCCTCCACAAGCGCCGCGAACCTCCGGCGCATCGTCTCTTCGAGCCACCGCAAGCGAGGCTTCGCCCGCGGCTCCCCTTTCCAGCTGACGGCCGCTCGCCCCACGCCGCGCCGGCCCCGGGCGACGCGACCGCCTATCTCCACCTCCCCGTAAATCTCCGCCATCTGGGCGCGGCTGAGTTTCCTCACAGCCCGCCGCAGCTGCCGAGGGAAAAGTTCGCGGGCCTTCGCCCTCTTCAAGGGAAGGCCCGCGCGCCATTTTGGCACCTTTCTTGACCGCTTTTCGGACACCTAGTTAGCCACCTGGTCCAGCGCCGGCGGGGGCGGTGCCACGAGCCCCTCCTTGCGGGCGCACGGCTCGCAGTACAGGCGGCCCTCCTCGTCCATCAAGATCCAGGAGTCGAGGTAGAGCGGCCGCCAGCACCCGGCGCACGCCGCTAGGGCCGGCCTGTAGCTCGCCAGCTTGCGGCGGTACGCCAAGACGCCCGCAGCGTAGCCGACGGCGGCCGAGAGCAAAAGCAGAGCGATGGCGAAGAGCGCGGTCACAGCCGGCCCCTCCCAGTCGGGACGCCAGGGAAGAGCCCCCCGCCGAGCGCCGGAGGGCCGGGCTCGGCTGGCTCGGTCGGCTCGGGGGCTTTCGGCTCAGCCTCGGGCTCCTCGGGTTGCTCCTCCGGCTTCGGTGGAGGCGGCGCCTCGGGCGGCGCAAGGCGCGCCCGCTTCGCCTTTTCGACGAGCTCCCGCTGGCGGATGGCCGTGGCAACCTCGGCGCTGGCAGTTGCGAGCTCGGCCGCAGCGTCGGCAGCCCCCTGGGTCTCGAGCTCCAGCTCCTCGGCGCGCTGGGTGACCGGCGACGGCGGGAGCCGGCGCAGGAGCTTTAGCAGCACTGTTTTCTTCGCCATCTCGTCCCAGGACGTCTGCCAGGGCGAGTCGTCGCCGGTCGCCTTGACGTACCGCTGGCGGTGCTGCTCGATCTCCGCGGCGGTCATGACGGTGAAGACCGGGGCGCCGTCGCGCACGTGGACGAGGCCCCAGACCGCCACCACCGGCCCGCGGTCCGGGGTGATTGCCGGCTCATGCAGGAGCTCCGGGTTGAGACCGTAGCGGACCACAAACTTGTCGGCCTGGTGCACGACCTGCGCTTCGACCGCCCGCACTACCCCGGAGCGGTGCAGCAGGTCGATGAAGCCCTTGTACCCGATCTGCAGCTGCGCCCGGAGCTTGCCGCTCTTGCGGTCCCGGTACGGGACGATGTAGCACCCGCCCGGGAGCCCAATAGTCCCCGTGGGGTCAAGGCCCAAGGCCGCGGCCTGCATGAGCGCCCGGATGACGCTCGACGGCTCGCAGTCCTGGATCTGGGGATTCATCACAACCGCCAGCCGGGCGAGCCGCAGGAACCGCGCGACGTCGGTACCCTGCGGTGCCGCCTCGGCGATGGCGGCCTTCGACTGGTCGATCAACGCGAGGACGGGGATCTCTTTGCTCATCGCTTGACTCCTTTCCATCGCAGGACCCTGAGGCCCTGCTGCTTCGTGAACTCGGCCACCAGCTCCTCGGTGGCGCCGAGCTTTTTTGCCAGGCCTTGCCAGTCGACCTGGCGCCTGTTCTCCCACTTCCAGGTTACGGTGCCGCCGCTCCAGCGGATCCCGGAGGCGTTGCCGATCGCGGCCTTGACGACCTGCTCCAGCGCCTCCTTCTGGCCCTCGAGCTCGGCGATGTTGTCGCGGATCTTCGCCAGCATCTCGAGCGTCTCCGCAAGGGCCGGCGTGGCCTGAATGATGTCCTCCGACAGCTCCCGCGGGTACGTCCTGCGGATCCACTCCCGGGAAGCCTCGGATGCGGAGGGGGCCGGCGGCCGGTCGGCCACCACATGGTCGCGCCAGAACCGGCGCACCTCCTCCACCATGAACTCCTCGAACTCCGGCATGGGCTCGACGGTGTGGACGACGAGCTCCTCGTTGCCGAGCAGCGCGGCAAGGTCCCACGCAGGGCGGCCGGTCCAGTGCCGGTACCACGTGCACTGGGCGACGTAGTACGGCGGGGGCTCCTCCCACGCCGCCGCCTGCCGGATCGACACGGCCTTGAGCTCCAGGCCGCGCCCGGCCCGAGGCCCTTCGACGACGTCCGCGTCGGGGTGGCACCGCATCCAGGGCTCGGGTAGCGCAACCGGTGCGCTCCACTCCACCGCCTGCGAGCCGGTCTGCTCGCTGTAGAGCTCCCGGACCAGCGCCTCCAAGCGGGTCCCGACGCGCATGGCGATGTTCGGCTCCTGCGGCGGGACGCGCCCCGTCACCCGCAGCCAGACGTCCATCGGGCCCCGGTAGCGGTCGAGGCCGAGGATGGCGGCTACGTCAGAGCCGCCGATGGTTTTCGGGTCAATACTCGTCTGGGTCGTCGACATCGCCTACCTCCGTCTGGGGCTGCGCCCCATGCGTGTTCGCCCAGAGCCAGGCGAACACCGACGCGGGGTCGTACCGAATGACCCCGCGCGAAACTTGGATGTACGCTGGGCCCCTTCCGACGCGCCGCCAATGGCGAAGCGTCGCCTCCTGGAGGCCCAGGTACTCCGCGACCTGTTTTGTGCTCCACAGCGGTTTCATTTTTTCCCTCCTTTCCGCGGCTTTTTGCCGCCATCACAGTTTAGCGCCGCCGTTCCGCACGCGTCAAGGACCGACGCGGCCCATGCCGGGTCGGTGACGGCCTGCACCACAATCTCCACCGCAGAGCCGCCCATCGGCACCGCGTCGCGCCCGAGCGCCGCGTACAGCACCTGCCGTACCACCCAGCGCTCGCCGGTGCGTAGG